>Ga0247825_10001412_pt1 | contig 15766 bp, 9 predicted proteins | sample 13C_Vanillin_Day_FD_194413 | JGI IMG/M metagenome (GOLD analysis project Ga0247825, IMG submission 194413) | Soil microbial communities from agricultural site in Penn Yan, New York, United States - 13C_Vanillin_Day48 | ecosystem: Environmental > Terrestrial > Soil > Agricultural land | place... | reverse complement strand
GGTGATGCAGCGATCGTAGAGGGTGAAGTCCTCGAAGGTGTCGAAGGGGCCGTCGCCGAACGTGCCGCGGTCGCGCGACGCGCGCCGGGTTTGCGCATAGGGCGTGAACGCGGGATAGCGGCCGTCCGCCGGGTCGACGATGAGCGAGGTCTGGCGCCAGGTGCGGGTGCCGACGTCGTTGCGGAACGAGCCCACATCGTTGTCGGCGCGCTGGCGGGCCGCCGCGTCGCGCTGGCTGCGCTCGGCATATTCCTGATCGTTCAGATAGAGGCGGTTGCCGAACTGCTGAGGCCTGACGGTCGGCACGCCGCGCATGTCGTCGCTCGTCCAGGTGCCCTGCAGGTCGGGATCGCCCCAGGGGGTTCGCGGCGGCGTGTAGGTGACGCTCGCGGCCCCATCGAGCGCCGTCAAGGCCAGGTGGGGAGTCTTGCCCTGGGCGGCCGCCGGCAGCGGCAGGAGCGCGAGCACGGACACGAGCGCGCCGACGGCACCGAGTCCACGACGCCAGTTCCTGGTCATGCGAGGCTCCTTGGGGTCCCGGCCTTCGCGCCCGCCGGGCGTCCGCGGCCCAGGTCGGTCCGCGAGTGGCGCGTATTATACGGTGATCGAATAAGCGGGGGAGGCGTGCGCCTGCGCCAGGCCGGGGCGTTGCGAGCCTTACGGTACAATCCGCCCCGGCCGGGCGGCCTCGTCCGCCGGTTGCCGACCGCGCCGTGGGGCGCGGGCGGCCATCACGAAGGGACGTGCATGCGCAGATTTCGAGGGGCTTTCCTGGTCGTCGTCCTGCTCGCCGCGGCGGGCGTGGTGTCGCTCATCGCCCAGTCCGGGGCCCGCGGGGACGCAGCGAAGGCCAAGCCCTACACCACCTGGACGGCGTACGGCGGCGGCGCCCATTCGGCGCAGTTTACGGCGTTGAGCCAGATCAACAAGACGAACGTCTCGCAGCTCCAGGTCGCCTGGACCTATCCGGTCACCGGCACGATCGTGTTCAACCCGATCGTGGTTGACAACGTGATGTTCGTGCAGGGGACCAGCAATGCCATCGTGGCCCTGGATGCGGCCACCGGCAAGGAGATCTGGACCCATCCGAACCAGGGAGGCATCGGCGCCCGTGGCCTGAACTACTGGGAAAGCCCGGACCGGTCGGATCGCCGGCTCATCTATCTGAACGCCGGCAACATCACCGCCATCGACGCTCGCACCGGCCAGACCATTACCTCGTTTGGTAACAATGGCCGCGTCGACCTGCGCACGGCGCTGTGGCGCGATGTCCGCAACCCGCTGCAGACCAGCAACCCGGGCCGCATCTTCGACGACGTCATCATCATGTCGCTGCCGGCGCAGGGTGCCGGCTACGAGGCCAACCCGGCCGACGTGCAGGCGTACGACGTGCGTACCGGGAAGGTGCGGTGGGTGTTCCACACCATTCCGCTGCCGGGCGAGTTCGGCTACGACACGTGGCCAGATGGCGCCTTCAAGACCGCGGGAGGCGTGCACAACTGGTCTGAGATGACCGTCGACGAACAGAACGGTATCGTCTTCATCCCCACGGGCACCGGGCGGTTCGACTTCTACGGCGGCAACCGCCATGGCGCGAACCTCTTCGCCAACAGCATCGTGGCGCTGGACGCGCGCAAGGGCACGCGGCTGTGGCACCAGCAGCTGGTCCACCACGACCTGTGGGACTTCGACCTGCCGCAGGCGCCGAAGCTGCTCACGATCCGGCAGAACGGCCGCAACGTGGACGTGGTGGCGCAGGCCACGAAGATGGGGTTCGTATTCGTGTTCGAGCGCAAGACGGGACGTCCGATCTTTCCGATCGAAGAACGGCCGGTGCCGCAGACCGACGTGCCCGGCGAGGTGAGCTGGCCGACGCAGCCGTTCCCCACCAAGCCGGCGCCGTTCGCCCGCCAGGCCTTCACCGAGAAGGACATCAACCCCTTCCTGCCGCCCGCCGAGCTCGAGGCGATGCGCCAGAAAGTGCGGAACTCACGCAACGAGGGGCTGTACACGCCCCCGAGCCTCCGCGGGTCGGTCTCGATGCCCGGGCACAACGGCGGTGCCAATTGGGGCAGCGGCGCCGTGGACCCGATTCGCGGCGAGATGTACATCGTCTCCAAGAACATGCCGGTGATGCTGCGCCTGGTGCGCAGCAACGAGGAGCCGACGGCCGGCGGCGCACTGGGCGGTGGACCGCCGAGCCCGATCATCTCGCCCGCCGAGGAAGCCAAGCTCATTGCCGAGGCGAAGGAGGCGCTCGCCAAGGGCCCGGTGCGCTACACCTCGCCCTACGACTTCATGCTCAGCCCGTCCAACGCGATGACCGCGATCGGGCCTCCGTGGTCGCAGCTCACCGCGTATGACCTGAACACCGGCGAGATCAAGTGGCAGGTGCCGGATGGCGGCGTCGCGCCGCCGCCGGGATCGAACGTCGACATCCCGGCCGATTCGGGCTCGCACATGCCGCGCGGCGGTCCGCTCGTAACGGCCGGCGGTCTCGTGTTCGTCGCCACGGCGTCCGACCGGACAGTTCGCGCCTACGACCGCGACAACGGCAAAGTGGTGTGGAAGACCGATCTGCCGACCGGCTCCGAAGGCGTGCCCGCGTCGTACGACGTCAACGGGCGGCAGTTCATCGTGTTCCCGGTCGCCGCGGGCACCGGCGGGTTCTCGATCCGTTGGGGCGGACCCGGCCCGGCTGCGGCTCCGGCGCCCGCACCAGGCGGCCCCGAGGGCGCGGCCGCCGCGGCACAGGGCCGCGGCCGTGGCGGGCGTGCGGGTGGACCGCCTCCGCTCCAAGGCTCCTATATCGCCTACGCGCTGCCGCAGAAGTAGAGCGGCCCGGCCTCGTCCGTGCAAGGGGTGGCGGCGATCGCCGCCCCTATAATCGACCCGCAGCCGTGCTCGCGCCGGGTACTCGCCTCGGTCCCTACGAAATCCAGACTCCGCTCGGTGCCGGCGGGATGGGTGAGGTGTACCGCGCCCGCGATACCCGGCTCGACCGTCCGGTCGCGATCAAGATTCTCCTGCCGCACCTCGCCGAGTCGCCCGAGTTTCGCGCCCGCTTCGACCGCGAGGCGCGCGCGATCTCCCGCCTCAACCATCCGCACATCTGCACGCTCCACGACATCGGGGAAACGCCGGGCGAGAACGGCACGCCGGTCGGGTACCTGGTCATGGAGCTGGTCGAAGGCGAGACGCTCGCCGCGCGGTTGGTGAACGGCCCTCTGCCGCTCGATCAGGCGCTGGCGCTGGCGGCGCAAATGGCCGCGGCCCTCGATCGCGCGCATCGGGCCGGCATCGCCCACGGCGATCTGAAGCCGGGCAATGTGATGGTGACGAAGGCGGGCATCAAGCTCCTGGACTTCGGTCTCGCGCTGCCGTCGGCCGCGCCGCTCGCCAGAGGATGGTCCGACGCCGACACGGGGACCGCTGTCGCCGGCACGTCCGGCCAGGTGTTCGGCTCGTTGGGCTATCTGGCCCCTGAACAGCTCGAGGGGGCGCCGGCGGACGCGGGCAGCGACGTGTTCGCGTGCGGCGCGGTCATCTTCGAGATGGTGACCGGGCGATCGGCGTTCGCCGGCGACACGCAGGCCGCCGTGATTGCGGCCGTCATGCGACAGACGCCGCCGGCACCCTCACAACTACGGCCGTCGGTACCGCCGGGCCTGGATCGACTGGTGGCGGCGTGCCTGGCCAAGGATCCGGCGGAGCGCTGGCAGAGCGCCGGCGATCTCGCCCGGGAGCTCGTGTGGCTGTCCGATCCCGTGCGGCAGGTCCGCGGCTCGAACCGGCACCGCTTGGGCCCATGGCTTGCTGCGGCCGCGGCAGTCGTACTCGCGGCGATCGCGGGCGCCGCCGGCTGGTTCGCCGGCACAAGGGAGAGCCCCGGGCCGGTCGTGCGCTCCTCCGTGCTGCTGCCCGCCGGACTGCGCTTTCCCGTCGCGCGCACGATTGGCGGAGGTGGACGGATGGCGCTCTCGCCCGATGGCCGGCGCATGGCCTTTATCGCGATCGACGCACATGGCAACCAGACGCTGTGGGTGCGCGCGCTCGACTCGCTCATGGCCACGTCGGTGGCCGGTACCGACGGCGCGTCCTCACCGTTCTGGTCACCCGGCTCGGACGCGATCGCGTTCTTTGCGATGGGGCAGCTCAAGATCGTGGGCCTGGCCGGCGGCATGCCGACGCCGCTCGCGTCGCCGGCCCTCGACGCGACCGGCAGTTGGAGCCGCGAGGGCGTGATCCTCTTCACCCCCGCGGCTAATGCCGCGATCCATCGCGTGCCCGCCACCGGGGGCACGCCCATCGCGGTGACCGTGCTCGACACGTCCGCCGGCGATCTGCTGCACCGCAGCCCGTTCTTCCTGCCCGACGGCCGGCATTTTCTCTACGTCGCCGTCGCACCCCGCGAGCAGGGGGCGACCGGGCCGCGCGCGCTGTATGTGGGATCGCTCGACCGTGCTGAGGCGCCACGCTTGCTCGTGGACCGCGGGTCGATGGCGATGTACGCTGGCGGGCACCTGCTGTTCGTGCGCGACAACCGGCTGCTCGCACAGCCGTTCGACGTCGACGGCCTGAGCCTGAGCGGCGAAGCGCGTCCGGTGGCGGAGCAGGTGGCGTTCGTCGGGTCCGGCTCGGCGGCGTTCAGCGTCTCGTCGACGGGCACGCTGGCGTATCAGCCTTCCGACACCGGATCCCAGCTGGTCTGGTTCGATCGTGCGGGGCGGCAGCTGGGCGTGCTCGGCGACCCGGCCGAGTACGGCGACGTCGAGCTCTCGCCCGACGGACGGCGCGTGGTCGTCAGCGTGCTCGACCCGGCGCAGAACACGCGCGATCTCTGGGTCTTCGACCTCGAGCGCGGGGTCCGCGCGCGGTTGACGCTCGATCCGGGTGACGACGTGGCGCCCGTGTGGTCGCCCGACAGCGCCACGGTGCTCTTCTCGTCGAACCGCAACGGCCACTTCGACCTGTTTCGCAAAGCGATCGACGGTGTGGCCGCCGAGGCGCCGGTCTTCGCCGACAACTCGGAGAAGTATCCGACCAGCTGGGACCACGACGGCCGCGCGGCGGTGTTCTGGTCGTTCGACGCCGACCGAGCCGGTCTGTCGCTGCTGCCACTCACCGGCGAGCAACGCCCGGCCTCGTTGCTCGACGGCTTCGCAAACGCCGGACGTGTGGCCCCGATCGGCCGATGGCTCGCCTATCACTCGGGGGAGTCCGGGGTGCCAGAAGTCTACGTGGTGCCGTTTCCCGTGCCGTCGCGCCGCTGGCAAGTGTCGAGCGCGGGCGGCACGAGTCCGCGCTGGCGCGGCGACGGCAAGGAGATTTTCTACGCCTCGCGCGACAACCGCCTGATGGCGGTGGCGACCGAGGAGCACGAGGGCGTGCTGACGCCGGGCACGCCGCGCGCGCTCTTCGAAGCCCGGCCCGTCGGACCGCGCTCGTTCTACGCGGTGTCCCCCGACGGCCAGCGCTTCCTGGTCAATTCGCTCCAGGGGGACGGACGCTCGTCGATCACGCTCGTCCAGAACTGGAGCGCCGCGTTGAACCCGTGACCTCCGTCTCCGGACCGCGCCTGGTCGTGCACGACGCACTGCAGCGGCGCGTCGTGCCGATCGACAAGCTGGTCTTCACGATCGGGCGCGGCGAAGGCTGCGACCTGCAGATCGCGGGCCCTGAAGTCTCGCGCGCCCACGCCGACATCACGGCCGCTGCCGAGGGGTACGTCTTCCACGATCGCGGATCGCGCTACGGCAGCTTCGTCAATGGCACGCGCGTCGACGACGCACGGGTGCTCACGAGCGGCGACCGCATCGAGTGCGGCCGCACGGGCGCCGCACTGCTGTTCCTGCTCGACGAGGGCCGCGCCGGCGATGCTGCGGCCGCGGCCCGGCCGGGAGACTTGCGTCAGGTCGCAATGCTGCTCGAGTCGCTGCGCGAGATGGGCGGCGACCGGGTGCTGGACGAAGTGCTGGCGATGGTGCTCGACGCTGCGATCGAGGCGACCGGCGCCGACCGCGGCGTGATCCTGCTGTCAGGCGCGGCCGGCCGCCTCGAGCCGCGGCTGGCGCGTGCCAGCGGCGGCACCGCGCTCGACATTGGCCGCGTGGTCCTCAGCCGGAAGATTCCCGACGAGGTATTCGAGACCGGAGTCACCGCCGTCGTGGCCGACCTGTTCGAAGGCGACGACGCCGCGGCGCACAGCGGCACGATTGCGCTCGGCATCCGCCACGTGCTGGCGGCGCCGCTGCGGCTCGTGCGCTACGTGGAGCGCACGGGCGCGGCGCGCGCACGGCAGTACATCGGCGTGCTGTACCTCGACAGCCGCGACCGGGGCCGGATTCTCGCCTCGTCGGCCCGCGCCGCGCTCGAGGCGCTCGCCGGCGAAGCCGCGCTGGCAATCGAGAACGCGCGGCTGTACCAGCAGGGTCTGGAGAAGGCACGGCTCGATGAGGAACTGCGCATGGCGTCGCGGATCCAGCAGACGCTGCTGCCCGACGCGCGTCGCACCGGCGCGTTCTTCGACATCGTGGCGGCGTCGGTACCAAGCCGGGCGATCGGCGGCGACTTCTTCGACTACCAAACGCTGCCGGGCGGCTGGCTGGGATTCGGCCTCGGCGACAGCACTGGCAAGGGGCCGGCGGCGGCGCTGATCGCGTCGCTCGTGCAAGGGGTGATCGCGTCCCGCGCCGTCGACGCGGACGGGAAAGTGTGGCCGCGCGCGACGGTGGAACTGCTGAACCGCGTCCTGCTGTCCCGGCGGATCGAGTCGCGCTTCGTCACCCTGTTTCTCGCGACGCTCTCGCCGGACGGCACGCTGACCTACTGCAACGCCGCCCAGAACCCGCCGCTGCTCTTTGCCGGCGGCGCGGTGACGCGGCTTGAGACCGGCGGCACCCTTATTGGCGCCTTCGCGGACGCGGTGTACGAGCAGGGCGTCGTGCGGCTGGCCCCGGGCGACACGCTCGTGGTGTTCAGCGACGGCGTGTCCGAGGCAATTGACGCGACGGGAGAGGAATTCGGCGATGCGGGCGTGCGCGCGCTGGTCCTGGGACTGCTGCATGAGACTCCGGAGCGGCTCGTGCGGGCGGTGATCGATCGCGTGGTGGCGTTCGGAGCGGGCGTGGGCCAACACGACGACGTCACCGTGCTGGTGCTGAGAGCGATGGCGCCGGACGCGCGTGCCGTGGCCGGCGCCGCGCACGAGGAGCGGCCGGACTAGAATCCGAGCGAACGGCCGTGTCCGGCTCGGAGCCACGGCAGGAGAGCATCATGCATCGTGGTCGAATCCTTCTTGCTGCAGGCGCGCTGGCGGCGCTCGTGAGTGCGGCCCGGGCGTGGCCGGGTATCGGTACCCCGCTCGATGTTGCGCTCGAGGCGCAAACGCCTGCGGGTGCGGTCGCCCCGGGCGATTGGCCGCTCTATAACCGCGACCTCGCAGGCACTCGCTACTCGCCGCTCGAGGAGATCACCGCGGCGAACGTGGCGAAGCTCGCGCCCGCGTGGTCCTACGCGATGGAGTCGTCCGGCGGCGGCCCGCTGGGTGGCGGCTCGAGCGCGGTTCCGCTGGTGGTCCGCGGCGTGATGTACCTGCCGAGCGGCAACCGGGTCGTGGCAATCGACGGTGCGACCGGTAAGGAAGTGTGGCAATACGAGGTGCCACCACCGTCGGGAGCCGCGGCCCGTGGCGGCCGCGGTGCCGCGGCGGCGGGCCGTCCGTCCGCCCGCGGTCTCGGCTACTGGCCGGGCGCCGGCAGCGATTCGCCCCGCATTCTGTTCCTGGCCGGCATCCGGTTGATGGCGGTCGACGCGGCGACGGGCAAGCCGGCCGCCGGCTTCGGTACGAATGGCGTGGTGGAGATCGGCGTGCCCTACAACGGGACGCCGACGGTATTTCGCAACGTGGTCGTGATCGGCGCCAACGTCAACGAGGTACCGCAAGGGCCTCCCGGCAATCCGCGCGCGTTCGACGCGCGCACCGGGAAGAAGCTCTGGGAGTTTCAGACCGTTCCCAAGCCAGGCGAGAAGTACAACGACACCTGGGGCGACGGGTGGAAGGATCGCTCCGGCACGAACATGTGGGGCTTCTCCGCGCTCATGGACCCGGCGCGCGGCCTGGTCTATCTGCCGATCGCCGGACCGGCGGCCAACTACTGGGGCGGCGACCGCCCGGGCAACAACCTCTACGCGAACTCGATCGTGGCGCTCGACGCCGAGACCGGCGCCTACAAGTGGCACTTCCAGACCGTGCACCACGACATCTGGGATCTGGACATGCCGTCGGTGGGCAGTCTCGTGGACATCCGGCAGGGCGGCCGCACCGTGCCGGCGCTCGCGCACATCGGCAAGAGCGGCTACATGTTCATCCTCGATCGCGTCACCGGCAAGCCGGTGTTCGGTGTCGAGGAGCGCGCGGTGCCGAAGGGCAACGTGCCCACCGAGTGGTACTCGCCGACGCAGCCGTTCCCCGTGAAGCCGGCGCAGCCGATGGTGCGCGTGGCGTTCGACAAGGGACGCGACATGGTGCGGGCCGAGGACACCTCGCCCGAGCACGTGGCCGAGTGCGAGGCGCTCTACGACAAGAGCGGCGGCTTCTACAACGCCGGTCCGTTCACGCCGTTCCAGTACCACGAAGACGGCACGCCGCCGAAAAGCACCATCACCTTTCCGGGTGGCACCGGCGGCGTGAACTGGGGCGGCACCGCGGCCGACCCGACGACCGGCCTCGTCTACATGAACGCGCACGACACGTCGCTCGTCGGATGGGTGGAGAAGAAGAAACCGGGTGTGACCTATTCGTTCGACGCCGTCGGGTCGGAGCAGCTCTACGACCGCGCCAGCGTGAACGGCGTCGGCCCCTTCTTCACGTTCAGCGCGCCGCTCAAGGACGCCAACGGCAAAGTGCTGGCGCAGGGCGTGCCGTGTCAGCGTCCGCCGTGGGCCCAGCTGATCGCCGTGAACGCGAACACTGGCGAGGTGGCGTGGAAGGCCACGCTGGGCATTACCGAGGGCCTACCGGCTGCCAGGCAGTTGACGGGCAACAGCGGCAGCGCCGGCCCGAGCGTCACTGCCGGCGGCGTGGTGTTCGTGGGGGCGACCAACGATCGCCGCTTCCGCGCCTTCGATGCCAAGACCGGCAAGGAGTTGTGGAGCGCGATGCTTGAGCGCAACGCCAACGCCAACCCGATGTCGTATCAGGGGGCGAACGGCAAGCAATACGTCGCAATCGTGGCCACCGATACCGTTCGCGTTTTTGCCCTGCCGTAGGGCGGGGCTTTATGCCCGCCGGTGGCGGGCCTGAAGGCCCGGCCTACGAGTAGATCTGACCCATTTAGGGGATATGAGCCGAAATCCATCCGCTCATACACTCGGCGCCGGAGGAAACCCGTGAAGAAGCTGTTTCTTGGAACCTGCGCGGTCGCGCTGGGGCTCGCCAACCTGTCCGGCCAGGCATCGTTGACGCAGAAGGACAAGGACGATATCCAGGCGCTGAGCACGGCGTACGCGACGAACCTTGGCACGTGCAAGGCGGACGACTACGCCGGCCTCTTTTCGGCCGACGGCATTTTCTACAGCGGCTTTCGCGGCAACATCCAGGGGCGCGATCAGCTCGTCGCACTCGTGAAATCGGAGCGGCACTGCCAGCCGGGGGCGGCGCAGCCGGCGCGGCCGGGCGGCGGGAGCGGGGCACCCGCGCTGCAGTTCAGCGCGATCGAGGCGCGGCCCGGCGGCGCAAAGGCCACGGTGACGCTGCCCAACAACGGCGGCGCCTACGAGGACGTGTATGCGAAGACAGCGGCGGGCTGGCGCTTCCAGAACCGCTCGTACTACACCCCCGCCGAGTTGAAGGCGCGCGCGAGCGGCCAGCTGTCGCTGGCGCCGCAGGACGTGCTCGACATTCAAGAGCTCGTGGCGCGTTACCCTTACACGCTCGACAACGGTGGCGAGGGCGGACGAGCGCTTGCCGAGCTCTTCACCGAGGACGGTGTCTTCGTGACGCCGCAGGCGACGTACTCCGGACGGGAGGCGCTGTTGAAAATGGCGTCGGGCCACCGGCCCGGGCAGGGGCCGGCCTATGCCCGCAACTTCGCCACCAACACGCGGCTCGAGCCGACACCGGACGGCGCGAAGGGCAGGGTCTACGCCGTGATCATCGCCATCGGCGAGAACAAGCAGCCGAGCTCCGTCGTCACCGGCGGCCACTTCGAGGACAGCTACGTGAAGACGCAGCAGGGATGGCGCTTCAAGCGCCGCCAGTTCATTCCGAACGAGGGCGGCCCGACGACCAACGTCGGCCAACCCACGCCGACCCGCTGAGCGAGGACGACGACCATGCGCATCATGTCGAGTCTCGTCGTCGCAGCGGCCCTCGCCGTGTCCAGCGTCGGTATCACTGCGCAGTCGAAAGAGTTCCTGCCCTTGACGCCGATGGATCGCATTCAGATCCAGCAGCTCATCGCGCGCTACGCCTACGCGCTCGACACCGGTGGCCGCAACGGCTACGACTACGCGGACCTGTTCGCGCCCGACGGCGTGTTCGTGGGCATGAACCAGGGTGAGACCGGTCGGCTGTTTCGGGGGCGAGACACCCTGGCCGCGCTGGCGCGCGGCGGCCCGCGCAACCAGAACTACGTGAGTCACTACATCACCAACGTGGTACTCGAGGCGACGCCCGAGGGTGCCCGCGGTACGCAGTACGCGGTCATCGGCGACGTCAGCCTGCCGAGCGGAAAGAGCGCGTGGACGAACGGTGGCATGTACCGGGACACCTACGTGAAGACGCCCGACGGCTGGCGCTTCAAGACGCGGGTGTTCTACGCATCGGAAGGCGGCCCCGCGCCGAAGCAGCTGCAGAACGATCCGTTGAAAGCGCCGGTCGCGCCCACCGCCGCGCCGGGCGATCCGGCGCCGCCGCCGGTGCCGAGGGCAACGGGTCTCCGCAACCTGACCGCCGAGGATTACATCGAGATCCAGCAACTGGTCTTCACCTACCCGTACGCGCTCGACACGGCTGCGAACAACGGCTTCAACTACGCAGACATGTTCGCGCCCGATGGCGAGTTCATCCGGCCGCCGACGAAGGGCCGCGACAACCTGGCCAAGCTGGCGATCGATCAGCCGCACGGGGCGAACTACGTGCGGCATTACCTGAGCAACATCGTGATCGAGCCGACGGCCGACGGGGCGATCGGCAAGCAGTACCTCGTGGTGCTCGACATCGGGGCGGCCGGAACGCCGGGTACGATTTTCCTCGGCGGCCACTACGAGGACGTCTACTCGAAGACCGACGCCGGCTGGAAATTCAAGCGACGCGAGTTCATTCCGTCGCGGAAGGCGGCTGCGGCCTCGGCGGCGGTACAGTAGAGCCGGCCGACGACCCAGATAGACACCCGCGGGTCCGACGACTGACCCGCCCACGGCTGCTGCACAGAGTTTGGGCCGACGGCTGAGTTAGCGTGCAGGACCTATGTTCCGAAAGACGGGGGCGCCCTATAGTTAATTGGTATGACTCCCCTGCGATTCACCTCCTGCGGCCTGCTCGTCTGTTTCTTCTCGCTGCTCGCTGCGCCAGCCAGGGCCGACCCGTTCACGATTCAGTTTTCGGCCTCGGGTTTCCAGTTCAACGAGACGGGGCCCCCGGGATTCGACGGCCCGCTGTCTGGGACGTTTTCGTGGGATGGCGCGGACCTCGATGACCCGATTACGACCCTGACGTCGTTCGACCTCACGATCTATGGCCAGACGTTCGGGCTGGCGGACGTGGGTGTCGTCATCTCGGGCGTCGGCGTGGTCACGATTGGGGGCTCGCCGCACGGGTTCAATACCTTGATCGCCGACGGAGTCGACACCGACTTCCTGCTCACTGTCAGGCAGACGACGCCGTCGGTCCTGCTCTTCTCCTACAGCCTGCAAGGCGAGAACAGCACGCTCTGGGTGAACCCCTCGCGCACGGGGGCCCGCTTCGACCTCGTGCCCAACCCGGTGCCAGAACCATCGTTGCTCACGCTGACCTCGTTGGGGATAGCGGGCGTGACCGCGGTGGCCCGCCGGCGACGGACGCGGAGTCGGTCGGAGTAGTCTCGCTCCGGACGTCCGTCGGGGAGTAGAGTAGCGTCCGTGATCAGGGTCACGACGCTCCTCGCTGCTGCGGTTCTCCTCGCCGCGCTCGTCACCGCCGGCGCCGCGCAGACGCCCGCGGCGGGCGCGTGCGAGCGCCTCGCGTCGTTGTCGATCACCGGTACGACCATCACCCGGGCGCAGACGGTCGGGGCGGGCGCGTTCACGCCGTCCACGCCTCCGGCCGCCGCGGACGCCACGCTCTACAAGACTCTGCCGGCCTTTTGCCGCGTCGACGGTTCCGTCGCGCGCGCCGGCGACACCGAGGTGAAGTTCGAGGTCTGGCTGCCGCTCCAGAACTGGAATGGCGAGTTCCGGCCGGCCGCGAGCGGCTTTGCCGGCGGCGCGATCAGCTACGCGGGCATGGCCAACATCCTCAAGCAGGGCTGGGCCACCGCCAACACCAATCGCGGGCACGATGCCGCCGGGCCGTGGAAGCTCGTCGACATGTCGAGCGCGGCCTACCAGGTGATGGTGCCGCCGTCGAAACGTCTGCTCGACGCCTTTTACGGGAAGGCGCCGGCGATCACGCTGATGAACGAGTGCGGCGGCGGCGGCTCGCGCGACGTGCTGCAACTCGTCCAGGATCACCCGGCGGATCTCGACGCGGCGGCGGCGGTCGGCTTCGTCTACGACCCGCTGCACCACGGTGTCGGCCAGATGTGGGTGTTCCAGGCGACGCACAAGACCGAGGCCAGCTATATCCCGCCGAGCAAGTACCCGCTGATCCACCAGGCGGCGCTCGACTCCTGCGATGCCAAGGACGGCCTGAAGGACGGCATCATCGAAGACCCGCCGCGCTGCACTGTCAACCTCGACGCCATCGCCTGCAAGGCGGGCGACGCCCCGACGTGCCTGACCGCGCCGCAGGTCGCCGCGGTAAAGCAGATCTACAGCCCCGCCGTCCACGCCAGGACCGGGAAGTATCTCTTCGCCGGCATGGCGCCGGGTGGCGAGCTGCAGTGGGAGCCGATGGCGGGTCCGGCGCCCTACAACTACGCGCCCGGCTTCTACCGCAACGCGGTGTTCCGTGATCAGGCCTGGGAGTGGAAGAGCGGGTTGCCGAACTTCGACTCGCACGTGGACCTCGCCGAGGCGGCGCCGAACCAGATCATCCAGGCCACCAAGGCCGACATCCGGCCGTTCCTCGAGCGCGGCGGCAAGCTGCTGCTCATCGGCGGCTGGGGCGATCACACGCTGGCGCCGGGCAGCTTCGTGGACTACTACGAGTCGGTGGTGAAGGCGGTGGGCCGCGACAGGGCTCGCAGCTCGGTGCGGCTCTTCATGGTGCCCGGGATGGATCACTGTCTCGACAATCCGATTTATGGCGCCATCCACGACCTCGACGTGATGGGGATTCTGCGGCGGTGGAAGGCCACCGGCACCGCGCCCGACACGCTCCACATCACCGTGCGTACGCCGGCCGGGGCCGTGGAGCGCACGCGATTCGTCTGCTCCTATCCGCAGGTCGCCCAATACCTCGGCAAGGGCTCGCCGGACGATCCCGCCAGCTTCTCCTGCCGTACACCCTGACCCTGAACTGGACGTTCGGCCTTCCGTTGGGCGAATATGTATCGCGCATCAGTTCCCCCAAGGAGAGCCATGAAGTTCACCCTGCATGCGGCTGGAGTGGCCGGAGGTTTGGCGGTCGCCGCGATTCTGTCGTCTGACGCATTGATGGGGCAGGGCGCCCCCGCTCCGACAACCAGGCCGTACAGCGTGCCCCGGACGCCGTGGGGCGAGCCCGATCTCCAGGGCGTCTACAACGGCAACGACCTGCAGGGCGTGCCGATGCAGCGCGCCGAGTCGGTGGGGACGCGGGACGTGCTCGACGACGACGAATACCGGCAGCGCGTGGCGAACCGCGACACCCTGCTGGCGTCGGACAACGAAGGCTTCGACATCGAAGATTCCGAGAAGTTCGAGCGCTTTGGCGCAGTCGGCGGGCCGGTCTCGCCGCCGCCGCACTGGCTCGAGCGCGCCAAAAACGTGAGCCGCATCGCGTCGTTCGTCATCGAGCCGGCCAACGGGCGTATCCCCGCCCTCACGCCCGAAGCGCAGGCCGCTGCGCAGAAGCGCCAGCAGGCGGCGCAGGCGCGGCGCAAGCAGCTCGGGAGCATCGAAGCCGAGTGGACCACCGACCGCAGCAACTACGACCGCTGCATCAGCCTCGGCACGCTGAACTCGGTCACGCCCAAGATCTACAACTCCGGCAGCCGTATCGTGCAGGGCCCGGGCTGGCTGGCTTTCACGAACGAGATGATCCACGAGACGCGCGTCATTCCCACCGACGGGCGGACCAACGGGAGCGGCAAGATCAGCTCGTGGATGGGCAACTCGGTCGGGCGTTGGGAGGGCGACACGCTGGTCGTGACCACCCGGAACCTCAAGCCCGAGTCGGCCGTCAACGGGCAGCCGCTCTCGCCCGAGGGCGTCATCACCGAGCGCTTCACGCTCACCGACGCCCGCACGCTCGACTACCGCATGACGGTGAACGACCCCAAGACCTACACCGGCCCGTGGACGATGCGGATGCCGATTCCGCGCGACGACGGCTACGGCCTGTACGAATACGCGTGCCACGAAGGCAACTACACGATGTTCAACATCCTCAGCGGCGCGCGCGCGGCCGAACGCGAAGCGGCGGCCGGAAAGTAGCGCGCCAGGCCGGCGCGCCTATTGGTTCGAGAAGGCGGGGCCGGACGCCCCGCCTTTTCTGTTGCGGGAGGCCGTGCCCCATGGTCGAGCACGAGACCCCGGTCCTCGTCACCGGCGGCAGCCTGGTCGGGATGTTCACGGCCGCGCTGCTGGCGCGGCACGGCATCCGTCCCCTGGTCGTCGAACGCCATCCCGGCAGCGCCATCCATCCCCGCGCCGCGATGATCTATCAGCGCACGATGGAGATCATCCGCGGCCTCGGCATCGAGGACCCGGTGCGCGAGGAGTCGTACCGGCGCTTCGAGCCCGACGGCGCCATCATGTCGGTCGAATCGATCGCCGGGCCGGAGCTCAATTGGGACATTCCCACGCTCAACGAGTTCGTCCGCGATCTCAGCCCCACTGAACGGCTCTTCATCACCCAGAACGCGCTCGAGCCGATGCTGGGGCCGCGGGCGCGCGCCCTCGGCGCCGACCTTCGCTTCAACACCGAGCTCGCATCGTTCGAGGCCGACGGGGACGGCGTCACCGGCATCATTCGCGATCGCGCCACCGGCGAGGAGACGCGGGTCCGCGCGCAGTACCTGATCGCGTGCGACGGCAACCGCAGTCCGGTCCGTCAGCGGCTCGGCATCGCGATGAAGGGCCGGGGCGTGCTCTCGAAAAGCGTCACGATCTACTTCCGCGCCGACGTCGGCCCGCTGATGCGCGGCCGCAACCTGAGCGTGATCCTGGTGCGGAACGCCGACTTCCGCGGCTTCTTCCGCATCGAGAAGCCGTTCGAGTCGGGTTTCCTCGTCATCAACTCGGTGGGCGACCCCGAGGCGCCCGTCTCGGACGTCTGGGACCTCACCGAGGCCGAGTCCATGGCGCTCGTCCGGTCCGGCCTCGGTGCCGACGTGCCGGTGAGCATCGAAAGCGTGCAGAAGTGGGAGTGCGTGGCCGACGTGGCCGAGCGCTTCCGCGCCGGCCGCGTCTTCCTGGCCGG
>Ga0247825_10001410_pt1 | contig 15769 bp, 11 predicted proteins | sample 13C_Vanillin_Day_FD_194413 | JGI IMG/M metagenome (GOLD analysis project Ga0247825, IMG submission 194413) | Soil microbial communities from agricultural site in Penn Yan, New York, United States - 13C_Vanillin_Day48 | ecosystem: Environmental > Terrestrial > Soil > Agricultural land | place... | reverse complement strand
GGTGGAGAAGGGATTCGTGGGCGCCGTACGCGCACGCGACGTGACCGTCCGCAACGCCGCGGCCGGCGCGGTGGCCGCGAGCGGCGACGTGATCGTCACGAACGGCGGGATGGGCGCCGCGGCCGTGGCGGGCAACCTCGCGATCACGAACGGGGGCAGCGGTCCGATCGCAGCCGGAGGCAACATCTCGATCGTGAACGGGGGCTGTCAGTGGATCGCGGCGGGCGGCGGCGCCACGCTCGGCGAGCGGTCGTTCGTCGGGGCCGTGCTATCGCCCAAGGTCGTCGTCGAGGACGGCGGCAAGATCCTGCTCGACCTGCCGAGGGCGCTCGCGTTCGGGGCCGCCATGGGCGTGGCGATCGGGCTCATCGTTCGCGGGACTCGCCGTACAGACGACTCGTCCGTTGCGGACTAGTCCTCACCGGAAGACCGGTACGGGGTTTCCGCTGCGGACGGTCGTGGCGGAGCTGACGGCGTCTCGGTCGTGGGTGCCTCGTCGGCTGGCGGCAACACCTCCGCGGCAGCGGTTGACGCTTCATGTTCCGGCGCCACCTCGGCGCGCGGCGCGGCGGCCGCCTCCTCGGCGCGCGGCGCGGCGAGATCGAGGGTCGTAACCGTGGCCGGCGCCGGGCTCACGTCGGGCTCCCGCGGGATCGTGCCGGCGCGGTGCCGACCCACCTTCCTCGGCGCGCGGGCACGCCACACCGCGACGGTCATCGCGCCGAACCCGAACATCCCGCCCAGTACCCACGCGGCGAGATTGAGGAACGGGACCAACCCGACCGCGGCCGCGACCGCCCACCCGGCGAGCAGCGCGAGCCAACGGCTGCGCGGCTCACGCACCATGAGGCGCCCGATCGCGAACACCGCCCACGCGTAGCCGATCAGGAAGAGCAGCGACATCGCGAGCAGGACCGCGAGGCCGAGCGGGAGCCCCACGATCGTGACCATCGCGGCGACCGCGACGAGCGGCATCCCCACCGCGAGCAGGATCCCCCACCCCGCAGAGGCGAACGGGGCGGTCCGGGCGGCCGACGCGACCCGCTCGGCGCCCCGCGGCGCGATGAGCAGCAGGAGGGCGAGCAGCACGAGCGTCGACACCCCGATCGCCACCGAGCCCAGGAGGATCCCGAGCGCCGCGAGCGGCCCCTGCAGGGTGAACCCGACCGTCTCGCGGACCGTCCCCTTCACGGTGGCCCCGGGCTCGATCCGCACAGACTCGGCGCCGAGGACGTCCCCCCCGACCTGGGCGTCGGCCGTGAGGCGGATCGGGCCGTTCAGGGCGACCGCGCTGCCGCTCACGAGCCCGCTGATCACGATCGGCCCGTCGAGCACGACGACGTCCCCGTAGACGACCCCGGCGACGTTCGCCCGCCCGTGGAAGACGACGACCTCGCTGGCGGTGGTCCCGCGAGGGACGTTCGCCGAGCCCGAGAGCACGATCTGATCCTGGGCAGTCTCCTCGGCGGTGTGCGGTCCGCCCGCCGGCGACGGTGACGTCGACTGCGCCAGAGCTGCGACGGGCGCGAGCGCAGCGGCGCCGAGGACAGCGACGAGCATGAGCGAGCGACGGATCAGGGCGGGAACGGTCACGGGCCGAATCCTACCGTCGCGCCCTCGCGCCTCAGACGGGCTGATCCTTGTCGGCGGGGCGCGGTAGCGTTCCCCGGTGAGCCTGAGGGCCTTCTCCCCCGCCGTTCGCGCCTGGTTCGAGGCGTCGTTCGACGCGCCCACGAGGGCCCAGTCCCGCGGTTGGACGGCGATCGCCGACGGCGACCACACGCTGATCCTGGCGCCCACGGGATCGGGCAAGACGTTGGCCGCCTTCCTGTGGGCGATCGATCGGCTCGCGGTCGAGCCGCCGCCCGAAGCCGACCGCCGGACCCGGGTGCTCTACATCTCCCCGCTCCGGGCGCTCGCGGTCGACGTCGAGAAGAACCTGCGTGCGCCGCTCGCGGGGATCCGGCACGCCGCCGAACGCCTGGGTGAGCCGCTCTCGCACGAGCCGCTCGTGGGTGTCCGGACCGGCGACACGCCGGCGAACGAACGCCGCAAGCTCCTGAAGGCACCGCCCGACATCCTGATCACGACGCCGGAATCGCTGTACCTGATGCTGACCTCCTCGGCCCGTGAGACCCTGCGTGGCGTCCGGTGGGTGATCGTGGACGAGATCCACGCCCTCGCCGCCACGAAGCGCGGCGCGCACCTCGCGCTCTCCCTCGAGCGGCTGGACGAGATCGGCGACGCGCCGCCACAACGTATCGGGCTGTCGGCCACCCAGCGCCCGCTCGAGGAGATCGCGCGATTCCTCGGTGGCCAGGACGCGAGTGGCGCACCGCGGGCGGTCACGATCGTCGACGCCGGCCACCGCAAGCCGATGGAGCTCACGGTCGAGGTGCCCGTCGACGACATGGCCGAGCTGAGCGCCGTGAGCGAGCCGCCCCAGCGCCAACCGATCCAGCTCGGCCCCGCGGGGATCGGCACGTCGCCGTCGCAGGGGTCGATCTGGCCGTCGATCCATCCCCGGCTGCTCGAGCTGATCCTCGCGCACCGCTCGACGATCGTGTTCGTGAACGCCCGCCGGCTCGCCGAACGGCTCGCCGCGCGGCTGAACGAGCTCGCCGGCGAGGAGCTCGTGCGCGCCCACCACGGCTCGCTCGCCCGCGAACAGCGCCTCGAGGTCGAGGACGCCCTGAAGGGCGGTACGCTCCGCGCGATCGTCGCGACCTCGTCCCTCGAGCTCGGGATCGACATGGGCGCGGTGGACCTCGTCGTGCAGGTGGAGTCGCCGGGCTCGGTCGCCAGCGGCCTCCAACGGATCGGCCGGGCCGGCCACCAGGTCGGCGAGCCCAGCAGGGGCACGATCTTCCCGAAGTTCCGTGGAGACCTGCTCGAGGTGGCTGTGGTCGCCGAGCGGATGATCGCGGGCAAGATCGAGGAGACGCGCTACCCGCGGAATCCGCTCGACGTGCTGGCACAGCAGCTCGTCGCGATGTGCGCGGTCGACGAGTGGCACGTGGACGACCTCGAGGGCGCGGTCCGACGTTCGGCGAGCTTCGCGGACCTCTCGCGCGACGTGTTCCTGGCAGTGCTCGACCTGCTCGCGGGCCGCTACCCGAGCGACGGCTTCGCCGAGCTCCGTCCCCGGCTCGTGTGGGATCGTGCGGCCGGCACGGTGCGGGCGCGCGAGGGCGCCGGCCGGCTCGCCATCACCTCCGGCGGCACGATCCCCGACCGCGGCCTGTTCGGCGTGTTCCTGCCCGACGGCGCGCGCGTCGGCGAGCTCGACGAGGAGATGGTGTACGAGTCCCGAAAAGGCGAGGTCTTCATGCTCGGGGCGTCGTCGTGGCGGATCGAGGACATCACCTACGACCGCGTGATCGTCTCCCCGGCGCCCGGCGAGCCCGGGAAGATGCCCTTCTGGAAAGGCGACAAACCCGGTCGCCCGATCGAGCTCGGGCGCGCGATCGGCGCGTTCACGCGCGAGCTGCGCGGCACCAAGCGAGAGCCCGCGTTGGCGAAGCTGCAGTCGGACCTCGGACTCGACGAGCGCGCCGCACGGAACCTCGTCGCGTACCTCGACGACCAGGCCGAGGCGACCGGCGCGGTCCCCGATGACCGCACCGTGGTAGTCGAGCGGTTCCGCGACGAGCTGGGCGACTGGCGGATGTGCCTCCTCTCACCCTTCGGGCAACGGGTGCACGCGCCGTGGGGCCTCGCGATCGAGCAGCGGCTCCTCGATCGGTTCGGGCCGGGTGCGCAGGTGCTGTGGGGCGACGACGGCATCGTCGTGCGCCTCCCCGAGGCCGTGGACCGGATCCCGGTCGAGGACCTCGTGTTCGATCCCGACGAGATCGAGGACGCCGTGGTCGCTGCCCTCCCGGGGACCGCGATGTTCGCCAGCGCCTTCCGCGAGGCGAGCGCACGGGCGTTGCTCCTCCCCCGCCAGCGGCCCGGCAAGCGCACCCCGCTCTGGATGCAGCGTCAGCGGAGCGCGGATCTGCTCGCCGAGGCCGCGAAGCACCCGACGTTCCCGATGCTGCTCGAGACCACCCGCGAGTGCCTGAAGGACGTCTTCGATGTGCCCGCGCTCCGCGAGGTGATGGCCGACCTTCGGTCCCGCCGGACCAAGCTCGTCGCGGTCGACACCGAGACAGCGTCGCCGTTCGCGCAGTCATTGCTGTTCCGCTGGGTCTCGGTGTTCATGTACGAGGGCGACGCGCCCCTCGCCGAGCGACGGGCCGCCGCGCTCTCCCTCGATCGCGATCTGCTGCGCGAGCTGCTCGGCACCGAGGAACTCCGCGAGCTGCTCGACCCGCCGGCGATCGACGAGGTCGAGCTCGAGCTGCAGTGGCTCGCCGACGGCCGGCACGCCCGGTCCGCCGATGGCATGGCCGACCTGCTGCGGGACGTGGGACCGCTCCGCGAGGACGAGGTCGCCGCCCGCGTCGACGGCGACGTGCCGGCATGGCTCGCACGCCTCGTCGACGAAGGACGGGCGATCCGGGTCAAGGTCGGCGGCGAGGACCGGTTCGCCGCGGTCGAGGATGCCGCCGCCCTCCGTGACGCGCTCGGCACCGCCCTGCCGATCGGCCTGCCCGGCGTGTTCACCGAGCCGAGCGAGCGACCGCTGGAGCGGCTCGCCGCCCGGTTCGCCCGCACCCACGGCCCGTTCGAGGTCCACGAGGCCGCCGCCCGGCTCGGCGCCGGCGAGGACCGGGTCCGCGTAGCCCTGGAGTCGCTGGCGAGCGAGGGCCGGGTCGTGCCCGGCGGGTTCCGGCCGGGCGGGGCGGATCGCGAATGGGTCGACGTCGAGGTGCTCCGACGGATCCGCCAGCGGTCGCTCGCGGCGCTCCGCAAGGAGGTCGAGCCGGTCGACGCGGTGACCTTCGCGCGTTTCCTGCCCGCGTGGCAGGGCGCCGACCGGCCGCGTGGCGGCGCCGACGCGCTGGCCGAAACGATCGCTCGGCTCCAGGGAACCGCGGTGCCCGCCTCGATCCTGGAGACCGACGTGCTGCCCGCGCGCGTGCGCGGCTACCGCGCGGCCGATCTCGACGCGCTGTGTGCGAGCGGCGACGTGGTGTGGGTGGGCGCCGGGTCCCTCGGGTCCGACGACGGGCGCGTCACGATCGCCTTCCGCGACGGGCTCTCCTTGCTCGACCCGACCTCGGCCGATCGCTCCGAAGGCGAGGTCCACGACGCGATCCGCGAGCACCTCGTGGCGCGGGGTGCCTCGTTCTGGCCCGACCTCGTGGCCGCAGCGGGCACCGCGAGCGAGCGGGTCCTGCTCGGCGCGCTCTGGGACCTGGTCTGGGCCGGGGAGGTCACGAACGACACGCTCGCGCCCCTCCGCGCGTTCGTGAAGGGTGCCTCGTCGAAGGTGCGCGCGTCGCGTCCCGGGCATCGGCCGAGACCGGGCGCGCTCCGCCGGGTCGGACCGCCGGCCGGCGCGGGCCGGTGGTCGCTCGTCGCGCCGCTACGGGAGCCGTCGCCGACGCCGACCGAGCTCGCGCACGCGCGGGCGCTCCAGCTGTTGGACCGGCACGGGGTCGTGACGCGCGAGTCGGTGCTCGCCGAGAACGCGCCCGGGGGTTTCGCCGGCGTGTATCCAGTGTTGAAGGCGATGGAGGAGGCCGGCAAGGTCAGGCGGGGGTATTTCGTGGCGGGACTCGGGGCAGCGCAGTTCGCGATGCCGGGTGCGGTCGACCGCCTGCGCTCCCTGCGCGGACGTCAGGTGGGGTCGGACGGGGACGGAGAGGAAGGCCCACAGGTCGTGACGCTGGCCGCAGCCGATCCCGCCCAACCGTATGGCGCAGCCGTCCCGTGGCCGGCCTCGGCCGGACGCCCGGCACGCGCCGCAGGTGCGTTCGTCGTCCTCCGCGACGGGTCGCCGGTCGCGTACCTCGAGCGCGGGGCGCGGAGCATGCTGACGTTCGGCGCGCCCGCCGACCGTTGGGCGGACGCGATCGTCGGCCTCGTGAAGGACGGCCGCCTCCGCCGGATCGAGCTGCTCCGGATCGACGGCGAGCCGGTCGCCGACCACGTTGAGCTCCACCGGCTGCGGGCGGCTGGATTCACCGACGGCTACCGCGGGCTCACGGCGCGCGGTTAGCCCGAGCGGCCGATGCCCGAAGGCGACACGATCCACCGGGCGGCCGCGCAGATCCGCGGATCGTTCGACGACGACCCGCTCACGGCGTTCGCAGCGCGTACGTCCGGGATCGTCCCCGGCGTCGAACCGCCGCGCCCCGGCGACACGATCTCGTCCGTCGAGGCTCGCGGCAAGCATCTCCTGATCCGGTTCGGGAACGGTGCGACCCTGCACACCCACCTCGGGATGCTCGGCGCTTGGCGGATACGCGCGGGTGGCGCGCCACTCGCGCTCCCCCGTGCCCGGACCGGCGTCGCGATGGCGACGGAGCACGCAGCCGCGGTGTGTCGGACCGCGCCGGTGGTCGAGCTCCTCGACGACGGCTCGGTACGGCGGCATCCGGTGCTCCGCGCGCTCGGGCCGGATCTGTGCCTGCCCGACGTCGATCTCACCGCCGTGGTCGACCGGATAGGGTCGATCGACGCCGCCACCGCGGTCGGCGTGGTCCTGCTCGACCAACGGGTCGCCGCGGGCATCGGCAACGTCTACCGCGCCGAGGTGCTGTGGGCCTGCCGGGTCGAGCCCTGGACCCCGGTCGGTGCGCTCGCCGACGAGGCGGCACGGGAGCTCTACGCGACCGCCGGACGGCTGCTGCGGGCGAACCTCACGAACCGCGGGCCTCGACGGACCGTCCCCGAAGGGCTCGCGGTGTACGAGCGGGCGGGTCGTCCCTGCCGCCGCTGCGGCACGCCGATCCGAGTCGCCCCGATCGGCGACCCCCCGCGCTCGGCATGGTGGTGCCCCTCCTGCCAGACTCGACGGTGATGGACACCTCCGCCGCCGGGTCCCGCTGGGCGATCGCGACGCCGCATACGCTCGCGACCGACGCCGGCGCCGAGGCGTTCGAACGCGGCGGGAACGCGATCGACGCCGCCCTCGCGGCTGCGACGACGCTCGCGGTCGTCTACCCTCACATGTGCGGCGTCGGAGGGGATCTCTTCGCGCTGATCCAACGCGACGACGGTGCGGTGACCGCCGTGAACTCGAGCGGCCGAGCGCCCGCCGCCGCCGACGCCGACCTGGTGCGTGGGCTCACCGGCGGTCATGTCATGCCTGCGCGCGGCCCATACGCGGTGACCGTGCCTGGTGCGATCGCGGGCTGGCGCGCGCTCCACGACCAGGGTGGCGCGCTCGAATGGCGTACCGCGTTCGACCGGGCGCGCTCGTACGCGAGGGACGGCGCGCCGGTGGCGCCCGGCCTCGCGGTGCAGCTCGCGGCCGAGCCGACGCTCGCGTCTGACCCCGGCATCGGGTCAGTGTTCTTCCCCGATGGATCCGCGCTCGCCGAGGGCGCGACCCTCGGGCAGCCGGCGCTGGCCGCTACGCTCGATGCGATCGCTGTCGAAGGGTCCGACGCCCTCTACCGCGGCGAGGTCGGGCGGCGCTTTGCGGCAGGGCTCGCGCAGGCCGGTGTCCCGATCGCCCCTGGCGACCTCGAGGCGCACCGCGCAGATCTCCTGCCGCCGCTGCGGAGCCGCTACCGCGCCCTCGACCTGTCCGTAGTGCCTCCGAACTCGCAGGGATTCGTGCTGCTCCAGATCCTCGCCCTCGTCGAGCGGCTGGGTATCGATCCCGACCCGTTCGGCCCCGACGCCGCAGTCCTCGCGCGGATCATCGCCGCCACCGCCGCCGATCGCGACCGCCATCTGGCCGACCCCGACCGCATGGTCGTGCATCCGTCTGGCCTGCTCGACGACGGGCACCTCGCGGGGCTCGGCGACGAGGTCCGCGCCGCCGCGGAGCCGGGCACGTCGCGCACCCCTTCGGGCGACACGATCGCGCTCGTAACCGCCGATACCGAGGGCCGCGCCGTCTCGCTGATCCAGAGCCTGTTCGACGGGTTCGGCTCGGGCATCCTCGAGCCGGGCACCGGGATCGTCGCGCACGATCGCGGGGCCGGCTTCACGCTCGAGCCCGGCCACCCGAACGAACTGCGCGGCGGAGCACGCCCGGCCCATACCTTGATGCCCGCGCTCGCGCACCGCGAAGGCAGGCTCGCGGCAGTGACCGGCACGATGGGCGGATACGCGCAGCCCCAGATCAACGCGATGACGCTGATCCGGGCGTTCGACCTCGGCATGACCCCCGGCGAGTCGGTGGCCGCCCCGCGCTGGCTCGTGAACGGGATGGACCCGTCGTCCGCACGTCCCGAGATCCTCGGCGAGGGCGACGTCCCCGGATCCACGGTGACCACACTCAGGGATGGGGGTTTCGAGGTCGATACCGTCGGGGTACGGGATGGGTCGGTGGGCCACGCCCACATGATCCGCCTAACCGATGACGGTCTGGTGGCCGGGAGCGATCCGCGTTCGGACGGAGGTGCGCTGGCCGGATGAACACTGCAAGGAGCGAGCGCGCGCGACGATGGAGAGCCAGCCACCTCAGGGCCATGACCGGGTCGCGCGCCGCAGATCCCGGAGCCTGATCGACGACCTCGACGCGATCGTCTGGGAGGCCGATGCCGCCACGGGCACCCTCACGTACGTCAGCGACGGGATCGAGCGCATCCTGGGCCTCGCCCCGGCCGCTTGGAGACGCGGGCGCGAGGGTTGGCTCGCCTCGGTCCACCCCGAGGACCGCGACCTGGTCGACGACGCCCGGGGCCGCGCCGCGGCGACCGGCCTCCCGTTCGATCTCACGTACCGCCTCGTGGACGCCAACGGCGACCCCGTGCGGGTCCGCGACCTGGGGCACGTCGTTCCGGCCGACCACGACCGTCCGCCGCTGCTGCGGGGGATGATCGTCTCCGCCGCCGTCGACGGCTCCGAGGCCGAGCTCCGCGATACCGAGGCGCGGTACCGCACCCTGATCGAGCAGCTCCCCGCGATCGTGTACTCGGAGGACGTCGAGAGCGACCGGCTCCGCCTCGTGTACGTGAACCCCCGCGTGCAGGAGCTGCTCGGCATCACACCCGAGGAATGGATCGCCGACTCCGGGGTGTGGTTCCGGATGATCCACCCGGACGACCTCGAGCGGGTCCGCCTCGAGAACGAGCGGACCGAGGCGACCGGCGACCCGTTCTCGATCGAGTACCGGATGATCGCGTGCGACGGGCGCGTCGTGTGGTTCCGGGACGAGGCCGTCCTCGTCTGCGACGAGGCCGACGGCACCCCGCGTTACTGGCAGGGCGTGATGATGGACATCACCGCCCGCAAGCTGGCGGAGACCCAGCTCGCTCAGACCGAGGCCCGGTACCGCGCACTCGTGGAGCAGACGCCCACGATCACCTACATCGACGCCCTCGAAGGCCCCGCGAGCACGCTCTACATCAGCCCCCAGACGACGACGATCCTCGGGTACTCGCCGCAAGACTGGTACGACGATCCGAACCTGTGGAGCACGATCGTCCATCCGGAGGATCGGGAACGCACCGCGAACCCGGATCCCGGTCTGGCCGACGCTGTCTACCGGCTCGTGGCGCGCGACGGGCGCGTGGTGTGGGTGCACGACCAGGCGCGCCTGATCTCCGACGACTCCGGCGAGCCGATGTACTGGCAGGGCGTGCTCGTGGACATCACCGAACAGAAGCGCGCGCAGGCGCTCGAGGCCGACCTGGCGTCGGAGCGGCAGACGGCCCACGAGCTCCGCGAAGCCGACGAGCTGAAGAACACATTCCTGCAGGCGGTCGCGCACGACCTGCGCTCGCCGCTCACCGCGATCCTGGGGCTGTCGGGAACGCTCGAGCGGGAGGAGGTCGACCTCGACCGGGACGAGACCCGTGACTTCGCGCGCCGCATCACGGCCAACGCCCAACGGCTGGATCGCCTCGTGACGGACATGCTCGACCTGGAGCGCCTCGCGGGCGGGGTACTGCGGCCCGTCATGCTGCCGCTCGACCTCGGCGCACTGGTGCGGGATCTGGCCGTGAGCTCAGGGCTCGTGTCGCACCGCCGCCTCGACCTCGAGACCCCCGAGCTCACGATCCCCGCCGATCGCGCGATGGTCGAGCGCATCGTCGACAACCTGCTGACGAACACCGCGAAGCACACGCCCGAGGACGCGCGGATCTGGGTGAGGGTCGAGCGCCACGACGGCGGGGCGGTCGTGGTCGTCGAGGACGACGGGCCGGGCGTCCCTCCCGAGGACCGGGATGCGATCTTCGAGCCCTTCCGCCAAGGCTCCGTGCCGGACCGATCGACCGGGGTCGGCGTGGGCCTCGCGCTCGTGGCGCGCTTCGCCACGTTGCACGGCGGGCGCGCGTGGGTCGAGGAGCGTGAGGGAGGCGGAGCCTCCTTCCACGTGTCCCTGTCGGGTCGACCGGAGGCAGGCCGGACGGACGGAGCTCCGCCGGACGGAGCCGGCGGCAACGGAGCCGGTCGCTAGGGAACCGCGACCGGCTCCTCGTCGGAGACCAGCCATGCGTAGGCCTCCTCTTCCTGGGCGAAGTGCAGCCGCAGGATCGCGTGGAGCCCGTACAGGACGCGACGCAGGTCCATGATGTCCTCGGGATCGGGACCGTCCGGTGGCAGCTCGTCCATCAGGGACCGGTACACGCGCGCGAGGTGGTCGATCTCGATGTGCGCGCGCGCCATGCTCGCCATGGGGTCCTCGCCGCCCATCAGATTCGCGACGATCGGGTAGACCGCCGACTCCTCTTCCTCCTCGTGCTGAGGCAGCCGCTCCACGATGAACCAGCGCACCGCCTCGAGCTCGGCGCGCGTCTCCTCGAGGGACATCGTGCCGAGCCGGTCGGCGACGCTCCTGATCCGCTGCAGCTCCGGTCTGAACTCCAAGTGCTCAGCTCGGAACCGCTCCGCCACGTCGGTCGCGGGATGCGGTTTCGCCCCGCCGCGGCCCCCACCGAGCGCGCGCAGCGCGTTCAGGATCGAGGCGACGTCGATGAACTCTTGCACGATCGCGCCACCGATCGGCCCGATGATCCCGAACGCCCCGAAGAACATGAACCCGAACGCGAGCCCCATCCCCATCACGACACTTTGGACGGCGATGCGGCGGGAGCGCTTCGCGATCGTGATCGCGTCGGTGAGCCGGTCGAGCCGGTCCACGACCAGCACCACGTCGGCGGCCTCGGAGGAGGCCGTCGCGCCTCGGGCGCCCATCGCCACGCCCACATCGGCGGCCGCGAGCGCGGGCGCGTCGTTCAGGCCGTCGCCGACCATGATGATGACGCCGCCCTCGCCGCGTTCGATCTCGACGGCCTCGACCTTCTCATCGGGCGCGCGCTCGGACAGGATCCGGTCGACGCCGAGCGCTCCGCCCACGGACTCGGCGACGTCGGGATGGTCGCCCGTCACCATGACCACGCGCCGGATCCCGGCGCGCCGCAGGGACCGGATCACCCGCGGCGTGTCGGGCCGGATCGGGTCGTCGATCACCAGGGCGCCGGCGACTTCGCCGTCGACCGCCACGAAGACGCACGACGAACCGTCGAGCATCGTGCGACGCCGCACGTCCCGCGCGCGCGATGGCAGCGGGCCCCCGCCGGTCGCGAACGACGCCTTTCCGAGGGCGACCCGATGATCGCCGACGCTGCCTTCGATGCCGGCGCCGTGCTTCTCGCTCACCCCGTCGGGGAAGATCAGTTCGAGGTCGCGATCCCGGGCCGCGCGGACGATCGCGCCGGCCAGCACGTGGGGCGACACCTGGTCGAGCGAGGCCGCGAGGTGCAGCAGGCGCTCGGCTTGGATCGCCCCGAACGTCTCGACGTCGGCGACCTGCGGGATCCCCGAGGTTAGCGTGCCGGTCTTGTCGAACAGCAGGACTGAGCCGCGGGCGAGCGTCTCGAGGGCGCCCCCGCCCTTCACGATGATGCCGCGCTTAGCCGACCGCGAGATGCCGGCCACGATCGCGATCGGCACCGCGAGGATCAGCGGGCACGGGGTCGCGACCATCACGACCGAGAGGAACCGGATCGGGTCGCCCGTGAGGGCCCATGCCCCGCCCGCGATCACCAGCGTCACCGGGATGAAGATCGTCGCGTAGCGGTCGGCCAGCCGCACCGCCGGCGCCTTCTCCTCCTGGGCCGACCTGACGAGCCGCACGATACCCGCGTAGGTGCTGTCTTCGGCGCTGGCGGTCGCTCGCATGTCGAACGCGGCACCCGCGTTCACGGCGCCCGAGCGCACGAGGTCGCCGTGGGGACGCTCGACGGGCCGGGACTCGCCGGTGAGTGCGGACTCGTCGAGCACACCGTCGCCCGCCATGAGACCGTCGACCGGCACGACCTCGCCGGTCTTGACGAGCAGGAGGTCACCGGGGACCACCTCCTCGATCGGCCGGGTGGCGAGGTCGCCGTCCTCGTACCGGGTGACCGTGCGCGGGGCGCGCGCGAGCAGTGACGAGAGCTCCTTGTGGGCCCGCCGGTCCGCGTACGCTTCGAGAGCCTCGCCGCTCGCTAGCATCAGCGCGATCACGGCCCCGGCCAGGTACTCACCGAGCAGGAGAGCAGACACCATCGCGATGAGGGCGATCAGGTCGACACCTGGCTCGCGCCGGATCAGCCCCCCGATCACGTCCTTGGCCATCGGGATCACGCCGATCCCGGTCGTGATCGCCCAGGCGACGTTCGCGGCGTCGGGCTGATCCGCCGCGTACAGCGCGGCCCCTGAGAGGATCCCGGCCACCGCGGCACCCAGCCACAGGTGGCTCAGATCACGCGCCGAACGCGCTTCGTCGCTCACGAGGCTCTCCGCAGCACGGCGGCCAGGTGCCGCGTCATAGGCGTGCTCTCGGTCGCCATGTCGATCTCGTAGGTGAGGGTCGGGCCGTCGACGCGATAGCGCCGCGTGAGGGCCGTGACGCCTACGCCCGTCGCCGTCCGACCGATCCCACCAGCGATCGTCGCGAGCGCGAACGAAGTGCCGTCGAGCGACCCCTCGCTGACCTCGGTGAGCCCGAGCGGATGCGCGAGCGTGAACTCGACGACCGCCCCTTCGGCCCCGGGCCGCAGGAACCCACGTTCGAGGTGGAGCGGCGAGCCGTCGTCCGACGACCAGCTCTGCTGGGCATACGTGAGATAGGCGTCACCGACGTGCTCGAACGAGAGCTCCTCGCTGTAGCGGAAGGGCTCGATCGTCGGGTACTCGCCCAGGCCTTCCCCACGCCACGTACCCACGAGGAAGGCGAGCGTCTCGACGTCGGGATGCAGGTCCGGCGGGTCCGCTGCCATGCAGCGAACCTACCATCCGCCGCCTCAGTTCCCGGGGTCGGCCTCGAGCCGGCGCGCGACGAGCCGCTGCAGGTCCAAGAGCGGGTCGCCCGTGCTCTCCTCGACCGGCAAGGGGGCCGGCGTGGTCGGGAGCGGTCCGAGCAGTTCTTCTGCGTCCTCGAGGCCGTGGAGCACGCCCGTGAGCTCCGACTCGAGGCGCGCCAGGCGGTCCGCGATCTCGGACGCCTGGCCGTCGGCGCGGCGGGGCATCGGGATCACGTCGGCGCCGCTCGAACCCCGCTCGGGATCAGGCACGCGCTCGAACACCGTCACGCCGTCGTGCGAGACGGAGATCGTCGCGTCCCCTCGATCGATCCGGAGCATAGGGATCGCGTCCGGGCTCGTCGGGGGAACGGCGCGCGTCGGAAGCATCCGCACACGCCGCGGAGCGGCCTCGGGAGGCGTCTCGCCCCGCAGCCTCGCCTGGAGACCCGTCAGGTCGTCAGAGACCTGGTCGTAATCACGTTCATTCACCATGTATCTCCCCCGATGCGTGCGCGCCCCTCGCGTGGGACCCGCCCCGCGGACGCTACGACCGGCCGTCCGGTCCGCGCATCGGTCTTCCGGTACCTTTTCAGCCATGCGCATCCTGGCCCGTATCAACGTGACACCCGTGAAGGGCACGATGCTCCTGCATCCCGAGGGGGTGGAGCTGACGCCGATCGGCATCCCGGGGAACCGTCGCTACTGGCTGGTCGACGAGCGGGGCTCGCTCTTCAGCGGCTCCGACCACGGCCCCCTCGTCGCCGTGCGCGCCGAGGCCCAGGGCGACCGACTCCTCGTCACCTTCCCCGACGGCGCCAGCCTGGGGGCCGACGCGTCCCTGACCGGCGAGGCCGTGACCACCGACTTCTACGGGCGGGCCGTGCCGGGCCGGGTGGTCGCCGGGCCGCTCTCCGAGGCGTGGAGCACCTACGTCGGCGCCCCTGTGCGCCTGGTCCGCGGCGACCGGGACGGGGACGGACCCGACGAGATGCCGCTCACGCTCGTCTCGTACGCGTCCGTGCGTGCGCTCGCCGAGGGCGGCGGCCACGTCGGATACCTAGACCCCTTGCGATTCCGACTCAACCTCGAGCTCGAGGGCTGCGACCCGTACGAGGAGGACTCGTGGGACGGGCGGCGGGTTCGGCTCGGCGGTGCCGTGCTCCGCCTCGACGGACCGGTCCCGCGGTGCATCGTCACCACCCAGGACCCCGAGACCGGGCTGAAGGACTGGGACACGCTGAAACAGATCGCGGGCCAGCGGGCGCAGATCCCCGGTGGCGGCCTCCCGTTCGGGATGTACGCGACGGTCGAGACGGCCGGTCCGGTCGCGGTGGGCGACCCGGTCGAACCGCTCGGCTGACACGACAACTGCTCCGACTCTAGACCTTCCCAAAGCCGTCGTGGCGCACACGATCTCGTGCACCAACAGCAACCGCGGCTGACCCTGATGTGCCGCACGCGGAAGCCGTGAGCACGACCAAACTCGCAGCGCCCACGGCAGTAGAGTCGAGGGAGACACGCTCGTGTTTCGGGCCGCTTGGTTCGCGTGGCGTCGGATATTCGGCAGCACGCGCGCGATGCCGTCGAGCGCCGTTGACCTCCCTTTCCCCGAGGCGCGCACCCGCCGCGCCTCTTATCGGCTAAGTGGTGGGAATAGGAGGCGCGGCGTTGATAGCGTTAGACGGATGAGCGTTCGGCGCGTGGTTGTCGATCACGTGCTCTTCGTCGTGGAAGACCTGGCCGCTAGCCGACGGCTCTATACCGCAGCGCTCGCTCCACTCGGTTACGAGGAACTTTACGTTCAGGAAGACTGCGTCAGCTACGGAGCCGAGGACCTGGACGACTTCACGATCTGCGAGGGGGAGACCGTGACCACAGCGGCTCATGTTGCGTTCTCTGCCGAAGGTCGCGAGGACGTGGACGCGTTCTTCGAGGCCGCCGTCGCGAACGGTGCAACCTCGCGAGGCGAGCCCGGCGTGTGGACGCAGTACTCCGAGCGCTACTACGCCGCATTCGTGAACGACGTGCATCGGAACAACGTCGAGGCCGTATGGCACGCGCCCGACCCGGTAGCCGACGCGCCTCATCGTACCGGCGTCCCTTGATCCTCACGGTGCAGGCCGAGCCAACAGCCCGCCGAGCACACCGAGACCGGATAGGTCAGGTCCCTCTTTGGCGAAGCGCACCTCGTGCGTGTGCTCCATACGAGCGGGAAGTCGGCTACTGGATCGGACGCGAGCACTGGGGCCGGGGCGTGGCGACGGCCGCGCTCGCGGCCTTCGTCGCGGAGGTCACCGAACGACCGCTGTTCGCCCACGTCGTCAACTCGAACGCGGGCTCGATCCGGGTGCTCGAGAAGTGTGGCTTCCGCCGGACCGGCGATCCGACGGTCGCCGCCGACGGGGTCGTAGAGCTCCTGTATCGGCTGGACGGGACCGGCTAGAAGAGCGCCGCCTGCTCTCGGC
>Ga0247825_10001409_pt1 | contig 15776 bp, 12 predicted proteins | sample 13C_Vanillin_Day_FD_194413 | JGI IMG/M metagenome (GOLD analysis project Ga0247825, IMG submission 194413) | Soil microbial communities from agricultural site in Penn Yan, New York, United States - 13C_Vanillin_Day48 | ecosystem: Environmental > Terrestrial > Soil > Agricultural land | place... | reverse complement strand
ACGGTGGAGTTCCTCTACTCGGACGGCAACGTCTACTTCATCGAGATGAACGCCCGGCTCCAGGTGGAGCACCCGGTGACGGAGCTGACCACGGGGCTGGATCTCATCGGCTGGCAGCTGCGCATCGCCTCGGGCGAGAAGCTCACCGTGCGCCAGGAGGACGTGAAGCGGCGCGGGGCGGCGCTCGAGTTCCGCATCTACGCGGAGGATCCGGTGAAGTTCTTCCCGTCTCCCGGGCCGCTCAAGGTGTACGTGCCGCCCCAGGGCGACGGCGTGCGCCTGGACTCGGGCTACGCCGAGGGCAACACCGTCACCCCGAACTACGATCCCATGATCGCCAAGCTCATCGTCTCCGGCGCCACCCGTGCCCAGGCCATCGAGCGCTCCATCCAGGCCCTGGAGAGCTACCGCATCGAGGGCATCAAGACGAACATCCCCCTGCACCTGCGCATCCTGAAGGATCCCGCCTTCCAGGCAGGCCAGCTGGATACGCGCTTCCTGGAGAACCACGCGAAGCCGTAGGCTGCGCGGGGCAGCGGACCCTTTCCCAACTTCGGCGCTTCGAGCACTCGAGGAGGCAACACCCTATGGCGGACGTAGCGGCGCACATCACCGGGACGGTGTGGAAGATCGAGGTGCAGGTCGGCCAGAAGGTCAACGCGGGGGACACCCTGGTCATCCTCGAGTCCATGAAGATGGAGATGCCCGTAGAGGCGACCGAGAGCGGCACGGTGAAGGAGATCCGCTGCAAGGAGTCCCAGCCCGTCAACGAGGGCGATGTCCTCGTGGTGCTCGAGTAGGCGAGCGCTCGAGCCATGCAGCCCACGGTTGAGGTGGAGGACCGCGAGGGCGGTGTCCGGGTGCTGACGATCGTCAACCCGGCGCGAAAGAACGCGCTCGATGACCGGCTCCTGGGCCTGCTGGACACGGCGCTCATCCCACCTCCCCATGTCCGTGCCTTCCTGGTGCGCGGGGCGGGCGGCACCTTCTGCTCCGGATATGATCTGACGAACCTGGGGCCGCCCGCGGCCGACGGGCGCCTGCCGGACGAGCTGCTGATGGCCTTCCTCACCCGCCTGGAACGCCACCCGGTGCCCAGCGTGGCCTGCGTGCAGGGGGCCGCCTTCGGCGCGGGCTTCGACCTGGCGTGCGCCTGCGACTTCCGCGTGGGGGCTCCGGACACCGTCTTCTGCATGCCGGCGGCGCGGCTGGGGCTGGTGTACTCGGTGGAGGGCATGGCGCGCGCGGCACGGCTGGTGGGCCTGGCCCGCGCCCGAGCGCTCTTCCTCACCGCGCGCAGGTTGGATGGACAGACGGCGCTCGCGTGGGGCCTGCTGGACGAGTGTCCGCCCGCGCAGGACGCGGAGGCGCGCGCCCTGGAGCTGTGCCAGACGCTGGCCTCGCACGCGCCCCTGGCGGTTGCGGGGATGAAGGAGGTGTTCGGGGCACTGGGCCGGCCGCCGCTCACGGAGGAGGAGCGCACACGCGCACGCTCACTCCGGGCCGCCGCCTTCGGCAGCGAGGACGCCAAAGAGGGCAGGGCGGCGTTCCTGGAGAAACGCTCACCCCGCTTTCAGGGCCGCTGAGGCTCGGCTCAGGTGTCGCCGAACAGCTCGCCCATGCGCAGTTGGAGCGCCGAGGCGATCTTGTACAGCGACGAGATGGAGGCCGAGGACTCGGCGCGCTCGATCTGCGACAGCAGCGACACGGACAGGCCGGTGCGCCGCGCCAGCTGCTTGAGCGTGAGCTCTTGCGTCTTGCGCGCGTCGCGGATGACGCGGCCGATGGCGCGATGCAGGTCCGCCTCCGGGTCCTGCGACAGCCCCTTCTTCTGCAGGGCGTTGCGGACCGCGGTGATGAACTGCTCCGGCTCCATCGGCTTCTTCACGTAGTCGGACGCCTGCGCCTTGAGCGAGGCGACCGCCGTGTCCACGGTGGGGTACGCCGTGGCGACGATGACCGCGATGTCCGTGTCGAACTTCCGGATCTGGTCCAGCACTTCGGTGCCGGACATCTGCGGCATCATCATGTCGAGGATGACGAGGTGGAAGTCGGACCCCCTGAGGATGTCCACCGTCTGGGTGGGATCCGTGGTGGTGACGACCTCATAGCCCTCGCGGGTCAGCACAAGCTTCAGGTAGTCGCAGTTGTCCTGCTCGTCATCGACCACCAGGATGCGAATCTGCACAGCCTCTCCTCGCGCTGCGGTTGGGAACCTCGGTTTATTTGCCGCCTTTTTCCTGGGCCCTGATCTGCTTCAGGCTCTCACGAATCTTCGGCGCGAACTTGTGGTCCGGTGCCAGCTCTAGGAACTTCTCGTAGAAGGGCATGGCCTTCTTCCACTCCTCCGCCCCGGCATACGAGATGCCCATCAGCAGGTGGCACTCGCCATCGCTGGGGGTGCGCTCGATGCACAGCTCGGCCTTCGGGCGTATCTCGATGTACTGCTTGGCCCTGAGCAGCTTCCAGGCATCTTCACGGGCCTGCCTGGCCTCTTCCTCGAGGTTGGCCGTCTGCACCGGCTTGGAGGTAGGTGGCTTGCCGGGCTCCGGCTTGGGCGGCTCCTTGAGCGCCTCATCGATCTTCGCCACCAGCTCGATGTAGTCCTTGCGGAACCGGTTGGAGTCCTTGGCAGGCTCCAGGAGCTCCTTCGCCTCGGCGTACTTCTGCTGAGTGAAGGCATCCCGGGCCGAGGCGAGGGCGTCGCGCGCGTTGCGCTCGCCCTCGATCTCCCTGGCCAGCGGCTGCGCCTTCGCCGGGAAGGCGCCGTTCTCCATCGCGGGCGCCAGGTCATTCCACGCCTTGTCGAGGTTGCCCTCGGTGAGCGACTTCCGGGCCTGCTCCATGTACTCGGCCAGCTTCTTCTCCGTCTCCGCGGCCGTGGGGGGCTTGGGCTCCACGTTGTTGGAGGGAGGCGGCTGAGGAGGCGTGTCCGGGGCCGGCTGCGTCGGGATCGGATCCGGCTGGGCCGTCTGAGGCGGTTGGTCCACGGGGCCAGGCGTGCCGGGCCCTGGCTTGAACACGAAGAAAGCTGCTGCGCCACCCACCAGCACCAGCACCACGAGCGCCAGCACCATCATCAGCTTCTGGCGTCCGCCCGAGCTGAGCGCTCCCGGGGGCTCGCCGGCGGCGATGAAGCGCAGCTTCACGTGGCCCAGCTCGATGATGTCCCCGCTGTTCAGGGCGGACTGGGCGTACGTCTCTCCGTTGACCGTCAGCCCGTTGGCCGACTGCATGTCGAGGATGCGCCACTCGCCGTTGTCCTCGCGGACGATCTTGGCGTGAGTGCGTGACAGGGAGCGGTGGTCGATGACGATGTCGTTGTCATCCGTCCGGCCGATCTTCATCTCCGTGCGGATGCAGGCGTACTCCTGGCCCTTGAGCTCGGAGCTCGTCACCACCAGCCGGGGAGCCTCCTCTGCCTCCAGCTCTTGAATCTTGCGGGACCGGTTGCCCTCCACCTTGTCCCTGTTGATGATGGCCGTGGAGTGGCGGCGCGCATCGGCCCCGCCCGGGGCCTGGGCGCTCTCCTCGGGCTGCTCCTCGACGGGCGCTTCCGCCTCCGTCTCGGGCTCTGCCGCGGACCCGTTGGGCTCGCTCGGCTCGTCCTCCGCGTTGCTCTGCGAGGGGCGCAGCCGCTGCGTCGAGATGCCTTCCTGCGCGTCACTCTGCAGCGCCAGATCGTAGTCGCCGATCTGGATCAGATCGCCGTCCTTGACGGTCGACTGGCCGCTGATGCGCTCGCCATTGATGCGAGTCCCGTTGGAACTGCCCAGGTCCTCCACCACGACATGGCCGTTCTGGCGCATGAGGCGAGCGTGGCGGCGGGACACGTTTCGCTCCGTCAGGCGGATGGTGTTGCCTTCCTGACGGCCGATCGTGATCTCTTCGCGCACGAAGGGAACAACGGTCTTGCGCCCCTCGTCGTCTTCGATGATGAGCTTCATCACTGGTCAGATCCACTTACAGCTATAGCAGAAGGGGCGGAACGGTTACAAGGCATGCATCCCCCCAAAATGACAGAGTTTTTCGCAGTGACTGAGGGAAAGAAGTCACCGTTGTCCATCGGACATGTGGACGCTTGGCCCGCCTGCTGGGGGAGGGGCGAAGAGGACCTACCTGAGTGAATGTTCCGCTGTCAGCCCTCGCTGATCCGCGATCAGATCCCCCGGTCCGCCGAGGGCTTGGACGGCTGCCGTGGGTGACGGTGGGCCTCTCGCTGGTGCAACTGGGGGTGTACCTGCGGACAGCCGCGGCGGGGCCGCTCGACGTGGATGCGATGGTGCGCTTCGGCGCGAAGGTCGGGCCGCTGATGACCGAGGCAGGTCAGCCGTGGCGGTTGCTGACAGCGAACTTCCTGCATCGGGATGGGCAGCACCTGGGACTCAACCTGCTGGTGCTGTTGGCGGCGGGCTCGGTGCTGGAGAGCGCGTGGCGCCGGCTGGAGTATGGGGCGCTGCTGCTGGCGGCGGGGCTGTCCACGATGACGTGCTCGCTGCTGTGGGCCGACGAGGTGAGCGTGGGGGCCTCGGGCGTGGCCTATGGGTGTGTGGGCGGGCTGATCGTCCTGGGGCGCCGCTACCGCGCGGTGCTGTCTCCCGTGGCCCGGCGGATGGCGGGAGAGGGCGTGCTGCCCACGGTGCTCGTGTTCCTGTGGATGGGGTGGACCTCGGTGGGCGTGGACAACGCGGGGCACCTGGGCGGCTTCGTGGCGGGGCTGCTGGTGGCGCTCTTCGTGGTGCCGGAGCGGCTGTCCGCAAGCGCACCCCGGAGCGACGCGGTGCTGCGCGCGGGGAGCGTGGCGGCGGTGGCGGTGGTGCTCGCGGCGGTGGGGGTGCTCGGGCGCTCGTCGTGGCGCGTGGAGAGGGATGACGTCTTCGGGGTGTCGGTGGCGATGCCGTCGAGCTGGCGCCAGGGCGCGGATCGGCTCGGGCGGCTGGCCTTCTCCAATGGCCTGCCGGGGCTGGGGCGCGCCAGCTTCGCCGCGGAGGCCATCCAGGCCGGAGAGCCGGGGAATGGGGAGCTGCAGGCGGTGCACTTCGTGGGGACGGTCCTGTCGCCGGAGTCGGCCGGGCCCGCGGGACGGGCCGTGAAGGAGCGAGGGCCGGAGCCTGCGTGGGTGAGCGGGGGGCGCGCGCAGCAGGTCCGGGCCGAGTTGAATGGGCCCGACGGGGTGACGCACCTGAGGGCGCTCTTCGTGCCGCGTGGGGAGTTCGTCTACCAGCTCGTCTTCACGTGGCCCGAGGCCTTCCCGCGGTATGCGCGGGTGGTGGAGCGGATGGTGGCGGAGCTGCGGTTGGAGGAGCCCGCGATGCTGCGCGAGGCGCGAGGGCGGGCGCTGCTCGTCCCGGGAGCGAGCGAGCCACTGGCGGAGCTGGGCTCGGCGCTGCGGCGGTGGGGGCGGCCGGAGGAGGCCGTGGAGCCGCTGCGAGAGGCCGTGCGGCTGGCGCCCTCATCGGTCGAGAAGCGGGTGGAGCTGGCTCGGGCGTACCTCGAGTCGGGGCAGGTGGAGGAGGGGTGCCACGCGGCCGAGGAGGCGCGGGTGTACGGGCCATCGGAGGTGGCGGCGCTCGAAGCGGGCGTGCGCTGTGAGCTGGCGCGGGGGGACTCCGAGCGGGCGCTGTTGAGGCTGGAGGAGGCCCGGCGGATGAATCCGGAGGACGCGAGGCTGCGTGCGGCGGAGGCTGCGCTCCGCGCGACGATGAAGGCCGGGCGCCAGTAGAGTGGTGGGCATGTGGAAGCCCCGACCTCTGCTGTGCCGCGCGGCCCTTGTCGCAGCGCTGCTGACGTTCCTCCCGGCGCGTGCCGAGGAGTCCGCGGCGGACATCGCCCGGAAGAGCCGCGAGCGCGGCGCCCTCAACCTGCTGGGCCTGAGTGCTCAGCTCAAGCTCACGACCACGAGCAAGGACGGAAAGCGCAGGGAACAGGCCATCACCAGCGCGGCGAAGAAGATCGGTGAGAAGACGCACTCGCTCGTGCGCTTCCAGCAGCCGGCGGGCGTCGTGGGGGTGGCCATCCTCACGGTGGAGGGGGCCAAGGGCGAGGCGGCGGAGATCTCGCTGTATCTGCCGAAGCTCAAGCGGGTGCGGAAGGTGGCGCGCACGCAGCGTGGCCAATCCTTCATGGACACGGACTTCTCGTATGCGGACCTCGGCGGCACGGGCGGCGAGAGCGACGACGTGATGCAGAAGGCGGGCGAGTCCAAGGTGATGGATCGTCTCGCCTGGGTGCTGGTGGGGAAGGCAGGCCCAGACTCGCCCTATGGACAGGTGAAGGTCTTCGTGGACCAGGAGACCTATGTGCCCACCCAGGTCGAGTACACCGACAAGGAGGGCAAGCCCTTCAAGGTGTACAGGGCCGCCGCGCTCAAGCGGTTCAAGGACCGAGTGGTTGCTGTGCGCGCGTCCATGGAGAACCTGCAGACGGGCTCGGTGACGATGATCGAGGTGCTGCAGCTCGAGGAGGCGCAGCTCGGTGACGAGGCCTTCACCGAGCGGGCGCTGGAGCGCGGTTGAGCCGAGGGCTCGCACTCGGCCTGGCGCTCCTATCAGCGAGCGCGCTTGCCTCTGGGGAGGAGGAGGAGGAACACCCGGCGTCTGAATCTCCGGACAGCGGGACGGGCCTGGAGACCTTCGAAGCACCCGTGGCGGGACCTACGGTGCAGGTGAGCGGAGGCCTGCGCCTGCTTGCGGGTGTGGACACTGGCTTCGAGCCCCAGCGGAGCGACGGGCTCTCCGAGCACGTGATGGACGCGCGAGGGCAGGCGTCTCTTGCCACGGATGTGAAGCTCTCGGCTTCGCTGCGGCTGGTGGTCGAGGGACGGGCGCTCTGGCGCGCGGGAGCCGAGAGCGGACTGGAGCGGGGCAAGGCCTTCTTCGAGCCCACGCTCGGCGAGGCATTCCTGGACTTCTACACGCGGCACGTGGACCTGCGGGTAGGCCAGCAGACGCTGGCCTTCGGGGCCAACGCGGCCTTCGCTCCCACGGATGTGCTCAACCCGAGGGATCTGCGCGAGAGCTTCGTGCTCACTGAGCCGGAGGACGCGAAGCTCCCCGTCTTCGCGGCGCGAGCGCTGGGCGCAGTGGGGCCACTCACACTCACCGCGGCGTGGGTGCCCTTCTTCACCCCTCATCGCTACAGCGTCTTCGGCCAGGACGAGGCGCTCTTGCAGCCAGGGCTCGGCGTGAGCATCCCCTTCGACGTGGATCCTTCCATCGAGGATGGGCTGCAGCCCCACCTCCTGGAGACAGAGCGGCCGGATGCGGTGCCATGGCTCGGGGACGTGGGGCTGCGTGCGACATCCGAGATCCGCGGCGTCCGCTTCGGCGGCTCGTGGGTCTGGGCGAACGAGAAGCTGCCGCAAGTGCGGCTGGATCCGGAGCTGGACGCATTGCTTCGCGCTCAGGGGCGAGGCGAGCCTCCAGACACGGCCTTGCTGCTGTCCGTGCAGGAGCGGCTGCGCGCGGGGGAGACGCTCGTGACAGGGCGCTACGCTCGGCAACACGTCTTCGGGCTGGAGGCGACGGCTCTGCTGCTGGACTCGGTGCAGCTCGACGTGGATGTGGGGTTCAGCCCTGCGCAGACCTTCTTCGACGAACAGCTGCGTCCGCTGCGCAAGCCCGTGGTGACCTTGGTGCTGGGTGTGTCTCAGGCAGAGGGCTCCGACTTCATCTACTCCGCGACATGGCTGGGGCTCGCTGTGCCGAGCGTCGAGGCAGACGAGCTACTCGTGCTGCTGGAGCCGGGCACTGCACGGGGACAAACACGGACCGCCTTCCTCCACCTGCTGGTGGCGGAGGCTCGCTACGCTCCGCAGGGGAGTGACTGGGAGGTGGGTTTCCGCGGCGCCTTCGAGCCTGTGCAGCGCTCCTTCGTCCTCGCGCCTCGGGTGGGCTGGCGCTTCACGGAGCACCTCAGCGTGGGGCTCGCCGCGGAGGTGTATGCCGGCAAGCCCTACAGCCCGCTGGGGTACTTCGGCCGCAACGATCAGATCGTCGGCTCGCTGCGGCTGACGCTGTAGCCCGGCTCGCTCAGAGCGCGCTGAAGCTTCGAACCAGGAGCCGCGCGCCAGCAGTCCACTCCGTCCGCAGCGCGAGCCCTACATCCTGATAGGCATAAGAGCCGTAGAGCTGGAGCCAGAGGGGTTGATCATTCAGGGCGAACAGGATGCGCTCGATGCTCGTGTCCGCGCGGGCTCGGAAGCGCCGATCGCCATCAAGGCTGTTGATCCAGCCAGCCATGCCCGAGGCCCGCACCGTCCACCAGCCATCCGCCGTCTCGTACCCTGTCTCCAGTACTCCGGAGCTGAAGGGCGAGATCTCGTGCTCCAGCGTCCCATCCGGCATGCGCCGCAGGGAGTGGCTGGCCGCGGGGCCGAACCCGAGCCACAGCCGCCCGCTCGCCGAGCGAACCGGATCGAGCAACAGCGCCGCCCGTCCCGTCTCCACCGTCAGCCCAGGGCCCTCCCATACTCGCCGCTCCAGGTGCCCCGCCCTCACCGCCAGCGTCACATCGAACGGGAAGGGCACGCGCAGAGGCCGTGAGGTGGGGATGAGAATGAAGCCCTCCTCCAGATGGCGGCGGAACGTGCCCTCGTAGAGGGTCGTCGTGAGCCCGCGCCGGGCAGTGCCCGGAGTGGCCTCGGTGACGAGGATGCGGTGGGTGTTGAGCCAGAGCATGCCCTTGCTCCGGCTGGTGCGCTCGGTGCGCAGGAGGATCCCCGCCTGGAAGGTGGGCAGCGCCACCCCGTCCCGCACCTGCAGCCCCGTGCCCAGGAGCAGCGCGTTCCCCGGATCGAAGCAGACGCGGAAGCGATCCCCGTCGTCCGTCTCCATGACGCACTCATCCACCTGCGGCGGCACGGGAGCCGCCACCGTCCCCTGGGACTCAGGGGACAGCGTCAACAGCAGTGCGGTCAGTCCGAGCGAGAGCATGCCATCCAGTCCCTAGCGGCTGCTGGCCAGCGGAGCGCTTCGGCGTGCCGGCGCCCACAGCGAGGCGCGCAGGCCCGCGTTGGCGGACCACTCCCACTTCGCGGGGACGTTGGGAATGTCACTGCGCCAGGCGCCGCGCCCGTCTACCACCATGCTCACCGGCTGATCATTGATGGCCAGCAGGATCAGCTCGTACCCCGCGCGGAGCTTCAGCCTCTCGGGGTGCAGCGTGCGCCCCGTCACCGGGTCATCCAGGAGCACCTTCCGGGCCTCGGCGCTGAAGAGCAGGTGATGGAAGCCGTCCTTGTCCAGTGTGAGGTCGCCCTCGAACACCACCGCGGGCACGAGCGTGTTCTGGCCGTGCGTGCGGTCACGCTCGGCGCCAGCCCCCGCGCGGAACCGGACATAGGAGACCAGATCCTTCGAGTGCCACAGGTCCAGCGTCCCGTGCGCGGCACCCCAGGTGAGCAGGCTCAGCTCGGAGCCCTCGCGCTCGATCGTCTCCTGGTGCAGCGCTTCGACCCAGGCGCCCAGGTTGAGCCCCAGATCGAAGCGGCGCGGCTTGCCGAAGAACGTGGTGATGCGGAAGAGCGGCACCTTGCGCTCCACGCTGAAGTCGTAGCGCATCACCGTCACCTCCAGGCTCGGCTCCCCCAGGTAGAGCTCGGTCTCCAGGAAGGTGAGCCGGTGCAGCCGCGTGTCCTCGTCACCGCCGGGAAACTCGGTCCGGATACCGAAGTCCACCCGCATGCGATCCTGCTCCACGCCCTGACCGCTGCGGAGGAGCGGGGCCCACGCGCCGCCCAGGTAGATGCGCCGGTGCAGATCGAAGTTGAACTGCATCACCCGGCCCTGCTCGTCGCGGTACCAGCCCGGCGGTGACTCGGCGATGGCCGGCACGAAGCGATAGCCCTCCTGCATGCGCACGTTGGCGCTCGCCTCGGCGCGCTCGCAATAGGAGGTGCGGAGCAGGGGACGGTCCGTCTCCTCGCCGTTCGAGTCCAGCTCGTGCGCCGGCGCGATGAGGCACCGTCGCGTCACAGGGTCGCACTGCATGCGGTACTCGCCGGAGGGAACCTGGCGAGTAGGCGGGAGCCGGGTGCAGAGGATGGGCTGGTCGTAGCGCAGCGCGGGCCTCGGCTCCTCGGGCGTCAGCAGCCCTGTCAGGTCGTTCCCCGAGCGGGTGGGCCGTGGCGCCTGAGCGCCATTCCCGGGCTGCTCCTGTCCCGCTCCTGCTGCTGAATCTCCCCCCGCCTGTTGCGTCTCTGGCTGGGGAGCCATCTCCTGGCCCTCGACCTGCGAGAGCAGGAGCGCCCATCCCAGCGCTGCTGCCTGGATGATCATCGCGCCTCCCACATCAGGCCCCGCTTCAGGCGGGGCCGGCCCGAGGAGGCCTCTTCAAATGGCGTGCCCTCGCTCGCAGGGCGGGCTTTCGCGGGGTTGGTGCTGCCCAGGTGTGCAGCATCCGGCACAATGCACGCCACCCATGGCGCGGTCATGGCACACCCGGCGAAGGTCGACCGAGGGCGTCACGGGGGATATAAGGCCGCGGCCCGGGGTGTAGGCGGGCCGGATCCAGACGGAGGCATCCTTTTCCGTGGCGAGTGACGGCAAGCAGCAACAACAGCAAGAGCAGAAGCCGCAGCAGGAGGCGCCGGCGGCCAGCCTGGCCGAGGCGATCTTCGGCAAGGACATGCGCGAGAAGGCGTGGGTCCGGCGCTGGCTGGCGGTGCCGCAGACGGCGCGGGTGGTGCTGCTGGTGAGTGCGGTCGCGGCATCGGTGCTGGTGCCATACCTGGGCGCGGTGGGGCTGTGGGATCCCTGGGAGACGCACTACGGCGAGGTGGCGCGGATGATGGTGATGCGCCGCGACTACGTGTTCCCCTGGTGGGAGAACGCGTGGTTCTTCTCCAAGCCGCCGCTGACGATGTGGCTCCAGGCGCTGGGCATGCAGGTGGTGGGCGCTCTGGACGGGACGGGTGAGCTGAGCCGCTACACCGAGTGGGGCATGCGGTTCCCGTTCGCCGTGCTGAGCATCACCGCGGTGGCCTTGCTCTCGCTCGCCGTGTCGCGCGTGGTGAGCGTGCGTGCGGGGCTGGCCACGGGCTTCGTGATGGTCACCATGCCGCTGTACTTCCTGCTCACGCGGCAGACGGTGACGGATACGCCCTTCGTCACCACCCTGGTGTGCGCCATGGCGTGCGCGCTCATCGGCCAGCTCGATGACACGACGAAGCACCGGACCGCGTGGTGGTATGCCTTCTATGTCTTCCTGGGCCTGTCGGTGCTCGCCAAGGGGCTGCTGGGGGTGCTGCCAGCGGCCTTCCTGCTGCTGTATGCGGTGCTGTCCGTCCTCCCCTGGAGCTGGAGCGCGTGGGGGGACCACCTGCGCTGGCTGCTGAAGAGCAGCTTCCGCAAGGAGGTGCGCGAGGGCCAGAAATCCATGCCCGTGCTCTGGGGGCAGATGTTCCGGATGCGGCTGGGCACGGGCTTCCTCGTGTTCTGCGTGGTGGCGGTGCCCTGGTACCTCACGCTCAGCCTGTTCGACGGCGTGGATGACGAGGGCAAGGGCTTCTTCTACCGCTTCTTCATCCACGATCACCTGAACCGGCTGACGGCGGGCGTGCACACCACCACGCCGGGCGGCAGCTTCATCTACTTCATCGAGCAGGGCGGTTACGCCATCTTCCCGTGGGTGGTGCTGCTGCCGGGCGCCTTCGCCGTGGTGTCGAGGCTGAGGTTGCGCTCAGCCTCCAAGGCGGACCACCTGGCGCTGATTGCCGTGCTGTGGGTGGCCTTCAGCTTCTGGCTGCTGGCCTCCAGCGCCACGAAGTTCCACCACTATGTGTTCCCCATCCTCCCCGGGCTGGCCATCCTCATCGCGCTCTTCATCGATCGGCTCTGGCAAGAAGGGACCGATCAGCACGCGGTGAGCCTGCTCTTCGGGCTCGTGCTGTTCATCCTGGTGGGCAAGGATCTGGCGGAGACGCCCAAGAACTTCACCGATCTCTTCGTCTACAACTACGACCGGCCGTACCCCTCGGATCTCGTCACCAAGCCCATCACCATGTTCCTGTCCCGGCCACTGTGGATGGGCGATCTGGTGACACTGCTGCTGGTGGGATTTGGGACGTTCCTCACGGTGGATACGTTCTTCCCCAAGAAGGACAAGAAGAAGGCCAAGGCCGGCGAGGCTGCCACGGCCGAGGCGAAGGACACCCAGGCCCCCAAAGAGGCGCAGGAGCCCAAGGAGGCTCAGGGCGCCCAAGCCGTCCAGGAGACGCAGGAGGCCAAGCAGGAGGGCGCTGAGGAAGCGAAAGACACCCAGGCCGCAGGCGCTTCGGCTGCACCCCCCACACCCGCCACTCCAGCCACTGCAAGCACCCCAGCTACCCCAGCGACTCCAGGCAAGGAGCGCGTGGATCGCTCTGCGGTGCGCATGTGGTGCGTACTCACGTTGCTGTCTGGAGGGGCCGTGCTGTGGGCGATGGCCACCAGCGGGAAGGTGTCAGTCATGGGGCTGCTCGGCGTGGCCCTGATGCTGGGGGGCCTCTTCAGCGCGTGGCAGGCCTGGCGCTCCAAGCCCGGTGGGCGCGCCTGGAGCTTCGCAATGGCGGTGATCTGGCTGGTGGCGGGGGGCACGCTCGCCGGAGTGGGCTTCGCCAGGCCTGTGGGCGCGGACGCGCTGCTCAGGGTGATGATGGAGACAGTGAGCGTGAGAAAGGCCCTGGGCTTCACCTTCGCGGTGGCCGGCACGCTCAGCGTGGTGGCCGCGCTCAAGAAGGAGCGGGTGCTGCTCTACGCCCTCTTCTGGACGTTCGCGCTCTGCTTCGCGTGCTGGTTCAACTGGAACCACTGGGTGGACCTGTCCCACCACTGGACTCAGCGGGATCTGTTCTGGCGCTACTGGCGCCAGCACAGGCCGGGCGAGCCTATCGCCGCCTTCCAGATGAACTGGCGCGGGGAGACCTTCTACTCGCGCAACCAGGTGGAGCAGTTCCGTACCGGGGACGCGAACGTGCGCATCCGCAACTTCGTGGCCCAGCCCGGCCGGGAGTGGGTGCTCGTGGAGCACGGCCGGCTCCCCACGCTCTCCAGCGCCGTGGGCTCCGACAGGAAGATCAACGTCGTCGCGCGCGACATCAACAACAAGTTCGCCCTGGTGACCGTCGATTGAGTGGCATCCTGGTCCAGGGGCTCGCCAAGCGCTTTGGCGAGCGGGTGGCGGTGGAGGGGCTGACGTTCGACGTCCGTCCTGGCGAGGTGTTCGGACTGCTGGGGCCCAATGGGGCCGGGAAGACCACCACGGTGCGCATGCTGACCGGGCTGCTCCGGCCCTCCGAGGGTGAGGCCAGCGTTTGGGGCCACTCGGTGCGCACCCAGGGCGAGCAGCTGCGGCGCTCCGTCGGACTGCTCACCGAGCAGCCGGGGCTCTATGACAGGCTGACCGCGCGGGAGAACCTGCGCTTCTTCATGAAGCTGCACGAGCTGGACGAGGCGGTGGCGTGGCCTCGCGCGCGGGCCTACCTGGAGCGCTTCGGGCTGGCGGACCGCGAGAACGAGCCATGCGGCAGCTTCTCCAAGGGCATGCGCCAGAAGCTGGCCATCGTCCGCACGCTGGTGCACGACCCGAAGGTCATCTTCCTGGACGAGCCCACCTCCGGCCTGGATCCCGAGTCCGCGCGCACCGTGCGCGACGCGGTGGCGGAGCTGGCCAGCGATGGGCGCACCATCGTCCTGTGCTCGCACAATCTGGCGGAGGTGGAGCGGCTGTGCTCGCGGGTGGCCATCGTCCAGGGCCGGCTGCTGGCCATGGCCCCGCTGGGCGAGCTGCGGCGCGCGGGCCAGGCGCTGGACATCCGCATCGAGGGAGATGCCGGGCGCTTCCTCCCAGCGCTGGCCGCGCTGCCCTTTGCTCCCAACGTGCTGGGCGAGGGTGGGCGCATCAAGGTGATGTTGACGGACGATGCCCAGGCGCCGGACGTGCTGTCCTGTCTGGTGAACGCGGGGGCGCGAGTGCACAGCGCGGTGCCCTCGCACCGGCCGCTCGAGGAGGTGTACTTGGAGCTGATCCGGCAGGGGAGGGTGTGAGCATGGCATTCCGGACCCGCCGAGCGCTGGCCGTCTTCTGGAAGGACTTCCTGGACCTGCGCAAGAACGTGGGGCTGCTGCTGTCCATGACGGTGCTGCCGCTGGTGTTCATCCTCGTGCCCATCGGCGTGGTGTGGACGTACGCGCAGCGGCCGAATGATCCCAACCTGCGCGTGCTCGCCCAGTACTACGACCGGAGCCTGCCGCTGGGGGCGAACGCGGCGCGCTTCCTCATCGACCGGACGCTCACCGACTGGTTCGGCATGTTCCTGGTGATGCCCGTCTTCGTGCCCATCCTCATCTCCTCGCAGAGCGTGGCGGGAGAGAAGGAGCGCCGCACGCTGGAGCCGCTGCTGGCCTCGCCGGTGACGGCCGCCGAGCTGGTGGCTGGCAAGAGCCTGGCCTCGCTGGTGCCCGCGGTGAGCATCTCCTGGTTGGCCTTTGCCCTGTTCTGCGTGGGCGTGGATGTGGTGGCGTGGCCGCTGGTAAAGGAGCCGCTGATGCCCAACATGCTCTGGTCGTTTGGCATCTTCTTCCTGGCGCCGCTGTTTGCCTTCTTCGGCAATGGGGTGGCGGTGCTCATCTCCGCACGAGTGTCCGAGGCCCGCACCGCCCAGCAGCTCTCCGCGCTCGTGGTGCTGCCACTGGTGGGGTTGGTGGGAGGCCAGGTGGCCGGCTGGCTCACCGCGGGCGTGGGCTACTACGCCGTGCAGGGGGCGGTGGTGCTGCTGTTGGATGCGGTGCTCCTGGTGGCCAGCATCCGCCTGCTGGATCGCGAGCGGCTCATCAGCCGCTGGGGCTGATCGGAAAAGCAGACGGGTGGCCGTCAGGTCGGCTGGTCAAGCTTCAGTGAAACTGGCATGTTGCGGGGGAGGATCCACCTACCGAAGGGCGAGCATGTAATCGCCCTGGCCGCTATCCGTATGGAACACGGGGCGGCGTGGGTTTATGTGGGTGACGCAGTCCGAACGGAGGCGAAGCAAGCACGATGGGTCTATTCGATTCGATCAAGGGCGAGGCGAAGCGCAACTTCATTGCCCGGGCGGACGAGGCCAAGGGAGATATCGTCTACAAGTATCCGGAGAAGAACATCCGGATGCTCACCCAGCTCACGGTGGATGCCGACGAGATCGCGCTCTTCGTCAAGGACGGCAAGGTCGAGGGCAAGCTGGGGCCGGGACGGCACACGCTGGACAGCAAGAACATCCCCTTCCTGTCGCGGCTGCTCGAGGGCTTCACCGGCGGTAACCTCTTCATCACCGAGGTCTTTTTCATCTCCACGCGTGAGCACACGGGGGTGAAGTTCGGTGGTCCCATCGGTGACGTGAGGGATCCGGAGACGGGCCTGGGCATTGGCACCATGGTGTACGGGGACTTCTCCATCCGGGTGACGGAGCCGGAGAAGCTGGTGGTGGGGCTGGTGGGCATGGGCCGCGCCAGCAACGAGGACTTCCTGGGCTGGTTCAAGAGCCAGGTCCTCAAGGTGATCAAGGATCGCATCGCCGAGCTGCTGGTGAAGAAGCGCTGGGCGCTGCTGGACGTGACGAGCGGCGCGTACACCGAGGAGATCGAGACCGAGGTGATCAGCGGTGTGAAGCCGCACGTGGATACCTACGGGCTCACGGTGGTGCGGCTGGGCAACTTCCACGTCAGCATCAAGGAGGAGGACGAGGCGACCCTGAAGAAGTTCTCCAAGGACGTGGCCTACTCGCGCATGGCTGGGGGCTTCCAGAATTACGCGCAGGGTCAGGC
>Ga0247825_10001407_pt1 | contig 15784 bp, 14 predicted proteins | sample 13C_Vanillin_Day_FD_194413 | JGI IMG/M metagenome (GOLD analysis project Ga0247825, IMG submission 194413) | Soil microbial communities from agricultural site in Penn Yan, New York, United States - 13C_Vanillin_Day48 | ecosystem: Environmental > Terrestrial > Soil > Agricultural land | place... | reverse complement strand
GGACCTTGACCCCGTCCTCGGTGATCATCAGGTTGCCCGGCTTCACATCCCGGTGTACGACGCCCTGCGAATGCGCCTTCGCCAGACCCTCCGCCACTTCCGTGGCAATTTCGAGGGCGACGGCCACCGGCAACGGGCCCGCCTCCAGCTTTTCCTTGAGCGTCTGACCTTCGTAGTACGCCATGACGATGAACAGCTGCCCATCGTCGGTGTGCTGGATGTCGTGAATGATGCAGATGTTGCGGTGGTTGGTGGCGGATGCGGCCTGCGCCTCACGCAGGAAGCGCTGCTTGGCGCCTTCGTCGTGGCTCCACTGCGGCGGGAGGAACTTGAGCGCAACCGCACGACCGAGCTTGAGGTCGGTGGCCTTGTACACGACGCCCATGCCACCGCCGCCAATCCGCGCGACTACCTCGTATTGGGAGATGGTCCTGCCAATCAGAGGATCGGTCGTCGTACTCAAGCTGATGGACCATAGCCCTTATATCACAGTGAAAACGCCACCGCCCGCATATGTCCGGACGGCGGCGTCAACCCGAGGCGGTCGATTGCGCGAGCGATGCGGCGTCGAGCTATCGAAGGTCGAGGTAGACGAACTGGCGACCGGTGGACTCGTTTTCCGGCCACCAGACGGTCACTGGCGGTGCGGTGCCGGCCGCCGATTCTGCCAGCGACACGACCTGATTGCGTGACAGACTGCTCGGCCGGGTGACGGCTCGCGTGAAACCCATGAAGTACGCCTTCGAACGATCGCGACTCAACACGCGAACCACGTCTGCAGACGTCTCCGGGTTGGCGATCTCGAAGATGTACGTCCCCGAGCCGAGCGAGACGCCCGGCAGCCGAACCGGCTGGCTGAAGGTCAGGTACGTGGTCCTGTGCGGATTCGCGATGGCATCGACACCAACCGAGAACCCCACGAGGAACAGCGCCGCGCCGCAGAGCGCCAGGGCGAGTTTGCGATTGACCATCGGTTTCTCTCCTGTTCCGAATGGCGGAAGTGCCACTCGTCAGTAGTAGTAACGACGGGCAACCCGGCTGCGAACGGGGGGATGGCAACGGGTTTGCTTTTTTCACCGACGCCCGCAGTAGATGGAACTTCGCTTCACTAAGGTTGCTGTTGGAACGCCGAACATCAGTCCATTCGCCGACCGCCCTCCTTGCCGACGATGATCCCGACGCCCGGATCATGTACGCCGGCTATCTACGCTGGCAGGGCTGGCGGGTCGTGACGGCTGCCGATGGTCGCGCGGCGCTCAACAAGGCTCTGGAGCTCATCCCTGATGTGGTCGTGCTGGACCTGGCGATGCCGCGAGTGGATGGCTGGACTGTACTCAAGGGACTGCGCGGGTCCAGCTGGACCGCCCATATTCCCATCGTCGTGCTGACCGCGAAGGACGACCAGCGTGATGAGGCGTTTCAGGCCGGCTGCAACGCCTACCTCGTCAAGCCATGCCCGCCGGAAGTCGTCTGGATGCAGCTCTGCGGGCTTTTTGTGGGACAGCCCACCCGTCGCGCGTTCTAGGCAACCGCACCGCGGAAGTCCCGCGTTGTCATCGGCTGTCACTTCCCCCGGCGCAGAAAAACATCGCCGTTGAACGTCCGGAGTTCGAACTCGGGGCCTCCACCGTTGATCGATCCGTAGATGGCGGCGTCCACATCAACTCGATTCCCGCGCTGCTGAACGGCCCGATTCCGCTCTCTGACGGCTCTTTCGCGCTCCTGAACGGCCCGATCCCGCGCTCTGACAGCATCTGGGTCGGCGCCTGGAGGAAGGGGCGGCAACGGTGGAAGAGGTGGCGCGGGGGGTGCGGGCCGTGGGGACGGTGCGGCGGCTGCTCCCGGTGGGGGCGGTGCGGCGGCTGCTCCCGAGGGAGTGGGTGTCGGGCGCTGCTGCTGAATCTGCAAGTCGAAGTCGGTGTAGACGTCCCCGCGATCGCTCCGCAGCTTGAAATTGGCTCTCACGGACGCCGGCAGGGTGACGTCGACATCGCCGTTGAGCGATGTGAACGACATCGGTTTGTCGGGCGTCACGCGGGTCAACAGCACGCGGACTTCGCCGTTGGTGGCATGCGCGACCACGGTCCCGCTCACATTCCTCAAGGTGATCTCACCGTTCACGCTCGTGACCTCGATCTCCCCATCGACACCTTCGACCGAGACCTCATCGTTGAACGCGCTCAAGTTCAGATTGGTTCTGGCCGGCACGTCGACCGTCAGGTCGTCACCGCCCATGAACCGGCCGCTGCTGACCGACATCACGTTGTTTTCCTCGACCACCCGAAGACCTGACGGCTGCGACAGGCGCCGCAGTCCGACGGTTTCCGGCCTGGGAGGGACGGTGGTCTCACGTCCTTCTCGTGTCGTCACGATCGGGTCGTCGGTGGTGACCACGACTTCCTTGCCCGTGGAGGCCCTCACCGTGAGGCTGCCCTGAAAGACATTGATCCGGACCGTACCCGGGCGCGACGGATCGCTGAACGGCACGCTGACGCGGTTGGCATTGCCCTGCGCCCGGACGAATCCGTTCGTGAGAATCAGCGCACCCAGCAACGCCGCGCACGCCGCCGCTTTCGGTGACTTGCACATGTTCGTGTTCCTCACAAGCTCAACTGCTCGACGCCCCAGACGGCTCGCCCACGCACGGCCTCGTTGGCCGTCGCGTCTTGTGAAAGTTGGCGAAGTGCGTCGAGCGCGTCTTTGTCCTTGGTTTCAACCATGAAGTCGATGACCGCAATCTGCACGAGAGGAAACGAAGGGTCGCCAAGAGCGCGCACGATCTCGCTCCTGACGAGATCCTGCTCGCTGAAGCGGCGAAGCGCATCGACCGAGGCCAGCCTCACGTTCACGTTGGCATCGTGCAGGAGCGTGTCGAGCAGCGCCCGGATGATGTCGTTGCCCGGCTGCTCGATCTGCGTGCTGCCGCTCACCCCGCGCAGACGCTCCGTGGCGGACTGCTGCTGCATGAGGGAGAGCGTCAGCATCTCGCGCATTTCGCGAAGCTCGAGACGCAGCTCGGCGAGGTTCTGAGTCTGCGCCATGTACTCGGGCGTCGGTCCGGTCTGGCGCCACGATCGGCCGGCCACGAACGCGGTAACCAGCAGCAGGCCAACCATGCCGACCAGCGCCGGACGGTACCACGCCGACCACCGCACCAGCCACGACGCCTCCTGCGGCGGGAGATCGTGCCGGATGCGCTGCCACACGGAGAGTCCGTACCGCTCGTCTCGTTCGGGAACGTCGATTGTTCCGATTGTCGCCAACGTGTCAGCGATCCGACGATAGACGGCCGCGCAGGCGTCGCACGTCTGCAGGTGCTGTTCAACGCGGTCGGGACGCCTGGCCTCACCGTAGTGGTACAGCGTCAGTTCGTCTTCGTCGTAGTGTGCCATTGCTCCAGCTCCACGCGCAGTTTCCGGACCGCGCGAAATACGGCCTGCTTCGCGGCGCTCGTGCCGAGACCGAGCACGCCGCTGATTTCACCAATCGTCCGACCCTCGTAGTGTCGCAAGGCGAAGGCCGCGCGTTCGAGCGGACTCAAGCCCAGAAGGGCCACCTCGACCTGACGCTGCACCTCGGCGCTCTCGGCCAGGCGTTCGGGCCCGGGCCGATCGGATGCGTGCGTCACCGCCGGGGGCTCGAACGACTCAGTCCACATATGTCTCAAACGGGATTGCCGGCTTCGTATGGCGTCGAGCGCGCAATTGGCGACGATGCGGTAGAGCCAGGTGCCGAAGTCGGCTCGCGTTTCGAACCGCCCGAGATACCGGTACGCCTTGAGGAAGCTTTCCTGCACGACGTCCTCGGCATCCTGCTCGTTGCCTGTCATGCGGAACGCCAGCCGGAACGCGGTCCGGCTGTGCTGCTCGACAAGCATCCGGAAGGCCTCGCTGTCGCCCTGGCGGGCCCGGGCCAGAACAGCCGCTGCGTCGCTCGCAGTCATCTGAGCAGATTAGACGCGCCGCCGCCGGCCGTGGTTAGGAAAAGTGAGCGATTATGCCGGCCGCGCCAGAAGGTGCCGCGCCAGTTCGACGACGTCTTCGAGCCAGAGGGGCTTGAACCGCAGTTCTGCGCCCAGATCGGTCAGCTCGGCCATGGTCGTGTCGTCGACGACGGCCCCGGTGACGATGGCGACGGGGGTGTGGCGATGTTCGGGCCATTCGCGAAGGCGATACAGGAACCCCAGGCCATTGATGAGGGGCATCCGGAGGTCCACGATGATGGCGTCCGCGTGGTGCGTGTTCGCCTCGAGCAGGCCGGTTTCTGCATCGACAGCGGTTCTGACGTTGTAACCCTCGCGTTTGAGCGCGGTCGCGAAGGTCTCGGTCACCATTCGGTCGTCGTCCAGGACGAGAATCGTGGGGCGCGGTTGGCTCGCACGGGTCTCCTGCGGAAGGATGCTCTCGGCCGGCTGCACTCTGACCAGCTCTGACCGGGAGGCGCCTCGCGCCGCGACCAGAAGCTCCTCCAGCTCGCTCTGGCGGATGAGCGCGCTCGTGACGCTGTCGAAATGCTCTGTAATGGTGCCGGCGGCGTGGTGGACCACAAGGCGGAATGGCGGCTGGCCCTGGGGCCCCAGGGCGGTGAGATCCCACCGAACGAGGTCCGGCCCCGCCATGAAGAAGTTCAACACGCCTTCAGGGCTGGGAACCAAGACCCGTGCCCGGCGCCGCTGCACGCCAGCGCACACCGTGACACGGGACGAGTCGACGAAGCGCGTGCTGGTCTGGAACACCGTGTCACGTTCGTGACGTGTCGGCTTCGCCGCCGCGATCACCCTTCACCGATAATCGTGTACCGCTGTGGGCGGGCCGGTATAATCCGCCTCACAGGCACACATCGTGTCCCTGGCGCCCGGCGTTCGCCTTGGCCCGTATGAGATCAACTCTGCCATCGGGACCGGCGGCATGGGCGAAGTGTATCGCGCCCACGACACCAAGCTCGGACGTGACATCGCGATCAAGGTCCTGCCAGACCATCTCGCCGCCGATCGCACACGGCTGCAGCGTTTCGAACAGGAAGCGCGCCTCGCTTCCAGCCTGAATCATCCCAATATCGTTACCATCCATGACATCGGTCTGGCCGAAGGGATTCCTTACATTGCCATGGAGCTGGTGGAGGGGCACACGCTGCGGGCGTTGCTCGCTTCGGGCCTGTTGCCGGTGCAGCGGGCGATCGATATCGCGGCGCAGATCGCGGACGGCCTGGCCAAGGCGCACGCGGCGGGCATCGTTCACCGGGACTTGAAGCCCGAGAACGTGATGGTGACCAGGGACGGCTTCGTCAAGATTCTGGATTTCGGGTTGGGGAAGCTGTCCACACCCTTCGCGGACAACCAGTCTCGCCTCGAAACGATCGAGCTCTCCGCCAGCGCGCGCACCAGTCCGGGAACGATCCTGGGCACGGTGCAGTACATGTCTCCTGAGCAGGCCGCCGGACGAGACGTCGATTTTCGATCGGATCAATTCGCATTCGGCCTCGTGTTGTACGAAATGGTGGCGCGTCGCGCGGCGTTCGAGCGTCCGACAGCCGTCCAGACGATGTCGGCGATCATCGCCGAGGAGCCACGGCGGGTCGCGGATCTGAATCCGCGTGTGCCCGAACGCGTGCAAGAGATCATCGAGCGTTGCCTGGCAAAAGATCCCGACGCGCGTTACGCCTCCACGCTCGATCTCGCACGAGAGGTGAGGGGCGTTGCCAGACACGAACGCGACGGCGGTCGGGGCCCGCGAGTCTTGCTCGGGCTGTGGTGGGGCTGGCCCCGGCGCTCCAGGGTCGCCGCGGCGTTCGCGGCGGCGGCCATGGCGGTGACACTCGCCGCGGTCGCGCGGCCGCTCGCGCCGGTGCTGGTGCGCTGGGCGCGTGCACCGGCACAGGATCCGATCCCGACGAGGAAGAACGTGGCGGTCCTTCCTCTTCGCGTTGTGGGTGGGACGCCACAGAGCCAGGCGTTCGCCGATGGTCTGAGCGCGGCGCTCTCCGGCATGCTCGCAAGGTTGACGACGGTGCCTTCGTTGCAGGTCGCTCCGGCGGATGAAGTGCGCGCCAGCCGATTGGAGGATGGCGCGGGGGCCAGGAGCGAGTTGAGCGCGAACCTGGTGTTCGCAGGCACCGTACATCACGTCGGCACGGAGGTGCGCGTTGATTGCGCGCTCATCGATACGGCGACGTCGCGTCAACTGCGCGCGAACACGGTGACCGCCCCGGTATCGGATCCCGTGGCGCTCCAGGATCGACTGCTGAAAACCGCGCTGGAGATGCTGGGCGTGGAAGTGTCCGCCTCCGAACGCCAGGCGCTCGTGCCCCGCGACACGCGGGTCGCCGAGGCGCACGCGTTGTACCTGCAGGGGCGTGGGTATCTCCAGTACTACGAGAAGCCCGAGAACATCGAGAGCGCGATCGGCGCGTTCGATGCCGCGCTGAAACTCGATCCCGCCTACGCCGGCGCGCTCGCCGGCCGTGGCGAGGCGTTCTGGCGGAAGTACGAGATCACCGAGGAGCCAGGCTGGACCGACGCTGCCGTGGCGAGCTGTGCGCACGCGATCGTGCTGAATGCCGACCTTGCCGCCGCCCACCTCTGCCTGGGTCGGGCCCACGATGGCACGGGCCGCTACCAGGAGGCGGCGGTCGAGTTCGGTCGCACGATCGAGATCGAGCCGACCAACGACGAGGCCTATGCGGGCCTTGGACACGCCGAGGAGAAGCTCGGGAGGAGCGACGAGGCGGAAAAGACGTATCAACGTGCGATCGAGCTGCGCCCGCAGTACTGGGTGAACCACAACCGCCTGGGCCACTTCTATTTCAGCCAGGGGCGCTACAGCGACGCGGCCGCCACCTTCGCACAGGTTGTCTCGCTGGCGCCGGACAGTTTCCGCGGTTACAGCAATCTCGGAGGCACCTTCGTCCAGCTCGGCCGCTACGACGAGGCGATCGAGGCGTTCAAGACGTCAGTTGGCATCCGGCCAACGGCACCGGGCTATTCCAATCTGGGCACGGCGTATTTCAACCGCGGTCTGTTTGCCGAGGCGGCGCGCACCTTCGAGCAGGCCGTCACGCTCGCCGAGACGAGCTACGAGTTGTGGGGCAACCTGGCCGACGCGTACTACTTCGCGCCGAACGAGCGCGCGAAGGCCGCGGCCGCTTACGGAAAGGCGATCGCCCTTGGGCGGCCCCAACTTGACGTGAACCCACGGAACGCTGCCTTGTTGACCGACCTGGCGAACTACCACGCGATGATCGGCGAGCGGAAAGAAGCGCTCGCGTTGCTGGAGCGCGCGCTGACGATCGCGCCGCGAGACGGGTTCGTGCAATTTGGCGCCGCGAAGGCGCTCAACCAGCTCGGTGACACGGACCGGTCGCTCGATTCGCTGGAAAATGCTCGCGAGGCGGGATACTCGATGACCGTCGTTCGCGACACGCCGAACTTCGACAACCTCTGGGGTCATCCACGGTTCCAGAGGCTACAACGCGGGCAATAGCGCCAAAGACAGGAGGCCTCATGCCGCAAACAAGAGAGATCCGGATTCACTCAAACGGGCCGGAAGCCGGCAAGGTCGTGGACGCGGACCGAGACGTGTTTGTAACCGTGCGAAAGGGCAAGGGCGGCCCGGATAAGGTGAAGTGGGTACAGTACCCTCTCAACGGGGGAGAGACATACATCGTTGTTTTTGGCGCCGGCTCCGGCGACCCTTTTGCGGCTAAGACCGTTACGGTTCCTAACACGGCTGCGGGCAGCGGCAACGCAGAAGAGATAAAGGGGCTGCCTGGGACTTATAAGTACATCGTCGTTCGCGATAGCGACGGGGAGGTGACAGACGACCCGAACATCATCATCAAGAGCTAGGGACTTCCTTCCCACGAGTACCCCGGCTCTGTCGTCAGCCGCGCGTCCTCAACCGGGATTCCCACGGTGAAGTGGTAAAGGCTTTGAAACGCATGGTCCTCGATGCCGAGCAGCCGATGCACCGGATCGTCGTAGAAGCAGCCGATTCCGGTCGCGCGGGCGCCGGCCGCCTCTGCCTCGAGATAGAGCACCTGGCCAACGATCCCGGTCTCCCAGAAGAGATGGCGATAGAAGGCGGGGCCCAGCTCGTCGAGGCTGGACGAGAAGTCAGCGATCATCGCCAGGCTGAAGAAGCCATCCGCCGCGATGTCCTGGTCGCAACTGAGGCGGCGCGCCAGCGAACGGCAATCACCTTCACGGAGCAGCCACAGCGAGGCCTGCTCCGACACCTTCGACCACGCAAACTCATTTCGGCATGCGGCCCTGATGCGGGGCAACGCCTCCGTCGCACGCGCCAGCAGATAGAGCCCAGGCGCAACGCCTTCGACGCGATGCACGAAAAGCACCAGGTGTATGCAGGGTGACCACCAGAGCGAGGACCAAGGCGGACCCGCGTCGGGGATTGTCCGCCCGAGCATTCGCAGGAACGTCTCACGATCGGTGAATGACGAGCCGTCGAAGGCGACGGCGCTGCGGCGCTGTATCGTGAGGGATGCCGCATCGATGTCGCGGATATCGGGCTCACCATTGAACCGGCTTTGACCGTTGGACGCGGGCGCAGGCCACCGCTCGCGTCCTCGATCCTCGGTCGCCCTGGCGACGTCGTCGATGAGGCTCCATCGCACATGGTCTTCACTGAGCTGGCTGGCCCGGCCGAACCATTGGCCGTCGTGCACGGCCTCCAGCAGAGCGCGATCGACGGTTGCGAATCCAAGCGGCAATCGACGGCCCACGACCAGCAGACAGGCCGGCTCCTCGCGCTCGGCTTCGACATAGTCGGCGTCGCGATCGATACCGATCAGCGATGCCACGGCGCGTTGCGGCCAGCTGGGGAGTATCGCCAGGCGCCATCCACACAGCGCAGCCGACAGCGCAAGCGCGCCGACGGCATGCCCCACATCGTGCTGACAATATCTGAAGGCGCGCTCGCCGTACTTCCAGGACTCTCGCCAATGAATCGACGTCAGCCCCATCAGAAATGCATCGGACGGGTCGCCGTCGCCACGGCGCCACCGGTCCGGGGCGAACGCGCAGCGTTGCTCGAGAGCGTGACGGTCGACTGCGTAGTGCCAGACGCCGGCAAACGAAGCCGTCCGCCCGTCTCCGACTGCTCCGGTGATGACGTACGCCTCGGTGGGATGCAGATTGCCGCTGGAAGGATTCACACGCAGCGACCAGCGTGCGTCGCGGAGCACCTTCCAAGCCGAGAGTCCGAGCGAGTGACGCAGGAAATACCCGATGGAGGCCGCGGTGATCGGCAGCGCCGGAAGGGGCGCTGCCGCGAACAGGCTATCGTAGGCGGCGCGGACCAGCGCTACACCGGGACCGGAGGCGTCCGGCGACGGAAAGAGATTCAAAACGGGGGCGCTGTCGAACGATCGGAACGGACGCGGCTGGGACGCCCAATCGAGATAGCCGAGCGACCTGGCAAAGCGGTCGAAATGATGCTTGGTGGCGTCGTGATAGCGGTAAACGCGCTCGAGGTCAGTGAGTTCGTTCAATCAGGTTCATCTTATCGCGCCGCCTGCTCCTTACCGCGCGGCCTGGGCCACCCCGAGCCCTGTGAGGAATGCCTCGACAGTCTTCTGATCCACATCGGTGAACTTCACACCGACGCGGTAGTGGGCGTCGGCGGTCCCGCGAGCCTGCTCGAACCTCGCCCACATGACCCGACCTTTGCACGTCAGCGCGCGCTCCCCGGCCTTCAGCATCAGACGGAGCACACGGTTCGGTCGCATGGCGGCCGGCGAAAGAATCTGCGCGCCGCTCGACGAGATATCGACGAGAGAGCTCTCGGCGCCGTCGACGGTCAGGTCGAGCCCTTCCTGCTTTTTCAGCCGGCGAGCCTGACGGGCCTGGGGGTAAACGGGCTTGTCAGCGGCGTGGTCGGGGCGTGCCGCATCGACTGGCTGTGGGGCGGGCGAAGCCTGGCGCTTGGTGGTCAGGCGTAAGGCGGCATGGTCGACGAGGATCTCGACAATCTGGCACCCTGGTCCCGGGAACGATGAGGTGTGCGGCGCCTCGGTGTCTTCCGCGTAGGCGACGGCTATCACTCCACCGCTCGCCATGACCGGAACCGCCACGGCCCGCGCGATGGGAGTGCCCCATATTCCGGTCGCACGCCTCCCGGGCGAGGGCGCGATGAGTACTTGCTTCTGCTCGGCCACCGCGCGGGCGACGGACGAGTCGCTGTCGCGCGGCAGGACCAGTCTCGTAATGTCGGTCCCTGAATCGAGACCACGGGCCTGCCATCCCCGAACGTGCGAAGCGCCCACGAGAAAGACGGCGGCTATCGCGAAATCACGGGCGAGCGGATCCAGCAGTGTTTCCAGGATCTCGCTCGGACTGCTGGCGCGATCGATACAGCGCAGCGCCGTGCCTACCCGCTCTATCATCGCCTCGCGATCGTGTCGGGCCGCCTCGAGCGCCTTGTCTGATTCAGCCGCCCGACGGCTCTCGGTCTTGAGGCGCTCGGCGAGCTCGGTCCCGCGCCGCATCTCCGATTCGAGACGCCCTGCCAGATCGCTTCCCCTCCTCAATTCAGACTCGAGCCGCCCGGCGAGGTCCACTCCGCGCTGAGTCTCCGCTTCCAGACTCTCTCCGAACTCACGCGCGCGCCGGGTCTCGGCTTCGAGCCGCTGCCCCAGTTCTTTCGCACGCTTCAGCTCGGCTTCGTGACGCGTGGCCGCTTCGTCGCGCGAACGCAGAATCTCTTTGCGCTCCTGCTGCAGCTGCTCCAGGCGCGATTCGAGGGCCTGGGTCCGCTGGCGCGCCTGCTCGGCCGCCGCCTGTGCCGCCGCCTTGGCGGCCTGAGCTTCATGGTTTGCCGCTTCGACGCTTTCGAGCAGTCCGGCGTTCATCGCCTGCGCCGCAGCCAGCTTGCTCTCGCCGTCAGCGCGGGCGCTGGCGAGCTTGGCCTCCAGATCGGCTCGGGCGGCAGCGAGCTTGGCTTCGAGGTCGGCTCGGACGGCAGCAAGCTTGGCCTCGTGCTCGGCTCGGGCGGCCGTCAGCGCAGAGGCCCCAGCGTGCTCCGCCTCTTGCCGCGCCTTGGCGGCCGTGGCCTCCGCATCCTCGCGGGCGGCCTTCGAAAGGTCCTGCAACAGACGCTCGGAGAGCTCGTCGAGCAGGGCTTTGGCGTGCTTCCGGGCGAAGGTCTCAAAAGCCATCGTATCGGATAGGGAAATGGCGCTTTAGACCCAGCAATATCCGCTCCACCCCCCCTGACCTCAGTACTGTCCTGTAACGGTTTCGTCAGTCGATTCAGGGTGAGCGGTCGAACGTCAAAATTGAAAGCGAACGCCGGTTTTTGGGATCGGCCCATCCGACCGATCTGACAGGCCTGAGATAGAATTCCGGTTCCGGTGGCGCGCCGGAGCCGCTCTCCCGGTTGGTGAAGGGACCGGATCGACAGGCGGGCTGGCGATTCCCCTTGAGGGCGTCCCCCCGGCGCCGACGCTTTATCATGAAGTACATCATCCACGACCGGGACGACGCGCGTTCGGCGAACCGACCCGAGGGCGTCTTCTCGAAACTGGCCGACCTCGACATGCTCCTCATGCCCCCCGGTGGTCGCGAGCGGACCGACGAGGACGTTACGCAGCTGCTCCGGTCCGCCGGGTTGACGATGACGCGGATCGTGCCGACCGAATCGATTGTGTCCATCGTCGAGGCTGTTTCTCAGTAACCCACGTGCATCACGACCTCGAAGAAGCCGTCGCCTTCCACGAAGCGATCATCGCAGAGGGCAGCAAGGCGCTCGTCGGCTACGAGACCGCCAAGGCGCTCGCCAATATCGTCCTGCTCTCTGAAATCCCGACGACGTACGACAAGAAAGAACAGCGACAGGTGAACGCCGGCAACCTCCTGTTGCGCGGGGTCCCAGGCGTCGGCAAGACCTTCTTCGGCGTCATCCTCGCGGCGATCAGCAACGCGAAGTTCGCGCGCCTGCAGGGCCGCGCCGACCTCCAGCCGACCGAAGTCGTGGGGTTTCAGATGATCAACCCGGCGACCGGCGCCCTCGTCACCGAGTTCGGGCCGCTGGCGTCGGCAGAAGTAATCCTTCTCGATGAAATCAACCGCATTCCGCTCAAGTCGCAGAGCGCATTCCTCGAGGGGCTGCAGGATCGCACGGTCACCGTCGGCAACACGACCTACGAGCTGCCGGCGTTCAGCTTCGCCATCGCCACGATGAACCCGGTCGAGCTCGGCCAGGGTACGTTCCCGCTGTCGGAAGCCGCCACCGATCGCTTCGCGATCATGGTGAACATCGGGTACCTGCCCCCCGAGGAGGAAGCCAAGCTGGTGCACTTCGATTTCAAGCGGGTCCGGTTGAACCCGTTGATGACGAAGGAACGAATCATCGAGCTGCGTTCGGCCATCAGCGAACATGTGTTTCTGCACGATCGGCTCGGCGGCTATATCCAGCGGCTCGTGGCCGCGACGAGGCCGTACAACCCGGACACCGACTGGCTGGTCCATTCCCCTTCGGAACTGGTGGAGCACAGCGTCGATCTCGGCGCCTCTCCGCGCGCCATCATCTGCTGGGGCCGTCTCGCGAAGGTCTGGGCCCTCCTGGTGCGGCGGCGGACGGAGGTCTATCCTGAGGACATCCAGGACCTGGCGCCGCATGTCCTGAGACACCGCATCTGGCTCGGGCCGCACGCGGCGAGCCACGGCCTGACCAGCGAGGCCGTGATCAAGGACATCGTCGAGCGGGTCGCCGTCCCATGAGAAGCCGCGAGCAGACCGACGACCCGTTCGTCAACCTCTCGGACCTCACCGAGATCGAACTGCTCATTCTCCGACGGATGCGCGAGTTCACGATCGGCGATCACCGCAGCATGTTTCACGGCACCGGCTTCGACTTCGTCGGGTTGCGCGACTGGCAGCCAGGGGATCGCCTGGCGGCCATCGACTGGCCGCAGTCGAGCATTACGAACTTCAGCCCGCTGGTCGTCCGCGATTTCGATCAGCCGAGCACGGCCGGCGTGATGGCGGTGGCCGATACCTCGCCCTCCACCCGCTGTGGCGTCGACGGCACGCCCATCGCGGCGGCGGTCGCCCGCGCGATCGGCACCATCGGCATTTCGGCGGTGTTCTTCCAGGACACGTTCGGCCTGATTACGTTCGACACCGGTTTCAGGAATCTCGCGGCTGTGCGTCCGCGGATTGGCAAGAATCAGGTGATTCACTGCCTCGACGCCTATCAGCACAGCCGGGGGCTCGAGGACGTGCGCCCCGCCGAGACGTTGAGCCGGCGGATCGCCGGTTACATCCGCAAGCCGTCGCTCGTCCCGGTCATCTCCGATTTCCTGTTCGATGACGCCGTGGCGATCATCACCGAGCTCACGATGCTGAACTCCGTCCACGACGTGGTGCTCGTGCTCATCGACAGCGGCTTTGCGTTCGAAGTCCCTCCCGTGTCTGCCGGGTGGGTCGAAGCGTTCGACGTGGAAACCGGCCGTTCTCGCGTCATGTCGCGCGCCACGCTGCGCGCGCTCGCGGGCCGGGCGCGGGAGTGGCAGGACGACGTGCAGCAGACGGCCAAACACGCCGGCATGGACGTGCTGCGTCTGGGCCTCGACGAGGTCGAGAACGCGGTCTCGTTGAGCGAATTCGTCGCCGAACGGCGCTTACGCAAAACATGAAGGCCGTCAACAGAGGGACTACCGTGATCAGAGCGTGGGCCGTCCCGGTTGCTGTCGCCGCTGGCCTGGCGTGTTGGGGCCCGCCTGCCGTGTCGTATGCAGCCGCTCAAACAGAGACCGTCGAAACCGATCCCATCCGTTGCTGGTGGCGAACCAGCGTGCCGGCCGTGCGGGTCGGCGAACAGTTTTCCGTCGTGCTGACGTGCGCGGTCGTCGAAACCGACTCGGTCACGGTCGTTCCGAATGAGGCTGAGCTCGCTCCCAACGCCGTCCAGTTGCCGCCGTTCGACGTCATCGGCGGCTCGCAGGGCGAGGATCTGCGGACCGCTGATCATCGCTTCTTCCAGTACGAATACCGGGCCCGCGTCGTGAGCCCGGAACTGTTCGGCAAGGACGTGCCGCTCCCGGAAATGAAGATCTCGTACAAGGTCAGGACGCGCGTGGACGCCGAAGCCGTGGAAGGACGCGATCTCGTCTACGTCCTGCCGCCCGCGTCGGTCCGCGTGCTGTCGCTGGTACCGGGCACGGCCGTCGACATCCGCGATGCCTCGCGCGAGACGTTTACGGAGATCGATCGGCGGTTGTCGCGCGCGAGCATCCTTCGGGTCAGCGGAGGGATCCTGATGGCGTTCGCGGCCCTGGCTGCACTCGTGTCCGTCTCCCGACTGGTCGGCGGCACCATGCGCAAGACGACAGCGTCGCGGGCGCTCGCCAGCGACGCCGCCGTGCTTCGCCAAATCGGGCGCGAGCTGACAGACCTCCAGCGTGCACGGCGGGAAGCCGAATGGACGCCGGCGTTGACCTCGCGGCTGACAGCCGCTCTGCGCGTTCTGGCAGGCTACGTCCTGGGCAAGCCCGCGACACCGATGGCGCGCGGCGACGTCAGCGAAGGCAACCTGAGAGTCCGCGGACGCGGTTTCCGAAGTGCCGAGATCACGGTCCCGGGATGGGTGACGACGGCGGTCATCACGGACGCGCTCAAACGTTCCGACATCAGCCATCGGCACGTCGGCCTCCTGCAGTCGCTCGAGACAGTTCTCGCGCGGCTCACAGCGGCGCAGTACGCGCAGGACGCGGCGCTGGACGAGACGGCCATCGACGCGGCGCTGACGGTCGGCGCCAGCGCCCTCCGCCAGATGAAGATCGACAATCTCTGGGTTGTGAAGAAGGTCCACGCCCTTCGCGCCCGTGCCGGGCTGGAAGGCCGCGCGTGATCCCGATCGCAGAAATCGCCGCGCTCGTTCGAGAGGGGCTGACGGCCTGGCGCGGCGTGCGGCTGTCAGAGGTCTTGTTCGGCCATCGTGACGCCGGCATCCTCGCGCTGATCGTGCTCACGGGTCTGACGATCGGCGTGGCGATCGTCCGGGCGGCGTTCGTTCGCCGTCCGGGACGCACGCAGATTGGTCTGCCGGCCCTGATGGGATGGGCGCGGGCGTCTCCGCTCTCGTGGCTTCGGCACGGCGCGATCGCGTTGACGCTGGCCGGTATCCCCTTCTTCATGGTGGCGCTCGCCGACCCCTACATCCCGTTCCGCCAGCAGGAGGTGTCGTTCCCGGGACGCCGCATCGCGATTCTGATCGACGCCTCGGCCAGCATGGTGATTCCGTTTCAGGCGGCGCGCCTCAACCGCTCCGGCCCCAACCAGGCCAGCTTCTTCACCACCGTAGGGGCGGCCGAAACGTTCATCCGCCAGCGCATGAAGGGGAAGTACCGCGACCTCCTCGCGCTCATCGAATTCGGCGACGAGGCCTATGTCGTCACGCCGTTCACGAACGATTACGACAACATCCTCTTGAGTCTGTCGCTTGTCGGCGACTGGACCGAGTACCTGAAGTTTTCGGATCAGGGGACCACAATCGGGAAGGCCATCGACCAGGGCGTCGCGCTGTTCCGCGCGTTCGACTTCCTCAACGCTGCGGGCAACGCGATGATCATCTTCAGTGACGGGCAGGACCGCCAGGCCATTGTCGAAGGCCGGCCCATCGAAGACATCGTGGCCGGCGCGACACGGGCGAAAATTCCGGTCTATTTGATCCGCATCGGCCAGAACAAAGCGCTCGGCGACGTCGTCCCCGATCAGATTTGGCAACCGGCGGTCGAGGCGACCGGTGGGCGCTTTTACGCGGCCTCCGAC
>Ga0247825_10001406_pt1 | contig 15791 bp, 16 predicted proteins | sample 13C_Vanillin_Day_FD_194413 | JGI IMG/M metagenome (GOLD analysis project Ga0247825, IMG submission 194413) | Soil microbial communities from agricultural site in Penn Yan, New York, United States - 13C_Vanillin_Day48 | ecosystem: Environmental > Terrestrial > Soil > Agricultural land | place... | reverse complement strand
GCCGGATCGAACCCGCGCCCGGCCCCTTGGTAGGCAAAGGTCGCATCGGTGAAACGATCGCAGAGCACGACGTCGCCGCGCGCCAAGGCCGGCTCGATCACCCGCACGACGTGGTCGCGCCGCGCCGCGAAGACCAGCAGCGTTTCGGTCAGCGCGTCCATCGGCTGTTCGAGGATCTGCGAGCGCAAGGTCTCGGCCAGCGGAGTGCCGCCCGGTTCGCGGGTGCGCGTCACCTGACGGCCCTGTGCCTTGAACAGCGCCTCGAGCGCGTCGATGTGGCTCGATTTGCCGGCACCATCGATGCCTTCGAGCGTCAGGAAAAGTCCCTTCATTGCCCGCTCCGCTGGTTCGGGTCGGCGCCCCGCTGGTAGCGGTTGACCGCTCGGTTGTGCTCGTCGAGCGAATTGCTGAACTGGCTGGTGCCGTCGCCGCGAGAGACGAAGTACATCGACTTGCTCTGCGCCGGCTGCACCGCCGCGAGCAAGGCGGCCTTGCCCGGAATCGCGATCGGCGTCGGCGGCAGTCCGTTGCGCAGATAGGTGTTCCAGGGGGAATCGGTCTGCAGGTCCTTCTTGCGCAGATTGCCGTCGAAGCGCGTGCCCATCCCGTAGATGACGGACGGGTCGGTCTGCAGCGGCATCCCGATGCGCAGCCGGTTGATGAAGACCGCGGCGATCTCCGATCGGTCCTGCGCCTTGCCCGTCTCCTTCTCGACGATGCTGGCGAGGATCAGCGCCTCGTCCGGCGTCTTGAGCGGGAGGTCGGCGGCGCGGGCCGCCCAGGCGGCTTCGAGCTTCTTGTCCATCGCGCGCATGGCACGCTGAAGCAGGGCGAAGTCGGTCGAACCCTTCGAATACGTATACGTGTCGGGGAAGAAGCGGCCTTCGGGATGCAGGCCCGGCCTTCCAAGCCTCGTCATCACTTCCTCGTCGGTCTGCCCGACCGTGTCGGGTTTCAGCTGCTCGGCCTTGGCCAGCGCGGCGCGCACCTGGCGGAAGTTCCATCCCTCGACCAGCACCAGGCTTCGCGTCGCTTCCTCGCCGCGGACGAGCACGTTGAGCAACGTTCGTGGGGTGATGCCTCGCTCCAGTTCGTAGCTGCCCGCGCGCATCTGCCGGTCCTGGCCCGAGAAGCGGAACCACAGATAGAGAAGCTGGGGCGGCACGTCCACGCCGGTGTCCGCGACGGCCTGCGCGATGCCGCGAGGCGTGGTGCCGGGCTCGACCGACAGGTCGACGCTGGGTGCAGGCAGCTTGAGCGGCTGGTTGACCCACCAAAGGCCGGCGGCGCCGAGGCCCAGTGCGACGAAGGCAGCCAGCAGAAAGAGCGTGAGAAAGAAGCGGCGCACGGGATCCGACGAAGGAAGCGAACTGAAAGATGTGGAATGAAGCCCTGCGGACCGAGCGGAACGGGGTCGGCCATGATAATTCAGCGATGACCTCTGTCGTTCTGAATGGCGTGACCGCCCTCTCCCACCTCGGTGTCATTCGCGCCGAGGGTCCCGATGCAGCCAGCTTCCTGCATGGCCAGCTGACCCAGGATTTCGCATTGCTCGACGCTTCGGAAGCGCGCCTGGCCGCCTTGTGCACGGCCAAGGGGCGTGCCATCGCGAGTTTTATCGGCATCCGGCCACAGCCCGAGCGCATCCTGCTGGTGTGCAGCCGGGACATCCTCCCGGCGACTCTCAAGCGTCTGTCGATGTATGTGCTGCGCGCCAAGGCGAAACTGAGCGACGCGAGCGATGACTACGTCCTTTACGGATTGGCCGGCACGGCACTGACCGCCAACGGCATCGACGCCGGAATGCCTCCGGGCCGCCACACCCAGGTGGGCGACGCCAGCGCCGTCACGCTTTACCCATCCGACGGCATTCCGCGCGCCTTGTGGGTCGCCCCTGCAGGGAGTGCCCCGCCTCACGGCACCACGCTCGACCCGGCGCTCTGGCAATGGAGCGAAGTCCGCAGCGGCGTCGTCACGCTGACCACGCCGGTGGTCGAAGCCTTCGTGCCGCAGATGATCAACTATGAATCGGTGGGCGGCGTGAACTTCAAGAAGGGCTGCTACCCGGGTCAGGAGGTGGTCGCGCGCAGCCAGTTCCGCGGCACGCTGAAGCGCCGAACCTACCTCGTGCAGGCCAGCGATCAGGTCGCGGCCGGCGACGAAGTCTTCGCCGCCAACGATCCGGAGCAACCGGTCGGCACGGTGGCACAGGCTGCACCGTCACCTAACGGCGGCTGGGCTGCGCTGATCTCGATCCAGATCGCCGCGATCGACGCCGGCGGCCTGCATGCGTGCTCCGCCGAAGGCCCGTCGCTCACGGTGGAGCCGCTGCCCTACGCGCTGCTGGAAGACATCTGAATGCCGCGCTACGTCGCATTCCTTCGCGGTGTGAGCCCGATGAACGCGAAGATGCCGGAGTTGAAGCGCTGCTTCGAAAGCGTTGGCTTCACCAACGTCAAAACCTTGCTTTCGAGCGGCAACGTCGTGTTCGATGCCCGTTCCGCATCGGCTGCCGCGCTCGAACGCAAGGCCGAAGCCGCGATGGCGCACCACCTCGACCGGTCGTTCCAGACCATCGTGCGCCCGGTCGATGCGTTGCGCGAACTGCTCGAGGCCGATCCCTACGCTGAGTTCGACTTGCCGGCGGCCGCCAAGCGCGTCGTCACGTTCCTGCGCACCGCGCGCCCCACGAAGCTCGCACTCCCGCTGGTGAAAGACGATGCGAGCATCCTCGCGATGAAGAACCAGGAAATCTTCAGCGCCTACATTCCGGGCCCGCGCGGGCCCGTGTTCATGGCGCTGATCGAGAAGACCTTCGGCACGGATGTGACGACCCGGACCTGGGACACGGTCAGGAAGTGCGCCGCGGCCTGACCCGGTCACGACCACCGCGGCGATTCAGCAGCAGCGCCCCTTGCCTCCGCCGTAGCGCGCCTCCAGCCGTTCCTGGAAGAAGGCTTCATAGCTCATCGGCGCCAGCCCTGGGTGCGTGCGCGCCATGTGGCTCAGGTAGACGTCGTAGTCCGGCAGGCCCACCATGAGGCGCAGCGACTGCGCCAGCGATCGGGCCAGGTAGCGCCCGGCTTGCGGCAGGCCGGTGACGGTCTTCATGACGCAACAGACACAGGCATCGGCTCGAAGGGCGTCTCGCGCACGGTCGGATGGCCGGACGCCCGCGCCGCCAGCACGCTGCGGATGCTGTAGACCAGCACGCTCAGCACCACGAACATGAACAGCGCGCACAGCGCCGCGTCGAGGCGGTCGTTGAAGACGATGCGCGACATCGCCTCCGGCGTCTTGGCCGGCGCGATCAGCACGTTCTGCGCTATGCCATCGGCGTACTTGGCGGCATGCGAGAGGAATCCGACCTTCGGGTCCGGCGAGAAGATCTTCTGCCAGCCCGCGGTCAGCGTGCAGAGCAGCAGCCATGCGGCCGGCGCCATCGTCACCCAGGCGTAGCGATCGCGCTTCATGCGGAACAGCACCACCGTGCCGAGCAGCAGTGCCACCGCGGCGAGCATCTGGTTCGAGATGCCGAACAGCGGCCACAGCGTGTTGATGCCGCCCAGCGGATCGACCACGCCCTGATACAGGAAATAGCCCCAGGCCGCGACGCAGAGGAAGGTCGCGATCAGGTTGGCCGCCATCGAGTCCGTGCGCTTCATGGCCGGCACGAAGCTGCCCAGCAGATCCTGCAGCATAAAGCGGCCCGCGCGCGTGCCGGCATCGACAGCGGTCAGGATGAAGAGCGCCTCGAAGAGGATCGCGAAGTGGTACCAGAAGGCCATCATGGCCTGGCCGCCCACCACCTGGTGAAGGATGTGGGCCATGCCGACCGCCAGCGTCGGCGCGCCGCCCACGCGGCCGAGGATGGTGGTTTCACCCACGTCCTTGGCGGTCTGCACCAACACGTCGGGCGTGATCGAGAAGCCCCAGCCCGAGATGGTCTGCGCAACTGCTTCCGGCGTCGTGCCGACCAGCGCGGCCGGGCTGTTCATCGCAAAGTACACACCCGGATCGATGCAGGCAGCGGCCACCAGCGCCATCACAGCGACGAAGGACTCGGCCAGCATGCCGCCGTAGCCGATGAAGCGAGCATGCCGCTCGTTGTCGAGCATCTTCGGCGTGGTGCCGGAAGAGATCAGCGCATGGAAGCCGGACACCGCGCCACAGGCGATGGTGATGAACAGGAAGGGAAAGAGGTTGCCCGACCACACCGGGCCATTGCCCTGAGCGAACTGCGTGATGGCAGGCATCTGCAGCGTCGGCGCGACGAACAGGATACCGATCGCCAGCGCGATGATGGTGCCGATCTTGAGGAAGGTCGAGAGGTAGTCGCGCGGCGCCAGCAGCAGCCACACCGGCAGGCTCGCGGCGATGAAGCCGTACCCGACCAGCATCCAGGTCAACGCCTTGCCGTCAAAGGTGAACATCGGCGCCCAGGTGGCGCTCTGGCTCACGGCCTGGCCGCCGAAGATCGCCAGCATCAGCAGCACGAAGCCGATCACCGAAACCTCGCCGATGCGCCCCGGCCGGATGTAGCGCAGGTACACGCCCATGAAGACCGCCACCGGAATCGTCGCCGCCACCGTGAAGGTGCCCCATGGCGACTCGGCCAGCGCCTTCACCACGATCAGCGCCAGCACCGCGAGGATGATGATCATGATCATGAAGGTGCCGAAGAGCGCGATCATCCCGGGTACGACACCCATCTCCTGCTTGATGAGGTCGCCGAGCGAGCGCCCGTCGCGCCGCGTCGAGATGAAGAGCACGATGAAGTCCTGTACCGCACCCGCGAAGACCACGCCGGCCAGGATCCACAGCAGCCCGGGCAGGTAGCCCATCTGTGCCGCGAGCACCGGGCCCACCAGCGGACCGGCGCCGGCAATGGCCGCGAAGTGGTGGCCGAACAGCACGTTCTTGTCGGTCGGCACGTAGTCCAGGCCGTCGTTGTGGCGGTGGGCCGGCGTCTTGCGCTTGCCGTCGAGGCCGAGCACGGTGTCGGCGATGAACAGGCTGTAGTAGCGGTAGGCGATCAGGTAGGTGCACAGGGCCGCGACCACGACCCACAAGGCATTGATGGACTCGCCCCGCGCTAGGGCTACCGTCCCCAGCGCGAAAGCGCCGATGACGGCGACGACAAGCCACACCAGGTGGCGGCGGATGCTGTGCATGGGAAGTCTCCTTTGGGGTGAACCCCGGGGAGTGTCGCGAGCCTTCGCCGCTCTGGCATCTGTTGCACCACGCGGTTGAACCGCGTGGGAATGATTAAGGGCAAACCCTTGACCCTCGCCGACGCAGCCAGACCCCTTCGCAAAACGCCGCGGATCCGGTTCCGCCCGTCCGCAGGCGCTGCCCCCGGCAGGGGGTGGGCGGCGAGCTAAATCCTCCGGGCGTGCTCGACCGCGTACTTGATCAACTCGGCCTGCCCTTCGATGTCCAGCCGGCGCTTGATGCTCTGCCGATGCGCTTCGACCGTGCGCACGCTCAGGCCGAGTTCCTGCGCAATCTCCTTGCTCGACGCGCCACGCCCCAACGCCGAGAGAATCTCGCTCTCGCGCGGCGTCAACAGCGGCTTCGGCGCCTGGTTGCGAAACAGCCGCTTCGACACAGCCGGACTCAGGAAGGTGCCGCCGGCCGACACCGCATCGATGGCGGCGACGATCTCGCTCGCCGGCGCGTCCTTGAGCACGTAGCCGCGGGCGCCGGCCTGCAGGGCCTGCTGCACGTACTCCGGGTTGTCGTACATGCTGAGCATCACGACGCGAACCTCCGGCCGACGCTCTTGCAGCGCAGCGGCCATGTCGATGCCGCTCACTTCCTTCATCCCGACGTCCGCCAGCACCAGGTCGGGCCGCAGGTCATCGATCAGCGGAAGCGCCTCGGCTGCGCTCCCGGCCTCGCCGACGATCTCGATCTGGGGCAACGGCGACAGGCGTGCGCGCAGTCCGTCGCGAACCAACGGATGGTCGTCCACGAGAAACAGGCGGACCACAGTGCGCTCAGCGGTCATGCGGACCTCCCGGCGCGAACCGGCACGTCGGCGACGACAGAGGTTCCGGCGCCGTCGGAGCGCACATGCAGGGTTCCGCCGATGGCTGCCACGCGCTCGCGCATATTGCGCAGGCCGATGCCGCTGCTCGGGTCCGCCTGCACCGCCTCCTCATCGAAGCCGCGGCCGTCATCGCTGATGTCCAGTCGCACGCCGCCGGCCGAAAAATCCAGTGCGATGCGCACCTGCATCGCCCTCGAATGCTTGCGTACATTGGTCAAGGCCTCCTGGGTCACGCGGAAAAGCGCCGTCTTCACTTCCTGCGCCAGCTCGTACGGCTCGCCATGGGTCTCGACCGACGCATCGACTGCGCCCTCCTCCCCGAATTCGGCACCCAGCCGTTCGAGCGCGGCCGGAAGGCCCAGCGTGTCGAGCAACGCAGGCCGCAGCCGGTGCGAGATGCGGCGCACCTCCGAGAGCGAATCGTTCAGCCGCTGCAGCGCCTTGCCCAGTACGGGTGGCACGGTCTCGCGCGAGCGCTCCAGCGCATCCACGGCGGATTCGACCAGCAGCTTGGCGGAGACCAGCATCTGGCTCGTGCCGTCATGCAGCTCGCGCGAGAGATGGCTGCGCTCGTCTTCCTGCGATTGCACGACCTGGCGCGCCAGGTGCCGCAGCCTGATTTCCGCCACGCGATGTTCGCTCAGGTTGAGCAGCAATCCCGTCGCGCTCACGACCGCCAGGCACAACGCCGCGATGCCGGCAATCCACAGCATGGTGGTCGTCAGGTTGGCGCTCATCTGCTGGTCGAGTGTCTCCATGGCCGAGCCGATGTCGTCGAGGTAAAGGCCCGTGCCGACCATCCAGTTCCAGCGCGGAAGTACGGTGACATAGCCTAGCTTGGGAGCGGGCTGTCCGGTTGAAGGCTTGCGCCATTCGTACTCGACGTACCCGCCTCCCCGCCGCGCCTGGGCGATCAAGCCCTGGATGGTGGCGCGGCCCTGCGAGTCGCGCAGTTCCCAGAGCTGTTGGCCGACCAGTTCCGGCTGCCGCGAATGCATGAGCGAGCGGCCCTGCATGTCATAGACGAAGAAATAGCCGTCGTCGCCGTAGTCGAGCGCTGCGAGCCGGCGCAGCGCCTCGGCTCGGCCGGCCTCATCATCCCGGCCCGCTTCGTACAAGGGCCGCACGACGCTCACGGCAAGATCCACATAGCTGCGCAACTCGCTGCGCCGCTGGGTCATGTAGGTCTGTTCGGTCAATGCACGCTCGCGTTGCGCCAGGTCGCGCTCCTGGTGGCGCACCGCGAAGGCCACCAGCATCAGCGCGATCAGGAGCGGCGCGACGGCAAGCGCAACGATCTTGGTGCGGAGATTCATGGGGCGGCAAGACTACCACCCGCGTTGCGGACCGGATTCAGGCCAGCTTCAACAACTCCGCGGTCAACTCCCGGGGGGCGTCGACCATCACGTCGTGGCTGGTCGGCATCTTCACGACGCGCCAGCCGGCGGCACCTTCGACCTTGGCAGCGAAGTAGCGGAACGGGCTCGGATCCCAGTTGTCGGCCAGGATGTAGAGGCGGCTCTTGATCTTCTCGCCTGCGCCGGTCAGCAACAGCGGCATCTCGAAGGTCGCCAGCGCCTGCGGCCGGCAAAGGCGATCGACGCGCGCTCGATTCGCCGGTGCGATGTTGAACATTTCCGCGGGAATCGGTTGCATCAACCCGCCATGGTCCTGCAGCGCGGTGCCGCGAAAGGCGCCCAGAAACTGCGCCGCGACTTCGGGCACCAATGCCTTCGACAACAGGCCGTTCAGAGAATCGCCATGCTCCGGAACGAAGGCGTCGAGATAGACCAGTGAGCGGATCCTGTCGCTCATGCGGTCTGCCACGCCGGTGATGACCATGCCCCCGTAGGAGTGGCCGACCAGGATCACATCGTCGAGCTCCTCCCATTCGATGCAGCCGCACACGTCGCGAATGTGCGTTTCGAGTGTGACGCTCTCCCTCGTTTGGTGAAAGCGTTCACCGACACCGGTGTGGGTGGGCGTGAACACCGTGTGCCCCGCGGCTCGCAGCGCGTTGGCCGTTTCGCGGTAGCACCAACCGCCGTGCCAGGCGCCATGAACCAGAACAAAGTTGGCCATCGCTGTGTCTCCAGAAATCGGGACGGCCATCTTGAGCGGCGGTTGGGCCGCGTGCCATCGGGTATTCCCGGCGAAGCGGGACCCCAAGCTGTCAGAGCTTGCGACGCATCTCGATGTGGGCGATGCCGGCTTCTTCGAAAGGATCGCCGTACGGCAGGTAGCCCAGGCGCGCGTAGAAGGCCTCCGCGCTGCGCTGCGCGTGCAAGGTGACCTCGCGATCTCCCCGCGCCGCCGCTGCCGCTTCGAGCGCACGCAGCACCGCCGCGCCGTGGCCGCCGCTGCGCAGGGTGCGGTGCACCGCCATGCGTCCGATACGCCCGACGCCGGGCGCTTCCGTCACCAGCCGACCCGTCGCGACGGCTTGTCCCAGGCGATTGCGCGCAACGGCGTGCACGGCGGTCGCATCGTGCTCGTCCCATTCGAGCTCCTTGGGAATGCGCTGCTCTTCGATGAACACGTCGCGGCGAACCTTGCCCGCGCCATCACCGAGCGAGTCCCAGTGGCCCGTGACGACTTCACGCATCGATTCGCCGGCCTCGAAAGCGGCGAGGACCTCGCGCAACAGCGGCGGCACCGGCTTGGAAGTCTGCGTGGCGGGATCGGCAAACACGTACACCAGCTCGCAGGTGACGAGCAGTTCATCGCCGCGGTACAGGCCGCCGATGAAGAGGATCGACGAATTGCCCACGCGCATGCATTTCATGCCGACGTCCAGCAGGTCGTCCACCCGCGCCGATGCGTTGAACTCGACGGTGGCCTTGCGCACGTAGAGGTCGCCGCCGAGCGCCAGCATTGCCTCTTCGTACGGCAGCGCCATCGCGCGCCAGTAGTCGGCGATCGCGGTGTCGAAGTACATCAGGTAGTGCGCGTTGAAGACGATCTTCTGCATGTCCACCTCGGCCCAGCGCACGCGCAGGCGGTGGAAGAAACGAAAGTCGGATTTCTTGATGGTCTCGGTCATGGTTGCAAGGCTTCTTTCAATGCGCGGGCAGCGTCGGTGTGGGCCTGGAGGGCTTCGGGGATGGCGCGTCCCATCTTGACGAATTCATGGATGACGCCGCGGTAGATTTCCAGATCGACCTGCACACCGACCGCGCGCAGCTTGTCGGCGTAGGCAATGCCTTCGTCCACGACCGGATCGTATTCGGCGAGGCCGATCCAAGCGGGCGCGACACCTTCCACGTCATCGGCGTTGAGCGGCGCGAAGCGCCAGTCGTCGCGATCGGCCGGAGAGTTCACGTACAGGCCGAAGAACCAGCTGATGAGCGCTTCCCCGAGCAAAGGCCCTTCGGCGAATTTTCTGTGCGAAGGCGTGTCCTGGTGCGCGGCGGTGCCGGGGTAAATGAGCATTTGCAGCGCGAGCGGAATGCCCGCATCGCGCGCGAGGATGGCGCAGACGGCGGCGAGGGTGCCACCGGCGCTGTCGCCACCGACCGCGATGCGCGTGCCGTCGAGGCCCCACTGTCCCGCGTTCTTAGCGAGGTGTTCGAGCGCGTCCCAGGCATCGTTCGACGCCGTCGGAAATTTGTGCTCGGGCGCCAGCCGATAGTCCACGCACACCACGGCGCAGCCGCTCTTCTCGCTCAGCACGCGGCACAGGATGTCGTGGGTGGCGATGCTGCCCACCGTGAAACCGCCGCCGTGAAAGAACAGCAGCACCGGAAGCGTTTCGTTCGAAGGCGCATACAGGCGCGCCGGCATGGCGTATCCGTCGCGGGTGGGCAAGCTGAAATCCTCGACGCGCGCGAGCTGCGGCTTGGGCACTTCGAGCACACCGGCACCCTTCTCGTAGGCGGCCTTGGCCCCGGCGGGTGTCAGCGCATGCAAGGGCGGACGTCCGGCGCGCGCCATGCGCTCGACCACGCTGGCCATCTTGGGAGTGAGGCCGATCATCGCGTCAGGCTTCCTCTGGCAAGCCGCCGCGCGCCGATTGTCTCGATGGCGTCAAGCGCAAGGGTTTTTTTCGTGTCCAAGTTGCTCCGTGCTTGTTAGATTCGAAGGCCCGCATCGTACCGTCCGCACTCCATGGCCCTCATCCAGTACCTCACCCAGATCCAGTTCGACTTCGGCGCCATCCAGTTGCTTCGCAGCGAATGCGAACGCATCGGCATTACGCGTCCGCTGGTCGTGACCGACGCCGGCGTGCGCGCCGCGGGCATCCTGCAGAAGGCGCTCGATGCCCTCGGCGACCTGCCGGCGGCCGTCTTCGATCAGACGCCGTCCAACCCGACCGAAGCCGCGGTGCGTGCCGCCGCCGCCCTGTACCGCGAAGGCCGATGCGACGGGCTGATCGCCGTCGGCGGCGGCTCCGCCATCGACTGCGCCAAGGGCGTCGCCATCGCGGCCACGCATGAAGGCCCGCTCAAGACCTACGCCACCATCGAAGGCGGCTCGCCCAAGATCACCGACCGCGTGGCGCCGCTGATCGCCGTGCCCACCACCAGCGGCACCGGCAGCGAGGTGGCGCGCGGCGCGATCGTGATCGTCGACGACCACCGCAAGCTCGGATTCCATAGCTGGTTCCTCATGCCCAAGGCCGCCATCTGCGACCCCGAACTCACGCTCGGCCTGCCGCCCCGGCTGACCGCCGCAACCGGCATGGATGCCATTGCGCATTGCATGGAAACCTTCATGTCCGCCGCCTTCAATCCGCCGGCCGACGGCATCGGCCTCGACGGGCTCGAGCGCGCCTGGGGCTACATCGAGCGCGCCACCAGGGACGGCAGCGACCGCGAGGCGCGGCTCAACCTCATGAGCGCCTCGATGCAGGGTGCGATGGCCTTCCAGAAGGGCCTGGGCTGCGTGCATTCGCTGAGCCACAGCCTGGGCGGCATCGATCCGCGGCTGCACCATGGCACGCTCAACGCCCTCTTCCTGCCGGCCGTGATCCACTTCAACGCTGCCGCCGAATCGGTGCGGAAGGACCAGCGCCTGCAACGCATGGCGCAGGCCATGCACCTCGATTCGGCCGGCGACCTGGGCGATGCGATCCGCGACATGTGCATGCGGCTCGATCTGCCCAAGGGCCTCGCCGAAGTCGGCGTGACGCCGGACATCTTCGAGAAGGTGATCGACGGCGCGATGGCCGACCATTGCCACAAGACCAATCCGCGGCTCGCCACGCGCGACGACTACCGGCAGATGCTCGAAGCATCGATGTAACGCACGCTCAGGAGGCGGCGCCGGTCTGGCCCAGCAGCCAGTCGCGGAACAGCTTCATCGACGGGCTCGACGGTCGCGACCGGAGACGGGTCAACCAATAGTCGCCGGTCATAACCTCGATGGACAGCGGTCGAGCGAGCCGGCCGTCCTGAAGCTCGCGCTCGAACATCGAGGCCGGCGCAAGCGCCACGCCCGCCCCCTGCATCGCCGCCTCGACCATGAGGCGCGATGAATCGAACACGGGTCCTCGGATTGCCGGTGCGTCGATGCCGGCGGCGGCGAACCACCCCGGCCAGTCCTCGGCGCGATAGGAGCGCAGCAGGGTCTCGTGCAGCAGGTCCTGCGCCCGCCGCACGCGCGCCGCCGCGGAAGGTGCGCACAGGACCGTCAGCGGCGCCGAGAGCAGGTGTTCGGCGTGCAGGCCCGGCCAGTTGCCATCACCGAATCGGATGGCGAAATCAAGACCTTCCGCCGCCAGGTCGACCACGTTGTTGTGCGTCATCAGGCGCAGATCGATGAAGGGATAGCTTTCGCGGAACAGCCGCAGCCGCGGCATCAGCCAGCCGACCGCGAAGGTGCCGACCACCCCGATGCTGAGCACCTCGAAGAAATGCCCGTTGTCGAACTGCTGGATGACCGCCTCCATGCGGCCGAAGGCATCCGCCAGCACCGGCAGCAGCGCGTGGCCTTCATCCGTGAGCGCGAGGCCGCGCGGCAGGCGACGGAACAAGGCGACGCCGAGGCGGGACTCCAATCCGCGCACCTGCTGGCTCACGGCCGCCTGCGTCACGTTGAGTTCGCCCGCCGCGAGCGTGAAGCTCAGATGGCGCGCGGAACATTCGAACGCGCGCAAGGCGTTGAGGGGGAGATGAGGACGCGCCATTCAAGCCGAAAGATTTTCTTTTACGATCCAGAAAATACCATCGTTTGTGCGGTCGGCCGAACGCGCGGAAAGTACGCCGCTTTCAAGGAGAACGATGAATGGATCGACGACTGTTTTCGACCGGGCTGATGGCTTGCCTGTCCGGTGTCGCGACCCTCGCCCACGCGGGCGACAAGGCCGAACTGTCCCAACGCTTCGCGGAGATCGAGAAGGCCAGCGGCGCGCGCCTCGGCGTGCTGGTGCTCGATACCGGCAGCGGCATGCGCGCCGGCCATCGCTACGACGAGCGCTTTCCCATGTGCAGCACCTTCAAGTTCCTGGCCGCTGCGGCGATCCTGGCTCGCGTCGACCAGCAGCAAGAGCGCCTGGATCGCCGCGTCGTCTTCAGTCAGCGCGACCTGGTGGACTATTCGCCCGTCACCGAAAAGCATGTTGGCGGCGCAGGGATGACGGTGGCGGAGCTTTGCGAAGCCGCCATCACGCGCAGCGACAACACGGCCGGCAACCTGATGCTCGCGAGCATCGGCGGGCCGGCCGGCCTGACGCGCTACACGCGCTCGCTCGGCGACATGCGCTCGCGCCTGGACCGCACCGAGACCGCACTCAACGAGGCCCGCCCCGGCGACCCGCGCGACACCACCACGCCGGCAGCCATGCTCGGCGACATGCAAAAGATTCTTTTGGGCGATTCCCTCTTGCAGCCGTCGCGCGCTCAACTCCTGCGCTGGCTCGACGCCAATCAGACCGGCGGCCAGCGCCTGCGCGCCGGCATTCCGGCGGACTGGGTGGTCGGCGACAAGACCGGCTCGGGAGACCGGGGCACCGCCAACGTCATCGCGATCCTGCGTCCGCCCGGTCGCGCGACGATCCTGGCTGCCGTGTACCTCACGGAAAGCACCGCCTCAATGGAGGCCCGCAATGCGACGATCGCCTCGGTTGGCGCTGCGTTCGCCAGGGCGGCCTGAGACCTGGATTCAGTCCGGCTTGACGCCGGCGGTCTTGATGACCTGGGCCCATTTGGTGGTCTCCGCCGCGATGAAGGCATCGAATTCCTCCGGCGTGCTGCCGGCTGGGAAGGTGCCCATGGCCTCCAGCTTGGCCTTGGTGTCGTCGCTCTTGATGATGCGCGCCACCTCGTCCGACATGCGCTTCACGATCTCCCGCGGCGTACCCGCCGGGGCCAGCATGCCGGCCCAGGTGCTGCCGGTGAATCCGGGGAAGCCTTGCTCGATGAAGGTCGGCACCTCGGGCAGCACCGGCAACCGCCGGTCGCTCGCCACGCCGATGAGGCGCACCTTGCCGGCCTTGCCCTGGTTGATCAACCCGGTGGGGGCGTCAAAGAACAGTTGAATCTGCCCGCCCATCAAGTCGGTCAGCGCCGGGACCGCGCCCCGGTACGGGATGTGGATCATGTAGGTCTTGGTGAGCGACTTCCACAACTCGCTCGTCAGGTGTGCGGCAGAGCCGTTGCCGGACGAGCCGAAGCTCACCTTGCCCGGGTTGGCGCGTGCGTAGTCGATCAGTTCCTTGGCGGTCTTGAAAGGCGCGTCGTTGTTGACCGCTGCGAGCAGCGGCGACACACCCATCAACGACACGCCGACCAGGTCCTTGCGCGGATCGTAGGGCAGCTTCGGATAGAGCGTCGTGTTGGCCGCATAGGCCGCGATCACGACGCCGAAGGTGCTGCCGTCCGGCGCTGCCTTGGCGACGGCATCGACGCCGATCAGGCTGTTGGCGCCTGGCTTGTTGTCGATGACGATGGTCTGTCCGAGCCGGCTCTGCAGACCGGGCTGGATCAGCCGCGCCATCTGGTCGGTGAAGCCGCCCGGCGTGTAGGGCACGACGATGCGGATCGGCTTGTTCGGCCATGCGGACTGGGCCAACGAAGGCGCCGCGATCGACACGGCCGCAGCAGCGGTCGACAGGTTGAAGGCGCGGCGGGTCAGGCGGATAGCTGGCATCGAAGATCTCTCTTGTTTCGAGTGCGCATTCTGTAAGGCGGCTCGTGCGCCGCTCCTCAGGGTTTGCCCGCCGCGCTAGCATGCGCCATGGCACACGATCACGACCACCACCACGTTCACGATGACGACCACAGCGAGCTCGGCGAGATGGACCTTCGGGTCCGCGCACTCGAAACCGTCCTCACGCAGAAGGGCTACATCGACCCGGCCGCGCTCGACGTGCTCATCGACACCTACCAGACCAAGATCGGCCCACGCAACGGCGCCCGCGTGGTCGCAAAGGCCTGGGCCGATCCGGTGTTCCATGACTGGCTGATGAAGGACGCCACCGCCGCGATCGCCTCGCTCGGCTTCACAGGCCGACAGGGCGAGCACATGGTCGCCGTGGCCAACACCGACGAACGCCATCACATGGTGGTTTGCACGCTGTGCAGCTGCTATCCGTGGCCGGTGCTGGGCTTGCCGCCCACCTGGTACAAGAGCGCGCCCTACCGCTCGCGCGTGGTCAAGGACCCGCGCGGCGTGCTGGCCGAATTCGGCGTGCAACTGCCGGAATCGACCGCGATCCGCGTCTGGGACTCCACCGCCGAAGTTCGTTACCTCGTGATCCCCCAACGCCCGGCCGGCACTGAGGGCTGGAGCGAAGAGCAACTGGCCGAACTGATCACTCGCGATTCGATGATCGGCGCCGGTCTGGCCCGTACCCCGGAGGTTGCGTGATGAACTACACCACCCATGCGGACCTTGGCGGGCGTGACATGCCCGGAGCGATCGTGCCGGAACCGGAGGGAGAGCCGTTTCATGCGACGTGGGAAGCGCATGCGTTGGCGTTGACGCTTGCCATGGGCGGCACCGGGTCGTGGAACATCGATATCAGCCGCAGCGCGCGCGAGACGCTGCCGAACTATGCCCGGCTGAGCTACTACCAGATCTGGCTGGCCGCACTAGAGAGACTGATGGCCGAGCGCTCGCAAGTGCTGCCGGACGAAGTCGCCGCGGGCCGCATGCTGCATCCACCGCAGCCGGTGAAGCGCGTGCTACACGCCGCCGATGTGCCTGCCGCGCTCGCCAAGGGCTCGGCCACCGAAAGGGCCGCCACCGCACCCGCGCGCTTTGCGGTCGGCCAGCGGGTGCGGACCCGGACGGGCCACGTCGACCATCACACGCGCCTGCCCGGCTACGTGCAAGGCAAGGTCGGCACCGTCGAGCATCTGCATGGCATGCACGTCTTCGCCGACGCGCATGCGCAAGGCCTGGGCGAGCAACCGCAATGGCTCTACACGGTCGTTTTCGACGGTCCCACGCTGTGGGGCGCCGGCGCCGAAGCGGGACTCAGCGTGTCGGTGGATGCGTGGGAAAGCTATCTGGAGTCCGCCGCATGACGACATCGACACCCTTTCTGCCCGGCATGCCGACGGACGATGGCATCGAACCGGTCTTCCGCGAACCGTGGGAGGCCCATGCCTTCGCGATGGCCGTGACCCTGCATCAGCGCGGACTGTTCACCTGGCCCGAGTGGGCCGATATGCTGGCCGGCCAGATCACCGCCGCGCAGGCTTCCGGCGATGCGGACCTGGGCGACACCTACTACCGCCACTGGCTGGCAGCGCTGGAGTCGCTCGTCGCAAGCAAGGGTGCCAGTTCCGGT
>Ga0247825_10001405_pt1 | contig 15793 bp, 17 predicted proteins | sample 13C_Vanillin_Day_FD_194413 | JGI IMG/M metagenome (GOLD analysis project Ga0247825, IMG submission 194413) | Soil microbial communities from agricultural site in Penn Yan, New York, United States - 13C_Vanillin_Day48 | ecosystem: Environmental > Terrestrial > Soil > Agricultural land | place... | reverse complement strand
GTTTCCGCGCGTTGACCGGTAGGCGGAAACACCCGCCTTCCGATTCCGTCGCACAATCGAACGGGAAGAAAAGCCGACATCGCGCTGGAGGTGACCATGCGTCGGGAGGAGCCGGCACCGGTACCGGTGGCCGCACCGATCCGGTGGTGGCGGCTGCGCCCGTGGAGCCGCAACCACCTGATGCGCCCCAGCGACCGCTACGAGTCCACCCTCATCCTGCTCACCACGGCCGTGGTCCTGCTGCTGATCCCCATCGCCGCCGCCTTCGGCACCGCGACACATACCCGGCTCGAACAGCAAGCCCAGGCGCTACGCGCCGCTGTGCACCACGTCCCCGCAGTCCTGCTCGAAGACACCTACCTCGCACCCGACTCCCCCGAATATTCGATCCGCCCCACCGGCAGCCAGAACACCGCCCGAGCCCGCTGGACCACGCCCCACGGGGAACGCACCGGCGCCGTGCCCACCAACGCCCCCGCGAAGGCCGGTCAGACCATCACCATCAGCGTCGACGCCGACGGCAACCTCACCGGCCCCATCCCCGACAGCCGGGAAAACACCGTCCTCGCCGTGACCGCCGCCTGCGGGCTCTGGGCACTCACCGCCGGTGCCGTCCTCCTCTCCACGGCCCTCGCGCACAGACTGTTCACCCGAAACCGGTTGCGGTACTGGGCACACGAGTGGAGACAGTTCGACACACCACCGACATAGAGCCGAGCACCCGGTTGCGACCCCACCCGGGTGGCGGCTGGGGTGCACTCGGCCGCAGCGCCCGGACGGCACACCGAGAATGAAATTACTTAGCAAAAAGAGTTAGCACTCTCCCGGCATGAGTGCTAAATTCCTATGGGGTCTACGTCACAATCGGGACCCTCGACCGAGTCACGACCAACGACCACTGACATAGGCCTCGGCAACGCTGCTCCCCGCATCCTTGGACCAAACCGTCCCGAAGGACACTCCTGGTCCTGTACAGCCAATTCACGCCCGCCCGAACCCGACTGACCGTGAGAAGGAGGAACATGACCACCGCTGTCCCTCGCAACCCCTGCGCCGACCACCGCATGTGTTCTTCCGTCAAGAGCAACGAGATACCGAAGCAGCATGGCTCGCGGTTGCCGGTCGTGTCGATCGCCCTGGGGGCCCTGTCCGTGGCCTCGTTCTGGGTGGTCGGGCTCGGCTTCATCCTGGGAGTCGCCGCGGTCGTGTGCGGCGCTATCGCCACGTCGCGGTCCGCGGTAGCGGACGACGAGGCGGCATCGTTGCGGGCCCTTCTGGGCGTCGTTGCCGGCGCCGCGGGCATCACCGTCTCCGCGATCGCTCTGTTTCCCATGCTGGCGCACCTGTGAATCACGAACCCGGCCGGCACATTTTCGGCCACCATCCGGCCTGACCCGACCGCACCACCCCGGCACCACCGTCCCCGGCCCACAAGTGAACTGCATCGCGACCACCGCACCTCGGGGTGCTGCACCGCCGTAACTCACGTCGGATCCCACGGTGATCTTTCGACACTGTTGAGCTCGTCGAGAACCTCGTCGAGCGCTGCGGTCGGGATGCGGAAGTCTTCGCCCTCCGACACGCGGAGACAGTCGCGTACGAAGGCGAGCATGGCGAGTTCACGTTCGAGGCCTGCTGCGGTTCGATCGCCCACCGTCTCCTCCCGACCCGAGTGGGCGGGAATCAGACCGCGCCGCGCGATACACGCGAGAGGAACCCTCAGTGTGGCGCAGCGTCCTGGTCACGGGGCGGGACTTGGCGTTCGAGCAACTCCGCCAACTCCTCGATGGTGACCTCCACGGTGCCGAATAGCGGGGAGTGGCGGTTCCCGACCTGGCAGTTCACCCCCGACAGGCCGACCCGGTCCTGCCCGACCTCAACCGCCTCACCCACGGGTTCCCCGGCGGTGAAGTCAGCCTCTCGCGGTGGATGAGCCTCCCCCACACCACCTTCGCCGGCCGCACGCCCGCCAGGAAATGGCCCGCGACAGCGACCACGTCATCACCGTCGCGACCGGCCTGACCGCCGCCGGATGGTAAAGCCCACGCTCCCCGGCGCGCGACCAGTGGCACCACCGACGACTTGATCTATGACCAAATTCACTGGGGTTGAAGCAGATCCACACACCTTCGGACAGCCGGTCGAATCTGTCACTTCGATGTCGAATCTCAGGACCCGAGAGCGGCGCTGATCTCGCCAGCGGTGCGCCGGACAGACTCGATGATCATGCCAGCTTTGTCATCGTTGATACGGACGGCCGGACAGGGCGCCGACAAAGTGCCGATGGGTTTACCCTCACTGCGGATCGTCGCGGCTGCGCTCCACACCCCTTCGTCGATCTCCGCCGAACTCACGGCCCAACCTCGCTCGGCATCGCGCTGAACTTCGGCCAGGAACTCTTCGACCCCCGAGCGCGGCGGCTGCTCGCCGCGCTCGAGCGCGTCCTCTACGTATTTTCGTCGATCCTCTTCTGGAAATCCGGCGAGGAGCAGGCGCGGACTTGCACCCCGGAGTGCGGGCAGATGTTGTCCGACCTCGAAGGACAACCGGAGGCGTTGCTGAGCTTCGATGCGGTGTGTGCAGACCGGCAGACCGGCGATGGGCTGGATCAGCAGGATGGTCTCGTGTGTCTCGTCGGAGAGCGCCTGCATGTGCGGCTGAGCGACGTCTATTACGGATGTGGCCCGGCGCGCGGCTTGGCCGAGTGCGGCGACGCGCATGGTCAGGCGGTACTGGCCGTGTCGAGACTCCTCGATGAGCCCCATCTCTTTCAACATCGCCACGTAGCGATGCGCTGACGGTAAGGGAACCCCGACGTGTTCGGAGAGTTCTCGCACCGTGGCCATCGGTTTCCGCTCGAATGCGAAGAGAAGGTCGATGGCTCGCCTGGCACTATCCGCGCCCGCCTTGGTCACAGAACACCCCCTGTTGACTCGGTCACACACACTGCCCTACAGTGATCTCACTACGAGATAACACTCTATCGCACAGCGATAATTTACACAAGAGGCTATCTCCTACCTCCCACCCGCGATCTACAACGCCGGTGCAGCGCACTACTACTGGAGGCTCGATGTCGAGTACAGCAATAACCCACTCCCACACGGGAGCTGCGCTCTCGCGTTACCGATGGCTGGTCCTGTTCGCCTGCTGGGCGTCCTTTACCCTCACCTCGGTCGACCGCTCCACCTGGGGGCCGGCGTCCCTGTTCGTCGGTGACAGCCTCGCGGTTCCGCTCGCGAGCCTGGGCGCGTTCGCCACCGCCTACTACGTCGGATATGTCGCATCCAATGCATGTAGCGGGTTCCTTTCCGATGCCTTCGGCGGGCGAATTGTCCTCACCGTGTCGCTGCTCGGCGCGGGTGTGGCGATGATGACCTTCGGATCGGCGACCTCACCGGTAGTCGGTATCGCGATTCAAGCGGTGGTTGGCCTATTTGCCGGTGCCGACTACGCGGCGGGTGTCCGGCTGATCACCAGCTGGTTCCGACCCACTGAACTGGGATTATCCCTAGGCATCTTCGTCACGGCCACCTCAATCGGCACCGCCGTGGCCAACCTCGTGGTCCCGGCACTGATCGAATCCTCCGGATGGCGAACCTCCTACCACCTCTTCGGTGGCATCTCCGTCGCCCTCGCCATCGTCCTGTTCTTCACGGTCCGACCCGGCCCGCTGCTCGGCGAGCTCGACGACCAATCCGGTAAGACCAAGAAGAAGCCGAATCTCGTTGCCCTGCTGAAGAACCGCGACCTGCTCTTGACGTGCCTGGCCGGCCTGTGCGGATTCTGGGGCCTCTACGGATTCGTCACCTGGTCGAACGCCCTGATGATCAAGGGACACGGTCTCGGCTCGCAGGTCACCGGCGTGGTGGTCGCGATCTTCGCGATCAGTGCCGTCGCCGCGAAGCCAGTAATCGGTTTCGTCTCCGATCGGTTCTTCCACGGCGCACGCAAGAAGCCGATCATCGCCCTCTTCGGGATGTTCAGTGTGATCCTGATCCTGTTCGGCACTCTTGACACTGCGACCGCATTCCTCTGGGCCGCACCGTTTCTCGGTGTAGCCGCCTACGGTTGGTCCCCGCTCATCGTCTCGCTCGTTCCCCGGTTGGTGCCCGCCTGGGTCACTGGCGCCGCATCGGGCGTCGCCAACGCTATCTGGCAGGTAGGCAGCATTTTGGCGCCGATGGCGGTGGGCGCGGTCTTCGCGGCCACCGGATCGTTCGCGGCCGCCTTCATCACCCTTGCGGCCGGTCCGGCCTTGGGCATGGTGGTGATGTTCTTCGTCCGCGAAGGCCGACCCGACGCACCCATTCAAACCATCTCCCCCGAGGAGGAACAATCCTGATGTCGAAGATCTTCTTTGTCCACCCCGGCGGCGAAACCCAGCCGGTAGAAGCAGCGGACGGGTCGACTGTCATGCGCGCCGCCCTGATCGGCGGAGTCGACGGAATCACCGCCGACTGCGGCGGTGAGGTCTCCTGCGCAACCTGCCACGTCTTCGTCGACGAAGCATGGCACGAGCGGGTCGGGAGCCCCGGACTCGATGAAGACGACATGCTCGAGTTCACCGCGTGCACCCGCACACCCCACAGCCGGCTCTCGTGCCAGATCCAAATCGACGACGACCTGGACGGGCTCGTCGTGCACCTCCCGGAGTCGCAATGAACACCGGAACCGTCATCGTCGGCGCCGGTCAGGCCGGCGCACAGCTCGCTACCTCACTGCGTGAGGTCGGCTACTGCGATCCGATCACGCTCATCGGCGACGAACCGCATACCCCGTACCACCGCCCCCCGCTCTCCAAGGACTACATGGCCGGCAAGCTCGCAGACTCGGAGCTTCCCATCCGCACCCGGGCGTACTACCAGGAACGCAAAATAGATCTGCTCACAGGCGTCTCGGCGACTCGGATCCGCAGAGAATCACAGCAACTGGATCTCGACTCCGGTCGAACCCTGGACTACGAACACCTTGTCCTGGCGACGGGAGCACGCAACCGCCGACTCGCTTTCGACGGCGGCGAACCCTCCAATGTTCACTACCTCAGGACACGGGACGACGCGGACCGGCTACGCACCGCACTCGCCGGAGCTCGGGACGTCCTCATCATCGGCGCAGGCTTCATCGGCCTCGAATTCGCCTCCGTGGCAGCCGGTACCGGAGCCCGGGTCACAGTCGTCGAAACCGCCGACCGAGTCATGGGCCGCGCCGTATCCGCCGAGACGGCGTCCTACTTCGCTGCCCGGCACCAAGCCGACGGCACCGGAATCCTCTGTGGTATCTCGGTCGACAAGTTTCGTCGCGATGCCGCCGGTCGGATCACCGGCGTCGGTATCGGCAACACCATCCGCGACGTCGACCTGGTCGTCGTCGGCATCGGGGTGATTCCCAACAGCGAATTGGCCGCGGACGCCGGCCTCACCGTCGACAACGGGATCGTGGTCGACGCGCGTCTGGAAACCTGCGATCCCGCCATCTCCGCGATCGGCGACTGCGCCGCCCGCCGACTGACTTCCGATGGCGCCCGCCCGACTCGGGTCGAATCGGTGCAGAACGCGGCCGATCAGGCGCGTTTCCTCGCTCGCCGGATCACCGGCACCGGCATCGCCTACGACGACGTGCCGTGGTTCTGGAGCCACCAGGCCGGCTGCAAGCTCCAGATCGCCGGACTCGCGCTGCCCACCGACGAATCGGTGGTACTCGGTGACCCCGCGGCGGCGCACCGGTTCTCCATCGGCCGGGTGCGCGGCGGCATCCTGACCGCCGTCGAATCCGTCAACAGCCCCGGAGACCACCTGGCCAGCCGTCGGCTTCTTGCCGCCGGCACCCGAGTGACGGACACGCAGCTGCGCTCGCCGGACTTCTCACTCCGTGCAGCCGGTTCGACCACGCCGCGGCAGCCGGCACCACAACCAAGCCACCTCTAGGAAGGACCCCTCGATGACCAACCTCACCAGCGATGCAGTGGACGGGCTCGTCGACATCGAACGCGGTTACATCAGCCGCGAGATCTTCGTCGACCAGGACACCTACCGCGAGGAACTCGAAAAAGTGTTCACCCGGGCCTGGTTGTTCGTCGGACACGAAAGCCAGATCCCGGAACCCGGTGATTTCTTCACCTCCCGCATGGGTGAGGAATCGGTAATCCTGTGCCGCGACAAGCGCAGTGAGATCCACGTGTTCCTCAACTCCTGCCGGCACCGGGGCATGAAGGTCTGCCGCTACGAGTCCGGCAACACCTCGCTGTTCACCTGCCCCTACCACTCCTGGACCTACACCACCGACGGCAAGCTCCAGGGTGTCCCGCAGTACCGCTCCCTCTACGAGGGCAACCTCGACCGCGAGGCCAATTCACTGGTCTCCGTCGCCAAGCTGGCCAACTACAAGGGAACCATCTGGGCCACCTGGGACAAGGACGCCCCGGACTTCCTGACCTACCTCGGTGACGCAAAGCTTCACCTCGACCAAGCTCTCGACTGCCGGGACGGCCGCGAGGGAGGCTCCGAGGTCATCGGCATCCACAAGTGGATCTTCCCCGCGAACTGGAAGTTCGCAGCGGAAAACTTCCTCGGCGACACCTACCACAACCCCAGCCACCGCTCCGTCGACCTGATCGGCATCGGGCCCAGCGCAGAATCGGGAAAGAAGGGCCGCCGCGACGACGAACTCGAAAAGGCCCAACACATCTGGGTCAGTTTTCCCGAGGGCCACGGTGTGCACTCGGCGGTTCAGCCCTCGGCCAACGAGTACATCGAATCGTTCCTGGACAACCCCGTCCTCGAGGAGTACTTCCGGCACTGCTACGAGGAGCGCAAGCGTCGACTCGGGAACGAGGCCCGGCTGCTGCCGTTCGTCGGCTCGATCTTCCCCAACACCTCCTACCACGGTCGCCAGCCCCGCGGGCTGTGTGCGTGGCACCCGCACTCGCCGACCAGCACCGAGGCGTGGCGCTTCTTCCTCGTCGACAAGGACGCCCCCGATGAGGTCAAGGACTACCTGCGCCACTACTACATGCGCTATTCGGGTCCCGCCGGAATGACCGAACAGGACGACATGGAGAACTGGCTCTACGCGACCTCCGCCAGCACCGGCACCGTCGCGCGCCGCTACCCCTTCAACTACCAACAGTCCCTGGGCAAGGCCAGCACCGACTACGACTACCCCGGCAACGTCACCCTCCAGCCGACCGAGGAAATGGCGCGCGGCTACTACCGGACCTGGCAGAACTACATGCGCGGGGCCTCCTGGGACGTGCTCCTCGGCGAGGACCGGCGATGACCACATCCAAAGTCGCCATCGTCACCGGCGGGACATTCGGCATCGGCCGAGAAATCACGCTCGGACTCGCCGAACGTGGGCACCGGGTGGTCGCATTGGGACTCGACGCCGCCCAAGTCTCGAGCACCGCCGATGGATCCGTCGGCGCCCTCCGCACCGAGATCGAGAACCGCAACCTGGACGTCGAGGTGCTCGACGCGGACGTCGCCGACTCGGCCGCGGTCCAACGGGCGGTCGAGCACACCGCCTCCCGGCACGGCAGGATCGACGCCCTCGTCAACAACGCGGCCATCGGCCCCCTGGGAACGGTGCTCGATACCGACGAAGCACTGTTCGACAGAATCCTGGCCGTCAACCTCAAAGGCCCGTACCTCTGTTCGCGCGCCGTCCTGCCCCACTTCATGCAGGTCGGGGGTGGATCGATCGTGAACATCGGGTCCGGAGCCGGCTGGGGCAAACCCAACATGGCCGCCTACGCGGCCAGCAAGGGCGGATTGTTCGCACTCTCCGCCGCCACCGCGTATGACTTTTTCGACGACCAGGTCAGAGTCAACACGGTGGTGCCCGGCGGTGGAGCCATCATCTCCGGCATGACACTCGGCAGGGTCGGCGGTGAACTCGCCAAGGTCGACCCGAGTGCGCCCGGATCGGCAGCCGGGCGCCCCGTCCACGGCTCGGATATCGCAAACGCGGTCGCATTTCTGATCAGCGACGATGCACAGGCCATCTCCGGCACGGTCGTCGACGTCGGCTGCTTCGCACATCAGGGCGGACCAGTGAAAAGGAAGAAGACACCATGACCATCACCACCAGCGGCCCCGCCGCGCAGCACGGTCTCGTCCGCGACGACGGGTACTACCGCATGAAGGCCGATATCGAGGACTTCCTTTACGCCGAGGCGGACCTGCTCGACGACCGACGATTCACGGACTGGCTCGAGCTGCTCACCGACGACGTCTCGTACTTCATGCCCATCCGCCGCAACGTCAAGTTCGGCCAACACGCCGAGCGGGAGAACACCAAGCTGGGGCAGGGAATCAGCTGGTTCGACGAGGACAAATGGACCCTCGGTAAGCGCGTCGACCAAATCCTCACCGGAGTTCATTACGCGGAAGAACCGCTGTCACGGGTCTGCCACATGGTCTCGAACGTACAGATCCTGGCGGTTCACGACGACGGACCGCAGCGTGAAGTCGAGGTGAAATGCCGATTCCTCGTGTACCAGAACCGGGTCGAGTACGAAACCTACTTCTTTGTCGGAAAACGCACGGACACATTGCGTTTGACTGACGACGGGTGGCGGATCGCCCGACGGGAGATCATTCTCGACCAGAACATATTGCTCGCCAAGAACCTGACGACCTTCTTCTGACAAGGAATTCCCATGATCAACGTCTTCGAACTCGTCGCAGGCACCCGGGTCGAGCTGGTCGACGGGCGCACCGCCTCTGTCGAGGAAAACATGGAGGACGGCATGTGGGTCTCTCTCCGCGAAGACCCCACCTCCGACAGCGAGCTGGTGCACGCCCAAGACATCCTGCGGCTCGCGGACCAATGACCTCGGGAGGACACCATGCTCAGATTCGACCACACGCCCAGCGACTTCCACCCACTGTTCCTGTTCCTCGGGGACCGCGACGACCTGACCGCGCTCGCCGGGATACTGCGTGAGTTCTCCCGAGAACCACGGGAAGTCGACATCCGCGAACTTCTGCCCGAGGCCGCAGGGCACGCCCGGCTGACCATTACCCCGGGCGAGGGCGCAGACGCGCCGTACGGCCTGCGCCCATCGGCTGAACCCGACCAGTTCACCTGGGTCCTCAACGCCTGGCAAGCCGACCAGATCGCCACACGGATCGAGGCACTCACACCACCGGAGCTGAAGTCCGGGAACGACATCCTCGAACTCGGCCTGATCGGCGAGATTCCGGTCAAGGTCTCACGGGGCGAGTTCACGGATGACTTTCTCACCCGGTATCACCATCTCGACCCCGACTATCTGCCAGCCCCGAACGCTGATTAGCACATCAGTCGCCTCCAGCACTGAATCGAATCGCGGTGCGCGGGCCTCTGCTCGGCCCGATGGCCCGCTCCCACCCGATTCGAGCACCCTTTTCCTCCCACGAACCCCGGTCGCTACCCGAGAGGACCACGATGGCCACCGCTCTGAGTTCCCCTGCCACCGCCCACTACATTCCCCAGAACCTGCCCACCCACCTACAGCACTACATCGGCGGACAGTTCGTCGACTCGATCGGTCGTGAGACTTTCGAGGTGCTCGACCCGGTCTCCAACACGCCGTACTGCACGGCGGCGTCCGGGCAGCAGGCCGACATCGATGCCGCGGTCGCCGCCGCCCGCGATGCGTTCGAGACCGGGCCGTGGCCGCGGATGAAGCCGCGCCAACGCGCCAACATCCTCAATCGGATCGCGGACGCCGTAGTGGCGCAGGAAGACCGGTTGGCCGAGATGGAGACCTTCGATACCGGTCTGCCGATCACGCAGTCGCGTGGTCAGGCCCAGCGGGCGGCGGAGAACTTCCGCTTCTTCGCCGATCTGATCGTCGCCCAGCACGACAACGCGTTCAATGTGCCGGGCGCCCAGATGAACTACGTCAACCGCAAGCCGATCGGCGTGGCGGGTCTGATCACCCCGTGGAACACCCCGTTCATGCTCGAGTCCTGGAAGCTCGCGCCCGCGCTGGCGTCGGGCTGCACGGTGGTACTCAAGCCGGCCGAGTTCACCCCGCTGTCGGCGTCGCTGTGGGCGAGCATCTTCGCGGAGGCGGGGCTCCCGGACGGTGTGTTCAACCTGGTCAACGGATTCGGTGAATCCGCCGGCGACGCGTTGGTCAAGCACCCGAACGTTCCGTTGATCTCCTTCACCGGCGAATCGTCGACTGGTCAGGTCATCTACGCCAACTGCGCCGCCGGTCTCAAGGGCATGTCGATGGAGCTCGGTGGCAAGTCACCGGCGATCGTCTTCGCCGACGCCGACTTCGACGCCGCGATCGACTCCACCGTGTTCGGTGTGTTCTCCCTCAACGGCGAGCGTTGCACCGCCGGGTCCCGGATTCTGGTGCAGCGGGAGATCTACGACCGGTTCTGCCAGGAGTACGCCGCGCGCGCGAAGAACATCGTGGTCGGCGACCCCCACGATCCGGCCACCGAGGTCGGCGCACTGGTCCATCCCGAGCACTACGACAAGGTGATGAGCTACGTCGAACTCGGCAAGTCCGAGGGCCGGCTTCTGGCCGGCGGCGGCCGCCCCGACGATCTGCCAGCCGGTCAGGAGAACGGCTCGTACGTCGCACCGACCGTCTTCGCCGACGTCGCCGCCGACGCCCGCATCTTCCAGGAGGAGATCTTCGGCCCGGTCGTCGCCATCACTCCGTTCGACACCGACGAGGAAGCCCTGGCCCTGGCGAACAACACCCGATACGGGCTGGCCGCCTACGTCTGGACGTCGAACCTGCAACGCGCGCACAACTTCGCGCAGAGCGTCGAGGCCGGCATGGTCTGGCTCAATTCGCATAACGTGCGCGACCTGCGCTCGCCGTTCGGTGGAGTCAAGGCCTCCGGTCTCGGCAATGAGGGCGGCTACCGCTCCATCGACTTCTACACCGACCAGCAGGCCGTGCACATCACCCTCGGTGAGGTTCACACTCCGCAGTTCGGCCGCCGCGCCGACGGCACTGCCTCCTGACCCCGCCGATTCTCGGAATACCTAAGGACATCATCGTGACAACCGCCGCCCGCACCGAGCACATCCCCACCCCGACCGTTCCCGCACCGGACATCCTGCGCTGCGCGTACATGGAGCTGGTGGTCACCGATCTCGCCCGTTCCCGTGAGTTCTATGTGGACCTGCTCGGGCTCGCCGTGACCGCCGAGGACGAGAACGCGATCTACCTGCGCTCGATCGAAGAGTTCATTCACCACAATCTGGTGCTGCGCAAGGGCCCGACGGCCGCGGTCGCGGCGTTCTCGTACCGGGTGCGCAGCCCCGAGGACGTCGACCGGGCCGAGGCGTACTACCAGGAGCTGGGTTGCCGTACCGAGCGTCGCCGCGACGGATTCGTCACGGGCATCGGTGATTCGGTGCGGGTGGAGGATCCGCTCGGCTTCCCGTACGAGTTCTTCTACGAGATCGAGCACGTCGAGCGGCTGAACTGGCGCTACGACCTGCACACCCCCGGCGCCCTGGTGCGCCTGGACCACTTCAATCAGGTCACCCCCGATGTCGACCGCGGCCGCCGGTACCTGGAGAACCTCGGGTTCCGGGTGACCGAGGACATCAAGGATTCCGACGGTGTCACTTACGCCGCGTGGGCGGCGCGCAAGTCCACCGTCCACGACACCGCCCTGACCGGTGGCGCGGGCCCGCGGATGCATCACGTCGCGTTCGCCACCCACGAGAAGCACAACATCCTCTACATCTGCGACAAGATGGGTGCACTGCGGCTGTCCGACCGGATCGAGCGCGGCCCCGGCCGCCACGGGGTGTCGAACGCCTTCTACCTTTACATCCTCGACCCGGACGGGCACCGGGTGGAGATCTACACGCAGGACTACTACACCGGTGACCCCGACAACCCGACGATCACGTGGGACGTGCACGACAACCAGCGCCGCGATTGGTGGGGCAACCCCGTCGTCCCGTCCTGGTACACCGAGGCGTCCGTGGTCCTCGACCTCGACGGCAACGTCAAGGAGCCGGCCGAGCGGGCGGAACCGTCCGAGATGGCCGTGACCATCGGAGCGGACGGGTTCTCCTACACCCGTGCCGGTGACGAGGGCGGCGCGTACCGCGGGGTCGCGGCCAAGGGTTTCAAGATCGGCAATCAGGTCTGACCACTGGCCCGGAGCGCCTCCGCACCCACCGCACCCACCGCGCGGGCATCCCGGAGACACCGAACCCCACCGATGCGGGTCGAGTATCACTCGACCCGCAGCCGTGCGGTACACCCCCGACACATGATTGGAGAACCGATGCAGCCGAGCACGGATACCGACACCACACTCACGGTGTGCAAGGTCGACCAGAACACCCTCGACGCCGCCGGGAAGGTACTGGCAGTACATCTGAGCTACGCCTCCCGCGCCGCCCAGCGTGGGCGTACACCGCAGCATCCTTCCTACTTCCTCAAGGCCACGTCCTCACTGGCGCTGTCCGACTCATCCGTCGAACGACCGGCCGGCACCGAGCTGCTCGCGTTCGAAGGCGAGGTCGCGCTCGTCATCGGTACGGCTGCACGCCGGGTCGGCCCCGAAGAGGCCTGGGCGCATGTGCAGTGGGTGACCGCCGGCAACGACCTCGGCGTCTACGACCTCAAGCACGCGGACAAGGGGTCCAACGTCCGATCCAAATCCGGCGACGGCTTCACCCCCGTCGGGCCTCACCTGATTCCCGCCGCTGCGGTCGATCCGGCCAACCTGCGGATCCGTACCTGGGTCAACGGCGAACTCGCCCAATCGGATACGACCGAGGGGTTGATCTTCGACTTCGCCCAGATCGTGGCCGACCTGTCCCAACTGATGACCTTGCACCCCGGGGATGTCATCCTCACCGGGACACCGGCAGGGTCCTCGGTCCTGGTCCCGGGCGATGTGGTCGAGGTCGAGGTCGACTCCCCCACGGTCGGGTTGTCGTCGGGGCGCCTGGTCACCAGCGTCGTTCAGGGGCAGACACCCTTCCAGGATTGCGGCGACGTGCCTCGCGTGACCGACGACGAGCGGATCGACGCCTGGGGCAGTGCGCAGGCCGCTGGACTCGCCGACACTGCACCGGCACTCTCCCCGGACCTCAAGGCACTGCTCGAGTCCGTCTCGACAGCCACCCTGTCGGCTAACCTCCGCAAGCGCGGGCTCAACAACGTCACCATCGACGGATTGCGGCCCACCCGTGCGGGCACAAAGGTCGTCGGTGTGGCCCGGACCCTGCGCTACGTGCCCAACCGTGAGGATCTCTTCGCACGTCACGGCGGCGGCTTCAACGCCCAGAAGCGCGCCATCGACTCTGTCGGTGCCGGTGAGATTCTGGTCATGGAGGCGCGCGGTGAGAAAGGTACCGGCACGATCGGGGACATCCTGGCATTGCGCGCCCAGGTTCGCGGCGCCGCCGCCGTCATCACCGACGGTGGTGTCCGGGACTTCGCCGCTGTCGCTGCTCTGGACATGCCGACCTTCTATGCCAACCCGCATCCGGCGGTCCTCGGCCGCCGACATATCCCCTGGGACACCGACGTGACCATTGCGTGTGGCGGTACCACCGTCCAGCCCGGTGACATCGTCGTCGCCGATGACGACGGCATCATCGTCATCCCGCCGGACCTGGCGGAGGAAGTCGCCGAGGACAGCGCACGCCAGGAGGAGCAGGAGGAGTTCATCTTCGAGATGGTTCAGCAGGGCCACAGTGTGGACGGGCTCTACCCCATGAACGAACTGTGGACCGAGAAGTACCTGCAGTGGAAGAAGGAGCGCTGATCGTATGCTTCCGCAGGACACCATCGTCGCGATCGCCGACGAACTCGCCGACGCCGGGCGCACCCGCACCCCCGTCCCGCTGCTGGCCGGTCGACACCCCGGGATGACGGTCGAGGACTCCTACGCGGTGCAAAGCCTGTGGCGGACCCGACAAGAAGGTGACGGCCGGCGGGTGGTCGGCCACAAGATCGGCCTGACCTCCAAGGCGATGCAGGACGCCACCGGCATCACCGAACCCGACTACGGCGTCATCTTCGACGACATGGTGCTCCAGAACGGCTGCACCGTCGCATGGGATCAATACAGCCACCCACGCATCGAGGTGGAACTGGCCTTCGTTCTCGGAGAGGATATTTCGGGCCCGAATGCCAGCTTGCTCGATGTACTCGACGCCACCAGGTACGTCGTGCCCGCGCTCGAGATCCTCGACTCGCGGATCGAGATGCAGGGCCGCACCATCGTCGACACGATCAGCGACAACGCCGCGATGGGTGCGATGGTGCTCGGCGGCATCCCGGTCCGACCCGCCGATGTGGATCTGCGCTGGATCAGCGCGATCCTCTACAAGAACGAAGCCGTGGAAGAGACAGGGGTCGCAGCCGGGGTGCTGAACCATCCGGCCGCCGGAGTGTACTGGCTCGCGAACAAGATCGCCGGCCACGGTGAGACTCTGAAGGCCGGCGAGATCATCCTCGCAGGCTCCTTCACCCGACCGATGTGGGTGCACTCCGGAGACACCGTCTTCGCCGACTACGGAAAGCTGGGGACCATCACATGCCGATTCGTGTGACCCTCGACCCGTCGTTCAAGGACCGGTTGGCCACCGCCGACCGCCCGTTGGCCGGGATGTGGGTGTGTTCCGGCAGCCCGCTGATCGCCGAACTGTGTGCAGGGGCCGGTCTCGACTGGCTCATGATCGACGCCGAGCACAGCCCCAACGGCCTCGAATCGATCCTCGGCCAATTGCAGGCCGTCCAGTCCTCGTCGAGCACGCCGGTGGTCCGTCCACCGGTCAACGACCCCGTGGTCATCAAGCAGTACCTCGACCTGGGCGTCCAGAATCTGCTGATCCCCATGGTGCACACCGCGGCCGAGGCCGCGGCGGCTGTCTCCGCCACACGCTATCCCCCACACGGGATCCGTGGCGTCGGATCGGCCCTCGCCCGCTCCGCGCGCTGGAACAGAATCCCCGACTACCTCAATCGTGCGTCCGAGACGATCACTCTGATCGTGCAGATCGAGTCGGCCGACGCGGTCCGCAACGCCCGGGAGATCGCACGAACCGACGGCGTCGACGCCGTCTTCGTCGGACCGTCCGATCTCGCCGCGTCCATGGGGCACCTCGGTCAGCAAGAGCACCCCGATGTCGTCGCCGCCGTGGAGGAGACCATCCGCGCCGTCAAGGCGGCCGGCAAACCCGTCGGGGTCAACGCCTTTGCCCAGACAGCGGCACGCCGCTACATCGACGCCGGGGCGGACTTCCTCCTCGTCGGGGCCGACGTAGCCATGCTGGCCCGCGGCAGCGAAGCCCTCGCGGGCCAGTACCTGCCACAGCACGAGGAGAATCCTGACGCTGCGCTGGCAAGCTACTGACTACGCCACCCATAGCCACAGCGTATTGTCACCGACCGCAGGTCTAGAACCCAACGGCGTGCAGGTGCATGGAAGCCCAATCGACGAGATCAACTCGTTTCATCGCGCGTCACCCGTGAATGTGCGGTGGGCGAGTCGATTCCACGCAAGACCACGCACGCGTCTCGCTTCAGCCGGACAGGCCAGAACGCAACTCGCGACCGCAACCCCGCCCTCGACGTCGCCCCCACCCCGGAGGCGTGCGATCACCACCATTCCCACCACGAGGACTCCGATGACTGATTTCGAACGGCTCCGCGCCACCCTGCCTACCGGTCTGTGGATCGACGGCGCCCAGACCGACCCGATCGACGGCGGCACGTTCCCGGTCTACGACCCGGCCACGGGAACCCTCATCGCCGACGTCGCCGATGCCGGCGGCAAGGACGCGATGCGCG
>Ga0247825_10001404_pt1 | contig 15803 bp, 12 predicted proteins | sample 13C_Vanillin_Day_FD_194413 | JGI IMG/M metagenome (GOLD analysis project Ga0247825, IMG submission 194413) | Soil microbial communities from agricultural site in Penn Yan, New York, United States - 13C_Vanillin_Day48 | ecosystem: Environmental > Terrestrial > Soil > Agricultural land | place... | reverse complement strand
TCGCCGGGCCGAGGTGCCCCTGCTGGCGGCCCTGCCGGGGCAGGTGCGCCAGGCCGACCTGGCGATGATGGGCAACCTGCATCGGCGCATGGGGGACGAGGTCCCCGGCTCCTGGGCCGGCCCGGCGACCCAGGCCCCTTCGAGCATGGCCGAAGCCGGTACTCGCCGGGCCTGGGGCCGCTTCGTGTACTCGGACCTGACGGTGGAGCAGCCGGGCGTCGCGCAGGCCCGGGGCGACCTGAGCGTGAGCGGCCTGCAAGCGGGCACCGACCTGCTGGTCATGGACGGCTGGCGATCGGGCGTCTACGTCGGCTTTCTGGACGGCAACGGCGATGTCAGTGGCAATGCGCGCGGCGTCACAGGGAATGTGGGCAGCAACGACCTGCGCTCGCGCTTCCTGGGTGCGTATGGGACCTGGATGGATGCCAGCGGCTGGTACTTCGACGGCGTGCTGCAGGGCGCCAGCCACCGCTACGAGATCCGCCCGAACGGCAACCTGCGCGTCTCGGGCGATGCCAGCGGTTTCATGGCGTCGGTGGAAGGCGGCAAGTCGTTTGCGCTGACCGAGCGTTGGAGCATTGAGCCGCAGGCGCAGCTGGCCTGGCAGCACAACAGCTTCGACGACCTGGTCCTTGTCGGCGCGCGCGTGCAACAGGACTCGGGCAGCGGCTGGATCGGCCGGCTGGGCGTGCGCATCAAGGGCGACCTGGCCACCGAAGCCGGGCGGCTCCAGCCCTATGGGCGCCTTAACTTCTACCACGCGAACTTCGACGGCGACGCGGCCCGCTTCATCAGCCCAGCGGCATTGACCGTCATCGCGAGCGAGGGCAGCTACAGCGCTGGCGAAGTCGCCGCCGGCGCGACCCTGGCAGTGACGCCGACGGTGAGCCTGTACGGCGAGATCGGCACCTTGTGGAACATCGGCGGCGATGCCGACGTCAAGTCTTCCGTGCAGGGCTCGCTGGGCATCAAAGTGCGTTGGTAGCAATGCAGTTGATGCAGGTCCCATCCCTCCAACCCGTGCGAGTCACCGCCCCGATTGGCGTCGGGGGCGGCCCCCGCCGGCGAAAATCCTCCCCTCGGATCAAAGGAAAATCTCGCCGGGCTGGCCATGCAGGCCGCTGCCCGTCGAGGGCACTTACTCGGGCTTGAAGTCGATCGACTTCAGCACCGTCCCCATGCGCTGATAGTCCGCGCTGAGGGACTTGGACAGTTCCTCGGAGCTGCGCGGCTGGCCCGGCTCGAAGCCGATGTCCTGGAGCCGCGCACGAACCGCGGGCAGCGCCAGCACCTTGAGCGCGGCTTCGCGCACCTTGGCTTGCTGTGCTTCCGGCACGTCGGGCTTCACCCACAGGCCCATCCAGCCCGTGGCCTCGAGCTGCGGATAGCCGAGTTCGGTGAAGGTCGGCACGTCGGGCAGCAGTGCCGAGCGCTTGGGCGTGCTCACTGCGAAAGCCTTGATCTTGCCGGCCTTCAGCAGCGGCAGCGAACTCGGCATGGCGTCGAACATCAGCGGCACGTGGCCGCCCATCACATCGGTCAACGCGGGCGTCGATCCCTTGTAGGCGACGTGCGTCATGTCGAGGCCCGCCACCTTGTTAAGTTGGAGGCCCAGGACGTGCGAGAGCGTGCCGGCCGTGTAGGAGGCGTAGTTGACCGTGCCGGGATGGCCCTTGACCCACGTGACCAGCTCACCGAAGTTCTTCGCCGGAACCGACGGCGCGCCGACCAGCACCAGCCCGCCGCGCCCGAGTTCGGCCAACGGCTTGATCTCGGTCGCCATGTCGACGCGCAGCTTGACGATGTGCGGAATCTCGCTGACCAGCGAGTTCACCGCGACGAGCACGGTGTAGCCGTCGTGCGGGGCCTGCGAGAGTTCATTCACTGCGAGCACGCCGCCGGCGCCCGGCCGGGGATCGACGACGACCGGCTGGCCGGTGTCTTTCGAGAGGTTGTCGGCGATGAGGCGCGCGACGATGTCCGCGGAACCGCCAGCGGGGCCGGCGGCAATGATGCGCACTGTCTTGTCGGGCCACTTCGCGGCCTGCGTCTGCGCCTGGGCGACGGTGGCGGCGAGGCAAGCCGCCGCCACGCACGCCAACGACGCGGCGCGGGCGAAATGCCGCAATGTCTTCTTCGATTTCATGGTGTGTGTCCTGGAACGGGGTCTGTGGGGATCATGGCGCCCAGCGCAGAAGCGCAAGCACCAGAATGGCGAGGAATACGGTTTCGCCGAGCATCAGTGCCACCGGCTTCAGGCCGACGGTCGCGAGGTCTTTCAACTGCGTCTTCATGCCGATCGCCGCGATGGCGGCCACCAGGCACCAGCGCGAGACATCGCTGCCCAGCGTGTTCAGCGCTTCGGGAACCCAGCCGGTGCTGTTGATCGCGACCAGTGCCGCGAAGGCGACCGCGAACCACGGCAGCAGCGGTGGACGAGGTCCGCCGGCGCCCTTGCCGCGAGCCCGCGTGCACATCACGGCGAAGACGATCACCGGTAGCAGCATCGCCACGCGCATGAGCTTGACGAAGGTGGCGACGTCGCCGGTTTCGCGCGACATGCTGTAGCCGGCGCCGACCACCTGGGCCACATCGTGGATCGTGCCGCCGAGGAACACGCCGGCCGCACGCGGGTCGAGCCCGAAGGCGTGCGCGATCATCGGGTAGACGATCATCGCCATCGTCGACAGCGCCGACACACCGACCACCGTGAACAGCGTGGCACGTTCCTTTTCCGGATGGGCCGGCAAGGCCGCCGCCAGCGCGAGTGCCGCCGAGGCGCCACAGATGGCGGTGGCGCCTCCCGTGAGCAGGCCGAACAGGCTCTGGAAGCCCAGCATCTTCGCGACCACCATCGAGACGGCGATGGTGACCACGACCGCCACCACCACGATCAGCACAGGGTGCCATCCCAAGGCGGCGATCTGGCCCACGGTGATGCGCAGCCCGAGCAGCGCGACGCCCCAGCGCAGCACCTGGCGCGCGGTGAAATCGATGCCGGACTTGCATGCGCCATCGCCCGACAGGAAGTTCATCGCCATGCCCAGGATCAGGGCGAACAGCATCACCGGCGCGCCGTAGTGCTGCGACAGGAAGGTCGCGGCGGCCGCCACCACGACGCTGGCCAGCACGCCCGGAAAGAGCGTGCGGCCGCGCGCCGGCCAGGCCGCGATGGAGAGCGTCATCATGGATTTGCAGCCAGCAGATGGTCCTGGAAGGCATCGCGCAGCTTGTTCTTCTGCACCTTGCCGGTCGGGCCGAGCGGAATGCTGTCGACGAAGACCACGTCGTCTGGCGTCCACCACTTGGCGATGCGGCCGTCATAGAAGCCGATCAGCTCGTCACGCGTCACGTTCTCGCCGGGCTTGGTCGTCACCACCAGCAGCGGGCGCTCGTCCCACTTCGGGTGGCGGGCAGCGATGCAGGCCGCCAGGGCCACGGCCGGATGGGCCATCGCGATGTTTTCCAGATCGATGGAGCCGATCCATTCGCCGCCGGACTTGATCACGTCCTTGCTGCGGTCGGTGATCTGCATGAATCCGTCGGCGTCGATGGTCGAGACATCACCCGTGGGGAACCAGCCGTTGACCAGCGGGCCCGCGCCCTCCCCCTTGAAGTAATTCGAGATGATCCACGGGCCGCGCACCATCAGCTCGCCGGCCGCTTTGCCGTCGCGCGGCAGTTCCTTGCCGTCCTCGCCGACGATCTTCATGTCGACGCCGAACACCGAACGTCCCTGCTTGGCCTGGATGGCCATGCGTGCCTCGGCGTCGAGCGCACGATGCGCAGGCTTGAGCGTGCAGACCGTGCCCACCGGGCTCATTTCGGTCATGCCCCAGGCGTGCAGCACCTGCACGTTGTAGCGCTCCTGGAAGGCGCGCATCATCGCCGGCGGGCAGGCTGAGCCGCCGATGACCGTGCGGCGCATGGTGCTGAATTGAAGGCCGTTGCCCTCCACGTGCGTCAGCAGGCCCTGCCACACTGTGGGCACGCCGGCCGACATGGTCACGCCTTCGCTTTCGAACAGGTCGTGCAGCGACTTGCCGTCGAGCCACGGCCCGGGGAACACCAGCTTCGCGCCGACCATGCAGGCGGCGTACGGCAGTCCCCATGCGTTGACGTGGAACATCGGCACCACCGGCAGGATGACGTCGTTGGCCGAGCAATTGAGCGCATCCGGCAGCGCCGCGGCGTAGGTGTGCAGCACCGTCGAGCGATGGCTGTAGAGCGCGCCCTTCGGATTGCCGGTCGTGCCCGAGGTGTAGCACAGCGACGAGGCGAACTTCTCGTCGAAAGTGGGCCAGTGGAAGTCGGACGAATGGTCCTCGACCAGTTCCTCGTAGCACAGCAGATTCGGCACCTTGGAAGACACGGGCATGTGCGCGCGGTCCGTCATCGCCACGAAGGCCTTGACCGTCGAGACGCGGGAGGCGATCGCCTCGACGAGCGGCAGGAAGGTCAGGTCGAAGAACAGGACCTGGTCTTCCGCATGGTCGGCGATCCACACCACCTGGTCGGGGTGCAGACGCGGGTTGAGCGTGTGCAGGATAGCGCCCGAGCCGGACACTGCGTAGTACAGCTCCATGTGGCGATAACCGTTCCAGGCCAGCGTGGCGATGCGGTCGCCGAACTCGATGCCGCGCGCCGCGAGCGCATTGGCCAGTCGACGCGAACGCTCGGCCAGCTCGCGGTAGGTGTAGCGGTGAACGTCGCCTTCGACGCGGCGCGACACGATTTCCTGCTCGCCGTGGTGGCGCTCGGCGTGGGTAAGCAGCGTTGAAATCAGCAACGGCTGCTCCATCATCATTCCATTCATGGAGGTTCTCTTGAGTTCGGTGGTTGGAGGGGTCGGCCCGATTCAGGCCATGGCTTCGCGGGCCGGCTGCGCGGATGCCGGAATCGGCTCTACAGCCGGGAGGGCGGTGGATTCGGCGGCTTCGCGAGCCCGCTGGAGGTCGGATTCGTAGGTGCGTGCAGCCACCAGCAGCGCGCCGGCAGCCAACACGCTGAAGACCGGCATTGCCATCAGCGCGAATTCGAGCGTCCAGGCGTCCGACAAGAAGCCGGCGATAAGCGGTCCGGCAGCGAGGCCGAACAGGTTCTGGAACAGCGAGATCACCGATGCGCCGGTGGCGCGGATGCCTGGGTGGATCACGTCGATGACTGCCGCCGGGAGCGGCCCGACCGTGCAGGTCATCAGGAAGCCGCCCACCGCCAGCAGAACGAACTGCCCTTGCGCGTCGATGGCGAGCCCGAGGCGCGGACCGCCGAAACCCAGCACCAGCACCACCATGGAGGCCACGCACAGCAGCGCCACGACGTACAGCTTGGTGCGCGGACGGTTCCGGCCGGCACGATCAGCCACTGCGCCCCAGACGACGCTGCCCAGCGCGCCGCAGAGCACGACCAGCGCCGCACTCATGGCCGCCTTTTCCGGCACGACGCCGTGGACGCGGTTCAGGAAGCTCGGCAGCCAGGACCAGATCGCGGAGACCACGACAAGCTGCGCCGCACCGGCGATGCACAGCCACAGCATGGTGCGCGTGCGGATCAGCGCCTGGACGATGGCGCCGACCGCGCTGCCCGTGGAACTCGTGGCACGGTCGAGTCTCGGCGTGAGCTTGACGGTCGGATAGTCGCGCACCTTGAGGTATAGCAAGGCGAGGATGAGGCCCGGCACGCCCACGATGCCGAAGGCAGCCTGCCAGCCGAAGCGCGCCGCGATCATGCCGCCGAGCAGCACGCCCAGCACCGAACCGACCGAGGCAGAAGCAAAGAAGCCCGCCAGCAACGCACCACGCAGCCGTGCCGGGAAGTGGCTCGCGATCAACGCGGCGCCGACGGAGCCGTAGCCCGCTTCACCGAGGCCGACCATGGCGCGCGCCGCCAGCAACTGGCCATAGCCGCGGCTGAACATGCAGGAGATCGACGCCAGGCTCCAGACCAGGCCCATGACGACCACGCTGCGGACGCGACTGCCGCGGTCGGCGAGGAGCGCCACCGGGATGGCGCCGAGGGCGACCGTGAACGACACCGCCGACACCAGCCCGCCGAGCTGCTTGTCCGACAGGCCCCATTCAGCCTTCAGGTACGGGAAGAGCGACACGATGACCTGGCGGTCGATGTAGTCGACCATCATCAGCCCGATGGTCATGGCGAAGGCGAACCAGGCCTGGCCGCGGCTGAACAGATACCCGTCCTCGCGGCCTGGCGACGCTTCCTTGAGCGCAGCGGTGTTCATGCTCAGAGCGCCAGGACAGTGGCGCCGATCGTCTGGCGCGATTCGAGTGCCGCGTGCGCACTGGGTGCATCGGCAAGCCGGAAGATCTGCTTGGGCTCACTGACGATACGGCCGTCCAGCACATGGCCGAACAGTTCCTTGGCCATGTCGAGCATGTGCGCTCGCGGCATGATGTAGTGCATCATCGCGGGCCTCGTGACCCAGATCGAACCCTTGGCGGCCAGTTGCATCGTGTCGATGACGACCGGCCCGGAGCTGGTGCCATTGCTGATCAGCGAGCCACGCGGTTGCAGGCTGTCGAGCGAGGCTTCCAGCGTGTCCTTGCCGACCGAGTCGAAGACCACGGGCACGCCCTTGCCGTCGGTGATCTCGCGCACCCGCTGCGCGATGTTTTCCCGCGAAGTCACGATGGTGTGCGTGCATCCGTTTGCGCGGGCGATGTCGGCCTTCTCGTCGGTGCTGACGGTGCCGATCATGGTCACGCCCATCGCACGCGCCCACTGGCAGGCGATCAGGCCCACGCCGCCGGCAGCTGCGTGGTACAGGATGGTCTCGCCGCCCTGCAGGGGGAACACCTGACGGAACAGGTACTGCACCGTCATGCCCTTCATCATCAGGGTCGATGCGGTGCTGTCCGAAACACCGTCCGGCAGCGGAATCAGCACGTCGGCAGGCATGACGCGGACTTCGGAATAGGCGCCCTGCGGGCCGATGAGGTAGCCCACGCGGTCGCCGACCTTGACGTCGGTCACGCCGGCGCCGACAGCCTCGACCACGCCGACGGCATCGGAGCCCAGCCCGTTGGGCATCGGCAAGGGATAGCGGCCGGTGCGGAAATAGATGTCGATGAAATTGACGGCCACGTAGGTGTGACGCACGCGCGCCTGGCCGGGGCCCGGCTCTCCGACGTCGACGTTTTCCAGCTTGAGCACTTCCGGACCACCGGTCGCGTGCAGGCGAATGGCTTTTGCCATGATTTGTCTCCTTGAATTGGGGTGGATGGCCGGCGATCCGCCGGCCGTCGATTACGACGCGACGAGCTCGTCGATGAACTGTTCGGCCCGGCGCCACTCGCCGAAGCCGGAGGCCGGGTTGAGGTGGCCGACCTCGCCCAGGTCGACGAGGCGGCTGCCCCAGCCCTCGGCCAGTTGCGCGATCGAGTCGAACGCGCCGAGCGGATCGTTGCGGCTCGCGGCCACGATGCTCGGGAACGGAAGCCGCTCGCGCGGCACCGGCAGCCATCCGCCGGCGCGCAACTCTTCCAGCGTGGGATAGCCCTCGGGCATCGCCTCCTCGAAGTCCGGCGGAGTGGCCATCAGCGCGCCGTGGACGGCACGCCGGGTCTGGCGTGCCCAATGGGCGACCATGACGCAGCCCCCGCTGTGCGCGACAAGCACCAATGGGCCGTCGATGGACTGAGCCTCGCGCTCGATGGCTTCCACGCGAGCGGCGCAGTCGAGATCGGTGCGGCCCATCGGCGGCACCGTGCGCACCTCGCGGCCACAGGCCTTCAGGTGCGCGCCCAGCAGCGTCTGCCAGTGCGCGTCCACGTGGTCACGCAGGCCTGGAACGATCAGAACGGTGGGAGCTTGAGCGGCGTTCATCGCAGACTCAGGCTGCCTTGCGCAGGAAACCTTGATGGGCGCCGTTGCGGTTGGGTGCGAAGCCGTTGGCCAGCAGCGACTCCTCGACCGTGTCGTAGAAGACGCCGATCTTGCAGATCTCGCGCGCTTGCTGGGCCGTGGCGATCGGGCGGCCGAATTCGCGCGAAATGCGGACCAGCTGCTCGATCTGCTCGACCGTGCTCGCCTTCTTGGTACGCGACTGGTTCCAGAGGTTGTCCTCCGTGCCGCAGCGCACGTGCAGGCCCATCGCGATGCCCATCATGTTGACCGGCAGCACGTTGCGCATCGAGCTTTCCACCGTCAGGATGGCGCCGTCCGGCGTTGCGCGAACGAAATTGGCCAGGTTGTAGATGTTCGGCGCGTCCATGCCGCCGCTGATCGCCACCCAGTTCATGACCAGCGGGCCCTTGTAGACACCGCGGCGCATCAGGCGCTCGACCGACTCGAAGCTGTTGATGTTGTAGCACTGGAAAGCGCTCTGGATACCTGCGTCGTTCAGGCGGCGGATGTGCTCCTCGGCCCAACCCGGCTGCGCCGGCACCGTCATCTCCTTGTAGGCGTTGAAGACTGCCGGGTCTTCCATCGACGTGCCCTTGTAGTCCTCGTACTCCCAGTGCTCGACCACGTTCATCTGCGACGTGTTGATGGTCACAGTGACCTGGTCGGGCTTGGGATCGAGCTCGGCCAGCATGTGACGCGTGTCGTCGCTCAGCCACTTGGCGGCCGCGCCTTCGGTTTCCGGCGCGAAGCTGATGGAGCCGCCCACCTGGATGATCATCTCGGGCACTGCATTGCGAACGCCGGCGATCAGTTCGTTGAACTTGGACAGGCGCTTGCTGCCCTTGCCGTCGAGTTCACGCACGTGAAGGTGCAGGACGGTGGCGCCTGCGTTGTAGCAGTCCACTGCCTTCTGGATCTGCTCGTCCATCGTGACAGCGATGTCCTCGGGAAAGTCGGATGGCACCCACGACGGCGCATAGGGCGCGGCGGTGATGATCAGGGGTTGCTGGTTTTCGGGGTAAAGGCAGCCGTCGAGAAAGTTCATGGTGAAGACCTCGTGAGAAAAAGGGGAGGAAGAGAAGGTGCGCTCAGGAGGTCGCTTCGCCGACGATGCCGGCGCGCTCCATCTTTCGGTGGCAGGGCGGGTAGTCCATCACGGCGTAGTGCTGGGTGCTGCGGTTGTCCCAGAACGCCACGCTGTTGGGTTTCCAGCGGAAACGCACCTGGAATTCGGGAACCGCGGCCTGGCTGATCAGGTAGTGCAGCAGCTGGCTTCCGCCGGCCGTGTAGTCCTGGCCGAAGCGAACGTTCTCGGGGGTGTGGAAGTTGGTGAAGTGCGTGGTGAACGCATTGACGAAGAGCACTTTTTCGCCCGTCTCCGGATGGATTCGCACCACCGGGTGCTCGGCGTCGGGGAACTGGGCGTGCAGCGCCAGGCGCTTCTCGATCGGCATGGCCGCACCGAAGCTCGCCTCGATGCTGTGGCGGGCGCGCAGGCCGGCGATGCGGGTCTTGATGTCCTCGGGCAAGGACCGGTAGGCCTCGGCCATGTTGACCCAGATCGTGTCCCCGCCAACGGGCGGGCACTCCACGCAGCGCAGCACGCAGCCGAACGGCGGCTTTTCGCGCCAGGTGGCATCGGTGTGGAAGGAGTTCTCGTAGCGGTCGTTCGGCGTGTCGGGCGACTTGTAGATGCGCACCAGCCCGGGGTGATCCGGATCGCTGCCGGCCACCGGATGGTCTTCCAGCTCGCCGAAGTGGCGCGCAAAGGCGATGTGCTCGGCGCGCGTGAAATCCTGGTCGCGGAAGAAGATCACCTTGTGCTTGAGCAGCAAGGCGCGGATCTCGGCCATGAGGCTCGGGTCGCGCGACGCAGCACCGAGGTCGACGTTGCTCAGTTCGGCGCCGATCGCGCAGGTGAGCGGTTCCACCCGGATGGATGTCTTCAGCGCGGCGGCCGTCACGACGGCGGGTGCGGCCAGCGGCGGGCTGGGAAGGGTTTCTGGATTCATGGCCTGTTTTGTCTCCGTGGTGAGTCCGGGGCGTTGTCCGGGCTCGTTGGGTGGAGCGGGGCCTTGGTACGGGGGCTCCGCAGGCCCTGAGAATAGGAAAAAGGACCCTCTGGTGCCCCCTCCTTGCGGGAGGGGCACCCCCCTGCTTGCCGGGCCGGGTGGCGTCTGCGCGCCGTGACGGCGGATCAGTCCGCGGACTGAATCAACCCGAGGATGCGGGCGCGAAGGACCGCCTGCTTGCGGGTGCCGGCGTCAAGCTTCACGAAAAGGTTCTTGACGTGCCACTTGACGGTGGTCTCGCCGACCTGCATGGCACGCCCGATCTCCTTGTTCGAGAGATTGCGCGCAAGCAGGTCCATGACTTCGCGCTCCTTGGGCGTGAGCACCATGCCGTAGGACGTCACGGGCCGCGGGACCTCCGGCGCCTTGGCGATCGGCGCGGGCACCGGAGCTTCTCCCCGCGTCCCGTCGGCGGCAACATTCCGGACCCAGTTCCCGAGGTCCGGATGGGCGTCGGCGAAGACCCGGCGAAGCCCGAAGGCGTCCGCCAGATCCACGGCTTCGCGTAGGCGGCCGTGCGATTCCTCGCCGCACTGGTCGAGGGCAAAGGCGTGCAGGCCGAGCAGTTCGATGCGCAGGCGACCCTGCTTGAGGGCCCGCGCCATGTCGTCGGCGCGCGCCAGCGGTACCAGCGCGCGGCGCCAGTCCTTCGCGGCAATGGCCGCATAGCCCTGGGCCAATTCCCGCAGGACGTCCACATAGCGTCGCCAGAAGGGCCCCTTCCCCTCGCCCTCTTCGCGGCACAGAAGGTCGATCCGTTCACACAGTTCACGACAACTTTGCGAACGGTATCGGCCGGCATGCATGCGTACCTGCTCGGCCAGGCTGGCGATGCGCAGACGCGGCAGCCGCCGGGCCGCGCCCACGGCATCCATGGCTTCGAGCAGTTCGAGCGCGCGGTGCTCGGCGCCCTCGGCCGCCGCCATCCGCGCCATGGTCCGGTAGGCCAGCAGCAACGATTCCGGCAAGCCGCTGCGCTCCAGGATGTCGAGCCGATCGGCCAGCAAGGCCGTCGCATCGTGGGGCAGATCGCATTCCCAGGCCGCCGCCGCCAACAGCGCCGCCAGCGTGCAGGTGAACCGGTTTCGGCGCCCCAGCTCGGCGTCGGCGCTTGCCACCGCCGGCCGCAGCAGGTTGTCGGCGAGTTGCACCTGGCCTTCCCAGATGTAGCTGAGCCCGATGATGAATTCGCCCCAACGCTGCGTATAGCCCACCCCGCGGCCGAAATCGCCGCGCGGTGCCTGTTGTTCCCGCAGGCGCGCCAGCGCGGGCTCGCCTTCGAGCAGCGCGCGGTAGGCCCTGCGGTTGGCATGCACCTGCAGCAGCATCGGATCGTGCAACGGCACGGTGTCGGCCCAGGGGTCGTGCAACGCCGCGAAACGATCCGGATCGTCTGCGAACACCGCCGCGCCGCCGAGGATCAGCGCGCACTCGCAACGAAGCTCTTCCGGCACCTCGGGCTGCGCCAGGATGCGCTCCACCAGGCGCTCGGCCTCCTCGTGCCGCTCGCTCACCGCCAGCGTCCATGCGGCCGCGAGCAAGAGTCGCGGTCGCCGATCCAGCTCGGCGGCGGGCAGCTCCGCGAGCCAGTCGAGCACCGCCCCCTGCCGGCCATGCCGCATGATGGATTCGTACAGGCTGCGTTCGGCCAGTTCATATGCCTTCTGGCGTTCGCCCGCCGTCAGTGCATGCCGGGCCGCGTATTCGAGCAATCCGTGCTCGGCGAGCCATGCGGCCGCGCGCGAATGGGCGTGCGACTGCTGTGCCGGGGTCAAGGCCAAAAAGAGCTTGCGCAGGACGTCGCGCGCCAGGGTGTGCATGCGCAGCCAGTCGCCGCGTTCGGACGCGGCGAAGACGGGCGTATCGCGGCTCAGCCGTGCCAGGCGCTCGGTCGCATCCGCGTACTCCGTGACCGCACTGCACAACTCGGGATGCAGGTGATCGAGGATCGAGATGCGGACAAGGAACTCGCTGTCGCCGGGGTCGAGATGGGCCAGCAGCAACTTGACGAAGTGGTCGTGCAACTCGCCGCCGATCGCCTCCATGCCTGCGACATCCGCACGGGCATCGACGCCGCGCGCGATGAGCGTGAGCGCCAGTTGAAGGCCCAGCGGCCATCCTTCCGTGACCTGGTGCAGCCGTGCGGCCGTATCGTTGTCGACACGCGAACCCAGGCGGCTGCGCACGAGTTGCATGGTCTCGTCGAGGCGAAACTGCAGCGAGGACGGCCCGATCACGACGCATTGGCCGTAGGCGACGAGATCGTCGATGTCCAGGTGCACATCGGGTCGCGCCGCGACGATCACGCGCAGGTTGGGGGGGGCATTGCGAAGCAAATAGGCCAGCGCTTCACGCGATGCCGTCGGCAGGCGTTCAGCCTCGTCGACGATCAGGACAACATCCAGTGCCGACTGTGCCAACTCCGCGAGCCACACCGTGATGCCTTCGAGACCGCCGGGACCGACGGCTTCGAGCAGCGTGTGACCGAAAGTCGATCGCCCGGCGCCCCGCCGGACCGATAGCGCGAGACCTTGCGCGAGGCGCTGGGGTTCGTCCTGCGGCTGTGCAGACAGCCAGGCGACGACGGCGCCATGCGCCAGGTGCTCCAGCCGCCATTGCGCCAGAAGAGATGTCTTGCCGAAGCCCGCCGGCGCCTGAACCAGGATCGCGGGGAGATTGCGAATCGCTGTTTCCGTCGACAGCAGCCTCGCGCGCGACACGAGGTCGCGGGGAACTCGCGGGGGCGAGATCTTGAGCAGTAGGTCGTCGTCGACTTCGCCGGAACCACGCGCCACGAATGTTTCCTCTTGGTGCACGCATGCGAACGTCTTCTGCCCGAGCGATTGGGAGACTCACCAACGCTGATTCGGACGCAATCCTGCGGCTTCCGGAATTCTAGCTTCGCCTTAGCGCGGGCCTTCCTGCCCGGATGAACAACACCGACGTCAGAGCTCCGCAAATTCGCTGTCGGCGTTGTGTTCCCGCCGCTGCCAATCCGCGATGAACCCGATGGCGCGGTCCCGGAGATAGGCGATCACTTCCTCGTCCGTCGAGTGGGCCTCACGCAATGCAATCCGGCAACGGAATGCACCTTGAAGGAACAACTCGGCGCGGCCTACGTACCGGCATTCGAAGCTGTCCCAGCCGAGGATGATCCGGATGTCCCAGCCATCGTGTTCAATGTGCGTCGTCCGAGAATAGGTCTGCATCGCTTCGTTCCCGTGGCGTTGGGTGCGTCGAGGCGCAGTTTGCACCATCACCCGAGTCGCGCCTCGTCGCTATCGCTGGCTGCTCTGGTCTAATCGACCAGGCACGGAGTTCCACCGATGTTCCAGTTGCAAGATTGGCGCCCGTCTTCCTGGCGAGGCCGCACCGCACTGCAGATGCCGTCGTATCCCGACACGCATGCGCTGCAGGAGGCAGAGCGGCGCCTCTCCGGCCTGCCGTCGCTCATCTTTCCTGGCGAGATTTCGCAGCTGCGCGAACGTCTCGCGGCCGTGTCCCGGGGCGAGGCCTTCCTGTTGCAGGGCGGCGATTGCGCCGAGAGCTTCGACGAGTTCGGACAGGAGCCGGTCGAATCCACCTTCCGCGTGATCCTGCAGATGGCCGTCGTGCTCACCTACGCCGCGGCCTGCCCCGTGGTGAAGGTGGGGCGCATCGCCGGCCAGTTCGCCAAGCCGCGCTCCTCCGACCTGGAAACGCAGGAGGGAGCGACGCTGCCCTCCTACCGCGGAGACATCATCAACGCCAGTGCGTTCACGGCGCAGGCGCGGCAGCCGGACCCCGATCGCCTGCTCACCGCCTACTCGCATTCCGCGACCACGCTGAACCTGCTGCGCGCCTTGGCCCAGGGAGGCTTTGCCGACCTGCATGAGGTGCATCGGTGGACCGCGGACTTCGTCCGATCGAGCCCTCAGGGCGAACGTTTCGAGGAACTCGCGGATCGCATCACCCAGTCGCTGGCATTCATGGAAGCCTGCGGGTTCGACGCGGCCCGTGCACCACAGTTGCATGCGGTGGAGTTCTACACCTCGCACGAGGCCTTGCACCTGCAATACGAAGAATCGCTGACCCGCTTCAGTGAGCGGACCGGCCAATGGTACGGAGGCTCGGCCCACATGCTTTGGCTGGGCGAGCGCACCCGCCAGATCGACGGCGCCCATGTCGAATACCTGCGTGGCGTCAGCAACGCGATCGGCGTCAAGCTGGGGCCCTCGGCCAGCCCGGATGACGTGCTGCACCTCATGGACCTGCTCGACCCGGATCAGGAGCCCGGCCGGCTCGTGTTGATCGCGCGTATGGGAAGCGACAAGGTCTCCGAGCGGCTGCCGCCGCTGCTGCGCGCCGTGCACCGCGCCGGCCGTACGCCGGTGTGGTGCTGCGACCCCATGCACGGCAACACCGTGACCTCGACCAACGGCTACAAGACACGCGACTTCGAGCGCATCCTCCAGGAACTACGGGGCTTCTTCGCCGCGCATGGCCAGGAAGGCACGTATCCGGGAGGCCTGCACTTCGAGATGACGGGCCAGGACGTCACGGAATGCCGCGGCGGCGCGCAGGCGCTGACGGACGAAGGGCTGTCGGCTCGCTATCGCAGCGCCTGCGATCCGCGGCTGAATGGCTCGCAGAGCCTGGAACTGGCCTTCCTGATTGCGGATGTGCTCAAGGCTGCGCGCGGATAGGAAGTACCGCCCGCCGGAAAAAAGCGCTTCACCACTTCCCGTCGCTGGGCTTCTTGCTCCGCACTGCGGCACCCAGCAACTGCACGGCATCGGGACGATTCGCCTTCTGGGCGAAGTCGGTGGCGGTCATGCCCAATTGATTCTTCATGAGCGGATCGGCCCCTTCGTCCAGCAGCAGCTTGACCGCTGCTATCGACCCATACATGGCGGCCATCATCAAGGGCGTGGACCCGTTGGGCGATTGCGCATCGATGAAGGCGTCCTTGTCCAGCAGCAATTGCATGACGGCCGTGTGACCGTTGGTCGCCGCGTAATGCAGCGGCGTCCAGCCGGGCTTGTTGACATCGGCGTCTCGTTCAATCAGTTGGGTCACGAGTTCTTGCTCGCCCTTGATGGCCGCGAGCATCAGCGGACTCTCGTCCTTTGCATTGCGCGCTTCGACGTCAGTCTTCGGCGAAGCCAGCAACACCTGGATCACCTTCGGCGACGGCTCACGCACTGCGATCAGCAAGCCGGTCTGGCCCTTGTCGTCGCGGGTGTTCGGGTCGAATCCGCGGTCGAGCAGGCTCTTCACGCTCCTCGCATTGTCGGAACGCACGGCCCTGAAGAAATCCTCGAACGATCCAGCATGAACAGAAAAAGATACTGCAAAAACAGCAAGATACAGGAACTTCTTGAAGTGATTTGTCATGTCTTTACCCCGTCGAACAGGGTCTCGAAATTGTCGCTGGTCGCCTTCGCTATGGTCTCGACCGGCAAGTTGCGGAGCTGGGCGATCTGCTGCGCGACATAGGGCACGTACGACGGGTTGTTGGTCTTGCCGCGGTAAGGCACCGGCGCGAGGTAAGGGCTGTCGGTCTCGATCAGCATCCGATCCAGCGGTACGAAAGCCGCCACGTCACGGAGATCCTGCGCCTTCTTGAAGGTCAGGATGCCCGAGAAGGAGATGTAGAAGCCGAGGTCCAGCGCGGCGCGTGCCACCTCGGCGGTTTCAGTGAAGCAATGGAAGACGCCGCCGGCCGCCTTGCCTGTGCCGTCCTCGCCCTCCTCCTTCAGGATCGCCAGCGTGTCGGCCGAGGCTTGACGCGTATGGATCACGAGCGGTTTGGCGGTCTGCTGGGCGGCGCGGATATGGACGCGGAAGCGGTCGCGCTGCCATTCCAGACGGAAATGCTTCGGC
>Ga0247825_10001403_pt1 | contig 15820 bp, 7 predicted proteins | sample 13C_Vanillin_Day_FD_194413 | JGI IMG/M metagenome (GOLD analysis project Ga0247825, IMG submission 194413) | Soil microbial communities from agricultural site in Penn Yan, New York, United States - 13C_Vanillin_Day48 | ecosystem: Environmental > Terrestrial > Soil > Agricultural land | place... | reverse complement strand
GTGACCGACGGCGCCGGTGTGTACCGCATCGTGAATCTCGATCCAGGGAGGTACTCGCTGACGTTCACCCTCCAGGGTTTCAGCCAGGTGAAGCGCGAAGACATCGAGTTGAGCGGGTCGGCCACGATCACAATTCCGATCGACATGCGCGTCGGCAATCTCCAGGAGACCCTCGTCGTTACCGGTGAAAGTCCGGCGGTGGACGTTCAGTCCACTCGGCGCGAAGCGGTCGTCGACGGCGACATTATCCAGACCCTGCCGGGCACGCGCTCGACGGGGTCGCTGATTACCATGATCCCGGGCCTGGAAACCTTCGGTGCCGCACTGAACCCGTCGCCGGGACTGGTGTTCTTCTTCGCGCGAGGCGGGCCGGTCAGCGAAGGCCGCTTCAACGTGAACGGCATGCCGGTCGCCAACGCCTTCGCGGGCGGCGGCGGGTCCTCGTTGATTTACGACACCGTGAACGTCGACGAAATCGCGTTCACGATCGCCGGCGGCATGGGGGAATACGACATCGGGGGCCCGGTGCTCAACATCGTCCCGCGCTCGGGCGGCAACACCTTTCAGGGACAGGCGTTCACTAACTTCTCGAACGATAGACTGCGCGGTGACAATCTCACGGCGGAGCTCATGGCGCCGACGCCTGGGCCGAACCTTCGCGAAACGCCGGGTGTCATCAAGGCGTACGACGCCAACATCTCGTATGGCGGACCGATTGTGCGTGATCGCCTGTGGTTCTACGGCAGCTATCGGAAGCTGAACACGGAGACCGCCGTCGAGGGCGTTGTGGGCAACGCGAACGCATTCGACCTCTCGAGATGGGATTGGAGGGAGGATCGGAGCGTGACCGCCCGCAGCTCCGCGGGGCGGTCGATCTACATCGGGCGCGTCACGGCGCAAGTCGCCGCGAAACACCGCGTCTCGGTCAACTATGAGTATCAGCGGCGATGCGACGGGACACCGCTCAAGGTCGAGACCAACGGTTGTCACTCCCGCGGTACGAACTGGGTTGCGGCGACAGCGACCTCGTCGCCCGAGGCATCCCTCAACTACCTCAATGTCCCGTATACCGTCGCACAGGGCCGCTGGACAAACCCGGTGACGAGCCGGCTGCTGCTCGAAGCCGGCGGGACCTACTACTCGTATCTTCATGCCGGCGGTTTCCTGTCTCTTCCGCCAGACGGCATCTTCGACATCGGCGTGACGGAGCTTTCCACTGCCAACAACCCGGCGACAGGCACGCCGTACGCCCCGCGCGCGAACTACACCTACCGCGCGCTGTCGGAGTACCGCGACGACACCGCCAGTCCGAACAACTGGAACGCGTCCATGTCGTATGTGACTGGATCGCACAGCTTGAAGGTCGGCTATCAGGGTGCGTATCAGGCGGCGAGCACGATCCGTCACTCGAACCCGACGTTGCTGTCGTACAACTTCAATCAGGGCGTGCCGAACGCGTTCACCGTGCGCATCCCTGAATGGGGAACTGCCGACAGGACGTGGACGCAGTCGATCTTCGCGCAGGACACATGGACGCGCGGCCGGTTGACGCTCCAGGGTGCTCTGCGGTACGACCGCGCATGGAGCTACAGCCCGGCCGGCCTCAGCGGGACGAACACCGCGGCGCCTCAACTGGGCCTCAGTGCAATCACCTTCCCTCGCACCCCCAGCGTCGACGCCTTCAATGACATTCAACCGCGGTTCGGCGTGGCGTACGACGTGTTCGGCACGGGGCGGACGGCGCTGAAGTTCAGCGGGGGGCGGTACGTCGGGGCGGCGACAAACGGCCTCGCCTACACGAGAAACAACCCGGCTGTGCGCACGGTGAGCTCCGTGTCCAGAGGCTGGACGGATGACGGGGATCGGATCGTCGAATGCAACCTTGCCATCCTCACGGCCAACGCCGAGTGTGCAGGGCTGACCGGCAACAACCTGAACTTCGGCGGCCTCTCCGGCAATATTACGCAGGTCAACGAGGACACGCTCCGGGGATGGGGCGCGCGTGACTATGACTGGCAGTGGAGCATCGGCGTGCAGCAGGAAGTGCTCCCGCGCGTCTCGGCCGACGTCGCGTATTCGCGGCGCTCGTTCCACAGCTTCACTATCACCGACAACCAGGCTCGCAATCCGTCGCAGTACGACGCGTGGACGATCAATGCGCCGTCGGATCCGCGCCTTCCGGGAGGTGGGGGTTATCCCATCACCCTCTATACGCCGACGCAGGCGGCGGCGAACACCCCGGCGCAGAACTACATCACCTGGGAAACTGACTTCGGGCCGGCACGCTCCAGCTACTGGCAGGGGGTGGATTTCACCGTGAACGCGCGGCTGCAACAGGGGCTGACGCTCCAGTTCGGGACCAACACCGGGCGCAAGATCGACGACACGTGCGCCACCGTCGTGAAGATTGATAGCCCCGATCCACGCGATTGCCGCCTGACACCGCCCTATCAGACTACGGTGCGTGGGCTGGCCAGCTACACGATCCCGCGCGTGGACGTGCTGGTCAGCGCGACGGTGCGCTCCCAGCCCCCGCTGGCCCTGAGCGCGACCTGGCCGGTGCCCAACAGCATCGTCGTGCAGCTCCTCGGGCGTGTGCCGCCAGGCGGAACCGCGGGGGGCAACACGAACGTGGCGCTCCTCGACAACGATCACCGGCTGTTCGCGGACAATCGCCGCACGCAGATCGATCTGCGCGTAGCCAAGGTCTTCCGCTTCGGCGCGAAACGGCTGGACATCGGCGTGGACGGCGAGAACCTCCTGAACACGAACTACGCGACCGGCTACGCTGGGACATATCAGTTCAGCACCGGCAACACCGCGTTGGGCGGTACATGGAACAACCCGACGGCGATCTACACGCCGCGGTTCGTGCGGCTAAACTTCACGGTGAGCTTCTGACACCGGAACGGCCACTGCAGCGGTGGCTCAGCATGGAGGAACGATGACATCCAGGAACGTCCTAGGCGCCATTCTCGCCGCCGGATTGACGGTCAGTGTGCAGCTCGCGGCCCTGGCGCAACAGCAGACGCCACCAGCGGCTCCGGCCGCCGGCGCGCAGGCGGGCCGCGGCGGCGGCCGCGGCGCGGTCGATTCGCGTGTGCAGCAGCGGACGTATACATTTGCCGACACGAACGAACAGATGCCTTATGCCTTGTTCGTTTCTTCCAAGGTCACGAAGGACAAGAAGAACCCTCTCATCGTTTCCCTGCACGGCCTCGGCGGTGATCAGAACACCATGGTGCGAGAGAGTCTTCGCTCCGTTGAGCTCGCTGAGCAGGGTGGCTATATCCTCGTGGCTCCGATGGGCTACAACTCCGGAGGCTGGTACGGCATCCCTCCTGGTGCGCCGCGCGCCGGCGGAGCGAACGCGGCTGGAGCCGGGCAGCGCGGACGTGGCGTCGGAATCGGGCAGCCCCCCACCGCCGGAGCCGCACGCCCCGTGATCGGCGGCACGGCGATCACAGAGCCGGCGAAGGTGCGCGAGGCGAGCGAAAAAGACGTGATGACCGTGCTCGACATGGTCCGCAAGGAATTCAACGTCGACGAGAGCCGTATCTATCTCATGGGCCACTCCATGGGCGGCGCCGGGACCTACTATTTAGGCTCGAAGCACGGCAACGTGTTTGCCGCACTCGCGCCGATCGCTCCCGCGGCGATGGGGATGACGAACGACAGGGCAAAAGTCCTCCAGGCCATCAAGGACGCCGGTGTCCCGATGCTGGTCAGCATGGGCGACGCAGACGAAGCCGTTCCGGTGGCCAACGTCCGGATGTGGGTCGACACCATGAAGGAGCTCCAGATGAATTTCGAGTACAAGGAGCATCCAGGGGTGACCCACGGCCCAATCATGGCGGCGTCGATGACGGACATTTACGCCTTCTTCGCCAAGCACTCGAAACCAGCGCGCTGAGTCGGTGCCGAGAGGGTGTCTTCCGAGGACACCCTCCCGCCATCAAGTCTTCCCCAGGGACGCGGCAACGTCGCCCCAAACTCTCGGGCATCAGCTCATCAATTGAGGCCGCAAAAAAGCGGGTTCTTGACGTCCGGCCCTTGTTTAGCCTAATATCCGGATTCACGGATAAATGGTAGCCATCCTCGAGCACATGACCGCACTGTCCGATCCGGTCCGTTGCCGGATGCTCATGCTGCTCGAAAAGCAGGAGCTGACGGTAACCGAGCTCTGCACCGTTCTCCAGATGCCCCAGTCGAGCGTCAGCCGGCAGCTGAAAACGCTCGCCGACGACAACTGGGTTGTTTCGCGCCGCGACGGCACCAGCCGGTTTTACGCCATGTCGACCGGCGACGAGCTCGATCCGGGCGCGAAACGGTTGTGGCCGTTGATTAGGGAACAGGTTGCAGTGACGTCCGCGGCGGGGCAGGATGATCGGCGTCTCCGGGGGGTGCTGGCCAGGCGCCGGGCGAAGTCGCAGGAGTTCTTCGCGTCAGCCGCGGGCGACTGGGATCGCCTGCGCAGCGATCTGTTCGGCGACACCTTCTTTCTCTGGGGCGTGCTCGGCCTGATCGACCCGGCGCTCGTGGTCGGGGATCTCGGCTGCGGCACCGGACAGCTGACGGAAGTCGTTGCCCCGTACGTGAAGCAGGTGGTTGCGGTCGACAGCTCGGTGGACATGCTCGACGCGGCGCGTCTTCGCCTGGGCGGCGCGTCCAACGTCGATCTGCGGCAGGGTGAACTGGAGAGCCTGCCGATCGAGGCGGGAGCGCTTGACGCAGCAATGCTCTCGCTCGTCCTGCATTACTCGCCGTCACCGGGACGCGCGCTCGCGGAAGTCGGGCGCGTACTCCGGCCCGGCGGGCGCGTGCTGGTGGTGGATATGCTGCCGCACGAGCGGCAGGAGTATCAGCAGCAGATGGGCCACGTGTGGCTCGGGTTCTCGGAGAAGCAGATCGGAAAGTTCTTGACGGATGCGGGATTCAGCGATGTCCGGACGCGATTGCTGCCGGCTGATCCCGATGCCAAGGGACCCGCATTGTTTGCGGCGGCAGCGATGAAGGCAATTGGGTAGCTGGGTCGCCTCGGTTGCCTAGGTCGCCTGGGTCAAGACGTTGGTGGTCTTACCCAGGCCACTCAGGCCACTCAGGCCACTCAGGCAACCCAAGAGGAGCGAAGGAGAGCAAATGTCAACTGTTCTGAGCGAGAAGATGCACGCGTACGAGGCCGCCAAGGCCGCGGGCCGTGTGCCGTACAAGGTGGCCGATCTGGGCCTGGCCGAGTGGGGCCGCAAGGAGCTCCGCCTCGCCGAAGGCGAAATGCCCGGCCTGATGGCGATCCGCAAGCGCTACGCCGGCAAGAAGCCGCTGGCCGGCGCCCGCATCATGGGCAGCCTGCACATGACGATTCAAACGGCGGTGCTCATCGAGACGCTCGCCGATCTGGGCGCCGATGTGCGCTGGGTGTCGTGCAACATCTTCTCGACGCAGGACCACGCGGCCGCGGCGGTCGTCGTCGGCCGTCCGGAAACGGGCGGCACCGTACAGACCCCGAAGGGCATCCCGGTGTTCGCATGGAAGGGCGAGACGCTCGACGAGTACTGGTGGTGCACGGTGGAAGCACTGGTCTGGCCGGACGGCCAGGGCCCGACGCTGATCGTTGACGACGGCGGCGACGCGACTCTGTTCGTGCACAAGGCCTCCGAGTTCGAGAAGGCGGGCAAGGTGCCGGCGTTCAACCCGGACAAGGATCCCGAGGAGTGGGGCGTCATCCTCACCAAGATCAGCAGCGAGCTGAAGGCGAACCCGGGCCGCTGGACCTCGATCGCGAAGGCGATCCGCGGCGTCAGCGAAGAGACGACCACCGGCGTCCATCGTCTGTATGAGATGGAGAAGAAGGGCACGCTGCTCTTCCCGGCGATCAACGTCAACGACTCGGTCACCAAGAGCAAGTTCGACAACATCTACGGCTGCCGCCACTCGGTGATCGACGGCCTCAACCGCGCGACCGACGTCATGCTCGGCGGCAAGGTGGCGGTCGTGCTCGGCTTCGGCGAAGTGGGCAAGGGCTGTGCGGAAGCGCTGCGCGGCCAGGGCTGCCGCGTGATCGTCACCGAGATCGATCCGATCTGCGCGCTGCAGGCGGCGATGCAGGGCTACGAGGTGAAGACGCTCGACGACGCGCTGACGACGGCCGACATCTTCGTCACCGCGACCGGCAACTTCAACATCATCACCGCCGATCACATGTCGAAGATGAAGGACAAGGCGATCGTGTCCAACATCGGTCACTTCGACAACGAGATCGACATGGCGGGCCTGGCGAAGTGGAAGGGGATCGAGAAGGTCAACATCAAGCCGCAGTACGACGAGTGGGTGTTCCCGGACGGCCACAGCGTGCTGATCCTGGCCGAGGGCCGTCTGATGAACCTCGGCTGCGCCACCGGCCACCCGAGCTTCGTGATGTCGTCGTCGTTCACCAACCAGACGCTGGCGCAGCTCGAGCTGCACGCCAACGCGGAGAAGTACGGCAAGACGGTGACGATGCTCCCGAAGACGCTGGACGAAGAGGTCGCGCGGCTGCACCTCGATCACCTCGGCGTCAAGCTGACGAAGCTGACGAAGGAGCAGGCGGATTACCTCGGCGTGCCGGTCGAGGGGCCGTACAAGCCGGAGCATTACCGTTACTAGTTAGGTAGTTCGTAGTTCGTAGTTCGTAGCTTCCGCCTTCAGCGGAAGCAGTGGCCGCCAGTCGGGCGGGTCTGAAAGGGCCCGCCCTTCCTATTTGCCCTTGGGGATCTGTGGCAATCCAGCCTGCCAGTTCAAGATTACGTGCAGTGCCGGTGCCGGAGTATCGGCACCCGGCGCGGGCAGCAGGAACTTCGATCCGTCGGCGGCGACGTCGTAACTAGGGGCGTATTGCGCGGCGCCTGCAACCAGACCTCGCGGCGCCGGAAAGAGTGCGCGTGGAGCTCCGGCATGAAACGACGGGGTTAGCCCAACGGTGACGGCCATGAGACCCTCAGGTCCGAGGTAGAAGAGTTCACCTCCGTCCTGACGCCACCGCGACGCGTTGCCTCCGCCGTTCGATACCTGCCACCGGCCTGGAGTTTCGCCGGGCATCGCCATCACGAACACCTCACGAACGCCTGTTTCGTTCGAGTCGTACGCGACGAATTTCGGTGCACCGCTCCCCGGTAAAAACTGACCGTGCAGAGCCGGGGCATGGAGCATGACCGGCGTACGTGCAGTTGATGGACCCGATCCACTAGTCGACGTGACGGGGACGAGCCACAGTCCGCGACCGGCGTCGGTGTCCCACCGCGTGACGAGAAGAGTCTTACCGTCGCCAGACCAGTCGTTCACCGCCAGGACCCGATCGTCCTTCCAGATCAGCGTTTCATTCCCGTGACCAGTCGCGGCCTTCTTGTAGATTCCGTCCTTGCGAAGAAAGATGACGACCATTCCATCTGGCGACCAAATCGGCGACCAGGCTGGATTACTTCCCGTGTTGAACGTAAACCGAGAGGGAATTGCGCTGGCAAAGTTGAAGATCCAGACATCCGGCTGCTGTCCCAACAGCCATGTATAAGCCGCACCGCTTCCACTCGGAGACAGACGCATGCCGGCGCCGATGCGGCCGGGACGCTTCGTGGCGGCCGGTGCACCTTCGCCTCGCCGGTTGAACCAGGCCAACTCCTGCTCCGCCGCATTTCCGATGCGGTACACCAGCGTTCCGTTGGGAGCCACGGAGAAATCGCCACCCGCACCGACCGCGGTGGTTGCCACGTTGTGAGCGATCACCGCCGGGTCCGCGGTTAACGTCAGATTGTCCGCGTCGAACTGCTGTGCCATCAGGCTGCCATCGCGGACGTACAGGAGATGACCAGGCCATCGCTCACGCGGCGGCGCATATTGCGCGCGCGTGACGCCTGTCAGCAACAGGGTTCGTGTGCTCGACCCGAGCTCGCCGACGTACACCTGCAGTTCGAGTTGGGTTCCTGCGCGTACGTGGTACAGGTAGTGACGGCCGTCTGGCAGGAATTGCGGCCAGGTATGGTTCTCTTCCAGCAGACTCGCATCCATCTTCGTGACGCCGGTCATCGGTCCACCAGCTGCTGAAACCAGCGCCAGGTCGCCGCCTTGAGGAGAGAACAGAATCTGGCCGTCTTGATTCCAGCTTCCTACAGTGCCGATCTGTCCGACGACTTCGGTGATGACCTGCGACGGTCCGCCGGCGATATCGATCTTGTTCAGGCGGCCTCGTGCCGAAAAGCCGAGCGACTTCCCGTCCGGCGACCAGAACGGCGTCGACGCGCCTTCAGTGTCGGGAAGAACCCTCGCGTTCAGTGAATCGAGCGGCTGTAACCAGAGCTGTGGCTGCCCCGCCAACCCGGCAACAAAGGCGATCACGCGCCCGTCGGGCGAAATTGCAGGCGGGCCTCCTATCGCGATATTCGCAAATGCAGTGTCTGCAGGAGGAAGAATGGAGAACTTCGTCGCGGGTTGCACTATTGGCGTCGGCCGGAATCGGTAGCCGGCGGCGGCCGCAATGCCGACGACGATTGCAGCGGTGGTGGCGTACAACGCCCACCGGAACGAGCTCACGGCTGCTGGTCGCATCGTGACGGCCGCGCTCTCGCCAATCCATTTCAACTCGCTTGCGAGGTCGTCGGCGCTCTGCCATCGCTCGCCTGGATCTTTCGCGAGGCATTTCCTCACGACACGGTCGAGGGCAGGCGTGACGCCGGTCCGGATGCTCGAGACTGCCGGCGGGTGGTTTGTGAGCACCGCGGCGATGAGGCCAGCGATGCCGTTTCCCCTGAACGCGGCTTGTCCGGTGAGGATCTCGAACAAGACTGCGCCCAGCGCGAAGATATCGATGCGGTGGTCGACGGCGGCTCCTTCGATCTGCTCGGGCGCCATGTAGCGCGGCGTGCCGACGACGACACCCTCCTCGGTAAGTGCGCGCGTGTCGCGGGGAGCGCCCGCCGTCGGCGGTGTCAGGAGCTTGGCGACACCGAAATCCAGCAGCTTTGCGTGTCCGCCCGCACGAGTCATCACGATGTTGGCAGGTTTGAGATCGCGATGCACCACGCCATGCGCGTGCGCGCGCGCGAGCGCGCCCGCGATCTCGCATCCCAGACGAAGCGTTTGCTCGATCGACAGCGGGCCGCGGGCAAGTCGAGCGTCGAGCGTTTCGCCGTCGACGAACTCCATCACCAGGTAATCCGCTTCGTCCTGCGAGACGATGTCGTGAAGGGTGCAGATGTTCGGGTGATTCAGGCTGGCGATCAGTTCCGCCTCGCGCTTGAAGCGTTCGCGCAGGTTCGAGCGTGATGTCAGGTCGGTTCGTAGCGCTTTCAGAGCAACAATTCGGTTGAGGCGCGTATCGCGTGCGCGATAGACCTTTCCCATCCCTCCTGAGCCGATCTCACCGAGGATCTCGTAGGGTCCCACCGCCTCGCCTGGCTTGAGGGACGCCGCTTCGGCCCCTTCGCGCGTCACGTAATCGGGATTAGAAGTCACCTGTCGAGCTGGCCGGGAGTATATGGCGAAGTAAGATCCGCCGTTAAGGCGTGCAATGCGACAGCCTGGGGCCGTGCTTCTACTGATGGTTCTGGCGGGCGTATCGTCCGGTTGCGACGGCTTCACGCTGTTTGTCTCCACCGGTCCGCTGCCGGATTCCCATCGATCGCCCACCGCGCCACCGCCGCCGCGCCCAATCGTTCTTGGCGACCTCGTCCACAGCACCTTTATCGTCCCGGAAACGTGCTTCGACCTGCAGGTGCCCAGAAGTGGGACGCTGTTCATCCGGATCACGTGGGATCGCCGGCATGGCGACCTCGATCTGGCATTCCTGAGCAGCGTCTTCTCGACGACGAGCCATGACGCGTCGGTCACCGGCACATTGCACGTTGCGCAGGGCCAGCGTTACCGCATCAGCGTCGTAGGCAACCACGGACCGATACCGTTCACGCTCGCTACGTCGCTTGAGTCACCCTGACCACAGGGTTTCCTGAGCACGTTGCACGTGGCGACGCCGCATGGACGTCATTACAATTCTCTCGACCTGGTCAGGACGTCAGGGCGGGAGGCGACGTGTTTCGTCAGACGCGGTATCTCGGCATCTGTGCGGGGTGCGCACTCGTCTGCGCCACGGCGGCGGCCGGGCAGAGCGCCGGCGATGCAGCCGGGTCGATTGACGGCACGGTTCGCGACGCATCGGGTGCGGTGCTGTCGCAGGTGGTGGTCCGTGCCGTAGGTCCCGCGCTGATGGGAGCCCGGGAAGACGTCTCGCGCGACGACGGGTTCTACCGGATCCCGGCACTGGCGCCTGGCGACTACGAACTGACGTTCACGCGAGCCGGTTTCGAGCAGGCGATCCGCAGGGATGTTCGCGTCAGGTCCGGGGCCACGACCACCATCTCCATCACCCTCACCCTCGAGGCCCTTCGCGAGAACGTGATCGTCGGGCCGAACGCTTCCGCAGTCGACCGGCGTGGCACCTCGCTCGCCGCCGTGATGGATGCGCAGGAACTGTCCGACCTGCCCGGCTCGCGCACGGTCAACGCGATCCTCTCAGTGGCTCCAGGCATCCAGTTCGCCGGCTTTGACGTCGGCGGCAACACGGCGCTCGCGCCGCGCGGAGGATTCAGCGGCTACGGTTTTCCCGGATACAACCGCCCGACGCTGGAAGGCATCGACATCAGTCAACATCTGCGGTTCGCGTTTCCGCTGGACTACGGATCGTTCGATCAGGCCTGGGTCGGGCTCGGCGCGTACGGATCGCAGCTGCCCTCGCCGGGTGTGCACGTGCAGGTGCTCGCGAAGTCGGGAGGCGAGCGCTACCGCGGCAGTCTCTACGCCGGCTATCAGAGTGGCGACTGGCAGGCGCGGAACATTGATCCTGGACAGGTCGCCCGCGGTGCGGCAGGTGGAATGGGTCTGTCCGCCCGAGACGTGAACCGCCAGGACGGCTACCAGGATGTCAACGCCGATATTGGCGGCTTTTTCGTCAGGAGCAGCTGGTGGTGGTACGCCTCGGTTCGCGATCAGCGCGTCTCGGCGCGAGTGGTGTCGTTCCCGGTGTCTCCGATCGACACGTCCGCAACGATCGGCAGTGTCAAGACGACGATTCGCACAGGCTCGAACGGCACACTGGTGCTGTACACCCATCCCGCGATTGCGAGGCAGCCGATCCATCTGGGCGCATTCCTTCGTGGCGAGGCCGTGAACCTGTCGACCGATTCAACTTCGAATCGGGAGGCGAGGGGTCTGGTCTGGAAGGCGGAGTGGAGCGCGCCGCTCAGCGCCAGCCTTCTCGCCTCCGCCCGGGTCGGCCAGTTTGTCGTGCGGCGGGAGGATCTTCCACGCGCGTCGTCGCCTCGTTTCGAGGACCTCGCGACACCGGCTGTTGATGGCGGCAATCGGACGTGGCGCGAGAGTCTCCAGCGCACACACGTGAGTGGGTCGCTCGGCTATCTGTATGAGGGACGCGGCGGAAGGCACCAGCTCACCGCTGGCGGCGAGAGCCTCCATGCGATTGCGGCAGAGACGTGGTACCAAAGCTACGCCGGCGACGTGCTGCACGTGCTGCGGGCCGGCGCGCCCGCCGAGGTGTACCTGTTCCAAACGCCATCAGAGTCGCGCAGCGGGCAGTGGTGGCACTCGGCATCGCTGAGCGACTCGTGGTACGCGCACGACCGCCTGACGATTAATGGTGGTCTCCGCTACGATCGGTTCCGCCTGTTCCTCCCTGCGCAGCAGCATCCAACCGGACGATTCAACGCGACGCCACAGACGTTTGCGCCGGTGGATCGCCTGGCGGTCTGGAACGCCGTCTCGCCCCGCATCGGCGCCAGCTTCGATCCTGTTGGCAACGGGCGAACCCTCATCAAGTCCAGTTATGGCATCTACCGGCTGCCGCCCGGAACGGACGTCGCGTTCAACGCGAATCCCAACGCGCCCGTCTGGTGGGAGCACTACGAGTGGACGGACAGCAACGTCGATCGTTTGTGGCAGCCCGGCGAAGAGGGGCTGGCGCCTCTGGAGCGTCGCGGCGGTATCGCGCTCGAATCTCTCGACGCGGATCTGGAGCTTGGCTACGTACGGGAAGCGACCGCGCACGTGGAGCGTGATTTCGGAGCGGTGAACCTGAGCACGGGCGTGATCTGGCGTGGCGAACGTCAGCAAGGGCTGCGTCAGCTGTCGGATCGCTCGTTCGAGATGTTCACCGTCTCGACAATTCTGCGCGACCCCGGTCCGGGAGGCACAACACTCGCTCCTGGCGCCGACGGACCGGCTGTCCAGGTCTTCGACGTGCCGAACATCTCCCTTGTCCCGTCGGAACCCGTCGTCGGCAATGTGGCGCGCTCGAACAGCGACTACACCACGTGGGAAGTCACCGCCGCGCGACGCTTCACGGACCGCTGGTCTCTTGCCGCAAGCTTTGCGCACACGTGGAATCGCGACCACGCCTCCGGCTACCTCGGCCAGGCCGTGCGGACAAACGAATACGCCGTCACGCCCAACGACCTGATCAACACGGACGAGCAAGGTCGTCATGTGTTTCGTACATGGGCGGCGAAAGCGCACGGCACGTGGATGGCGCCGTGGGGACTGCGCGTCACGCCGCTCGTTCGGTACCAGTCCGGTCAGCCGTTCGGACGGACGGTCCTTGCGAGACTGAACGTGGGGACGGTTCGCGTGCTCGCCGAGCCGATTGGGACGCGTCGTCAGGACAGCGTCACGCTGGTCGATCTCGGTGCGCGAAAGGACTTCGTGCTTCGCGGGGGACGCCGCGCCTCGGTCTTCGTGGAGGTGTTCAACCTGTTTAATGTGAACCCGGAGCAGACGGTGAGCTGGGCGTCCGGACCGTCGTTCCTGCGCCCGCTGAGCATCGTCCCGCCACGCATCGCGCGCGTCGGAATCCGCATGGACTGGTGATTGCCGCTAAGGGATCAGACCCATGCGTTTTTTGAGGGCTGCTAGACGGGGATCGCCCTTCAGGACGGCGACTTCCGGGCGATGCAGCCACGTGGCGGCTCGCCACCAGTGAAGCGGAACGGCACGCTCGAGCGCCGCGAACGCGCGATCGGCGTCGTTGAGCCCGCCGTACGCCAGCATCTGTCCCGCGGGATCCTCGGTGTTGGCCGCGGCCAGCGCTTCCGCTTCGTCACGACGCCCGGTGACGGCGTACAGGTACGCCCGGTACGACCAACGCTCCTTCTCGAGCAGCGGTCCCCCCTCTTTCAGGCGTCCGGACAACACCAGCGCCCGGGCGAGCGAGAGCCGCGCAAAGGGAAACTGCGGATCCCGCTGGACGACCCAGCGAGCATTCGCGATCGCCCCGTCGTACTGTTCTGCGTCGATCTGCACCAGCGCGGTTATGCGGCGGACATCCAGCGACAGCGGATCGGCGCGCAGCGCATCGTCCAGCACGCGCAGCGCCTCCGCTGTCTGTCCCAGCGGCAGCAGCATCATGAGCACGAAGTCGGTGTGCGCCGTGGTGAGCGTCGGCTCCAGCTCGATGGCCTTTGTGAACGACGTTCGCGCGTTCGTCCAGTCGTGATCGCGCGCGTACAGGCTTCCCATCGCTGAATGGGCCTCGGCCAGAAACGGATCGAGCGTGATCGCGCGCAGGGCGGCCGGGCGCATGCGCGGGTCTGGCGGCAATTCCTCCGCGGTCGGCGTCGACAAGGAGAATGCGCCGAGGGCGCTCGCCAGCCCCGCATGCGCGGGAGCGAACTCCGGCTCGGCCGCGATAATCTGCTCGAACAGCACCGCCGCCTTGTCCGAGTTCGCGATCTGGCGTCTCGCCTGGAGCGCACGAGCCGTGAGGAAGGTGGCGCTGAGCCTCGGGTCGAGCTGATACCGGCGCGTGCCGAGTCCCCGAAGCCGCAGTCTGTTCACAATCGCCAGAGAAATCTCGTCCTGGATGGCCAGCGCGTCCGCCGTCGCAGACTCGGCCGAGACGGGAAGAACGATCGTGTTGTCGGCAACTCGAACGAGTTGTGCGCTCAGCCGCAGTCCGCCCGGTGACCTGAACACGGATCCGGCGAGCACCAAATTGGCGTCGACGCTCCGGCCGAACGACTGCGGGTCTTCCGTCGCATCGCCCTTTGCGGGAGACGTTGCCGACCGGACATCCAATCCCTCGAGCTGCGCGAGGCTGCGAACGATCTCGTATCGCAGTCCTTCTGCGAGGAGGTCATCGTCCGGATTCCCGGTCATGTTTCGCAGCGGTGCGACGGCGACAATCGGGCGCTGACCGTCCGGCAGCACTCTCGGAGCCGAAAAGCCGAGGGCGGCGACCGACGAGGCGATCGGTCCTGGAAGACGTTCCATCGGCAGCCAGCCCGCCGACCAGACTCCCCATGCGCCAGCCACGACCACGGCTGCCGCCGCCGTGCCGCGCTGCAGCCTCCGGGTTCGCACCGTCGCGCGGATCATCCGGTCCAGATCTGCGGAAATCTCCTGCGCTGATCGATAACGCGTCGCCGGAGACGGCTCGAGCGCGCGTGCGACGATTTTTGTGAACCGCGTCGGTCCGCGCAGGAGACTGAGATCGGGTCGTGAGTTTGCTTCGTGCGCCCGGCGCAGTTCGTCCACGGTCGCGGCCTGAACGGGATATGCGCCGGTGAGCAGGTGATACAGCAGGACGCCGAGACTGTAAATGTCGCTTTGAACTGTCGCTGGTTGTCCCCGAAAGACCTCTGGCGCGAGGTAGAGCGGCGTGCCAGCCAGGTCCGGGACACGGTCGTCGAGTTCGCGGCCCGCACCGAAGTCCATCAGCAGGACGCGGCCACTGCTGTCCAGCATGACGTTGTGGGCTTTCACGTCGCGATGGAGCAGTCCTGCGTCGTGTACTGCTGCGAGCGCGCCGCAGAGATCAGAGGCGACCCTGACGATCTCAGGCACGTCGAACACGTGACTCTGCTGGAGTAGTTGTTCGAGCGTCCGTCCTTTCACGAACTCCATCCAGAGTCCGACCCGATCGTCGATCCGATCGGCGCCGTAGATGGTCACCACGTTCGGGTGACGGACGCGGGCAAGCAGTCGGCCCTCTTCGATCGTGGCGGCCGCGTCGCCGGTTGGTGCAGCCGTTGTCAGGAGCTTGAGAGCGACTTCACGATCGAGCCGCGCATCCCAGGCCCGGTAGACCTCTGCGAAGGCGCCACGACCGATCACCTGCACCAGCCGCAGGTGTCCCCAATGCGTCGGGAGACCACGATGGAAATCGGCGAGCGTGGCCAGCCGCCGGAGCGGGCCGAGCAGTGCCCGCTCCTGCTCGTCGGCACCCGATTCGGCCACTTCCCAATCCACCGCGGCGCCGTCGAGAATCGCACCCGCGACATCGGGCACGAGGCCGTCACTGTCGCTCACGCTTCATCTCCTCAGCCAGACGCACGAGCGCCCGCTGCGCCGCTTTGCGCGCGGCGTCCGGCGTTGGTTTCCCGAGCGCCTGCGCCAATTCTTCGTAGGTGTAGCCCATCTCGACCCGGCCGATGATCGCCTCCTGCTCCTCGGGCTTCAATTTCCCGAGCGCCCGTTCGTATTCCTCGACTGTCTCCCGCCCGATCGTTTCCTCGATTGGTGACTGACCGTCGGAGTTCAGGCTGTCCAGTTCGGTCGTCTCAGGCTGTCGTCCCTTGCGCCGTATTTCGTCGCGCAAACGATTGAGCACCGCGGTCCGCAAGTACGCCTGGAGCGAGCCGAGCCGGCGAGGCTCGAAGTCCTCCATCCTCTTAAACGTCCGAAGCAGCGTGTCCTGGACAAGGTCGTCCGTGTCGGCGAGATCGCGCGCCCATTTGGGCAGCCGCCCGCTGGCCCAGCGCTGCAGCGGCTTGAGGTGCCGCGCGAACAG
>Ga0247825_10001402_pt1 | contig 15821 bp, 13 predicted proteins | sample 13C_Vanillin_Day_FD_194413 | JGI IMG/M metagenome (GOLD analysis project Ga0247825, IMG submission 194413) | Soil microbial communities from agricultural site in Penn Yan, New York, United States - 13C_Vanillin_Day48 | ecosystem: Environmental > Terrestrial > Soil > Agricultural land | place... | reverse complement strand
CCCGACGCCCCGAGCCTGCGCGAGGTGCACGGGTCGATCGCCGTGCCGCGGGACGCCGGGTTCTGGCGGAAGCTGTTTGCGTTTGCAGGGCCGGGCTATCTGGTGGCCGTCGGCTACATGGACCCGGGCAACTGGGCGACCGACCTGGCAGGTGGCGCGCGCTACGGCTACACCCTTCTCAGCGTCATCCTGATCTCGAACATGATGGCGATCCTGCTGCAGGCGCTGGCCGTGCGCCTCGGGATTGCCAGTGGACGCGACCTCGCCCAGGCCTGCCGCGACAGCTATTCGAAGCCCGTCACGATCGTGCTCTGGGTCCTCTGCGAGATTGCGATTGCTGCGTGCGATCTGGCGGAGGTCATCGGTGCGGCCATTGCGCTGAACCTGCTCTTCGGGCTGCCGCTCATCTGGGGCGTTTCACTCACCGCGCTCGACGTCCTGCTGATCCTCTTCCTGCAGCATCGCGGCTTCCGATACGTCGAAGCCCTCGTCGTTGGGCTGATCGTGGCGATTGCCGGATCCTTCGCGATTGAGATCTTCTTCGCGCGTCCTGATCCGAGCGCGCTCGTTGCAGGATTCATCCCGCGACCGGAGATCATCACCAACCCGGAGATGCTCTACATCGCGCTCGGCATCCTTGGCGCGACGGTGATGCCGCACAACCTGTATCTGCACTCGTCCATCGTCCAGACCCGGCGATACGAGGACACGGTGGCGAGCAAGAAAGAAGCGATCCGGTTCGCGACGCTCGACTCGTCGATCGCGCTGATGTCGGCGCTCTTCATCAACGCGGCGATCCTGATCGTGTCGGCGGCGGTGTTCCACGGCACGGAGTACGAATCGGTTGCCGACATCGGCGATGCGCACAAGCTCCTGTCACCACTCCTTGGCACGGGCGCGGCGGGAGTCCTGTTCGCTGTAGCGCTCTTGTGCTCGGGGCAGAACGCGACGTTGACCGGCACGCTCGCCGGTCAGATCGTCATGGAGGGCTTCGTCAACATCCGCCTGCGGCCATGGCTTCGCCGCCTCATCACACGTCTCGTGGCCATCGTCCCGGCGATTATCGTTGTCAGCCTGTATGGCGAGCGCGGCACGGGTGCGCTGCTGATCCTGAGCCAGGTGATTCTGAGCCTGCAGCTGCCGTTCGCGGTATTTCCCCTCGTGAGCTTCACGAGCAATCGGGCCAAGATGGGCATGTTCGTCGCGCCCGGTTGGGTGCGGGTTCTGGCGTGGACGATCGCCGTTATCATTGCTGCGCTGAACGTCTGGCTGCTCTATCAGACGTTTTTCGGATAAGTCACAGAAAACGGGCATGTATCGACGGATCCTCGTTGCCGTTGAGAACTCTGCGGCCGACAAGACAATCCTTGCGCACGTCCGTCAGCTTGCCACGCTGACGAAGGCGGAAATTCTGCTCGTACACGTTGCCGACGGCTGGGCGGCACGCAACTTCGATCAACTGAAACTGCGGGAATCCGAAGAGATGAAGGTCGATCGCGCCTACCTGGAGCGGATCGCGTCCGAGCTCACCGCGGACTCACTGACGGTGCAGTGTGAACTCGCGATGGGCGACCCGGCCAACGAGTTGATCAGGCTTGCAGAGGAGCGCAACGTCGATCTCATCGCGATGTCCACGCACGGGCATCGCTTCTTCAACGATCTGTTGCGCGGAACGACGGTCAGCAAAGTCCGTCACTTCGTGAAGATCCCGGTGCTTCTGCTTCGAGCTCAATAACTCCGGCCTACCGCTCCAGCCACGGCTCGAGCGCACGCGCCAGAAACTCCAGCACGTCCTCTTCGCTCACGCCGTCCGGCCCTGTGTCCGGCTTGATCGGGCGCTCTTCGTCGATCGTGCGCGAGCCGCGCGTTCGACGGACACGACCGACGACGTACGGCTGGTCGGTCTCTGAATTGAGCGCCAGTTCGATGTAGTCGTCGCGACCTGTGTCCAGTGATACGCGCAGCCCGCGATTCGGGGTGGATACGGTGAAGGCGTAACCTTCGGCGCGCAGCGCGTTGACCACCTGACGCGCGAGCGGCGCGGCGAGCTGATCGAGAAATTTCTCGTACGCCTGCGCCGCTTCATCGGCTTTCTGACGACGCTGCTTCGCGCGATCGCGGGCCGTCGTCATCGCGGCCTGGATGCGTCGGCGGACCTGTGAGATTTCCAATGGCATCACTCCCGGTGAATCGGAGACTTCGGAGGTGTCGGAAGCAACGGTCAACCGCGGAGACGCGGAGACGCGAGAAATCCTGCCGCGATCCGAGCCGCGCGTTGCGCGGCCCACCTGCGCCACGGGTGTCATTTCTGCGTCAGTCTCTACGACTCCGTGGCTCCGTGGTGATCCGTTTCCTCCGAGCCCTCCGTGCTCTCTCAACCAATAACGCGCTGATCACGCAAGTGCTCGATCTCTTCGTCTCTCATCTGCAGTTCTCGCAGGATGGACACTGTGTGCTGGCCCAGCGTCGGAGGCGCGGTGCGCACTGACCCGGGCGTGTCGGACAGCTTGATCGGCACGCCGACCACCTTCAGCATGCCAGCAGCGACGTGCTCCACTGACTGAATCATCTCGCGCGCGAGGATCTGCGGATCGGCGAGCGCTTCCGGCACGTCCCGGACTGCGCCGCACGGAACCCCGGCCTCGGTCAGCACTTCGATCCAATACGCGCGGGGCCGCCCGCACAAGATTGGCAAGAGCCGCTCGCGCAACTCGATGTGGTTCACGACGCGCGCGGGATTCGTGGTGAACTTCGGATCCTCGGGCAGCGCCGCGAGACCGGCGGCCGCACAGAAGCGGCGGAACTGATCGTCGTTGCCGACCGCCAGAAAGAACTCGCCATCAGCCGCGCCGAACGTGTCGTACGGAGCAATCGTTGCGTGACGATTCCCGACGCGCCGCGATCGAATGTTCGCGGTCAGATGCATCGACGCGTGATAACTGAGGATCGAAACGACGCCGTCGAGCATGCCGATGTCGACCTGCTGCCCGCGCCCGGTCTTCTCGCGCGCATACAACGCGAGCACGATCCCGTGCGCGGTCAGCATGCCTGCCACCAGATCGGCGATCGCGACGCCGACGCGAAACGGAGGACCGCCCGGATCGCCGGTGATGCTCATGAGGCCGCCCTCGGCTTGAACGACAGCGTCGTAGCCAGCGTCGAATCGCCTCGGCCCCGTTTGTCCGAAGCCGGAGATCGACGCGTGAATCAGCTTTGGCCGCGCCTCTTTGAGCGACGCGTAATCAAGGCCGAGTCGCGTGAGCGTCCCCGGTCGGAAGTTCTCGACGACGACATCCGCCTGGTCGAGGAGACGATGGATGATCCGCCGCCCCTCGGGCCGCTTGAAGTCGAGCGCAATGCTTTCCTTGTTGCGGTTCGTTCCCAGGAAATATGCGCTCTCGCCCGCGACGAATGGCGGGCCCCATGCGCGTGTCTCGTCTCCATCGCCTGGACGTTCCACCTTGACGACGCGCGCGCCCATGTCGGCCAGGAGCATCGTGCAATACGGGCCGGACAGGACGCGGGTCAGATCGAGAACGAAGACGCCACTCAGTGGGCCGCTTGGGGGCATTCGGGCTCCATTCTAGTGAGTCCCAACCTGGACCGTACGTTTCGCGTCAGAATCTGTGGAGAGGAGATCCCACGTGAGGCTCGCCATTCTCTTGTTCCTGCTGTGGCTCGTGCCGTCGGCTCTTTCGGCGCAACAGACGCCAGCGACGCCGGTGGAACCGGTGGTTGTCGTCATCGGAGAAGGCCTGGTGAACGGCATTCCCGACCGCGCCTGGATCACGATTGGCGCCGAATCGCGCGCGCCGAGTCCGCGCGAAGCGCAGCGACGCAACACCGAGTTGATGGGGCCGGTGCAGGAGAAGTTGCGAAGCGCAGGTCTGCCCGCTGACGCCATCAGGACAACCGGCTACGACGTGCAGTACGAGTGGGACTTCGTCAACGGCAAGCGTGTCGGGCGTGGATATGTCGCCCGCAACAGCATCGAGGTCAGAATCGACACGGTGGATCGCGTCGGGGAGTATCTCGAGATCGCCGTCGGGTCTGGCGCCACCTCGCTGAACGGCATCAAGTTCGACATGAAGGACCGGGCCAAGCTCGAACGTGAGGCCTTGCGCATGGCCGTTTCGGATGCCCGGTCGAAGGCCGAAGCGGCCGCTGCCGGCGCAGGTCGCGCCATCGACCGAATCGTGCGGATCGACGAGCAGGGAGGCGTAACCCCGCCGGTGCCGATGCCTTACATGCGCACGGCTGCGCAGACCGCGGCGGCCGACGCTGCTCCCCCGATCGCGGCCGGCCAGCTCGAGATTCGTGCTCGCGTCAGTCTGACGGCCGCTCTGAAGTAACGAAAGCAACTTCCAATTCCCAACTCCCAAATTGGGACGAACCGGCTTGGGAGTTGGAGGTTGGGACTTGTGAGTTGAATATTAGAATTGTCCCTCTGAAATGGCCTCGATCGACTACGCCCGCGCCCGACGCGCGTTGATGCGTCGTGACCCCGTAATTGCCACCCTCATCCGCGAGCACGGCGAATGCGGGCTCGCATCGTCGCAGCGCACGGATCCGTTTCATGCGCTGCTGCACGCCATCATTGCGCAGCAGTTGTCCACCAAGGCTGCGAAAACGATCGAGGGACGTTTCTCCGCGCTCTTCGATGGCGGTCCGACGCCGGCCGCCGTTGTTCGCGCGTCCGACGAGAAGCTCCGAGCCGCCGGTCTGAGCCCGCAGAAGCTCAAGTACGTGCGCGATCTCTGCGCGCGCATTCTCGACGGGTCGTTGAGTCTGGATGCGCTCGCCTTGCTCACCGACGATGAAGTGATTGAGGCGCTGACGAGCGTCAAAGGCATCGGCCGCTGGACAGCGGAGATGTTCCTGATGTTCCGCTTGCATCGGCCGGACGTGCTGCCCGTCGGGGACCTCGGAATCGTCAAGGCCGTCCAAAGAGCGTATAAGCTTCGCGCGCTGCCCACTCCCGCGCGGCTGACGAAGATCGGGGAGTCGTGGCGGCCCTATCGATCGGTGGCCTGCTGGTACCTGTGGGCGAGTCTCGACCCCCGGCCGCTCACAACGAGCAAGAACGGACGCGGCTGAACCTCTGCCGGACATTTACTCGTGCTGATGCCTGACATCTACATCATGCTGAACAAATCCTACGTGAGCATCCTCTTCGTTCTCGTCGTCGCATTAGCCGGCGTGACCAGTTGCATCGGAACGCGCGACGCGAACCAGTCTGCGTCTACGTCCTCCGACGTCCCGCGCATCGCATTCGAAAAGTACACGCTGCCGAACGGCCTCGACGTGATCCTGAGCCGCGACCAGCGTGTGCCGATGGTTGCCGTAAACCTCTGGTATCACGTCGGCCCTGCGAATGAAGAGCCTGGCCGCACGGGTTTCGCGCACCTGTTCGAGCACATGATGTTTCAGAGCTCGAAGCACGTGCCTCCCGATTCGCACTTCAAGCTGCTCGAGGCGGCAGGTGCAAGCGACATCAACGGCACCACCGACTACGATCGGACCAACTATTTCCAGACCGTACCGAGCAACCAGCTCGAACTGGCGCTCTGGCTCGAGTCCGATCGCATGGGCTACCTGCTCGACAAGGTCGATCAGGCTGCGCTGTCGAATCAGCAGGACGTCGTGCGCAACGAGCGGCGCCAGAGTGTAGAGAACCAGCCGTACGGGCTCGCGGAAGAGACGCTGATTCAGAATCTGTTCCCCAAGGGCCATCCCTATTACGGCAACGTCATCGGCTCTCACGAGGACATTCAGGCGGTCAAGCTCGATGACGTGAGACGATTCTTCAAGCAGTACTACTCGCCCAACAACGCGAGCCTGGCGATCGTCGGCGACTTCGATCCCGCCTTTGCAAAGTCGCTCGTCGAGAAGTACTTCAGCACGCTGAAGCGTGGCGCGGACGTTCCTGCCATCAGGGCGGAAACCCCTAAGATCACGTCAGAACGGCGCAAGGTGGTGAAGGCGCGCGTCGAGCTTCCTCGCGTCTACCTGGCGTGGGTGACGTCGCCGATTCTCAAGCCGGGTGATGCCGATGCGGATATCGCCTCGAACGTGCTTGGTGGCGGTCGATCCAGCCGGTTGTACAAGAAGCTCGTTTACGAGAAGCAGATCGCGCAGAGCGTGTCGGCGCAGCAATATTCGCTGATCCTCGGATCGGTCTTCCAGATCGAGGCAACGGCTCTCCCCGGTCACACGGTTGAAGAACTCGAGAAAGCGATCGAAGAAGAGCTGAATGCGTTCCGCTCGGCCCCGGTCGATGCCAGCGAAGTCGAGCGCGCCCGCAACACGATCGAGACGAACATGATCGGCGGCCTCGAGCGCCTCGGCGGCTTCGGTGGCGTGGCCGATCGACTGAACTCCTACAACCACTATCTGGGCACGCCTGACTATCTTGCGAAAGACATCGAGCGCTATCGCGCAGTCACTGCTGCGTCGCTGCAGTCGTTTGCGAAGGATCAACTCACGACCAATTCACGCGTCGTGATGCACGTCGTGCCGGGTGAGCCTGAAGCGGTCACGCAAGTGCCGACGCCACCGGCGTCAGCCGCGGCACAGGCAGGCGGCGAATCGATCAACCCCGACGAGCCGTGGCGCACTCAGGTGCCGCGCGCAGGTCAGGCGCGTCCGCTGCAGTTGGCGACGCCGGCATCAGTCAAACTTGCGAACGGTCTCACGCTGATCCTGAGCGAGCGTCGCGGCCTGCCGATCGTCGCAGCGAATCTCGTGCTGCGAACAGGCAGCGATGCGAATCCTCTCGACAAGCCGGGCATGGCGAACTTCGTCGCGGCGATGCTCGATGAAGGAACAGCCAAGCGCAACGCGCTTCAGATCGCAGACGATGTGGCGAGGCTGGGTGCGTCGCTGGGCACGAACAGTTCGATGGACGCGACGACCATCTCGGCGCGATCGCTGACGAAGAATTTCCCGGCGACGCTCGAGATCCTCTCTGACGTCGTCCTGAATCCGTCGTTCCCCGCCGAGGAGATCGAGCGCCAGCGCGCGAGCCGCCTGGCGGGGCTCGTTCAGCAGCGGGACAATCCTGCTCAGGTCGCCGCGCAGGTCACAGCGGCCGCGCTCTACGGTCCGAAGCATCCGTACGGATACAGCGAGGTCGGTACCGAAGCCTCGGTTAAAGCCCTTTCGAAAGACGATATGGCGGCGTTCTGGAAACAGAACTTCGTTCCCAACAACGCCGCACTCGTCGTCGCAGGCGACATCTCGATGGACGAACTTCGGATGCTGGCTGAGAAGTCGTTCGGCGGATGGCAGGCCGGCACGCCGGCGCAAGCCGCGCTGGGAGCACCGACGACGACCACCGCGAAAGTCGTAGTCGTGGACAAGCCGGGCAGCCCGCAGACGCAGGTCCGTGTCGCGAGCATCGGCGCCGCGCGATCGTCGCCAGACTTCCGTCCGATGCAGGTGATGAACCTCGCGCTCGGCGGTCTGTTCTCGAGCCGCATCAACATGAACCTGCGCGAGCAGCATGGCTACACCTACGGTGCGTCGTCACAGTTCGCGTTCCGGCGTGCCCCGGGACCCTTTCAAGTGGCGTCCGGCGTCAGAACGGATGTGACCGGTCCAGCCGTGACGGAGATCTTCAAGGAAGTGCGCGGCATGGTTGAGCGGCCGGTCTCTGAGGACGAGCTGAAGAAAGCCAAGGACTCGATGTCCAACTCACTGCCGGGCGCGTTCGAGTCGAGCGCCAACGCCGTGAGCAACTTCTCGAACGTGTTCATCTACGACCTCGGCCTCGACTACTACACGCGCTACGCCGAGCAGGTGAACGCAGTGACGGCTGAGCAGACGCTCGCCGCCGCCAGGAAATACCTGGTGCCGGGCAGCATGATCGTTGTGGCTGTGGGAGATAAGGCCAAGATCGAGCCTCAGCTCAAGAAGCTGAACCTGGGTGCGATCGAGACCCGGGATACCGAGGGCAGGCCCGCGAAATAAACGGTCCACGGTCTCCAGTCCTGAACCATGAACTCTGAATCCGGGGACTGAGGACTGGGGACCGGGGGGCTGAGGACTGATATAATCCCGGACTAGACCAGTCGGATATGTCGGTTGCCACTTCCGGCCCTCTTCGAACGGCCGGCTCCGTCGTTGACCTGATCGGGAATACCCCCCTCATCCGCCTCACCAACTTCGAGGCGGGTCTGCGAAACGTGGAGCTCTATGCAAAGGCTGAGTGGCGCAATCCCGGTGGCTCCGTGAAAGATCGGCCGGCGGCCCGCATGATTGCCGACGGCGAGCGATCGGGTGCGCTGACGCACGACAAAGTGATCCTGGACGCGACGTCGGGAAACACCGGCATCGCCTACGCGATGATCGGCGCGGCGCGTGGCTATCGCGTCAGGTTGTGCGTGCCGGACAACGTGACGCCCGAGCGCAAGCGGATTCTGAGCGCCTTCGGGGCGGAAATCATCTTCACCGATCCGATGCAGGGGTCCGACGGCGCGATCATCAAGGCGAAGGCACTCTATGCCGCCGAACAGGGTCGCTACTTCTACGCGGATCAGTACAACAACCCGGGTAACTGGCGGTCGCACTACGACACAACAGCGCCGGAGATTCTCGAACAGACCGGTAGTCGCCTTACGCACTTCGTCGCCGGACTCGGCACGAGCGGCACGTTCATGGGCGTTGGCCGCAAGCTTCGCGAGGTGAATCCGTCCATTCGGCTCATCTCGGTTCAGCCCGATTCACCGCTGCACGGCCTCGAAGGTCTCAAGCACATGGAGACCGCGATCGTGCCCGGCATCTACGATCCGGCGCTCGCTGACGAGGACATCGGCGTCAGCACTGAGGAAGCACACGAGTTGACGCGTCGCCTGGCGCAGGACGGCCTGTTCGTCGGTATCTCGAGCGGAGCGAATCTCGCAGGAGCTCTTCGCGTCGCGCGCAACACGTCGGACGCAGTGATCGTCGTGGTGTTCTGCGACGGCGGGGAGAAGTACCTGTCTGAACGCTTCTGGGATGAAGATGCGACGCCCAGGTTGGCGGTTCAGCGGGATGTGGAGCAGGCGATTCGTGCGCACGGCGCCGAGACTTACCCGAACGAATGCTGCGGCGCTCTGTATGGGCGCGACGGCGTGGTGACGGCGACGCTCGCGCTCTCGAACACAACTGACGAGGGACCGCGGCGTCGCTTCCTGGTCCGTCCACAGGATTACGTGGCAGCCGAACGCCGCGCCTCGGAGCTTGGCGCGGAGCTCCTCGGGTTCTACCATTCGCATCCGGATCATCCTGCGCGGCCATCGCAGTACGATCTCGATCACGCGTGGCCGTTTTTCTCGTACATCATCGTGTCCGTTCGCGCGGGCAAGCCAGAGGCGATGACATCCTGGCGGCTGCGTGAGGACCGTTCAGTCTTCGACCCGGAACGCCTGACATATGCCGAACACAATTAACATCCCGACACCGCTTCGCCCGTTCACCGACAAGAAGGAGGCCGTGGAGGTCAGCGGCACCACCGTCGGTGAACTGCTCCTCGATCTCACGACGCGCTACGAGGGACTCCGCAAGCATCTCTATGCCGACAACGGCAAGCTGCGAAACTTCGTGAACGTGTATCTGAACGACGAGGACATCCGCTACCTGCAGCGTGAAGCGACGCCGGTCAAGGCCGGCGACACGCTGAGCATCGTGCCGTCTGTCGCAGGCGGGGCGCCGACGACCGCGGCACCGCCCGAGACGGATCTCTCGCCGGAAGAGATCAAGCGTTACAGCCGGCATCTGATCATGCCGGAGATGGGCATGGACGGTCAGCGCAAGCTAAAACAGTCCAGCGTGTTGTGCATCGGCGCCGGCGGACTTGGTTCCCCGGCTGCGATGTATCTCGCTGCTGCGGGCATCGGCCGCCTCGGCATCGTCGACTTCGACGTCGTTGACTTCAGTAATCTGCAGCGACAGTTGCTGCACACGACCAACGACGTGGGCCGGACGAAGCTCGCGTCAGCGAAGGACAAGGTCGTTGCGCTGAATCCCCACGTGCAGGTCGACACCTACGAAGAAGCGCTCTCTTCCGAGAACGCGATGCGTCTCTTCAAGGGCTACGACGTGATCCTCGATGGGACGGACAACTTCCCGACGCGATACCTCGTGAACGATGCGTGTGTGCTCTCGGGGATTCCGAATGCGTACGGCAGCATCTTCCGTTTCGAGGGGCAAGCGTCGGTCTTCGCGACGAAGGAGGGCCCGTGCTATCGCTGCCTCTATCCCGAGCCGCCACCGCCCGGACTCGTTCCGAGCTGCGCGGAGGGTGGAGTACTCGGTGTGCTGCCCGGCATCATTGGTGTGATCCAGGCCACTGAGTCGATCAAGCTGGTGACCGGTATCGGCGAGCCGCTCATCGGGCGCTTCCTGATCTATGACGCGCTGAAGATGAAGTTCCGTGAGCTGAAGTTGAAGAAGGATCCCGAGTGCCCGGTGTGCGGCCCGAATCCGACGGTTACGAAGCTGATCGACTACGACCAGTTCTGTGGCGTCACCCCGGCTCACGCAACCGACAACGCTGGAGGAACTGTGAGCGATTGGGAGATTACGCCGGTCGAGTTGAAGAAGAAGCTCGATGCGGGGGAGACGCCGTTCATTCTCGACGTACGAGAGCCGAACGAATATCAGATCAATCGGATTCCGGGGTCGACGCTGATCCCGCTCGGCGAGCTTCCGAGGCGATATCAGGAATTGCCCCGGGACCGCGAGATCGTGGCTCAGTGCAAGATGGGCGGCCGCAGCGCGAAGGCGATGGATTTCCTGAAAACCGTCGGGTTCACCAACGTCAAGAACCTGAAGGGCGGAATCCTGGAATGGATCGACAAGGTCGATCCGTCTCAGCCCAAGTACTGAATGCCGACCGTTCTTGACCGGGTTTCGTAAAGGGGACTAAAATACCGACTGGAGAAGTCGGATATCCGGCAATGCCATGTTGAGGTTGTCGAAAAAGGCTGACTACGCGCTGATCGCAGTGAACCACCTTGCGCGAACGCAGGGTAGTCCCTGTGCGTCGACCAGCGCGCGTGATATCGCGGAGCGATACGACATCCCGATCGAGCTGATGGCGAAGGTTCTTCAGCGCCTCGTTCGGACGGGACTCCTGGTATCGACGCAGGGCACGCGCGGGGGTTACATGCTCAGCCGGCCGCCAGCGTCGATCAGCGTGGCGGAGGTGATACAGGCCATCGATGGTCCGTTCACAGTGACCGCCTGCTCCACGGATAAGCACGACTGCGATCAGTACAGCAAGTGCAACGTGCGCGGTCCGCTCTGGCAGATTCGAGAACGGATCGTCGCGACGCTCGGCATGGTGAGCATCGCGGAGATGTCTGCAGAAAGTGAACCCGCGACCGCAGTGGCGGTGGAACTCGCCGTCGTGCGCAGGAGCGGGATGCCAGCAAGCGGGGGCCACGGCCCGCGACAGGGATGACGATGAAGCTGCCGATTTACATGGATTACCACGCCACCACGCCGGCCGATCCGCGCGTGGTCGAGGCGATGCTCCCGTTCTTCACACAACAGTTCGGCAACGCCGCGAGCCGCAATCACGCCTTCGGCTGGGAAGCCGAGGAAGCAGTGGAGAACGCGCGCAAGCAGGTCGCCGATCTGATCGGGGCGAGCGCGAAGGAAGTGATCTTCACGAGCGGCGCCACCGAGTCGAACAACCTGGCGATCAAGGGCGTTGCGGAGATGTACCGCGAAAAGGGCAACCACATCATCACCTGCGTCACCGAGCACAAGGCCGTCATCGATACGTGCAAGAAGCTCGAGAAGCAGGGCGCCCGCGTGACGTATCTGCCGGTGCAGAAGGACGGACGCATCAGCCTGGCCGAACTGCGCGCCGCGATCACGGACAAGACGATCCTCATCACCATCATGACGGCGAACAACGAGATCGGCGTGCTGCAGCCGATCGCCGAGATTGGTGCGATTGCGAAAGAGAAGGGGATCCTGTTCCACACCGACGCGGTCCAGGCGGTCGGTAAGGTTCCCGTCAACGTCAATGAGATGAAGGTCGATCTGCTGTCGCTCAGCGCGCACAAGATGTACGGCCCGAAAGGCGTCGGCGCGCTGTATGTGCGCCGCCGGAATCCGCGCGTGCTGCTCTCAGAGCAGATCAGCGGCGGCGGTCACGAGCGCGGCATGCGATCGGGCACGCTCAACGTGCCGGGCATCGTGGGCCTCGGCAAGGCCGCCGAGTTGTGCCGGCTCGAGATGGCAGCGGACACCGAACGACTGAGCAAGCTGCGCGATCGACTGAACGCTGGGCTCCAGAAGAACCTCGACGAGCTTTATGTCAACGGGTCACTCGAGCATCGCTTGCCGCACAGCCTGAACATCAGCTTCGCGTACGTCGAAGGCGAGTCGCTGCTGATGGGGATCAACGATGTGGCGGTCTCGTCCGGCTCTGCCTGTACCTCCGCGAGCCTGGAGCCGTCATACGTACTGAAGGCGCTCGGCGCGGGCGACGATCTTGCGCACTCGTCCATTCGTTTCGGCCTCGGCCGCTGGACGACGGAAGAAGAGGTCGACTACGTGATCGACAAGTTGACGAACGTCGTGCGCCGGCTGCGTGAGATGTCGCCGCTCTATGAAATGGTCAAAGAAGGCGTGGACCTGTCGAAGATGCAGTGGGTGACGCATTAACGCGTAATTCAGAATGCAAAATGCAAAATGCAAAACGGATCTTGCATTCATTTTGACTTTTGACTTTTGAATTTTGCATTACGGAGAGATTGAGAAATGGCTTACTCAAACAAAGTGATCGACCACTACGAGAACCCGCGCAACGTCGGGTCGCTTCCCAAGAACAGCGCCGACGTCGGGACGGGGCTGGTCGGCGCACCGGAGTGCGGCGACGTCATGAAGCTCCAGGTCCTGGTGAACCCTGAGACCGGCATCATCGACGACGCGAAGTTCAAGACCTTCGGGTGCGGCTCGGCGATCGCCAGCTCCAGCCTCGCAACCGAGTGGCTGAAGGGGAAGACCGTCGATCAGGCGCTTGCGATCAAGAACACGGACATCGTCGCGGAGCTGTCACTGCCGCCGGTGAAGATTCACTGCTCGGTTCTTGCCGAGGACGCGATCAAGGCCGCGATCGCGGACTACAAGAGCAAGCAGGACAAAGACAAGGGCGTTCCGGCAACTGCAGGTCACGCGCAGCCGAACGCGTAACGAGATGATTGAGATCTCCGAGACCGCCGCGCGCAAGATTCATTCGCTCATGTCCAAGCAGGGCATCAGCGATGGCGGTCTTCGTGTGGGCGTGAAAGGTGGGGGCTGCTCCGGGTTGAGTTACACCTTCGCCTGGGAGCGGCAGCCACGTTTCGGCGACGAGGTCTTCGAGGGCCACGGGGCGAAGATCTTCGTGGACAAGAAGAGCTACTTGTTTCTCAAGGGGACGACGCTCGACTACGACACTGCGCTCCTGACGAAGGGCTTCGTGTTCAACAATCCGAACGCGAAACAGACCTGCGGGTGCGGCAGCTCCTTTGGGGCGTAGCCGTTCCGTAGGCGGTATGCAGTAGGCAGGTATGCAGCCTACGACGCACCGCCTACTGCTTACTGCCTACTGCAAAGTGCCCGATGACTCCCGACCCGATTCCTGCGCAGCCTGTCGCGACACTGGAGTGCCGAAACTGCGGTGCCGGCGCTCCCGTTGATGAGCACTTCTGTCCGCAGTGCAGCCGGATCCTGGCGCTCGGACGGCACGGTGACTACTTTTCGTTTTTCGGGTTGCCGCGGCGGCTTGTGATCGATCAGGCGCAGCTCGAGCGACGGTTCCGCGATTTGAGCCGCCAGTTTCACCCGGACTATTTCTACAACGCGGCGGCCACGGAACGGCTCGCAAGTCTGGAGCGGTCGTCGTATCTGAACGACGCGTATCGCGCGCTGCGCAATCCGATCTCGCGGATCGAGCATCTGCTCGCGATCGAAGGGTTGCCGCCGGCGAAGTCAGAAGACCCTTCGACGAGCGCTGGGCAGGCGGCATCGAAGGTTCCGCCCGGGCTGCTCGAGGAAGTGTTCGAGTTGAACGAACAGCTCGACGAGATTCGTGAGTCACGTGAGTCAGGCGGCGATCCGGCTGCGCTGCGCGAGCGGCTCGAGTCGGCGCGCAAACCGATCGACCTGAAGCGCGAGGAGCACGAGCGCGAAGTTGAAGCGCTGAGCGCACGGTGGGACCGGCAGGCAACGGCGAGTCCCGCGGAGAAACGCGCGACGCTCGACGCGCTGCGCGAGCGCTTGCTGGAACGGAACTACATCAACAACTTGCTTGCGACCATTGACAGAGAGTGCGCGGTCCTCGGTCCTCAGTCTCCGGTCCACGGTTCGGAACGAGCGATCCTGAACCCAGAACCGAAGACGGTAGACCCAGGACAGTAGACCGAGGACATGGGCAAAGTCGTAGGAATCGATCTCGGGACGACGAACAGCCTCGTCGCGTACGTGCGCGACGGCGTGCCGCAGGTGATTCGTGACGCGTCGGGCGATGCGCTCGTGCCGTCGGTCGTGTCTCTCGGCGAGGATGGGACCTTCTTCGTGGGCCGCGAGGCGCAGCGACGTCTGCTGACGGCTCCGTCGCGAAGCGTCTACTCGGTCAAGCGATTCATGGGCCGCGGCATCGATGACGTCCGAGATGACGCGGCCCTGCTGCCGTTCAGGGTCGGCGGTGAGGCCGGAGGTGTCGTCCGTATCGGGCTGGACGATCGTGAGTTCACGCCGCCGGAGATCTCTGCGTTCGTGCTTCGCGAATTGAAACAGCGTGCGGAAGATCATTTCCGCGAGCAGGGTGAGTTCGATTTCGAAGTCGATCGTGCCGTCATCACCGTGCCCGCCTATTTCAACGACGCGCAACGAACGGCGACGCGCGACGCCGGCCGGCTGGCCGGGCTCGAAGTGCTGCGCATCGTGAATGAGCCGACAGCCGCATCGCTCGCCTACGGCCTCGATCGCCGCGACCGCGGCATCATCGCGGTGTACGACCTTGGCGGCGGTACGTTCGATATCTCGATCCTCAAGGTCGAAGATGGCGTGTTCCAGGTGCTCGCCACCAACGGCGACACGCATCTGGGTGGCGACGACGTCGATCGGCTCCTCGTGGAGTTGGTGCTGCGCGAGAGCGGCGGTAGCTCGCGCCCCGCCGAAGACATCCAGGCGATCCGCAAGGCCGTGATTGCCGCGAAGCACGATCTCACGGATGTCGAGGAAACCGAGATTCGTCTCGAATCGCTCGACTACCGGCGACGGATCACGCGCGGCGAGTTCGAGCAACTGATGCGTCCGCTTGTCGAGCGAACGATTCAACCTGTTCGTCAGGCTCTCGCCGACGCAGGCCTCGAGCCGGCCGAAGTGGACGAGGCTGTCCTTGTTGGCGGCTCGACGCGAGTCCCATTCGTTCGACGGATCGTGTCGGAGCTGTTCGGCCGAACGCCGCACAGTGAGCTGAACCCGGATGAAGTCGTGGCGCTCGGCGCTGCCGTGCAGGCCGACATTCTGATCAGCGGCCGCCGCGAGATGTTGCTGCTCGACGTCACTCCACTCAGCCTCGGTATTGAAACGATGGGCGGAGTGGTGTCGAAGATCATCCTGCGCAACTCGACGATTCCGGCAAGCGGGCGCGAGATGTTCACGACCGGCGTCGACAATCAGACATCGGTGGATATTCACGTGCTGCAGGGCGAACGTGAACTGGCGACCGACTGCCGCTCACTCGCGCGGTTCAAGCTGCGCGGTATCCCGCCGATGCCGGCGGGTCTGCCGCGTATCGAAGTGAGGTTCCAGATCGACGCGAACGGAATCCTCAG
>Ga0247825_10001401_pt1 | contig 15824 bp, 11 predicted proteins | sample 13C_Vanillin_Day_FD_194413 | JGI IMG/M metagenome (GOLD analysis project Ga0247825, IMG submission 194413) | Soil microbial communities from agricultural site in Penn Yan, New York, United States - 13C_Vanillin_Day48 | ecosystem: Environmental > Terrestrial > Soil > Agricultural land | place... | reverse complement strand
GTTAACCGGGAGGTTGCTGGTTCGACCCCAGCCGCCCCAGTGGCGCGAGGTGCAACGAAGGTCTTCTGCTTCGTTGCACCTCGTGCTTTTCCGCCGGGCTCATTCCAACTTCTCGTAGGCCCCGAGCGTCAGGAACTCGGGGAACTCCCGGGCGCTCACCAGGGCGTCGAGCAGGGCTGCCGCTTCGGGCAGTCGATGCTCCGGCGCCGCGATCGACTCCAGCCGGTCCCGTTCCTCCGCCAGCAGGGCGCGTACCCGCTCCACGGTTACAGCCTCCCCGTCTTCGGTGCGGACAGCGTGCCGCACCCACTGCCACAGCTGCGCCCGCGCGATCTCGGCGGTCGCGGTGTCCTCCATCATGTTGTTGATCGCCACTGCCCCGGAGCCGCGGAGCCAGGCCTCGAGGTACTGCAGGGCGACCGAAACGTCACTCAGCAGCCCCGCCCTGGTGATCCTGGCACCCGGGACCCCGACGTCGAGCAGCTCGTGTCGCCCCACCCGCACTTCCTCGCGGCGCCGCTCCTTCTGGTGAGGGCGCCCCCCGAGCACTCGGTCGAAGACCTCCTGCACCACCGGCACGAGATCGGGATGTGCCACCCAGGCGCCGTCGTAGCCGGCATCCGCCTCGCGCCCCTTGTCCTCCCGTACCTTCGCGAAGGCGGTGGCGTTGACATCCGCGTCGCGCCGGCTGGGAATGAACGCCGCCATCCCGCCGATGGCATGGGCGTGGCGCCGGTGGCAGGTGTGCACCAGCAGCTCGGTATACGCGCGCATGAACGGCACGGACATGGTGAGCTGCGCCCGGTCCGGCAGGATGAACTCTGGACGGTCCCGGAAGTTCTTGATCATGCTGAACAGGTAGTCCCAGCGGCCCGCGTTGAGCCCGGCCGCGTGGTCCCGCAGCTCGTACAGGATCTCGTCCATCTCGAACGCGGCGAGGATCGTCTCGATCAGGACCGTGGCCCGTATGGAGCCGCGGGGCAGGGTCAGCGCGTCCTGGGCGGCGTTGAACACGTCGTTCCACAGCCGCGCCTCGAAATGGCTTTCCAGCTTCGGCAGGTAAAAATACGGCCCGCTCCCGCGCGCCAGCAGCTCGCGAGCGGTGTGAAAGAAGTAGAGCCCGAAGTCCACCAGGCTCGCCGGCACTGGCAGGTCGTCCAGCAGGATGTGCTTCTCCTCGAGATGCCACCCCCGAGGCCGGACCACGAGCGTGGCCAGAGACTCGCCGAGGGCGTAACGCTTCCCTTCGGGGCTCGCGTATTCGAGTGTGCGCCGCACGGCGTCCATGCAGTTGAGCTGCCCGGAGACGACGTTGGTCCAGGGCGGCGAGAGCGCGTCCTCGAAGTCCGCCATGAAGACCCGGGCGCCGGAATTCAGCGCGTTGATCATCATTTTGCGCTCGACCGGCCCGGTGATTTCTACCCGACGGTCGGTCAGGTCGCGCGCGGAGGGCGCCACCGTCCACTCGGACTCGCGGACCCACGCGGTGTCCGGCAGGAAGTCCGGCAGCTCGCCCCCGCGCAGGCGGCGCTGCACCTCGCGCCGCCGGGCGAGGAGCTGGGCGCGCACGGGAGCGAAGCGCCGGATGAGGGGCTCGAGGAAGGCGAGCGCGTCCGGGGTGAGGACGCGGTCCTGCCCAGGCACGTTCGGCCCACGGATGTCGAATGCCGTCATGCTCCTGACCGATCGAGTGTCAGATTGAAGCGACGTGCAGAGCGATGAAGATGAAATGGCAGGCGCTGCCGGCGAGCACCAGGAGATGCCAGAGCCCGTGGTGTCCGAATCGACCGGGCAGCGGATCCGGCCGTTCCACGGCATAGATGATCGCCCCGACCGTGTACGCGACGCCACCCGCGACCAGCCAGCCCAGCCCGGTCCCGACCTCCCTCGCCAGCGGCACCACCGCCACCAGCGCGAGGTACCCCATCCCGAGATAGGTCCCGGTGGAGACCCAGACCGGGGCATCGAGCCACCGGATCTTGAACGGGATGCCCGCCACGGCGATGGTCCAGCTCGCGGCGAGGAGGGCGGGGCCTCCCGATTCGCGCAAGGTGATGGCGGCGACGGGTGTATAGGTCCCCGCGATCAGGAAGTAGATCGCGATGTGGTCCAGGGTCCGGAGCCGGCGCAGCCCGGCGGCGCCCAGGGGCAGGCCGTGATAGCAGGTGCTCGCGCCGTAGAGGAGCAGCAGCGTCGCGCCGTAGATGCCGAACGCCAGGAACTGGGCTCCTCCGCTCGCCATCTGCAGCAGGTACCAGGTGCCCAGCCCCGCGAGCAGAAAACCGATGAAATGGGAGCCGGCGTTGAACGGTTCGCGGACGCGCATGAGTCCAATTTATCCTGTACCCGAGCGTCCGGCCGGGGGTCACCCTTGTACGGGAGAAGGGTTGGAAATACGGTATAGGGACGAATCGGCCCGGTACCGGCGGTCACGAGTGAAGGGATCTTACAGAACGTGCGCGTAGCCGTCTTCTCCGAAGTCTACTGGCCCATGGTGAGCGGAGTGGGTGTGACCCTGTTGCGCCTCACCGAGGCGCTCCAGGCGCGGGGTCACCAGGTCCGAGTGTATTCGGCGAGGTATGGTCTGCCCGCGGGCCAGTCCGACCGCCCCGAGGTGCACCGGTCGCCCAGCGTCCCCTTCTTCCTCTATCCCGACGTCCAGTGGGCCTTCCCGCGAATGCGCGACGTGGTGGACGACCTGGCCCGGTTCCGCCCCGATGTGGTCCACGTGGTCACCGAGTTCTCCCTCGGGATCGCCGGAGTGAAGGCGGCCCGGCAGCTCGGGCTGCCGTTGGTCGCCTCGGCTCACACCGACTATGAGCGCTACGCGGCACGCTACGGCGTTCCCTGGGCGATCCGCGCCGGCTGGCACTATCTCCGCTGGTTCTACGGGCAAGCCCACAAGGTCCTCTGCCCCTCGCGCATCTACGAGCAGCACCTGCACAGCCGCGGCGTCCTGCACACCGGACTCTGGAGCCGCGGTGTGGACCCCGAGTGGTTCCATCCCCGCTTCCGGAACCAGGAATACCGGGCACGCTTCGGGGTCGGGCCCGGCGACCTCCTGGTCACCTACATCGGCCGCATCGCCCGGGAGAAGAACATCGAGCTGCTGCTCCGGGCATGGGAGCGGCTGGCACCGGTGCGCGGCTCGGCCCAGCTCGTTCTCGTGGGCCGGGGGCCGCTGGAGGAGGAGATTCGACGCAGCGAGATCGCCGGCGTGCACGTGCCGGGCCTCCTCCAGGGCCACGAACTCTCGGCCGCCTACGCCTCGGCGGACCTGTTCACCTTTCCTTCGCCGACCGAGACCTTCGGCAACTCGCTGCTCGAAGCGATGGGCTCGGGGCTGCCGTCCCTCGTGGCGGCGTCGGGAGGGGTCCTGGAGTTCTCGGAGCACGGCGACAACGCCTGGCTGGTCGTTCCGGATAGCGTGAAGGCGATCGAGGACGGTCTGAGACGGCTGCTGACCGACGCGGCGCTGCGACGGCACCTGAGCGAGGGCGCGCTCCGTACCGCGAGGGAGCGCGATTGGCATCAGGTGTACGAGCGGCTGCTGGCGGACTACGCGGAGGCGGTGGAAGGGAAGCGGTTCACCCGGGCGGCGTGACCACCGCTCAGGGTGACAGGGTCAGCTGATGCAGCGCGAGGTAGGCGATCGCCGCGATCGCCGCACTCATCGGGATCGTCAGGATCCACGCCCAGACGATCCGCCCTGCGACACCCCAGCGCACCGCCGACAGGCGCTGCGCCGCTCCCACGCCCACGATCGCGCCGGTGATCGTGTGCGTGGTGCTGACCGGCACGCCCAGACTGGTCGCGAGCAGCACCGTGATGCCCCCCGCGGTCTCGGCGCAGAAGCCGCCGAACGGCCGCAGCTTGGTGATTCGAGACCCCATCGTCTTCACGATCCGCCACCCGCCGAACGCGGTGCCCAGCGCGATCGCCACGTGCGCGGCGAGCACGATCCAGAGCGGGACGTGGTCCGCCTTGGGCAGGTAGAAATGGCCCAGCCAGCCGCTCGCGCCCTGGAAGTGCGATTGGCTCGCGACCAGCAGGCTCACGATGATGCCCATCGTCTTCTGCGCGTCGTTGGCGCCGTGGGAGAGGGAATAGAGGCCGGCCGACACCAGCTGGAGTCGGCGGAACACCCGATCCATCGGCCCCGGCGGAGCGTTGCGCAGCGGCCAGGACAGTCCGACCGTCAGGGCGAGGGAGATCGTCATGCCCAGGATCGGGGACACGACGATGAAGAGCAGCGGCAGCGTCCATCCGCCGGGTATCAGGGCGCCGAAACCCGCCTTGGCGATCGCCGCGCCGGCATAGCCGCCGAGCAGCGCATGGGAGGAGGAGCTGGGGATGCCACCCCACCAGGTGATCAGGTCCCACACGATCGCGCCGATCAGCCCTCCCAGGACGACACTGGGGTCGACCACGGCGATGTCGATCAGCCCTTTGCCGATCGTCCTGGCCACGGCGGTGCCGACCACGAAGGCGGCGATGAAGTTGAAGAAGGCGGCCCAGAACACCGCCACCCCGGGCGTGAGCACCCGGGTGGACACCACGGTGGCGATCGAATTGGCGCTGTCGTGAAAGCCGTTGATGAAGTCGAAGGTGAGCGCGATGAGGACGATCACCAGGACGTAGACGATGGCGCTGTCCATGCTCAGGCGTGCTTGATGGAGATGGACTCCAGCACGTTGGCCGCATCCTCGATGGTGTCGAGCGTCTTCTCGAGGTTGTCGTAGATCTCCTTCCACTTGATCACGTCTAGTGGATCCGGCTGGCCGTCGAAGAGGCGGGCGAGCCACTCGTGGTAGAGCGAGTCGCCCTCCTCCTCCATCCGCTTCACCTGCACGCACGCGGCCAGCACGGTCCCGCCCTTGTTCTTCTCCAGCGCAGCGACAGCCACCTGCAGCTCGGCCACCGCCTTGCCGATGACGTCGGCGATGAGCACCGCGCCTTCCGGAGGCTTTCCGGCATGGAACATCAACAGGCGCCGGGCGGTGCCGTCGATCAAGTCCATGACGTCGTCCAGCCGGGAAGCCAGGAGGTGGATGTCCTCCCGGTCGAGCGGGGTGATGAACACCCGGTCCAGCCGGGTGACGACCTCGTGGGTCACCTGGTCGGCTTGATGCTCCAGGCGCTTGATCTGGTCCACGATCGCGGGCCGCCGCAGGGCGTCGGCTCGAAGCAGCTCCTGCAGCAGGTTCGTCGCCTCCACCGTGAAGGTGGCGACGGCGCTGAAGAGATCGAAGAATTTCTCATCGCGAGGAAGGAGCCGCATGATCAAGTCCGGGTAGCGGAAGCAAGCGGCCGGGAAGATAGCACCGGCTCAGCCGGCGAAGCTATCAGCGTTGGGGATTCCGAGCTAATTTGGTTGGCCCGTATGGCCTCACCCACCGACAGCGCGCGGCTCGCCGCGGTCGCCAGGACCGCCCTTCTGGACACCCCTCCGGAGGAGGGTTTCGACCGCCTCACCAGGATGGCGGCCCGCCTCATCGGCGCGCCGGTCTCGCTCATCACCCTCGTCGCCGACGATCGTCAGTTCTTCAAGAGCGCCATGGGGTTGCCGGAGCCCTGGGCGAGCCGGCGGAGCGCCCCGACGAGCTACGCCTTCTGCCGCCAGGTGGCGGTCTCGGGTGAGCCGCTGATCGTCGAGGACACCCGCCGCCACCCGGTGCTCCGCACCGATCCCGCGGTGCGTGAGTTCGGCTGGATCGCCTACGCCGGCGTGCCGCTGGTCACCCGCGACGGCTGGGTGGTGGGCGCGTTCAGCGTCGTGGACGGGATGCCTCGGCTGTGGTCGGAGCGGGATGTGAGCTTGCTCCGCGACCTCGCCGCCTGCGCTGCCACCGAGATCGAGATCCGGCTCAGGGACGCGCGGGAGACGGTGGTCAAGTTCGCCGGCAACGGCGGCCCCCGTCCCCCCGACGTTTTCGAGGATACCGGGATCCCGATGGGCGTGGCCTCCCCTGAAGGCCGCTGGGTCCGGGTGAACTGCGCCCTCGCCGAGCTGCTCGGCTACGGAGAGGACGAGCTGATCGGCGCGCTGGCCGAAGGCATGGTCCACCCGGACGACCGCCCGGCGCAGCGCGAGGCGCTGCGACTGCTGCTCGCGGGCGAGTGCTCCAGCTACACCTCGGAGCACCGCTGTGTCAGGCGGAGCGGCGACCCGGTCTGGGGTCTCGTCACGGTCACCCTGGTGTCGGATGCGGCCCGCCGGCCGCGCCACCTGGTCTACGCGGTCCAGGACATCGGCGACCGCAAACGGGTGGAGGCCGATCTCCGCGAGAGCGAGGAGCGCTACCGGCGGGTGGTGCAGGCAACGCGGCACGTAGCGTGGGACTGGGACCTGGTCACCAATCGGGTCGTCTGGGGCGAGGCCCTGGAGAGCCTGCTCGGCCACTCGCCGCCGGGCTCGGTCACCAGTGCCGACTGGTGGTACGAGCACATCCACGCCCAGGACCGCGAGCGGGTAGTGGCCGGAATCAGGGGCGCGCTGGAGCGGGGGGAGCGCGCCTGGGACCAGGAGTATCGCTTCCGCCGGAGCGACGGCAGCTACGCCCGGGTCACCGCGCGGGGCTACGTCGTGACCGGACGGTCGGGTGAGGCGGTGCGCGTCGTCGGCGCGCTGGCCGACGTGAGCCGTGAGCGGGAGGTCGAGGCCGAGCTTCGCGCCGACATCGCAGAGCGCCGGCGCGCCGAATCGCTCGCCGCGGGCCAGAGCCGGCTGCTCGAGCGGATCGCCGCCGGCGAGGACCTCGGCAGTGTGCTGGAGGCCATCGTGCGGTTCGCGGAGGAGCACGGCGACGGCGCGGTCTCCCTGATGACGCTGGAGCCGGGCGGCGAGCATCTCAGGCTGGCCGCCGCCCCGTCTCTGCCGCCGGAGGTCGCGATCGGCGTGCGGCTCGTGCCGGTCGGGCCGTCACACGGGAGCTGCGGCACGGCTGCGTACCGCGGCACGCCCGTCGTCGTGGGCGACATTGCGACCGATCCGCTGTGGGACAATCCCGGCCGCGAGGTCGTGATGGCGGGCGGGTTGCGCGCCTGCTGGTCGGTGCCGGTTCTCTCGACGTCGGGTGCCGTGCTGGGGACCTTCGCGAACTACTACCGCGAGCCGAGGGAGCCGTCCGCCGAGGAGCTGCGGATCGTGGGGATCGCCAGCCACCTCGCGGGGATCGCCATCGAGCGCTACCGGAACGTCGAGGCCCTGGCCCAGTCCACCCGGCTGCTCCAGCAGGTGCTGGAGACGCTGCCGGTGGGTGTCTGGGTGGTGGCTCCCAGCGGGCGCATCATCTACGGCAACGCCGCCGGCCAACAGCTGTGGGGTGGCGCGCGCTACATCGGCATCGATGGGTTCGACCAGTTCAAAGGCTGGTGGCTGGAGAGCGGACGCCCGATCGCTCCCGACGAGTGGGCGGGGGCGCGGGCCATCCGCGACGGTGAGATCTCCCTGAATGAGCTGATCCGAATCCAGGGCTTCGACGGCTCCGAGCGCACCATCCTGAATTCCGCGGTGCCGATCATGGGCGCTGGCGGCGCCATCGAAGGGGCCATCGTCCTCAATCAGGACGTGAGCGAGCAACGCGCGGCCGAGGAGGCCCTGCGGCGGAGCGAAGAGCAGCTGCGCCAGGCGCAGAAGATGGAAGCCGTGGGGCAGCTCGCGGGTGGAATCGCCCACGACTTCAACAACCTGCTCACCGCGATCCTGAGCTACTGCGAGCTGCTGCTGGAGGAGATCCGCCAGGGCGATCCCATCCGCGGCGACGTCGAGCAGATCCGCCAGGCCGGCCAGCGCGCGGCCGGGCTCACGCGCCAGCTGCTCGCCTTCAGTCGCCGCCAGGTGCTCCAGCCCAAGGTGCTCTCGCTCAACACGGTGGTGGAGAGCACCGAGGGGATGCTCCGCCGCCTCATCGGGGCCGAGATCGTGCTCGACATCAAGGGCGAGCCCGGACTCTGGCACGTGCTCGCCGACCCGGGTCAGCTCGAGCAGGTGCTGGTCAACCTGGTGGTGAACGCGCGCGACGCGATGCCGCGGGGCGGCCGAATCATGGTGGCCACCGAGAACCGGAAGCTGAAGGCCGACTCACTGATGCGGGGGAACGGTGTGCGCCCGGGCTCCTACGTTGCGCTGCTGGTACGCGACACCGGCGTCGGCATCGACCCGGCCATGCACGCCCGGATCTTCGAGCCGTTCTTCACCACCAAGGAGCCTGGCAAGGGTACCGGTCTCGGTCTTTCGACTGTGTACGGGATCGTGCAGCAGAGCGGCGGGCACGTCACCGTGGAGAGCGCGCCCGGCGAGGGCGCCACCTTCACCCTTCTCCTGCCTCGTCATCTCGGAGGTGAGGCGGCCTCCACGTCGAAGGTGGATCGGCGTCGGTTGCCCGGCGGCACGGAGACGCTCCTGCTGGTGGAAGACGAAGCGGCGGTGCGAAGCTCGGCGCGCCGCCTCCTCGAGCGGCAGGGCTACACGGTGCTCGAGGCGAGGCACGGCGGCGACGCCCTGCGGATCGTCGAGGAGGGCGGGCGCCAGATCGATCTGGTCGTGACCGACCTGGTGATGCCGGAGATGGGCGGCAAGGAGCTGGCCGAGCGGCTTCGCGCGCACCGGCCGGGGCTCAAGGTGCTGTTCATGTCGGGCTATACCGAGAAGGTGATCGCCGCGGGGGGCGTCATGCCGCCGAACACCGGGTTCGTGGAGAAGCCGTTCACGGTGGAGCAGCTGATGAGACGGTTGCGGGAGATCCTGGACGAGTAGACATGTCACCCTGAACGCAGTGAAGGGGCCCATCTCGAGCGTGGCCCCCTTCGCTGCGTTCAGGGTGACATGCTGCTGTCGCGGACCAGCGTCAGCAGCTCCTCGGGCCGCTCCAGCCAGTAGTCCGGCTGCGCTCCCTCGAGATGGGCCCGGCCGAACGGGCCCCACAGGACCGCCGCCGTGCGCACGCCCGCGGCGCGACCCGAAAGCATGTCGTGGACGCTGTCGCCCACGTACACCGTCGCGCGCGGGTCGGCGCTCAGAAGCCGCACGGCCTTCTCCACCGGCTCGGGATGGGGTTTGGGGTTCTCCACCTCGTCCGCGCAGACCAGCACGTCCATCAAGGCCTCGAGCTGCACCAGCGTGAGACCGCGAAGCGCCCCCACGCGGTTCTTGCTCGTGACCAGACCGGTCGCGACCCCGTCGGCCTTGAGCGCGCGCACGACCTCCACTACCCCCGGGTAAACCGTCACCATGCGATCGTGGTGCTTCAGGTTGTACTCCCTATAGGTGGCGATCAATGCCTGCAGCGTCGCGGGATCGTCGCGCCAGTCGGCGAACTGCACCGTGAGCGGTGTGCCTACGCCGGCGAGCCACTCATCGTCGCTGCGCGGCGGCAGCCCGTGGGTGGCGAGGGTGTGATGATAGCTGTCCAGGATCAGGCGGACCGAGTCGATGAGGGTGCCGTCAAGGTCGAAGAGCACGGTGCGAATGGCCGGCATGGCAGGAATCTACCTCGGCGACTGATCACGCCGGCACGAACAGCAGGACCCCGCCGAGTCGAGGCTCGATCGCGCTCCAGCCACCCGGAGCGACGGGCAGGCGGCTCGCCTCCCGCTCGAACCTGCCATCGGGCAGGCCGGCAAGCCGCTCCAGCTCGAGCGACTCCCCCGCTGTGTGTCCCCGTCCGACGAATCCGAGTGCCCGCTCGAGTCCGGCCAGAGCCTCGAGATCCCGCCTTCGCGCCGCCTGGCGCACGGCGCGGTGCAGCCGCAGCGAGACCTGGTGCGCGACCGGGTCTGCGGCCGGTGGTGACCATCGGCCGGCCCGTGAAGCCGCGAGCCGAGAGCGGATCGGCGCCGCGAGCAGCTCCAGGGCAGCCTTGATACGGCCGGGCTCCCTCGCCTCGACCGGCGGCGCCGCCACGGCGGCCGCGAGCCTTTCCGCTACGACCGATTCCTCTTCGGTCCACGCGCCGTCAGAAGCCACCCAGACCAACGCCGCCGCCAGCCGCTCGGCGCCGTTGGTCTGGAGCCCGTGGAGCTCGAACAACGCAAGGACGCCGTCGGGCCCGGCCGGGACAACGGCGACGCCGGGGCTCGCCGGGCCTGCGGAATACAGCTCCGCCAGCTCCGAGCGCCACCTCCAGAGGCCACCGCCCGACGGCCCGAGGCCCACCCGCGAGGGCAGTCGCGCCTTCAGCGCCAGCGCCCGGGTCATTCGGAGCGCGCGCTCCACTACTGCCGGGGGGGTGAACGTCACCACCTCCACCGAGGCATTGAGCGACCCCAGCCTCACCGCGCGGCCTTCGCGCTGCTCCAGCCGCATCGGTGTCCAGGGGAGGTCGTAGTGGACCACTCTCGCGGCCCGCTGCAGATCCAGTCCCTCGGCGGCGACATCGGTCGCGATCAGATGACGTGCCGGCGGCCACGCGCCCGACGGGCCACCCTCGCGAAACCATCCCAGGACCGTTGCGCGTGGCAGCGGACAAGGACCGAGTCCGGCCCGGGCTCCGGTGCACCACGCCAGCGCGGGTGGGGCCAGACGGTCTCGGAGATACCGCACCGTCTCCCGCCGCGAGGTGAAGACGAGCGTCGCCTTGCCATCGGCCAGCAGCGTCCGCAATCGCTCGACCTTGCCGTCCGGGGCCTCCTCGGCGCCCGCGGACTCCCGCAGCACCTCGCCGATCGTGTCGAGATCCTCCAAGGAGAGGTCGTTGGGATCGTCGGTGGATGGCAGTAGCTCCCACCACGCCAGCTGTTCCTCCAGCTCTCCAGCGAACCGTCGAATCGCCGCGCGATCGAGCGGGCGCCCCACATTCGCTGCATCCCGGGCATGCAGCAGCAGGTTCCGATAGCGGCGCAGCGCAGCCGCGAGTGCGGCAGGACTGGAGGCTGCCGCGCGTCGTAACACCGTTCGCACCAGGGCTTCCGTTCCCGGCAGCCGGGAGAGCCGGAGCCGGTCCAACCGGGCGAGTGCCGCCTCGGCGGCCTGCGATTCACTGGGCTCGGGGTGGCTCAGCTTACCGTTTCGCGCCGGCCGGTGACCCTCGGCCGGCGCCGACTCGATGACCACCTTCGCCAGCGCGGGCGACCCCTGACCACGCCCGAGCAGCGCCCGCAGGGAAACCACGCCCTCGGCCGAGAGTGCGTCGTCGCGAATGCCGAGGAGAAGCTGGTGCAGCAGATCGGTGAGGCGATTCACGACCGGCGTCGCAGTCACCAATAGCACCGGTCGGCCCAGGAGCCACGGCGCGGTGTGCCGGTACCGCCAGGTGGCAGGGCTCCGGAAGTGGTGCGCCTCGTCCACGATCACCATTCCGCGCTTCGTATCCGGAAGGCGTCCCCGGCTCGCCGCCTCGTGCGAGGCGGTCACGATCCGCAGGCCCAGTGCACCTGCGGTGGCTTTCCATTGTGCCAGGAGCGTGGCCGGCACGAGACAGACCGGCGGCCGGTGAGGCTCGAGCACCGTTGCCACCGCCAGCGCCACGTACGTCTTGCCGCTCCCGACGGGATCTGCAAGAAGGACGCCTCCATGGCGCCGGATCGCATGCAGCGATCGCCGAAAGCTTCGAACCTGCTCAGGGCGAAGCCACCTGGGGGCTGCGTCCCGGGCTTCGTCGGGGGCGAGCAGGCGGGCCATCGCGCGAGCGACCTCGGGGCCAGTCCGCCACTCGCCGGGCCGGAGCGCCGTGACGACGGGATCGGGGACCGGGGCCAGCGCTTCAGCTACGATCCTCGGCACATTCTGCCAAAGAGCTGACGAGGGCGCGGCGGTGGACCTCACTGAGCGAGAGGTGTCGGGCGGCGATGTCATCGAGGTCCTGTTGCACGCCGCGCCCGCTGGTGGCGAGCCGGGTGATGGTGGAGAGATCGGGGTCCGCGAGCGCGCTCTGCGGCAGTGGTAGTGCCCCCACGGTGGCTGCTGTGTACCGGAAGCAGCCCCCGGCGGCGGGCACCGTACCGATCCGAGCCGCGGCTCGAAGCCAACTGCTGTTGAGCCACGCAGCCACGCGGTCCGCTTCCAGGTCGGTGCTCGCCAGCGCCACGTAGCAGCTGTTGAGCGGGACCGTGTCGGGCATGGCGCTGAGCGAGACGGCCCGGAGCACGCGGGCGAGATCGCCCCAGACGACCCGGTGCGCTGCGGTGGCGGCGCTCGACCGGAACAGCGCCCAGGGTGGCCCGCCCGCGTAATCGGTACGAGCGAGCAGCACATTCAGGTGAGGCCGCAAGTAGGCGTCCGCGAGCGGTGGCAGGCGAGGCAGGGGAGTCCCGTCTCTACCGTGAGTCCAGAGAAGGCGCGTCCGCCGGCGAACGGTGAATGGCGCGAGGTCTCGCCCCCTGACGGCCCAGCGCAGCACCTCCGCCTCTACCTCGGGCGGGTTCAGAAACAACCGGTTGGCACCGGTCTTGAGCCCGAGGTGGCACGACAAGACGGAATCGAGCGTGGGGTGCTCTCCTCGCAGCTCGTCCAGCGCGGCCCGGAGCGGCTCAGGGCGCAGCACCCAGGGTGCGCCGCCACGCAACGTCGACTGCGGCACCGTCGGGCCGTGCCGCAGCGTGATCCTCACCCGATGTCGGGGAGCCGCGCTCGCGTTGCGGATCACCAGCGCCAGCGGATACACGGTGGCCTCGAAACTGGCCCGGGGGTCGGTCGTGAGGTCGGCCACCGCGATGAGGGTCGCACCCGCAGTCAGCGAATGCCGCAGGACGGCGCCGTACCCTGCTGTTGCCACCTTTGCCGGCACCAGCATGGCCACCGTACCACCGGGCCGGGTGAGCTCGAGGGAACGCTCGAGAAAGGCGACCGCGAGGTCCGGTCGGTTGGCGTAGCCTCTTCCGCCAGGCCGCCACCACCGATAGCGGGCCGCAAGGCGGCGACGCAGCTCCGGGGACACCTCTTCAGCTCGGAGCCACGGAGGATTGCCCAGCACGAGGTCGAACCCGCCGGCGGCGAAGACGTCCGCGAACTGCACCCGGTAGTCGAACCACGGCACCTGGCGCTCGCGTGCCAGCGCCCGGCGAAGCACGCGCACCTGCCGCAGCTCACGCCGGAGCTCGGCGAGCCTGACAACGCCCGCGCGATCCAGGCCGCGTCGCCCGCCGAAGAGATCCGCTGATCGGGCCCCTTCGAGGCACTCCGCCACCGATGCGCGCGCCGAGGCCTCGGCGTCGGCCAGCGCCACCTCGGCGATCCTGGCCTCGGTGCGGACCAGCTCCCGCAACGCTGCGCGCTTCGCCGCGCCTGTGGCGACCACGATCCGTTTCCTCAGCGCGGCGAGCTCCGGCGCGGGTGCGGTGCGCGCCGGCAAGACGGAGCCCGCGGGATCGAAGAGGCTGTCGCCCTGTCGGATGAGGCAGTCGAGGTTGGGGAGCGGCTGCACCCGCTCCGGACGATCGCTCCGATCGGCCGCGACGACCGCGAGCCACAGCCGAAGCTCGGTCAGCCGCACCGCGGCACCGTTCAGATCCACCCCGAAGAGATTGCGACGGAGCACCTGGCGGCGGAGTGCGGCAGCATGACGGCCGTTCGGATGGGGCGGTGTGAGTCGCTCGAGCGCGCCGAGAAGGAACGCCCCCGAGCCGACGGCGGGATCGAGCACTCTGAGCGTCCGGACCGTTCGCCACGCGGAGCTCTCGCCCTCCGCGAGCCGTCGCTCGGCCTCGGCCTCCGAGCAGCCCAGTCGGTCGGCCACGAGAGGGATCAGCGCCTGATCGAGCAGGCCCCGCACCAGCGCGGCGGGCGTGTAGTAGGTACCCGACGCCCGGCGCTCGTCCGGCGCCATCACCCCTTCGAACACTCGCCCCAGCATGTCGGGAGCGACGCCGCCGCGCTCGTCCGCGTCGAGGGTGAAGTGAAAGCGCTCGAACAGCCCGTCGAAGGCGTCCCGCCAGAGGTTGTTGGGAATGTCACGACGGAGGCGGCGCTCGAGGGGGTGCGGCTCGAAGAGCCCACCGTTGAGGAACGGGATGGAGCCCAGCGCGAGCGCACCGCGGCTCCGCTCCGCCGCCGGGCGATTCAAGGTCCCGAAGAAGAGCGGCCGCAGCAGGTCGCGGTGAATCTTTCGCCTTCGGGCAAGACAGTCGTCCACCGCCTCGACCAGAAACCGCGCGTTGCCGGCCAACCATCCTCTGGCCTGAACGAAATAGAGAAAGAGGATCCGGGTGAGCTGGAGCAGAGCGATCGCGTGCCGGTCGGCGGTGGTCAGGGGACCGGGCAGGCCGGCTGCCATCCGCTCGAGCGTGCACCGGAACTGGCGGAAGTACCGGAGACCCACGGTTTCGCCGCCCAGCGCGTCCACGGCTTGCGCCGCGAAACCTGCCGCGCCACAGGCGGCCGAGGTGGCCAAACGTCGAAGCTTCTCGAGCGCCGCCTCCGTCGGGCGGTCGAGATCCAGCACCAGCCGAGGCGCGCCGGTGAGCGAGATGGCGATGGTCAGGCGGCGTGAGACGGGGTCGAGACCTAGCGTGCCGCAGATCCGCCCTCGCGCCGCCATCTTCTTCGCCAAGGCCCGGGCGACCGTGTCCGCGCGAGGTCCCGCGACCGCATACCACGCAAAGTCTCCCCTGCAGCCCACCACGACCGTGGGCTCGCCCGGTGCCGGAACGGGATCCCACAAAGGCGTGCTGCCCATCGCTGCGGTGAGGGCGGGGAGATCTTCGAGCGAACGAACGCCTTGCAGCGTTTCCGCCAGGTCCACAAGGGCTCCGCGGTGGGCTTGGCGCCCACCTTATTGTTCGGGCTCGGCCCTTGCGGAACCCATCCTTCGCGCGGAGGTACGCATTTGCGTGTGGCGACCCTGCGGGCTACCATCCTTCCCGCGCAGGGCGCCCCCGAGTGAACTTCAATCCCCTTTCTTCGCAATGAGATACGTGTACCGATCGATCCGTCTCGTGGCGCTCCTCGCCCTCAACGCTCCCACACTGGTTGCCCAGACCGTGGCGGACAGCGGCACCTTCGTGGTGCGTCACTCCGGGGACACCGTCGCCACCGAGACCTTCTCCCGCGAGGAGACGTCCATCCACGGCACCCTCGCCCTCAACAACTTCAAGCACACCTTCCACCACTACACCGCCGTCGTGGCCCCGGACGCGTCCGTGCCCATGATCGACATCACGGTGCGCGAGGACGCGGACAGCGGACGGATCAAGGCGAGGCTGTTGCAGCGGGCCCGTATCATCTTCAGGGAAGACAGCGCCGCGGTGGACGCGGTCATCGGGCAGGCGATCTCTACCCAGGTCCTGGGCACCCGGCCGGGCGCGATCCCCTACCTCAACATGTCGTTCGCCCTGCTGGAACAGGCGGTGCGCCGCTCCCGGGCCGGAGGCGGGAAGCAGGTTCCGTTCTTCAATCTGGCAGGTGGTCAGACGGTGAGTGGGACCCTCACACCGGTGGGCAAGGACTCGCTCGCGCTGGCCATCGGCGACGTGGAGTTCCGGCTCAAGGTGGATCCCGACGGTCGCGTGCTGGGCGGCGCGATACCGAAGCAGGACGTGCAAGTGGACCGGCACTGACGCCGGAGGCAGTGTAGGCTCTCCCTCTCCATTCCACCTTGCGGGCTCCTCGCCAGGTTGACCGGGCGCCGATCCCGAGCGCGGTGAGTGCGCCGAGCGGATAGAGCAGGCCGTACCAGGGCGGGATCCGCATTCCGAGAGCGATCAGCATCCAGAACAGCGCGGCGAGCCCCGTCCCGGCGGCGGCTGCCGCGCCGAGGCCGCCGCGTCCGCCAGTGAGCGCCAGTGCCACCGGCGGCACCAGCCAGAAGGCGAACCCGACCACCAGCATCAACGGCACCAGCGCCTGAAGCAGCGGCTCGCCGGGAAACGACCGGCGGCCGCCCAAGTAC
>Ga0247825_10001400_pt1 | contig 15831 bp, 14 predicted proteins | sample 13C_Vanillin_Day_FD_194413 | JGI IMG/M metagenome (GOLD analysis project Ga0247825, IMG submission 194413) | Soil microbial communities from agricultural site in Penn Yan, New York, United States - 13C_Vanillin_Day48 | ecosystem: Environmental > Terrestrial > Soil > Agricultural land | place... | reverse complement strand
ACAGCGCCTCGGCCACGCGCACGCGGGCCGCGGCGATGAACGGGCTCTGGGGATAGCGCTGGCGCATCAGCGTGTCGGCCTCGAGCGCGATCGGCCACGCCTTGGCTCCGGCCGCGCCGGCCGCCACACGCTCGAGCGCGTCGTCGCCGGCCTCGTGGGCCGTGTAGTCGGTCGCCAGCCGGCGCGCCGTGGCGAGGGCGCCCGACCAGTCGCGGCCCTCGAGCGCGACCCCGGTGAGCGCGTAGAGTAGCTCGCCGGCGCGGTCGGCGCTGGCGGGGCCGGGCGGCAGCGCGGCCAGCGCGGCCTGCCCGGGCTTGGCGAAGTCGCGCACGGCCCCGCTCTGGAAGCCGGCGACGGCCAGCCCGTAGTCGGCGGCGGCGGCGACGTCGGGGGTGCCGGCATCCCGGGCGTCGGCGAACGCCTTGCGCGCGTCGTCCCAGCGTTGCTGGCGCAGCGCCACGACGCCGGTGCCGAGGCTCGCGAAGGCGGTGAGACCCTCGCGGCGGGCCAGTGCGAGCGAGCGCTGGGCGCCCGCCACGTCGCCGAGCGACAGCGAGGCGGCGGCCAGCGCGGCGTGGGCGCGGCCGAACAGCGCGGGGAAGGGCGCGCGAGCCAGCCAGTCGTTCAGGGCCGTGCGAGCTCCGGCGCCGTCGCCCGCGCGCACCATCGCGATGCCGCGGTTCAGCCGCGCGAAGTCGGTACGGGCGTGGGTCGGGTAGGCCTGCACGATCCGATCGAGCAGCTCCCGGCCGGCCGGCAGGTCGCCGGCGGCCAAGGCCAATTCGGCGGCGATCACGAGCGCGTCGATCGTTTGCGGATGATCGGGCGCCGCCTTCGCGAAGTCGAGGAACTCGCGCCGGGCGACGTCGTTCTTGCCCTGGCGCAGCGAGGTCCACGCGATGGCCAGGCGGATCGTCGGGCTCTCGGGGGCGTTGGGAAACTCGGTCAGCGCCCGGCGGAACGCCGCCCCGGCGGCGGCGTAGTCGCCCGTCTGGTAGGCGGCCTCGGCCTGCAGGACAGACACGGCCATGCGCAGCTCGGGTGATAGCGAGGCATTCGCCAGCGGCGTCAGCTCGACCAGGGCCTGCTGGAACTCGCGCAGCTCGAAGTTCGCGCGGGCCAGCCGGAAGGCGGCCTGCACGGCGGTGGGCGTGCCCGTCCCCACCTGGCGGGCCAGGTCGAACTGGGTACGCGCTTCGTCGCGGTTGCCCTGGCCGCGATCGATCTCCCCCTTGGCGAGCAGCACCCAGCCGCGCACCTCGGGCGTGAGGTTCATGGCCAGCAGGTCCTGCACGATCGGGTCGACCTGTGCGCTGTTCGGAGAATCGAGTGCCGCCCGCACCAGGCGCAGCAGGAGCGGCAGCGCCAGCGGCGAGCGCCGCGCCGTCAGTGCGGCGGCGGCGTCGCGGGCGCCGGCTTGGTCGCCGCTGGCCAGCAGAGCCAGGGCCAGGCCAGCCTCGCCCCAGTCACGCTCCTTGCCCGCGACCGACGGCCCGTGGACCACGTACGCGCGGAATCCGGCCAGCGCCTCCGGCACGTGCCGGGCGGCCAACGCCCACCACGCCAGGCGCAGCTGCGCGGTCGGCATCAGCGGATGAACGCCGCCCTCGGTGAACCGCTTCAGGTCGGCCTCGGCACGACCGAACTCGCCGATGCGGCCCAGGGCCTCACCGTGCCAGAACAGGATGTCGCGGCCGAGCAGGGCTGGGGTCCCTCGCTGCAGCACCTGCGTCCACGCCTGCTCGGCCTCGGCGTGACGGCCGAGCGCATAGTTGGCGAGCCCGAGGCCATGACGCGCCCACGCCTCGATGGGAGCGGGCACCGGCCCCGCGAGGACGGCGGTGAACACCTCACGGGCGCGGGCGGCGTCGCCGACGCGCAGCGCCGTCCAGCCGCTGGAGTGCTGCGCCCACACGCCCCACTCCCCGCGCGGACTCTCCTGGACGACCTGCCGGAACAGCCAGTCCGCCTCCGGGATCCGGTTGAGACGGTAGTAGGTCTCACCCAGCCAGTAGCGCGCCTCGCGGAGCAGTTCACGATCGGAACCGGGACGCGCCGCGCTCTCCAGGGCCTTGGCGGCGTCGTCCAGCTCGCCCCGCTGCAGGCGCGCGCGGCCGCACTCGAGCGACTCCGAGGCCGCGCCCGTCCATGCCCCGATGCACGGCAGCGTGCGCGGCGGCGGCACGAAGGCGAACGGCTTGTCGCCGGCCGGCACACTGAGCGCGGCCAGCGGCAGCGGTGGCAACTCCATCGGGGAGGGCGGCAGCGGCGCGTCGACGAGCACCAGCGGCTTGTCGAGCGGCGCCGCCACGAACGGCACCAGCGTCGACAGATCGGGCGCCGGCGGCAGGTACGGCCGCGGGGTGGCGGCCACCAGCCCGAGCCACACGGCGGTGAGCGCGAGCGCGCGCCTCACGACTTCTTCCCCGGGGGCTTGTCGGCAGGCTTGGTCGGCTCCGAGCGCTTCGGCGCCGGGGCGGAGGGGCTCGCCTTGAGCTGGCTCTGCATCGCCGTCACGCGCTCGCGCGCCCAGTCGCGCAGGCTGGTGTCGGGGCTGCGCCCGGCCACGGCCTCGTAGGCGGCCAGCGCCGCCTTCCATTCCTTCTGCTCCTCGCGAGCCAGGCCGAGGCCGGCCAGCGCGCGATACCGCGTGCCCGCCTCGACGTCGCTCACCGCGCCCACCGCCTCGAAGGCCTTGGCCGCCTGGGGCAGGCGCTTGAGCTTCAGCTCGGACTCGCCGACCAGCAGCCAGGCCTCGGCCCGGGTCGCGGCGTCGGTGGCCTGGGCCGCGGTGGCGCCGTAGACGCTGGCGTCCTTCCAGTTCTTGCGCTCGAAGGCCGACTTGGCCAGGGCGAAGGCCAGCTGACGGGTGAGCGCGTGATCGGGGAACTCGCTCTTGAGCCGGCGCCAAGCGGTCTCGACGTCCTTGGGCCGGGACAGCCGCCGCGCGATCTCTGCCGCCTCGTGCAGCGCCTCGGCCGTCGCCGGGGTCTGTTCCATCAGAGCCTTGTAGCGGTCCGCCATCTCGGTGGTGTTGCCCGACCGACCGGCCGTCTGCCCGATGAGCTTCTGGGCGGCCGGGGCTTGCTCGTGCGAGGGGTAGGCCGCGACGAACGCGCGCAGGTCGGCGAGGCCGCCGCGGGCGTCGCCATTGTTGAGCTTCACCCAGCCGAGCAGGTACTGCGCGTCCGGGACCAGCTTGGAGCTCGGGTACTTCGTGGCGAACGAGGTGAGCAGCGGCAGCGCTTCGGGGACGCGCTTGAGCTCGACCTCCGCCCGCGCAAGCTGCAGGGTGGCCGCCGGGGTCAGCGCATGCTCGGGCCAGGTCGTCAGGAACTGGCGCAGCGCAGCGGCGGCGGCCTCGGGTCGCTGCAGCTCCAGCTCGGTCCACGCGAAGCCATACAGCGCCTCGGGGGCTCGCGGCGAGGTGGCGTCGGTGCGAACGACCTCGTCGTACGCGGTCTTGGCCTCGGCGAAGCGCTTGAGCCGGAACAGTGCCTCGGCCTGCCAGAACCTCGTCTCGATCTTGTCGGCCGGCGCCGTCAACGCGGCGTCGGCCCGCCCGAGGGCCTCGAAGGCCGACTGGGCGTCGTTGAGCGCCAGCCGCGCCTGGCCGAGCAGCAGCAGGGCACGCGCGTGGCGCGTATCCTTGGGGAACTGGGCGACGAAGCGCTCGAGCGCGCGGCGGGCCACCGGGTAGAACCGATCGGCTAGCGCCCGTTCGCCGACCATGAACAGACGATCGGCTTCGTCGAGCGCCGACACCGGGGCGACTGCGACCATCAGGAGGAGGAGCGCAGCGAGGGTCGGAGCCATCGCCAGGCAGCGCTTCATGCCTCCGAGCGTAGCACGGCCGACGACGAGGTCCCCGAACTCCTTGCGGGAGCGGGCGCGGAGGCGGCTCGCCGGTCGTGCGGCTCGTAGTACAGTCTGGGCGTGCGACTGTGCGTTTTCGACCTCGACCACACCCTGGTCCACACGCCGCTGGACCTGGCGGCGATGGCCCTCGACATGCGCGCGCTGCTCGAGCAGCGCTGCGGCCCGCTGCCCGCCCGGCCCACACGGTATCGCGTGGGCGAGCTGATCGCCTGGTGCCAGACCCACGCGCCGGGGACGGAGCCGCCGCTATGGGAGATCGCCCTCGACCACGAGCGCCAGGCCATGGCCATCGCCACGCTGCAGGCCGGCGCCCGCGAGGCCATCGAGGGGGCGCGCGCGGCCGGCTTCACGACGGCGGTGTGGACCAACAACGCCCGCGAGGTCACCGGCGTCGCCCTCGAGCGCTTCGGGCTGAAGCCGGTGCTCGACCTCGTCGTCACCCGTGACGAGATGCGCGCGCTCAAGCCCGACCCCGACGGCTGGCGGGTGATCGCCGAGCACTTCGGCCCCCACCGCGACGCCGTGGTGGTGGGCGACTCCTGGGTGGACGGCGTGGCCGCCCAGGCCGCCGGGGTCCCGTTCGTCGCTTATCGCGCGAAGGACGCCGATCTCGAGCACTGGAAGATCAGCCCGGTCGCCCGCCTCGACGACCTCGCCGCCCTGCCCGACTGGCTCCGCCGGCGCGGGGGCTGACGGCCGTGGAGCTGTTCGAGGAGCCAGCGAGCGCGGCAGGTACCGGGTCGGCGCCGGCCGGACCGCTGGCCGATCGCATGCGGCCGCGCGGCCTCGACGAGATCGTCGGTCAGGATCACCTGCTCGGACCGGGCCGCGTGCTGCGGACGGCGATCGAGAGCGGCGAGCTCCACTCGATGATCCTGTGGGGGCCGCCGGGGTCGGGCAAGACCACGCTGGCCTCGCTGATGGCCCAGGTGGCCGGCGCGCGCTTCGTGGCCTTCTCCGCGGTGCTCTCCGGCGTCAAGGAGATCCGCCAGGTCGTGGCCGAGGCGGAGACCGAGCGCGCGCGGCGTCGCCGCCGCACGATCGTGTTCGTCGACGAGATCCACCGCTTCAACCGCGGCCAGCAGGACGCCTTCCTGCCCCACGTCGAGAAGGGCACCATCGTGCTGGTCGGGGCCACCACCGAGAACCCGTCGTTCGAGGTGAACTCCGCGCTGCTCTCGCGCTCCCGCGTCTACGTCCTGCACGCGCTCACCGAGGACGACCTGGTGACCATCATGCGACGCGCGGTGGCCGACGCCGAGCGCGGCCTGGCCCGGCTGGCCCCGGCGGTGGACGACGAGGCCCTGCGGCTCATCGCGCGGCTGGCCAACGGCGATGCCCGCTCGGCGCTGAACATCCTGGACCTCGCGGTGCAGCTGGCGACGCCGGCCGATGGCCGCCGGCGCGTGACCGAGGCCGGCATCCGCGACGCCGCCCAGCGCAAGACGCTGCTGTACGACAAGAGCGGCGAGGAGCACTACAACCTCATCTCAGCCCTGCACAAGTCACTGCGCGACTCCGACGCCGACGCCGCCCTCTACTGGATGACCCGCATGCTCGATTCCGGCGAGGATCCGCTCTACGTCGCTCGCCGTCTCGTGCGCTTTGCCTCCGAGGACGTCGGCAACGCCGATCCGCGAGCGCTCACCCTCACGCTGGCCGCCAAGGACGCCTACGAGTTCCTGGGCTCGCCGGAGGGCGAGCTGGCGCTGGCCCAGGCCACGCTGTTCCTGGCGCTGGCGCCCAAGTCCAACGCCGCCTACGTCGCGTTCAACGAGGCCAAGGCTGACGTGCAGGAGCGACCGGCCGAGCCGGTACCGCTGCACATCCGCAACGCGCCCACCGGCCTCATGCGCGATCTCGGCTACGGCGCCGGCTACCAGTACGCGCACGACGCGCCGGAGGCGCGGGTAGCGCAAGAGCACTTGCCGGAGGCGCTCCGGGGACGCCAGTACTACCGGCCGGTCGACCGCGGGCTCGAGGCCGAGTTGGGCCGGCGCCTGGCCGACTGGCGTCGCTGGCGCGCCGAGCGGCAGAAGTAGGGCATTCGCTGGCATCCGCCTTGCCTCGCCAGAGGGCGAGGAGATCTGTCATGAAGCGCTACCTGATGGTCCTTGCCGTGCTCACGTTCTGGGCCGGAGCCGCATACGCCGCGCCCGGTGATCCCCGACTCGTCCAGGGCTCTCTGGAATGGCCATCCACGCTGTCCACCGAGCCTTTCGTGGTCATCCGCGGAGAGGACGGCCGGCTCTACTACACCGACATCAGTGCCGCCCAGCGTCGGGCGGCGAGTTCGGTGACGGCGGGCTCGCGCGTTGCCACCCTCGCGGTCGAGGGCAACCGCCCGCACGAGCTGGCGGCTGTCGTCTTCGGCGCGGGTGACGCCGGCTCGCTCGGGCTGACGGTACGGCCGACCGCGCCGGCCCCGTCGGCCTCGATCGCCCCGACACCGATGGCGCTCAGTGCGCCCGCCGATCCCATGTGGCGGCTGGATGGGACCGTACAGTCCCTCGGGGGGATGCTCCTGACGGTGCAGAATGACGACGGGAAGACGCGCACCGTCGATGTCTCGCAGCTCAGCCCGTTGACCATCCAGGCGCTGCGGCGTGGCGATCGGGTGACGCTCTTCGGGGTGCCGCGGTCGGACGACAAGCTGGTCGCCAACGGCTACGTCCAGACCACCGAGCTGGCGTCGCCGTCCGCCTCGCCTCGCGTCCGGTAGTAGGGTAGTAGCGCGATGGCGGCCCCGGGATGGGGCCCCATCGCGGGGCGTTCGGCGGCATTGGGTCCAGACGTAGCCCTGCGCTCGTCGTCCGGGCGGAGCAGGGCCGCTTCCGGTTGCACGGCCCGCGCCGGGGGACTGCTACAATCGCGTCATGCCGCGCGTGGGCGTGATCTTCGGTGGCCGCTCCGGCGAGCACGAGGTGTCGCTGGCCTCCGCCGCCTCGATCATCGCCGCCCTCGAGCTTCGCGGTCATCACGTGGTCCCCATCGGCATCGCGCGTGACGGCGGCTGGGTCGTCGGCGGCGATCCCATGCGGGCCCTGGCCGAGCAGGCCCGGGTAGCCCTACCCAGCGGCGACGACACCGGCGCCGTGAAGAAGGCACTGGCCGATCGGGCCGAGGGCGTGCTCAGCCAGGCGCCCGCCTCGCTGGTCCGCTCCGAGCCCGCCGGCAGCGTGCCGAGCGAGCTGCGCCAGGGGCTGGACGTCGTCTTCATCGCCCTGCACGGACCCTACGGCGAGGACGGCACCATCCAGGGGCTCCTTGAGGTCGCCGACATCCCGTATGTGGGCGCCGGCGTGCTGGCCTCGGCCGTCGGCATGGACAAGGCCACGATGAAGACGGTCTTCCGCGCCCACGGCCTGCCGATCGTGCCGCACGTGGTCGTCCTGCGGCGCGAGTGGCGAGAGCAGCCCGCCGCCGTCGCCCGCGAGGTCGCCGGCGCGATCGGCTTTCCCTGCTTCGTCAAGCCGTCCAACCTGGGCTCGAGCGTCGGCATCAGCAAGGTGAAGGCCCCGGGCGAGCTCGCCGCGGCCCTGGACGAGGCGGCCCGGCACGACCGCAAGCTGGTGGTCGAGCGCGGGATCCGCGCGCGCGAGATCGAGGTGAGCGTGCTCGGCAACGACACGCCCGAGGCCTCGCTGCCCGGCGAGATCGTCTACGAGGGCGAGTGGTACGACTACGCCACCAAGTACGCCGAGGGCCAGGCCCGGCTCGTGTGCCCCGCCCCCGTGACGCCCGCGCTCATCGCGCGCTTCCGTGAGCTGGCGGTGGCCACGTTCCGCGCCATCGACTGCGCCGGCATGGCCCGCGTGGACTTCTTCCTCGAGGACGGCACGATCTACGTGAACGAGATCAACACGATCCCGGGTTTCACGTCGACGAGCGGCTACGCCCGCATGTGGGAGGCCACCGGCCTCACCTACCCCGACCTCGTCCAGCGACTGGTCGACCTCGCCCTGGAGCGGCACCGCGAGAAGTCGTAGCGTGACGGTCATCATCGCGGGGGGCGGCACCGGCGGCCACACCAGCCCCGGCCTCGCCGTCGCCGCCCGGCTGCGCGAGCGCGGCGTGGAGCACGCCTGGATCGGCAGCCGGGACGGCGTCGAGGCGCGCCGCGCCGTCGAGGAAGGCATCGCCTACCACCCGATCGCCACCGGCAAGCTGCGCCGCTACTGGGCCTGGCGCAACGTCACCGACCTCGCCGTCAACGTGCCGGCCGGCGTCGTGAGCGCCCACAGCCTGCTGCGCCGGCTCCGCCCGCGCGTCGTGCTCGCCACCGGCGGCTTCGTGGCGTTGCCGGTCGTGCTGGCTGCCGCCGTCGCCCGGGTGCCCGTGGTCATCCACGAGCAGACCGCGGTGCCGGGTCTGGCCAACCGCATCGCCGCCCGCACCGCCCGGCGCATCGCGGTGACCTTCGCGGAGAGCGGGCGGCACTTCCCGGCCGCCCGCGTGGTCGTCACCGGCAACCCGCTACGGCCGGAGCTGCGCAGCGGGGCCCGCGCCGATGCGGTGGCCCGCTTCGGGCTCGACCCGACGCTGCCGCTGGTCTACGTCACCGGAGGGGCGCTGGGGGCCCACGCGGTCAACCGGGCCGTGGGCGAGATCTCCGGCGAGCTGCTCGCACACGCGCAGGTCGTCCACCAGTGCGGCGACAACGCGGTCACCGCCGACCGCGCGTGGCTGCAGGCCCGGCGTGACGCCCTGCCGCCGGCGCTGGCCCGGCGTTACACGGTGCAGCCCTGGGTCGGGACGGAGCTGGCCGGCATCTACGCGGCGGTGGCACTGGTGGTCGCGCGCTCCGGCGCCGGCACCGTCAACGAGTGCTGCCAGCTCGGGCTGCCGGCCCTCTACATCCCGATGCCCGGCGCCAGCGGCGATGAGCAGACGGCCAACGCGCGACTGGTGGAACGAGTTGGCGGCTGCGCGATCATGGCGCAGGCCTCCCTCACGCCGGCGCAGCTGCTCGAGCGTATCCTCGGCCTGCTGGCCGAGCCGGCCCGGCTCAAGGAGATGGGCGAGCGCGCCCGCGCGCTGGCCATTCCGGACGCCGCCGACCGCCTCGTCGATCTCCTGCTCGAGGTCGCCGCGTGAGCCGGCGGCTAGAGGTCCGGACGGAGGGCGCAGCCCTCGCAGCGGGGCTCCCCGCGGCAGTGCGTCTTGGCGACGGCGACCAGCAGGGCGTGGAACTCGTTGAACAGCGCGGGATCGGAGGGCAGATGCGATTCCAGGAATGCCCGCGCCGCCTCGTAGCCGGTGTCGCGACGCAGCAGTCCGTGGCGCACCAGCACGCGGCGCGTATAGGCGTCGGCGACGAAGACCGGGCGACCGGCCGCGTAGAGCAGGATCGCGTCGGCCGTCTCTGGCCCCAGGCCGCTGACGGCCAGCAGCTCCCGCCGCAGGGGGGCCAGTGGCGCCCGGCGCAGGCCGCGGAAGTCGCCGTCGAAGCGGCTGAGCAGCCACGAGGTGAAATCGAGCAGCCGCCGGGTCTTGAGCCGGTAGGTGCCGGCCGGGCGCACCAGCGCCTGCAGGGCGATCGGATCGACGCCGGCCAGGCGGCGCGGCGTGAGCAGCCGGCGGGCGCGCAGCGCGGCGACGGCGCGAGCCGCGCCCGCCCAGGCGGTGTGCTGCACGAGGATCGCGCCCACGGCGACCTCGAACGGCGTTCGGGCCGGCCACCAGCCCTGCGGGCCGTGACGGGCCAGCAGCGCCCGGTAGAGTCGGAGCAGGCGCGCCTTGACGGGATCGCGCGGCGGGCCGGGGATCCGGCGCCAGCCGGGCAGCACGGGACGGCCTGAGGCGATGCTGGGCGTCATTCTCCTGCTCCAGAGCCTGGTGCTGGCCATCGCCGGCCCGGCGACCTCACCCGAGTATCTCCCGCTCCGTGTGGCCGCGGCCGAGGGACTGTTCACGCGCGAGGGGCTCAACGTCACCCTCCGCACCACCCGCGCGGAGCCGGGCGCCGCCGAGGCGCTCGTGCAGGGCCAGGCCGACCTGGTCGCGACCACGCTCGACTCCATCCTGCGCTTCGGCCCGCGCACAGTCAGCCAGGGACCGCGACTGGTCTTCGGGCTCACGGCCGCGCCGCCGGTGGCGCTGCTGGTGCCGACCAGCCAGGCCGCGATCGTCAAGTCGCTGAACGACCTGCCGGGCACGCGCGTGGGACTCTCGAGCCCGGGAGCGCCCGAGCAGATGTGGTTCGGCTGGCTCCTGGCCCGTAGCGGGCTCAGCATCGCCCAGATGTGGGTGGTGAGCTACGGCAACCGCGGGCTCGTCGCCGCGATGGAGAGCGGCGACGTGCACTCGGGAATGGTCCACGATCCCGCCGCCACGCGGCTGGTCGCCGACGGCCAGGCGCGCGTGCTCGTCGACCTCCGCACGCCGGCCGCCGTCTCCCAGGCGCTCGGCACGCTCACCCTCAACGCCGGGGTTTTCGCGCGCGCCGACCGGCGGCCGCGCGACCGCGATCTCACCGCGTTCGCGCGTGCCGTGCTGGCCGCCGAGGCTCGCATCGCCACGGCCCCCGTCGACGAGCTGGCCGGACATCTGCCCCGCCGCGCGGCCGGAGACGACGCCGCGATCCGGGTGGAGGGCGCCCGGCAGATCTACCTGCCCGATGGCCTGGTCACCGCCGATCAGGTCCGGGAGACGCTGACCCTGATCCGCGCCCACCAGCCCCTTCCGATCACCAGCCGGGTGCCGTCGCCGGAGGAGCTGCTCCACGTCGAGCCCCTGCGCCGCGTTCTCAGCGCCCCGACGAAACGCTGAGCGGCACGCCGAAGGCGCCCAGCAGCCGGGCCGTCTCCTCCAGCGGTAGCCCCACGACGTTGCTGAAGGAGCCGTCGAGCTCGGCCACGAGGCCGGCGCCCCGCCCCTGGATCGCGTAGGCGCCGGCCTTGTCCAGTGGCTCGCCGGTCGCCACGTAGGCGTCGATCTCGGCCTCGCCGTACCCGGCCATCCGCACCCGGCTCACCACCGCCGTCGACGCCCAGCGCCCGAGGCGCGCGTCCACGACGGCCACACCTGTGATCACCTCGTGGACCCGGCCGCCCAGACTCCTGAGCATGCCGCGGGCGGCGGCGGCATCGGCCGGCTTGCCGAGGGGCTGGCCGTCGATCACGACGACCGTATCGGCGCCCAGCACGACCCCGGTCGGCAGGCGGGCGGCCACGGTGCGCGCCTTGTCGAGCGCCAGCCGGGCGACAGCGTCAGGGAGTGGGCCGGGAGCCAGCGTCTCTTCGATGTCACTGGGAAGCACGCGGAAGTCGGCCCCGAGCGAGCTGAGCAACTCGCGGCGTCTCGGCGAGGCCGACGCGAGGACGAGGGACGGCGCCGCGGCGGGGCCTACGTGACGATCAGCGGGTGGGCGTCGGTGACCACGCGCGTCTGCGCGTCGATGGCCATCCGGATGTGCCGGGGCAGGTGGAAGGCGTGCTGGTGAGTCTGCCCGTCCCAGTACACCATCGGGCCCTTGATCCGCTCGGCGATCAGGCGATCGACCGTGGCGATGTCCTGCCGCATGGGGTCGACCTTCTTGGTGGCGGTGATGAACCCCCACGGCGTGCCGAAGCAGGAGATGAACGTCTGGTAGCCGGCCACCACCGGGAACACCTCGCGCAGCGTCCGGTGGATGGACGTGAAGAAGTCGAGCTCGCCGAGCTTCGTCATGCCCGCCTGCAGGGTGAGCGCGCCGCCCGGCGTGAGGCGCTCGCGCACCAGCGTGTAGAACTCCTTGGTGAAGAGCAGGCAGGCCGGCCCTTCCTCCAGCGGCTCGACCAGGTCGATCGTGATGAAGTCGAAGCGCTCGGACGTCTTTTCCAGGTAGGCCCGGGCGTCCTCGTGCCGGAGCTCGGACCGCGTGTCCTCGAACGCGCCCTGGTGCATCTCGGGCAGGTACTTCTTGCAGAGGTCGACCACCTCGCCGTCGATGTCGACCATGACGGCGCGGCGGATCGAGGGATACCTCAGGATCTCGCGCAGGGTGGCACCCTCACCGCCACCGATCACCAGCCCCGACTCCGGCGCCCGCTCGGAGGCGAGCATGCCGGGGTGGACGAGGGCCTCGTGGTAGACGAAGTCCTCGGCCTGGCTCGACTGGATGCGCCCGTCGAGGACCAGGACCTTGCCGTAGGCGTGGGTATCCATGATCTCGACGTGCTGGAACTTCGTCTGGGCCTCGACGATGGTCCGCCGGATGGCGTGCATGTGGCCCTCGACGGCCGTGGTCGGCTCGAAGAACCACTTATAGGACTGCGGGGTGATCAACTGATTGCGACCGGGCTCTTGTTGACGACCGGGGATGGGGCGTTGATGAACATCCCCCGCTGCATCTCTACGACCGAGGTCCGCTCGGAGCCGAACTGCTCGACCAGGTAGTTGGCGGCCACCTCGGGCTGCAGGACGTCACCGCAAGAGAAGATGTCGACGGCCGCGTACCGGTACTCCGGCCAGGTGTGGATGGACAGGTGGGACTCGGCGATCACGACCACTCCGCTGATGCCGAACGGGTTGAACTCGTGGAACACCACGTCGACGATCGTGGCCTGAGCCCGCTTTGCCGCCTCGACCAGGGCGCCTTTCACGGCTTCCAGGTTGTTGATGGCGTCCGTGTCGCAGTCGAACAACTCGAGAAGCAGGTGTCGCCCCAGCGCGTTCAATCCACTGACCCTCCTTTGATCGGTCCGCCCATCTACCGCACCTCACTTGCGACGTTGCGGTCGCGTCGCTGTTACGGCGAAAAACTTTTTCGCCGGTGACAAAATCTGTTTCACTGTAGGGTCCGTGCCAGTCCATTGCAAGAAAAAAACACGTCTCGCGACCATTTCCGTCTCGGCTCGCTCCCACTTCGTCGCCGTGCCGCTTCGCTGAGTCGCTCGGAGCCGAGCGCCGCGCGCTTCGGCTCGACCGAGCCGCTCCTCGCCAGGCGCGGGCGCCGCGCCGTGCGCCGCCGCTCGCCGCCAGTCGCTCCCCGCTGGCCCGGCGGCGGCGCCGACGGCCGACCGCACCGCTCCGCTACCCGGAAATTCTCGCCGACGGTGCCCGAGCACGCGCGACCGCGCCGCGGCGGCCGCTCGGCGGCGCCGATCACGCTTGCGGAGGTCGTCGAGAGTGGCGTGGGCGTCACTTTTCTCTTGCGTTGGCTCGACGGGCCAGTAAAGTGACGAAAGATTTCTCTCCGCCCTGGCGGCGGCACGGTGATTGGAGGCGAGATCCCCGAGTGAGGAGGAGCGAATGACGAAGACGGTGACGATGGCGGCGGCAACGGCGGGCCACGCTGAAGGCGGCACCACCCTCAATGCCTTCGACAACGCGCTCCTGGCCGCCGGGATCGGCAACATCAACCTCATCAAGGTGTCGAGCATCCTGCCCCCCGAGGTGCCGGTCATCGACCTGCCCAAGATCAAGCCCGGCGCCCTGATCCCGACCGCCTACGCGGCCATAACCAGCGAGACGCCCGGCGAGACGGTGGCGGCTGCCGTCGGCTATGCCGTCCCCGACGACCCGGCCAAGAACGGGGTCATCATGGAGTTCCACGGGGTGGCGACCCGAGCCGAGGCCGAACGCCAGATCCACCTGATGCTGGAGGAGGCGTTCCGGACCCGCGGCGAGGTCATCCGCGAGCGAGCGGTCTTCGCCGTCGAGCACACGGTCGAGCGGGTCGGCTGCGCGCTGGCCGCGATCACCCTGCTGGCGGACGAGGACCTCGTCTAGCCCGGACCGAGCGGCAGCTCCCGGCGGGATGCGACCGGCCTCTCCGCGCTTCATCGCCTGCGAGCGGTCGCTGGCCGACGGACGGATCATCGTCTACGGCATCCCGTTCGAAGGCACCGTCAACCTCCGCAAGGGCGCCGACACCGGGCCGCGGGACCTCCGGCTGGCCTCCGACTCGATCGAGACCTACTCACCGTGGGCCGAGCGCGACCTGGAAGACCTGGCGCTGGCCGACATCGGTGATTGCGAGCTGCCCCGGGACGGCTCCCCGCGCGAGCAGCTCGACGCGGCCCGCAAGCAGATCGCGGCCTGGTGGCGACCCGGGCTCCTTCCGTTCATGCTCGGCGGCGACCATACCTCCACCGTACCGGTGATCGAGGCAATCGCCCCCTCCTTTCCGGAGCTGCGCATCCTGCAGCTCGACGCTCACCCCGACACCCGCGAGGAATTCCTCGGCGAGCGGTACAACTACGCCTCGGCGATGGCGCGGGTGATGGACGTGGTGGAGCCGGCCCGGGTGTTCCAGGTCGGTATGCGGACGGGCTCGCGCGAGGAGTACCTGAACCGCCGGCCGAACTTCTACCCGGTGCTGGCCGGGCATCCGGTCGACGTCGTCCGCCAGCTCATGCCCCAGCTCCGCCACCACCCCCTCTACGTGACGATCGACGTGGACGTGCTCGACCCCTCGGAGGCGCCAGGCACGGGCTCCCCCGAGCCGGGCGGCCTGCGCGTACCCGAGCTGCTGGAGATCGTCCGGATGCTGGGCGACTGCCAGGTGATCGGCGGCGACCTGGTCGAGGTCACCCACGCCTGGGATCCGACCGGGCGCACCGGCATCGCGGCGTCCTGGATCATCCGGGAGGCGATGCTGACCTGGTGGGGCGACGCCCGGTGACGCGGCGCCAGAAGGCGAACCGGGAGCGTGAGTACACCGCGCCCCGGCTCTACGAGATCGCCTTCGACATGAATCGCAAGGGCGAGGTCGACTTCCTCGTCCACTGCTTCAAGCGGTTCGCCCGCCGGCCCGTCCGGCGCGTGCTCGACATCGCGTGCGGCACCGGCCCTCACCTGGTCCGCCTGGCCGAGCGCGGCTACGGCATGGCCGGGCTCGATCTGTCCAGCCGCAACATCGAGTTCTTGGGCGAGCGGCTGGCCGCCAAGGGCCTCGGCGGCGAGCTGGTCGTGGGCGACATGACGGACTTCCGGCTGGCCCGGCCCGTCGACGCCGCCATCTGCATGCAGGACTCGCAGGGCCACCTGCTCACCAACGCCCAGCTCCTGGCCCACCTGCGCAGCGTGGCGCGCAACCTGCGCCGCGGGGGGCTCTACGTGTTCGACCGCTACATGGCCTCGTCCTGGACCAACCCGGCCCGGTCGTGGTCGTGGTCGCGGCGGCGGGGCGGCCTCATCGTGCGCGCCTCGTTCTCGGCGCTGAACGACGTCGATCCCGTCAGCCAGGTCTTCAAGGAGCACCTGACGCTGGAGGGCGTGGAGAACGGCGCCCGGCGCGTGTACCGGCAGACGCACCTCTCCCGCATGGTGTTCCCGCAGGAGCTGCGCGGCCTGGTGGAGCTGGCCGGGGGCTTCGAGTTCGTGCAGTGGTTCTTCGGCTTCAAGCCGCACCAGGTCCTCGAGAAGTCGAAGCACCCCCTGCTGATGGTGGTCGTCCTTCGCCGCACGTAGCGCCCGGCCGCACGGCGCGGCCGGGCGGCCCCTGTCACGCGGTACGCTGAGCCCCATGCCTCGACGTTCGGCCGTGCTGCGGCTCAAGCGTGACCGTGAGGCCCGGGCGCACGTGCACCCGTGGATCTTCAAGGGCGACGTCGCCGACGCCAGCCCGGTGGAGCCGGGTAGCGTCGTCACCGTGCTCGACGCGGGGGGACGGTTCGTCGGCCGGGGCCTGTTCAATCCGCGACCGGCACTGTGCTGCCGGATCGTGACCTGGCAGGACGAGCCCGTCGATGCCCGGCTCCTCGGGCGGCGGATCACCGCCGCCATCGCGGCGCGGGGCCAGACGGTGCCGGTGGTCGGACGGCTGGTGTGGAGCGAGGCGGACGGCCTGCCCGGCCTGGTGGTCGATCGCTACGGGCCGGTGCTGGTCGTGCAGTGCCAGACCCTCGGCATCCGGCGGATGCGCGACGACCTCGTGGCCGCGCTCCGCGCCCGGCTCGGGGATCTCGCGGTGCTCGGCAGCGACGACCCCGTCGTGGCCGGCCTGGAGGGCTTCGAGCCGGACAC
>Ga0247825_10001399_pt1 | contig 15832 bp, 13 predicted proteins | sample 13C_Vanillin_Day_FD_194413 | JGI IMG/M metagenome (GOLD analysis project Ga0247825, IMG submission 194413) | Soil microbial communities from agricultural site in Penn Yan, New York, United States - 13C_Vanillin_Day48 | ecosystem: Environmental > Terrestrial > Soil > Agricultural land | place... | reverse complement strand
CCGCGGCGCTGCGTTTCTGGCTGTCGCGGCTGTACGACTTTCACCTGCCGCGGCCCGGCATGCTGGTCCACGCCCACGACCCGGAGCACTTCCGCGAGATTCTCGAGTGGAGAGTACGCGTCCGGCCACCGCAGTTGCTGAACTAAGGATGAACTAAGGGGTGCAGGCCCGGATCGTCGGCGCGGTGCGCGGCGTGCGCTGGCTCGGCGAAGGCTGGCGGCTGTTTCGCGCCGCGCCGCTTCCCTGGCTGGCATTGTCGTGCGTGTATCTTCTCGGGACGAACCTGCTCGTCCTCCTGCCCTTCATAGGCATGCTGATCGCGCTGATCATCGTGCCGCCGCTCACCGTGGGCATGATGGCGGCCGCGCGTGCGGCATCGGCAGGCCGGCGGCCCGAGCTCGGCATGCTCGCCGAGGGCTTCCGCACGCAGACTCGCTCGCAGCTCGCGCTCGGGGTGGTCTATCTCGCCTGCTCGATGCTGATCTTCGCGGCGACCACGGCGGCCGACGGCGCGGGCGGACTGCGCGCCCTGATGAGCGGACGCGCCCCGTCCGCCGAGACGGAGCTGCAGGCCGTATTGTTGCCCCTTGCAGTCCTGGGACTCCTTTACCTGCCGGTGTTCATGATGTTCTGGTTTTCGCCGCCGCTCGCTGCGTGGCATGCCACGGGTCCTGCGCGCGCATTGTTTTTCAGCTTCGTCGCCTGCCTGATGAACTGGCGCGCCTTCCTCGCGTACGGCGTAACCGCGGTGCTGGTGATGGTGGTGGTACCGGCGCTCGCTTTGCTCGCCCTGCGCATCCTCTTCCCCGTCGAGCTCAAGGCGGCCGCCGTCTCGTTCGTGTTTCCCTTGCTCCTGGTCCTGATGCCGACGCTCTTTTCCAGCTTCTACGCGAGCTACCGCGACGTTTTCGGCTCCGAAGGGCAATGACGCGCGTCCGGGAAATTCCCTACAACTACACCTCGTTTTCGGACCGGGAGATCGTGCTGCGCCTCGCCGGCGAGGAAGCGTGGCAGCTCGTTTCCGAGCTGCGCGCCGAACGGCGCACCGGCCGCTCGGCGCGCATGCTCTACGAGGTGCTGGGCGAGATTTGGGCGATCCAGCGCAATCCCTATCTCGAGGACGAGCTCATGAGCCGGCCGCGGCGGCGGACCGAGCTGCTCGCCGGAATGCGGCGGCGACTCGCGGCGATCGAGTCGCGGCGGGCCGGAAGCAGCAAGGTGGCGCGCCTGCTTGCGCTGGCGGCGCACGCGGTCGAGCGCTTCGAGGCGCAGTTCGCGGCCACACGCGCGCTGCGCGCGAGCGCCCTGCGGCGGCTCTCGCGCGTGACGCGGCGCGACAACATCCTCTTCGACGGCTTCGCCCGGGTCTCGCACGTCACCGATGCCACCGACTGGCGCGTCGAATATCCGTTCGTCGTGCTGACGCCCGACACCGAGGAGGAAATCCTCCTCATCGTACGCGAGCTGATCGCGCTGGACCTCACGATCATTCCGCGCGGCGGCGGCACCGGCTACACGGGCGGGGCGGTTCCGCTGACGCGCCGCTCCGCCGTGATCAACACCGAAAAGCTCGATCGCCTGGGCGCGGTCGAATACGCCGAGCTTCCCGGCGTGCCGCGGCGCGTGCCGACGCTTCTCGCCGGGGCCGGCGCGGTCACCAAGCGCCTGATGGACGTGGCCGAGGAGGCCGGGCTCGTGTTCGCGGTCGACCCCACCTCGGCCGATGCCTCCTGCATCGGCGGCAACGTGGCGATGAACGCCGGCGGCAAGAAGGCGGTGCTCTGGGGCACGGCGATCGACAACCTCGTGTCCTGGCGGATGGTGACGCCGCAGGGCGAATGGCTCGAGGTGGAGCGCCTGGAGCACAACCTCGGCAAGATCCACGATGCGGCAAGCGCCAAATTCCGTCTGCGGTTCTCTGACGAAAAAAAGCAAATTCGTGAAAAGACACTGGAGATCCCTGGCTCCCAGTTCCGCAAGGAAGGGCTCGGCAAGGACGTGACCGACAAGTTCCTCGCCGGGCTGCCGGGAGTGCAGAAGGAAGGCACCGACGGGATCATCACCTCGGCGCGCTTCATCCTGCACAAGATGCCGGGGCACACGCGCACCGTGTGCCTGGAGTTCTTCGGCCTCGCCAAGGATGCGGTGCCGGCCATCGTCGAAATAAAGAATTACCTGGAAGGCCACAAACACGTTCTGCTGGCCGGGCTCGAGCATCTGGACGCACGCTACGTAAAGGCGGTCGGCTACGCCACCAAGTCGCGCCGCAGCGAGCGGCCGCGGATGGTGCTCATCGGCGACCTCGTCGGCGACAACGTGGACGAAGTGGCTTCGGCCGCCTCCGCGGTCGTGCGCATCGCCAACGCGCGCGGCGGCGAGGGCTTCATCGCCGTCTCGGCCGAGGCGCGCAAGCGCTTCTGGGTCGACCGGGCGCGGACCGCGGCCATCGCCAGGCACACCAACGCCTTCAAGATCAACGAGGACGTGGTCATCCCGCTGGAGCGCCTGGGCGACTACACCGACGGCGTGGAGCGCATCAACATCGAGCTCGCCATCCAGAACAAGCTCGAGCTCACCGATGCGCTGGAAGCGTATTTCTCGGGCGAGCTCGAGCTGCACCAGCCCGACGAGCCGCTGCCCGCCGCCGAGGTGCTCGGCGAGCGTCCGGGACGCGCCCTGGAGCTCATCCGCGCCGTGCGCGAACGCTGGCAAGGGCTGGCGCGCGAGCTCGACGGCCAGTTCCGCGCCATTCAGTCCGGGGCCGTGCGCCTGTCGTGGAAGAGCGAGCTGCGCGAGCCGCTGCGCCGGCTCTTCGACGGCGGCGCATTCGGACCCATCCTCGAGGGCGCGAACGCGGTGCACCGGCGCGTGCTCCGCGGGCGCGTGTTCGTGGCGCTCCACATGCACGCCGGCGACGGCAACGTCCACACCAACATCCCGGTGAACTCCGACGACTACGCCATGCTTCAGCGCGCGACGCAGGCGGTGGCGCGGATCATGGCGCTCGCCCGGTCGCTTGGCGGGGTGATTTCCGGTGAGCACGGTATCGGCATCACCAAGCTCGAATTCCTCCAGCCGGAGGAGATCGAGCCTTTCCGCGCCTACAAGCGCGAGGTCGACCCGGAAGGGCGCTTCAACGCCGGAAAGCTCCTTCCCGGGGGCGATCTCACCAACGCCTATACCCCGAGCTTCTCCCTCATCGGAGCCGAATCGCTGCTGCTCGAGAAGACCGATCTGGGCCGCGTCACCGATGCGATCAAGGACTGCTTGCGCTGCGGCAAGTGCAAGCCGCCGTGCGCCACCCACGTGCCGCGCGCCAACCTGCTCTACTCGCCGCGCAACAAGATCCTCGCGACCTCATTGCTCACCGAGGCGATCCTGTACGAGGAGCAGACGCGCCGCGGCGTCGCGCTCGCGCACTACGACGAATACGCCGATGTCGCCGACCACTGCACGGTCTGCCACAAGTGCGAGCCCGCCTGCCCGGTCGACATCGATTTCGGCGACGTCTCGATCGTCATGCGCAACCACCTGCGCCGCTCGGGGAGGCGGCGCTTCAATCCCGGCACGCGCGCTTCGATGCTGTTTCTCAACCTCACCGATCCGCGCGCGGTCAAGCTGGTGCGCAGCCTCTTCATCGACTGGGGCTACAAGGCGCAGCGCACCGCCTACCGGTTGCTCAGGCCTTTCGGCAAAAGACAGACGATGAAACCGCCGCTGACGACGGGCGGGCAGCCTGCGCTGCGCGCGCAGGTGATCCACTTCATCAACAAGCCGATGCCGGGAGGGCTGCCCAAGAAGACGGCCCGCGCGCTGCTCGACATCGAGGACGCGAGGGTGGTCCCCATCATTCGCGATCCCGCGAAGGTGAGGGAGGACTCCGACGCCGTGTTCTACTTTCCCGGCTGCGGCTCGGAGCGCCTGTTCTCGCAGGTCGGCCTCGCCACCCAGGCGATGCTCTACGAGCTCGGCGCCCAGTGCGTGCTGCCGCCGGGCTACCTGTGCTGCGGCTATCCGCAGACTTCGGCGGGCGACGCCGACCGGGGCGAGCGCATCATCGTCCAGAACCGCGTGCACTTCCATCGCCTCGCGACCACGCTCAACTACCTGGACATCCGGACGGTGATCGTCTCCTGCGGCACCTGCCTCGACCAGCTCGAGAAGTACGAGTTCGGCAAGATCTTCCCCGGCGCGCGCCTGCTCGACATCCACGAGTACCTGCTCGAGAAGGGCGTGAAAGTGGGAGGCGCCGACTCTCCCCTTACGGGCGTGCGCTACATGTACCACGACCCCTGCCATACCCCCATCAAGACCATGCAGCCCATGAAGGTGGTGAACGCGCTCATGGGCGGCGGCGTGCCAAGGAGCGAGGGCTGCTGCGGCGAATCCGGGACCCTCGCGATGACGCGGCCGGACGTCTCGACCCAGGTGCGCTTCAGCAAGCAGGAAAGCCTCATGCAAGGCATGCGTCAGTTCGAGGGCGAGAGTGTGAAAGTTCTCACATCGTGTCCGTCGTGCCTGCAGGGACTCGCGCGCTTCTCCCATGACACTGGGGCGGAAGCGGACTATATTGTGGTGGAGCTGGCGCGGCGGCTGCTCGGTGAGCACTGGCTGCCGCAATTCATAAAAAAAGCCAACGCTGGCGGAATCGAACGAGTGCTGCTTTAGCCGACGCGTGACACTTCCCGACCTCAATCCCAGGGCCGCGCCCCAGTTCGTCGACGCGCAGGCCTGCAAGACGTGGCTCGCCGGCGTGCCCCTCGCCAATGTCGCCGTCGCGCAGCAGGATCTCCTCGCCGAGCTCGAGGTCTTCAACCGCTTTCCGACCTCCGCCGCGAACCGGCTCGCGGTGCTCGAGACGCTGCGCGAGCCGGTGAGCTTCGTGCAGCTCGAGCGCGCCAAGCAGTTCACCAACCGCGCGCTGCCCATGGTCCCGGCGGAGTCGGCGGCGTTCGAGGACACCGTGGAGCTCTGGGAGCAGATGCGGGTGGGCTATCTGCGCTGCCTGCACGCGGCGGCCGGAGGCGAAGCTGCCATGCGAACGCAGGCCGGGCTGCTTGCGCAGCGGCTCGCGGCCTATTCCGGGCACAGGATGTTCCACTATTACCGCGCCTACCGCGAAGTGCCGGCGAGCGACTGGAGGTCGCTGCACGAAGTCTATGCGCTGGCGGAAAAGCTGGGCGTGGCCGAAACCGACGTCAAGGACTACCTCAACCGCGACATCCACGATTCCTCGGCGCGCATCGCGTACATTCGTGCGGTGCTGATGGGATTGGCGAACCCGCACGAGCTCGGCCAGCGTAGCCTCACGTTCCTCGCCTACCTCCTCGGGCGCTGGGCCTCGAAGGTGGAAGTCATGCGCAATCCCGTGGCCGAGGGCGACGGCGTGCCGCCGCTCATGGTCGACCTCGCAGGCGAGCGCCTCCCGGAGCGCGTCGATGCGCGCACGCCGCTGCCCGCCGAGCCGCGCTACCTCGACACGACGGCGCTCGCGAAGAGCCTGCGCAACCGCGTCGCGCTGCTGCGCAAAGGCGAGTCGCCGGCCAAGCTCGCCCTCGGGGAGGATTGCGTCCAGCCCTCCTGCGAGCAGACCCTGGTCTTCCTCTACCGGCAGTGGTGCCAGGCGAAGCCCGCCCGCGCGGCTGCGGCAAGCGGCGCGAACATCACCGCCCAGATCACCAACGACATGGTGGCGATTCATCACTACATGTCGGCCGGGAACCAGCGCCGCCAGGTCGAAGCGCGCGAGCTTACGCAGCAGCAACGCCAGGAGCTCGAAACCCTGGGCCACATCCGGAGCGTGCACAACGAGCAGTACACGAGCGAGCGCGGCTATGCCCTTGAGGACTGGAAGATCGAGGACGACAGCGCCACCGAGCTGCATGTCGTGCGGCCCGTCGGGCAGGGCGCCAAGCGCTATGCCCACGGGCAGCTGGTCGCGGTGCGCCCGCCCGACGCCTTGGGATTCATCCTTGGCCAGGTGCGCTGGCTGATCGGCGGCGCGGCGGGCGAGCTGCGCGCCGGCGTCAAGCTGATGCCGGGCATCGCCAGCGCGACCTCCGTGCGCGGCACGGGTCTCAACGACAAGGCCGAGCGCCCGGTTTGCGCGCTTTCCGTTGCCGCCGTGCCGGCCGTGAAGTCGCCGCCGACGTTCGTCCTGCCGGCCGGGTGGTACAAGCCCAACCGCGTGCTGGAAATCGTCGGGGACACCTCGTACCGCGTGCGCCTGACCGAGGTGATCGAGCGCGGCAGCGACTTCGAGCGCGTCTCCTACGAGGCGGCTTAGCCGTCTCAAGCGGCTTCTTGCTTTTCTCCCGGCGGCAGCACCCGACCCGGTGGAAACACCGCGCTGAAGGTCGATCCTCGGTCGGGCTCGCTCACCACGTCGAGCACAGCCTGGTGGCGGGTCAGGGCGTGCTTGACGATCGCGAGGCCCAGGCCGGTGCCGCCGGTCTCCCGCGAGCGGCCGCTGTCGACCCGGTAGAAGCGCTCGGTGAGGCGCGGTATATGGCGTGCCTCGATGCCTATGCCGGAGTCGCTGACGGAGAACACGCCGCCGTTCTCGCCGATGCGCCAGGCGAGCCGCACCGTGCCGTCATCGGGCGTGTAGCGCACCGCGTTCGATACGAGGTTCGAGAAGGCGCTGTGCAGCTCGGTGGCGCTTCCGAGCAGCCGGCAGTCGTCGTGCACCGTGGCCTCGACGCGGTGGCGGCCGGCCGAGAGCGCTCGCGCCTCGTCCGCCAGCTGCTCGAGGAACACACGCATGTCGATCGGCTCCTCGTCGGCCGGAGCGGCGCTCGACTCGAGCGCCGAGAGCGTCAGCAGATCTTCCACCAGGCGCTGCATGCGCCTTGCCTGCTCCGCCATCATCGCGAGGTACCTGCTGCGTTGCCCCGGGGTCAGCGGGATTGAGTCCTCCGACAAGGTCTCGACGAATCCCGTCAGCACGGTCACCGGCGTCTTCAGCTCGTGCGAGACGTTGGCGACGAAGTCGCGCCGCATCGTGTCGATGCGCTCGTCGGTGGTGACGTCGCGCGAGTTGAGCAGCTTCTGATCCTCGCCGAACTCGATGATACGGAGCGACAGGGTCGTGTCCCGCGCGCGCAGCACGAGCGGCTGGCCGAACTCGCCGTCCGCGAGGTAGGTCACGAAGTCGGGCTGGCGCAGGAGGTTGACGACGGGCTGCCCCAGGTCGCGCCGGGCGTCGATGCCGAAGTGGTGCGCCGCGGTCGGGTTCGACCATTCGATGCGGTTGTCGCGGTCGAGGATCACGACCCCATCGGGAAGCGCGCGAACCGCAGCGCGAAAGCGCGCCAGCGCTTGCACCACGCTCTCGTGCTCCGCGTCGCGACCCCTCAGGAAGCGGTGCAGCTCGGCGAGCGCCTCTTCCCAGACGCCTCGGCCGGGCGGCAGGGTGTCGAGCCGGGGTCGGCGCAGCCAGCTGCGCAGCGCCGACAGGTGGAGCTGGTGGTACGCGACACGGATCGCCAACACCGCGGCGATGGCGGCCAGGATGATGGCTGCTACGCTCACTCCGGGTTGGCGGAGAACCGGTACCCGGAGCCGCGTACCGTCTCGACCAGCCGGTCGTGCCCCGACGCCTCGAGCGCCTTCCTCAGGCGCCGGATGTGCACATCCACCGTGCGCTCTTCCACGAACACGTGGTCGCCCCACACCTGGTCGAGAAGCTGCGTGCGCGAATGCACCCGCTCCGCATGGGTCATCAGGAAGTGAAGCAGCCGGAATTCGCTCGGACCCAGCGCCAGGGGCTTCGCGCCGCCGAACACGCGGCGCGTTCCCGGGTCCAGCCGCAGCCCGGACACCTCCACCGGGTCGTCGGTCATCTGCGGCGCCCGCCGCCGCAGGACCGCCTTGATGCGGGCGAGGAGCTCGCGGACCGAGAATGGCTTGGTCACATAGTCGTCGGCGCCCGCCTCGAGGCCGGCGATCTTGTCTGCCTCGCCGCCGCGGGCGGTCAGCATGATGATGGGGATCTGCCGGGTGCGCTCCTCCTGGCGCAGCTGGCGCGCGAGCGAGACGCCCGACATGCCGGGAAGCATCCAGTCGATGAGCAGCAGGTCCGGGAGCGCGTTCCTGACGATGCCGAGCGCGCCTTCGGCGTCGCCTGCCCGGATGACATGGTGGCCGGCATGCTGGAGGTTGACGGCGATCAGCTCCTGGATCGCCGGCTCGTCTTCTACGACCAGGATATTCGCGGCCATTTGGAGTGAGGCCATTGTATGAAGGGTTTGTGACCGATTTGTTTCAAGTCCTGGGGCGTATGATCGCCGCCAAATGCCGCCGGAGCGCATTCCGACCGAAATCAAGCTGCACCAGAAATCGCGCATCATGGAGATCGCGTTCTCCGATGGATCCGGATTTCGCCTGCCCTATGAATACCTTAGGGTCTATTCACCCTCGGCCGAGGTGCGCGGCCATGGCCCGGGACAGGAGGTGCTGCAAACGGGGAAGCGTGAAGTGGAGATTAGCGCCCTGGAGGCGGTCGGCTCTTATGCGGTGCAGCCGGTCTTCTCGGATGGCCACAGCACCGGCATCTACTCGTGGGATTACCTCTACGAGCTGGGGCAGAATCAGGACCGCCTCTGGCGCGAGTATCTCGACAGACTGTCCGCCGCTGGGGCCTCGCGGGATAAGTAGACGCTCACTATGAAAAACGAAACCGACTTTGGATACGAGCGGGTAGCCGAAGGCGAAAAGGCGAGCCGCGTGGGCGCGGTTTTCGATCGGGTCGCCGAGCGCTACGACCTGATGAACGACCTGATGTCGCTAGGCCTGCACCGGCTGTGGAAGGTCTTCGCCGTCTCGATCGCGCGTCCGCGGCCGGGGGAGCGTGTCCTCGACGTCGCCACGGGAAGCGGCGACCTTGCCCGCGCCCTCGGCGAGCGCGTACGGCCCGGCGGGGAAATCTGGCTTACGGATATCAACCGCAGCATGCTCGAACGCGGCCGCGACCGCGTGCTCGACAAGGGCCTGCTCGCGCCGGCGGTTCAATGCGATGCCGAGCGCCTGCCCTTTCCCGGCGCGTATTTCGATTGCGTGACGGTCGCTTTCGGCTTGCGCAACATGACCCACAAGCCTCAGGCGCTCGCCGAGATGACCCGCGTGCTCAAGCCCGGCGGGCGGCTCGTCGTGCTCGAATTTTCGAAGGTATGGAAGCCGCTCCAGCGCGCCTACGACCTCTACTCCTTCAAAGTGCTGCCTTGGCTGGGCCAGCGCGTCGCCGGCGACGCCGCCGCGTACCGCTACCTCGCCGAATCGATCCGCATGCATCCCGATCAGGCGGAGCTCTCGAGGCTGCTGGAAGGCGCCGGACTGTCCCGCGTCGAAGTATTCAATCTGGCGGCCGGGGTGGTCGCGGTCCATCGCGGGTACCGAATTTGATAGCATGGAAGACTTGGTCTTGGCAGGAGGTTGATATGCGAAGAGGGTTAATAGGCCTGTGCGCCCTGGTGCTCTGCGGCGTACTTGCCATGGAAGACGCCGATGCAAGGCGCATTGGAGGCGCCCGCAGCAGCGGCGTGCAGAGAAGCGTTCCCAACAATCCGCCGGCGTCCACGCCGGCCAAGCCTGCGCAGCAGCAGGCGGCGCCGAGCCAGCAGGCGAGTCCAAACGGCCAGGCCGCCGCCGCGCAGCCTTCGGGCTTGAGCCGCTGGATGCCGATGCTCGGCGGTCTCGCGCTCGGCGGCCTGCTCGGCTATCTCTTCGCCGGAAACGGCCTGGTCGGCATTCTGCTTCTCGTCGCGCTCGCCCTCGGCGTCGTGCTCATCGTCCGCTCGTTCGCCCGCAGGGGCGCCCCGGCGACGCAGCGCATGCAGTACGCGGGGATGCGCGAGGAGCCGGTCCTGGTAACGCGCTCGCAAGCTCATGAAGCGGTGCAACCCGTTGCTGGATTGCCGGCGGGCTTCGACACCGCTGGGTTCCTGCGCGGAGCCAAGATGAACTTCGTGAAGCTGCAGCTTGCCAACGATCGCGGCAGGCTGGACGAGATCCGCGATTTTACGACCGACGAGATGTTTGCCGACCTCGAGCGGGACATTGCCGAGCGCCGCGGCGAGGGCCAGCAGACCGACGTCGAGGACCTCGATGCCCAGCTCCTGGATGTCGCCACCGAGGGCGATCGCCACTGGGCGAGCGTGCGCTTCTCCGGGCGGGTGCGCGAGGCGCGCGGCACCGATCCGGTCGATTTTGCGGAGGTGTGGAACCTCGTGAAGCCCGCCGACGGCTCGAGCGGCTGGCTGCTCGCCGGCATCCAGCAGATGCACTGAGCGGCGGAGTCCGCGCCTTGCATTGAACAGCGACGCTCCGCCCGGCAAGAAGGCCACCCTTGGGTGGCCTTTTTCATTCGCGCTCAACCATCTGCTCGAAGCCGAGCCGTGGGCGCGGGCAAGGCTCGCCCCCTTCGCCGGCGACACCGTGGAAGTCCGCAGTCCGCCGTTGCCGGCGCTGCGCTTCATCATCCTTCCGGGCGGCAGGCTCGAGGCCGGCGGGGCGGATCCGGCGCTGACGGTGACGGTCAGGCCGGAGGCGCTCTTCAGCCTCGCGCGCGGACCCGAGCATTTCGCGCGCGCCCTCGAAGTGACCGGCGATCCGCGGCTTGCCTCCGAGGTCCTCACGCTGGCGCAGCACCTGCGCTGGGACGCGGAGGAGGACCTGTCGAAGATCTTCGGCGACGTGCTGGCGCATCGCATGGCCGAGGCCGGGCGTGCCTTCGCCGGGTGGCACGCCGATGCGGCGCGGCGCCTCATAGAGTCCCTGGCGGATTACGCGGTGGACGAGAAGCGCGTGCTCATGGCGCGTCAGGAAGTCGAAGGCTTTGCCGAGGCTGTTGCGCGCCTGCGCGACGCGGTGGAGCGGCTCGAGAAGCGGGTCCGGCGGCTTGCGTAGGCTCATCCGCCTGCTGCGCATTTTCGTGGTCGGGGTGCGCTTCGGCCTGCTCGAATTCACGCCCGGCCATTCGAAGCTGCGCCTTCTGCGGCCGCTCGCCCTGCGCAGCCCCGAGCCGCGCGGCCAGCGGCTGCGCGAGGCGCTGGAGACCCTGGGACCGATCTACGTCAAGTTCGGCCAGGTGCTCTCGACGCGCCGCGACCTCGTTCCGCTCGATATCGCGGACGAGCTCGCCCGGCTGCAGGACCGCGTGCCGCCGTTCGCCTCCGAGCTGGCGGTGGCCGAGATCGAGCGTTCCCTCGGACGACGAATCGATGAAGTGTTCGCCACGTTTGAAAACGCCGCTGTCGCGAGTGCCTCGATCGCGCAGGTCCACCTCGCCACGCTGCCCGACGGGCGCGAAGTCGCCGTCAAGGTGCTGCGGCCCGGCGTGGAGGCGGCGGTGGCGAAGGACCTGGCGCTGCTGGAGACCGCGGCCGGGCTCGCCGAGCGGCTCTGGGCCGACGCCCGGCGGCTGCGGCCGCGCGAGGTCGTGGCCGAATTTGCGCGCCACCTCGACGAGGAGCTCGACCTCATGGTCGAGTCGGCCAACGCGAGCCAGCTGCGGCGCAACTTCGAGCGCTCGAGCCTGCTCGTCGTGCCGGAGGTGCACTGGGAGCTGTGCTCGCAGCGCGTGATGGTGATGGAGCGCATGCGCGGCACGCCCATCTCGCAGGTCCAGGCGCTGCGCGATAACGGCATCGACATTCCCGCGCTCGCCCGCGCCGGCGTGGAGATCTTCTTCACCCAGGTGTTTCGCGACGGCTTCTTTCATGCCGACATGCACCCGGGGAACATCCTGGTCGCTACCGAGGGGGAGACGCGCGGCCGCTATGTCGCACTGGACTTCGGCATCATGGGCACCCTGACGGAGACCGACAGGAACTATCTCGCCCAGAACTTTCTCGCGTTTTTCAACCGCGACTACCGGCGCGTGGCGCAGGCGCATCTGGACGCCGGCTGGGTGCCGCCGGAGACGCGCGTCGACGCCTTCGAGGCCGCGATCCGGGCGGTGTGCGAGCCCGTGTTCTCGCGCCCGTTGAAGGAGATCTATTTCGGCAAGCTGCTCCTGCGCCTCTTCCAGACCTCGCGCCGCTTCAACGTGCGCATCCAGCCGCAGCTCGTCATGCTGCAAAAGACGCTGCTCAACATCGAAGGCCTCGGCCGGCAGCTCGACCCGGATCTCGACCTGTGGCGCACTGCGAAGCCCTACCTCGAGCGCTGGATGGACGAGCAGATCGGCTGGCGCGGGCTGCTGCGCAACCTCCGGCGGGAAGCGCCCTACTGGGCGGCAACCCTGCCGCAGCTTCCGCGCCTCGCGCACCGCGCGCTCTCCGAGGACCGGCTGGGCGCGCTGCGCCAGGCGCTGGAGCGCCTCGCCGCCGAGAATGCGCGGCGCAATCGCATTCTCACCGGTTTCCTGATGGTTACAGCGTTGGCCGTGCTGCTGTTGGCATTCGTCCTCTTTTAAAACCGAATATCATGCGCGCGCCATGCTGATCACTTCGGTCGTCGTCTACTTCCTGGTCACCATCGGAATCGGCCTGTGGGCCGCGCAGCGCGTCAAGAACTCGCGCGACTACCTGATCGCGGGGCGCAGCCTGCCGCTGTACATGAACATGGCCACGGTGTTCGCGACCTGGTTCGGCGCGGAGACGGTGCTCTCGGTCTCGGCGACCTTCGCCAAGGACGGCCTGGGCGGCATCGTCGCCGATCCTTTCGGCTCGTCGTTCTGCCTCTTCTTCGTGGCGCTCTTCTTCGCGCGCGCCTTCTACCGCATGGATCTCCTGACGATCGGAGATTTCTATCACAAGCGCTACTCCAAGCCGGTGGAGGTCGTGACCTCGGTGGCGATCACGGCCTCGTACCTCGGATGGACCTCGGCCCAGTTCACGGCGCTCGGACTGGTGATCTCGGTGCTCTCCGGCGGGGCGATCGATCTCAGCACCGGAATCTTCATCGGCGCGCTCATCGTGCTCGGCTATACCATCTGGGGCGGGATGTGGTCGGTGGCGCTGACCGATCTTTTCCAGACGGTGGTCATCCTCGTCGGCCTCACCGCGGTGGCCGTCCTGGTCGGCAATATGGCCGGCGGACCGTACAAGGTCATCTCGGCGGCCGCGGAAGCGGGCAAGTTCGAGTTCTGGCCCAAGGGCGGGACCAAGGAGTGGCTCGCTTTCGCGGCCGCCTGGGCGACGCTCGCCATCGGCTCGATCCCGCAGCAGGACGTGTTCCAGCGCGTGACTTCGGCGAAGGACGAGCGCACCGCCGTCATGGGCTCGATGTTCGGCGGCTTGGCGTATTTCTGCTTCGCCTTCGTGCCGATGTTCATCGCCTATGCCGCCCTGGTGATCGACCCCGGCTTCGCGAAGCTCTTCTCCAATGAGGATGCGCGCGAGATCCAGCGCATCCTGCCCAGCCTGATCCTCGAGCGCACGCCGATGTGGGCGCAGGTGCTGTTCTTCGGCGCGCTGCTCTCGGCGATCCTTTCGACGGCGAGCGGCGCTCTGCTCGCCCCAACGGCGCTCTTCACCGAAAACGTCATCCGGCCCTTCGCGCCGCACCTGGGCGACAAGCAGTTCCTGCTCCTGCTGCGCACCGTGCTGGTGGTCTTCACGCTCGCGGCGCTGCTCTTCGCCCTGAACTCGAAGAGCACGATGTACGAAATGGTGCAGAACGCCTACAAGGTGACGCTGGTCTCCTGCATCGTGCCGCTCGCGGCCGGCATCTACTGGAAGCGCGCGAACAACGCCGGGGCGATGCTCTCGGTGCTCTTCGGGCTCGCTTCCTGGACCATCGCCGAGCTCACCGCGCCCGAGGCGACGGTGCCACCCCAGTTCGTCGGCCTCGCTTTCTCGCTCCTCGGCATGGTCCTCGGATCGTACGTTCCGCGACCGGTCAGCGCACCCGCCCACAGACACCGATAATGCGCGGCTCGCCGCTCGCGCGGATCCTGTTCGCCGTGTTCGCGGCGCTCACGGTCTACGCGAGCCTGTACCCGATGGAAGGCTGGCGCGATCCCGGAGTGTCGCCTTTCGCCTACCTGACCGCGCCCTGGCCGCGCCACATCACGCGCTTCGACGTCGCGGTGAACATCCTGGGGTACATGCCGTACGGCTTTCTGGCGGCGGCCGCGCTGCAGCCGCGTCTGCGAGGCGCAGCCGCCTTCTTCGCCGCCACGGGCTCGGCGCTCGTCCTCACGCTGATCCTGGAGGCGCTGCAAAGCTACCTTCCGGCGCGCATCGCCTCGAACCTGGACGCGATGTGCAACCTGCTCGGCGCCGCGCTCGGCGCCGCGGCGGGGGTGCGCTACGCGCCGAAGCTGCTCGTCGAAGGTCCGTTTGCCCGGCTTCGGAGCAGCGCCTTTCTGCCCGGCGGCGTGGTCGACCTCGGGCTCGCGCTGATGGGGCTGTGGCTGTTCATCCAGCTCAACCCGACCTCGCTGCTTTTCGGCGCCGGCGACCTGCGCGAGTTCGTGGGCGCGCGCGAGCCGCGCGGCGAGCGGCCCGAGTTCTTCATCACCATCGAGGCGCTGACCGCCGCGGCCAACCTCACCGCGGCGAGCCTGATTCTGTCGTCGCTCGCCGCGCGCGCGGCTTCCGTTCGCCTGCAAATCGCCTTCCTCATCGGCGCGGCGCTCATCGTGCGCACCGCGGCCTTCGCCATCCTCATGCGTGCGGAGAACGTGTTCGCCTGGCTGACGCACGGCGCCCAGATCGGCCTCGCCATCGGTGTGGCCGTGGCGCTCACCGCCGTGGCGCTGCCGCGCGGCCTGCGCATGATGCTCGCAACGCTGCTCATCATGGCCGCCACGGTGCTCGTCAACCTCGCCCCGCCCAACCCGTACCTCGCCGCATCGCTCAAGGTGTGGCAACAGGGCCATTTCCTCAATTTCAACGGCCTCACGCGCCTGGTGAGCGCGCTTTGGCCCTTCGCCTCGCTCGGGTACCTCATGTACCTCGCCGGAAGCCGGCCGCGGGGGGAGGAGCAAAAGCCTTAAAATCGCGCCCTTCATGTCCTACTACGACAAGCACGTCTTTTTCTGCTGCAACCAGCGCGACGGCGGCCGAACATGCTGCAATGACAAGGGCGCGAGCGCGATGCGCGACTACGCCAAGGCGAAGGTCAAGGCCCTCGGCCTCTCGGGTCAGGGCAAGATCCGCATCAACCAGGCCGGCTGCCTCGACCGCTGCGAGGAAGGCCCCTGCGTGGTGGTCTATCCCGATGCCGTCTGGTACACCTACGTCGACCAGGCCGACGTCGACGAGATCATCGAGGAGCACCTGCGTCACGGACGGGTGGTCGAACGCCTGAAGATGTAGATGCGGGCCAGCACGCGGCGGGAGCTCGTCCCCGGCCCCGCGGGCCGGATCGAATGCGCGGTCGACGAGCCGGAGTCGACCCGGCGCGGCGTGGCGCTGATCGCACACCCGCATCCCCTGTACGGCGGCACGCTCGACAACAAGGTCGTCCAGACGCTGGCGCGCGCGCTGCTTGAGCTGGGCTACGAAACCTGGCGGCCCAACTTTCGCGGCGTCGGCGCGACCGAAGGCGTCCACGACGAGGGCCGGGGCGAGCTGGACGATCTTGAAGTCGTCCTGCGGCACACGGGCGCGACGAGGTTCGTTCTGGCGGGATTTTCGTTTGGTGCGGCGGTGCAGGCGCGGCTCGCCCAGCGCATGCCGCCCGAGAGGCTGGTGCTTGTCGGCATCGGCGTGACCAGGCTGCAAACGCCTCCCGTGCCGGCCAACACGCTTGTGATCCACGGCGAGAGCGACGAGACGGTGCCGCTCGCGGCGGTGCTCGACTGGGCGCGGCCGCAGGAGCTGCCGGTCGTTCTGGTGCCGGGGCGGATCACTTCTTCCACCGCAAGCTGCACGTGCTGCGC
>Ga0247825_10001398_pt1 | contig 15834 bp, 7 predicted proteins | sample 13C_Vanillin_Day_FD_194413 | JGI IMG/M metagenome (GOLD analysis project Ga0247825, IMG submission 194413) | Soil microbial communities from agricultural site in Penn Yan, New York, United States - 13C_Vanillin_Day48 | ecosystem: Environmental > Terrestrial > Soil > Agricultural land | place... | reverse complement strand
CCAGCCTACCTGGCTGACTCCCTCCGACTGCTCCCAGCAGACACTCTGGAGGCCATTATGGCAGCGCTCTATGACGTCATCTCTGGTCAGAAGGGGCAGGCGCGAGACTGGAACCGCTTCCATCCTCTCTTCGCGCCTGGAGCGCGGATGATCCCATCAGTCAAGAGGCCGGACGGGATGCAGGGCGACCGGGTGCTGACGCCCGAGGAGTACATCGCCCGTTCCGAGAAGCTGGTGGTGGAGGATGGGTTCCGCGAGAGCGATCTGCACCGAGTTGTTGAGCGCTTCGGCCCCCTGGTGCACATCTCAGGCCGTGCACGATGGGAAGCGGTGGTGGCTACTGACGGTGGCCTGGACTCCCGAGACGCCGGACCAGCTGCTGCCCGCGAAGTACCTGCCGCCGGTCAATCTCTGACGGCAGGATGCGAGGGCAGCGCGGCCTCTCCAACCTTGTCTGGCAAGGCATATGGAACTTGAACCCGTGGCGCTATGGCTGGCGCTTGATCCAGGCGGCGACGTCCGGGCCGGCGCGCTCGCGCAGCGACACATCCTGGCTGAGGCGCTCCAACGTCTGTGCCATGGCCTGCTGTGCCTCGTTCACCGGGTGCGCCTGCAGCAGCGCCTTCGCCTCCTCGAGCTGCTTGCGATCCCTCAGCGCCCCCAGGGCCTCTACCACGCGCCGCAGCAACATCGGCGCTCCGCCCGTGCGCGCCAGCACGTCCTTCCAGCGCTGCTGCACCACCTTCCACCAGGCTTCCCGCCCCGTCCGGTTCCCCAGCAGCGCGCCCAGGTAGATCGTCACGTCCTGCATCTTCACTGCATCCGTGAAGAACAGGTCCTGGCCCCGCTGCGTCAGCACCGGGTTCTCGAACGCCGCCAGCGCTGACAGGTACCGCCGCTGCGTCGCCGGATCCGGATCCGCCTTCATCTTCGCCAGCAGCGTGTCGAACAGCGCCGAGTCTCCCGCCCGCGCCACCATATGCACCGCGCTGTCCAGGAGGTTCGGCTCCAGCGCCGCCTTGTCCCCCGCCAACACCTTCGCCACCCGCGGCCGGGCCTCCGCCAGCGCCTGACCGCTGCGCGCCAGCACGCCCACCGCTCGCACCAGCGCTGCCCGCCGCAGCTTCACCCGGTCCGTCTCGCCCGCCGCCGCCTCCCAGCCGAGCTTCGCCAGCGCCGGCCCCAACAGCCGCTCCACCCAGCGGCGGAAGCGCTCCTGCTCCTCTCCCTCCGCCAGCCGCGACTCCACGTACATCAGCCGCCCCACCAGCTCGTCCAGGACGGCGTCGTCCTCCTCGCCTCCAAAGCGGCTCGCCAGCTCCAGGAAGTCCGCCGCCGAGGCCTGCCCCGTCCTCACCAGCGCCCAGCGGTCCGCCAACAGCGAGATGCGCTCCGAGGGCGCCAGCGCTCCCAGGTTCGCCGCCAGCTTCTCCAACATCGGCCCGTCGTACGCCACCCGGTAGAAGCCCGTGGAGCCCGCGTTCGCGAACAGCCACTTCACTTCGCCGCTGCCCTCCAGCGTCACCGTGGCCTCCGCGTCACGCAGCAGGAAGCGCTGCTCGCGCACGCCCCCACCGTCCGCGAAGCGCAGCACCACCGGCACTGGCCAACGCTCGCCGCTGCTCACCCCCGGCTCCGTGTAGAACCGCCGCTGGCTCAGCGTCAGCTTCCGCCCCTCCTGCTTCACCGACAGCAACGGGTACCCGCTCTGGCCGATCCATGCGTTGGCCAGCTCCACCACCGGCTGCGACGAGGCCGCACCCAGCGCCCGCCACAGGTCATCCGCTACCGCGTTGCCCCTGGCGTGCGTGCGCATGTACTGGCGAATGCCCTCGCGGAACGGGCCCTCGCCCAGGAAGCCCTCGATCATCCGCAGCACCGCGCCGCCCTTCTCATAGGTGATGAGATCGAAGCTCTCGCCCGCCTCGCTCGCGTTGCGCACCTCGCCTCGAATGGGGTGCGTGGACTTCAACGCGTCCAGGTGCAGCGCCGCCGCCTTCCCCGTGTCGAAGTCCAACCACACCCGCCAGTCCGGCCGCCACGCGTCCACGATCTTGTAGGCCATCCACGTGGCGAACGCCTCGTTCAGCCACAGGTCGTCCCACCACACCATCGTCACCCAGTTGCCGAACCACTGGTGTGCCAGCTCGTGCGTCACCACCTCCGCCACCCGCTTCTGCGTCGACAGCGGCGCGGAGGCTGGATCCAGCAGCAGCGCGATCTCGCGGTAGGTGATGAGCCCTGCGTTCTCCATTGCCCCGGCCTCGAAGTCCGGGATGCCCACCTGGTCCACCTTGCCGTACGCGTACGGCAGCCCGAAGTACTCCTGCAGCCGCGGGAGCGCCGCCAGCGCCGCGTCCTGCCCGAAGCGCGTCAGGTGCGCCTTCTCCGGCAGTGCCCACGTGCGCACCGGCACCCCGTTCACCTGCTGCTCCGGCGTCCCCACCAGCGGGCCCACCACCAGCGCGATGAGGTACGAGCTCAGGATGTCCATCTCCTGGAACTTCACCGTGCGCAGGTTCCCCTCGGTCGTGTCCGAGACCACCGCTCCGTTCGACAGCGCCACCAGCCCCGGCGTCGCGGGGATGCGCGCCGTGATGGCCCAGCGCGCCTTGAAGGACGGCTCGTCGAAGCACGGGAAGAGGCGCCGCGCGTCCGCGGCCTCGAACTGCGTCGCCGCCACCTTGCCCGCCTGGTAGAGGCCTCGCAGGCCCTCCGTGAAGCGGCCCGTCCACTCCATGTCCAAGGAGGCCGCGCCCACCGGCAGCGGCGCGTCGAAGCGCAGCACCAGCGTCTCGCTCTGCTGCACGGGCTGGATGGTGCCAGGCGTGTGCCGCGCGTTCCCCGCGCGGAAGGTCACCTTGCCGAGCTGCAACGCGATGCCGTGGAGGATGATCTCGTTCGTGGCGCTCGTCACCTCCAGCTCGATCGTCTGCGAGCCGGAGAAGGTGTGCTCCTCCAGGTTGAGTGTCACCGTGGTGACATAGCGGCGCGGAAGGACAGTCCGAGGAAGCCTGAAGTTCTTGTCTTCGGTCAGGTGAGCCATAGGCGCCGGGAATCTATCCCTGGGACGCCGCAGGCTCACGGAGAATGGTGGATGAGTGGACTGTCCACCTGTCCAGCGCTGGACCTTGAAGTGATGAAAGGTTCAGCCTGGGTCGGAGTTGCCCCGCTCAGAGCCCGCGCCGGGACAGGTGCCGGGCCAGCGCCGCACGTCCGGCAGCGCGGTAGAGCTCCTCCCTCTGCTGGAGCTCCTCCGGGGAGATGCCATGGCGGGCGGCGATGTCCGCGACGGAGCCCTTGCCCGTGAGCAGCTCCAGGATGGCCTGCTCCGCGGCGGCGGACTCGTGCTCGGAGGCCGCCTGGGCCGGTGGCTCGAACCCCGCCAGCCCCACCGAGGCCATCGCATCCAGGGAGAAGCGAGGATCCGAGGTCTCCACCCGCGCTGGAGCCAGTGGCAGCCGGACGGCGGGATCTCCCAGCAGGATGTAGCCAGCGAGATCCTGCCGCAGCATCCACAGCCAGGCCCGAGCCACGGGATCCACAGGGGACGGGCGCCCCGCCTGGAGCTCCGAGGCCTCGTGGTTGTAGAGCGTCGTCAGCTCGGTGCTCGCCTCATTGAGGAAGCGCAGCAGGGTGCTCAAGGCGACGCCGGTGCGGCGCCCCTCGGCGAGCGTGTGCAGGAGCCCGAAGAAGTTGGCGGACGTGTCGCGGCCCTGATCGAGGTAGCTGAAGGTCCAGGCGAGGTCCACGTGCCCCATCACCGCCAGCGGCCCCTCCGGGTTGGCCAGTACGGCCTGGGGCAGCGCCGCGATGAAGGGCCGCTCCACCTCCCGCCGCAGCGCGGAGGCGAGCACCCGCGCCGCGTCCGGATCCACCTCGGGAGGCAGCTGGCTCAGCCACTGCGTGTAGGCGCTCCGCACGGGAGTGCCCGCGCTGTAGCACGCGAAGGCGAACCAGATGCCGCCCGGCAGGAAGGGACGCGACGCGAGGTCCGCCCCTGTCAGGAGCTGTCCACCCGGGAGCACCAGCGCTCCCTGCAGCTCGCGCTGGCGCGGGGCGGAGTCCCAGCCATCCTTGGGTGGTCCCAGCCCATGGCTCAGGGAGAACAACACGCTCGGCCTGGGCTCCGCGGCCTGGGCCAGCAGCTGCCCGGCTGGCGCTTTGCCGTCGCCGATGAGCTCACGCAGCTCCGCCTCCGGAAAGCCGCCCACCTTCTGACGCTCCCGGCAGGCCGTGAGGCTGGGCCGGATGAGCCCCCGGAGCCCCATGTCCGTCGCGGCGGTGCCGTCCTTCGAGGTGAAGAACAGCAGACGGGGGTGGCGCTCGCGCGAGGGCGTGCGCTCCCACCGCAGCACCTTGGTGACATAGGCCTCGTAGCCCGCCTCCGAGGGGAAGGCGAGGCGCCCCACGTAGGCATCGGAGGACAGCACCTGCTGCAGCTCGAGCGGCACCTGGTGCAGATCCCCCAGCAGCAGCAGGTAGCGGGGTCGCTCCGCGTCGGGCACGTCCTTGCTCCGGAAGACGCGCTTCTTCCAGCGCGCGGCGGCGGGCCCATCCAGACCGGGCGGAACAAGGTACACGCGGACAGGCGCGCCCTGCTCCTTCTCACGCCAGCGCTTGAGCTCGTCCACGAGCTCCAGGAGCCGTTTGCCCTCGGGGCCCTGTGGCGCCACCAGACCCCAGCGCTGCCTCGGGAGCACGTTGGGATCTCCGCTCGGGTCCCCGAGGATCTCCGGAGGCTCCAGGGCCTCGGGCTCAAGGGCGTTCCGCAGCGAGCCCTCCGTGAGCCCTTGCCGGAGCACGGGCAGGCCGTCGGCATGAGCGAGCAGCAACTCGAGCGCCATGAGGACCTACCGTCTCGCGCTGCCGCGTGAGTTCTTGGGCTTCAGGTCCTTGGCCTTCTTCTCCTTCCGCGTCTTCGTCGTGCCCGGCGTAGCGGCCAGGCCAGGGTTCGACGACTCCGGAGGATGTTCAATCTCCTGGCCCTCGGTGGGGGGACCCTTGGCGTAGTCGTTCACGAACGACGCGGGCAGCGGGGGCCGGGCGTAGAGCTCCACCCTGGCCCCGTCCCGCACCATCCGGTCGATGAAGCCTCCCAGATCCTCCCGGACCCGGCCCCAGGCCACGAAGATCACCTTCTTCGAAGGGACAAGCACACCGAAGGCCACGAACTCCGACGGCGTGCGGATGGGCATGACGTAGGTGCGCCGCGAGGACGCATCCCCCTCGGTCCAGAAGGTGGTGCCGCTGGAGAACTCGAGTTCGTAGAAGGGCGGCTTCGGCTGGTTTCTCAAGGCTGGCTCCTATCCGTGGGTAGAGGGTCTGAAGGACTCCACTCCCCAGATGCGTGGGGGTGGATTTATTACCTGCTCACTCGAACAGCAGGACGCTGTCGAGCCACTTTGCCCCCTTGCCTTCCTTCCGCCACCGGGTGCGCTCGTCCCGGAGCGCGTTGGCGGGAGGTGTCCCCGCGCGCATGCGCTCGCGCACGGCGTTGAAGAAGTCCTGCGCCTCCAGATCGGGGATCTCCACGGTCGCGGCGAGCACGCCCCGGGCACCCGCCTCGATGAAGGCCGCCGGGAGGCTGAGCGGCTCATGCAGCGCGTAGGAGGTATGGGCGGCATGACAAGCCGCGAGCACCACGAAGGGAGCCCCCTGCAACGTGGCGGTACGTACCTTCGAGATGCCCAGCTCCGGGCCCTCCTGATCCGGCGCCAGCAGGATGTGGGAGGTGCCAGCGGAGTCATTGACGATGCCATGGGCGACCAGATCGATCTCGGTGGCGTTCTTCATGAATCCGAGCACGCGTGAGGGGGTGGCCTCCGCGCCCGACAGCGTGAGGCGCTGCTCCTCGGGGCCAAAGCTTGGCGTCCAGGCGTTGAGGCGCTGCAGGGGGATGCCTGGCGGCAGCTCCACGCCCGAGACGACCAGGTGGATGGCGGGGCCTGCCGAGGCAGCTCGAGCGGCCGAGGTGCGCGTCAGGTAGCTCCAGGCCATCTCCGCCGGGAGCAGCCCCGCCCGGCCATGGAGGGGAGGCCGGGCGATCACTTCGACCCGTGGGCAGGCGCGCAAGGGAGCCAGCAGCGCTTCGGGCACCAGCCCATCGAGCTGTGGCGGGAGAGGCTGGCGGCGGGACTCGTCATGGTGGCCCACGAGCTTCCCGTCCGCGCCCCGCGCGATGAGCAGGGTCCGCTCGGAGTCCACCGTGGCCGCCAGCAGGCACTGGCGTGGCAGCTCCTGCGCGCGCTCCCGGCTGAACAGCTCCAGCGCTTCCTCGAAGGCTCCGCGCCTTCCCGCCTCCAGGATGAGCGAGGTGTAGCTGTAGACCCGGGCCCTGCGTGTTCTCGTGCTCTCCTTCAGCTCAGGCGCCTCCGCTTCGCGGATGGCACTCCAGAGCAGCTCCTTGCCCTTGGCCACGTCGCGCTCGATGAAGAACCGCCCGAGCACGTGGGTGGCGACGGCGCGCTCATCCGGGCGCTCGGTGGGCCGGGCTGCCTCCACCGCCCGGGTCAGTTGGGCCTCGTCCTCCGGAGAAGGCTTCAGGCGTGAGATGTCCGCCAGCGTGAAGGTGCCACTGGACAGGAGCGGCAGGCCGGTGGCCAGCGCCGCGTCAATCTCCCGGCGGGCCTCGTCCACCCGCAGCTCGTGCAGCGCGATGTCCGCGAGGTTCTGGTGCGCGCGGCGCACCATGTCCGGAGAATCCTGGTGGCGCTCGAGCAGCTCCTGGAAGTGGGCCCTTGCCAGGGGCGCGTCAGTCGCGAAGCGGGCGATATGAGCGAGGCTCCACAGCAGGTCCCGCTCGAGCTCCCATTCGTTGCTCGCGCGGGCCAGATTCCAACCCCTCTCGGCGCACTTGCGCGCGGCGTCGAGCTGGTGGAGCAGGATGTAGAGGTAGGCCAGCTCGCGATCGATGTAGATGCAGCGGTACTCCAGGCCGGGCTGAGCGCAGAGGCCGCGCGCGTCGAGCAGCGTCTGGGTGGCGCGGACGAAGTGCCCGGCGTTCCTGTCGGCCGCCGCGCGCTCCTGCGCCGCCAGCATCTGGAACCAGGGGTCCTTCGTGGCCACGGCCTGCGCCTCCAGGATCTCCAGGTTGCGGGAGATGGCGCCCATGCGGACGAGCATGCCCAGGAGGAGATCGTCCTGCCCCGACGCGCGGAGCGTTGCGAGCAGGCGCTCCTGGTCTTCTCTGGAGAGGCGTCGGTGGACCATGGCTGCGTAGTCCCGGGCAAGCGGGGCCCTCTTCGAGAAGTCTGCCTCCGCCACCCGGTGCACGGCGTCCTCGAGCACCCGTCCTCCCGCCCGTGCATCCAGCTCGCGGGCCAGGGGGAGCAACGCCAGGGCTCGCTCACGGCTGGGCGCGGCCCGCACGGCGTCGTAGAAGAACAGGCGCGCGATGGGTGCATGGCTGAAGCCCTCGGGGAGGCTGGCTGGCACGGCATCGACGAGGTCCACGCCCGCACGGGTGAAGGCCTGCCATCGGTCGCGGCGAGCGAAGGTGTCTCGCCGGAGGGACTCGGCCTTCTGCTCGGCCTCCTCGGACCAGCCGGGCTCCTTGAGCGCAGCTACCTCGGTGAAGGTCCGGGCCGCCAGCAGCGGCAGGCCCAGCTCCCGCAGCGCGAGGCCCCGGTTCCACAGCGCCTGCGGGTGGCGCGGGAGCTCCGCCAGCACGCCGTCCACGAGCTGGAGCGCGTCCTCTGGTCTGCCCTTGAGCAGCAGCACCACCGCACGGTCATTCTCGATCTCGGGCGAGCGATTCAGTCCCTCCAGCCGCTGGAGCGCCTGGTCCGCCAGCGAAGGGTCATTGCGCACCAGGTACGCCGCGGCCAGGCCTTGGGGATCGCTCTTCTCGAGCCGGGCCAGCTCCTCGAGCGGGAGCGCTGGCACGGGAGACTCCGAGCCCATCATCCTGGACGCCGAAGGGCGGTGGCGATCCGCGCCGGGGTGGCTGAGCCGCGCCTCCAGCAGGCGCTGGGGACGCTCGGCCAGCCACACATCCTGCCGGGGGCCGGCGGGTGAGATCAGCTGCACGCCGACCAGGACCAGCAGGACCGCGGCGAGGGCGGCCCCCACCATGAAGGCCGGGCGCCGCCAGAGCGGGATGACGGGGGCAAGGGGCCTCCCGGCCGGAGCCTTCGCGGCGTCGATCTGGAGCTGCTCGTGCCCGAGCAGATCGTACTGCAGCAGCTCGTGGATCTCCCGCTGGCACTTCGCGCAGTCCCCCAGGTGCAGGCGGAAGGCCTCGGCGCTCTCCGGTGGGAGCTCCCCGTCCACGAACTGCGCGACGTTGTCACAGGGGCTGGCCATCAGTTCACCCAGGAAGAGAAGGAGGACTGGAGGAACTCACGCAGCTTCGCACGGGCATCGTAGAGCCGCTTGGCGACCGTTCCCACCGGGACACCCAGGGCGTGCGCGATGTCCTGATACTTCTTCCCCGCGGCGTGCATCTCGAAGGTGGTGCGCACCTTCGGGCTCAGCTTCTGGAGGGCCTGGGCGAACTGCTCATTCGTGAGGGCGTCCTCGGCCTTGGGGGCGGGGAGCTCCGGCTCCACCACGGCCTCCTCGCTCAGTAGCGGATCCCTCGCGCTCTGCGCCTGTACCTTCATCTTGCGACACTGCATGTAGAAGAGGTTGGTGAGGGTGGTGACCAGCCATGCCGCGCATGTGCGCTCGCTGGGGAGGGACTCGGCACGCTCGAAGTTCTGGATGAACCGCAGCAGGGTCTCCTGGACGAGATCCTCCGCGTCCGTGGCGTTGCGGCACATGTTCCGTGCCTTGGCCAGGAGCCATCCTCTCTGCTGCGTGGCGAACGCCCCTGCGGGGTGCCCCTGCTTCGCCTGGCTCATCTGCTGTGAAGGCCCCATTGCACGCCGCGCATGCCCATCCACGACTCGGCAGGATAGACTTTCTACACGAGCCCTACCGGGTTGGGGGGAGCTTTCTGGCCAGACGGCTGGCTGCCAGCCATGGGGGGAAGAGGCGACCATAGCGATGAAGGGATGCTCCGCGCCGGATTTATTACCTCGGACGGTCTCGGGCACATGTGAGGTAGGTGCAAGTGGACAAGGCTGACGCGTACGAGCAGGTGCTGGAGTTTGCGCGAGTGCAGAAGGCGGGAGACCCGTACGGCTTTCGCTTCGAGGAGCAGGAGTACTGGCTGCGGCAGAAGGGCGGCGGGGTGAAGACAGCGCGCTTTGCGTGGAACGAGCAGTTGATGGCGGACCTGCAGGCGCTGGCCCGCGAGGAGCCAGATCCGGAGGTGGCTCGGCGGCTGGGCGAGCAGCTGCGCCGCTTCCTGGATGAGCTGGACTGGGGAGGGTACGAGCTCGCGCTGAGGGGGAGGAGGGCGCCGAGGCTGGTGGTGCGCTCGGCGGCGGCGGAGCTGTACGCGCTGCCGTGGGAGCTGGTGACGGTGGAGGGCTCGGGGCAGCACCTGGTGGACCTGCCGGGCTCCAGCCTCCGCTACGAGTGGCCCGGTGAGCCCGAGGGACAGGAGGCCGGTGCGGCTCCGCAGGAGGGCCGGGTGCTGCTGGCGTGGTCCGCGGCAGGAGGGCGCGTGCCCGTGGAGGGACATCTCCGGGCGCTGGAGCAGGCCAGCCAGCAGGGGGACTTCTCCTTTGATGCGCAGCGGGACGTGCTGGGGCGGGTGTCGCTGCGCAGCTTGGAGGAGCGGCTGAAGAGCTCGCGCGAGCCTGTGAGGGTGTTGCACGTGCTCTGCCATGGCTCGGCTGTGGAGGCCTCTGCCTCGCGCTTGTACGGGTTGGCGTGGAATGCGCCCAGAGAGGGAGACGGCGTGGAGGTGGTGGATGGGGGGCGGTTGGCGGCGGTGCTGGCGCCGTACGCTGGCACCCTGCGGATGGTGGTGCTGTGCGCCTGCCATGGAGGAGATGGCGGCAAGCTGGCCAGCCACCTGGGCAGCGTGGCCCAGGCGCTGCACCGGGTGGGCATCGAGATGGTGGTGGCCTCGAGGCTGCCGCTGTCGGTCGAGGGCTCGGTGCTGCTGGCGGAGACGCTGTATGAGCAACTGCTGGGAGAGTCGAGCTCGCTGGAGGAGGCGCTCGGGGCGGCGCGGCGCAGGCTGAGGGTGGAGGGGCGTGGCCTGGACTGGGCCTCGCTGCAGCTCTACGCGCGCGGAGACGGAGACGCGGACTCGAGGCCCGTGGCGCTGCGGCCCTATCGGGGGCTGCTGGCCTTCGAGCCCAAGCACCAGCGCTTCTTCTTCGGACGCGGCCGGCTGAGGGACTTGCTGCTGGAGCGGGTGCGGCAGGCGGCGCGTGGGACAGGACCACGCTGGCAGGTGGTGGTGGGTGCCTCGGGCACGGGCAAGTCCTCGGTGGTGCTCGCGGGTGTGGTGCCCCAGCTGGCGCGGGAGGAGTGGGACTGGCGGTTGGTGAGGCCAGGAGAGTTGGTGCGCGCCGAAGGGCAGGCCGGGAGCGGTGGCTCTGGAGCGATGCTCGGGCTGTTGCGCCGGTTGCAACCGCTGGGTTCCTCCGAGCCAGTGCCCGCGGGCCTGGACGCCACGCCGGAGGCGTTGGTGGAGGCGGTGCGGCGGCTGAGGCAGTCGCGTCCGGCGCGCAAGCTGTTGCTGGTGGTGGATCCGCTGGAGGAGATCTTCACCCAGCTTGAGAGCGACGATCGCCAGGCCCTGATGCGGGGGATCTGGCGCCTGGCCCGGGAGCCGGAGCTGGGGTGCGTGGTGGTGGCCACGCTGCGGACGGATTACCTCGAGCGCCGCGGCGAGGTGATGTTGGAGGATGGGGAGCAGCACCGTGTCTTCATGACGCGGCTGGGGCCGGATGAACTGGCGGAGGTCATCGAGCAGCCCGCGCACCGAGTCGGGATGGAGCTGGAGCCGGGGCTGATGGACCGGTTGCGCAAGGATGTGGAGCCGGAGCAGGGAGGGCTGCCGCTCTTGGAGCACACGCTGGAGTTGCTGTGGCAGCGGCGGCAGGGCCAGCGGCTGACTCACAAGGCCTACGAAGAGCTGGGAGGCGTGGCGGGTGCGGTGACGCAGATGGCGGAGCGGCAGTACGAGGAGCTGAGCGAGAGCGAGCGCCAGCAGGCGCAGTGGCTGCTGGTGCGGCTGGCCACTCCGCGGGAGCTGTCCAGTTCACGGGCACAGGGACGCGCCTGGGTGGAGGAGCTGAGGCCGCGAGAGGGACAGGAGCGGGAGTCCTTCGACACGGCTGTGGAGAAGCTGGTGGGCAGCCGGCTGCTGGTGAAGGGAGGGCAGGAGCAGGGAGAGGCGGGACGAGGCGTCTGGGTGCAGCTCGCGCACGAGCTGCTGCCGCGGCGCTGGAAGCGGCTGGCGCAGTGGGTGGAGGAGGGTTGGGAACGGGAACGGCAGCTGCGGGAGCAGGAGGAGCGGCGTCGGAAGGAGGCGGAGGCTCAAGCGGCGGAGCGGCGCCGACAGGAGGAGGAGCGGGAGAGACTGCGGAGGGAAGCGGAGTCGCAGCGGGCCCCGCAGGCGCAACAGAACGCCTCAAAGGGCACGGAGTGCATCTTGCTGGCCGAGCACTTCCGCGCGAAGGAGCCGACCCGGGCCGTGCTCTTCCTGCGCGAGGTGGCCCACGAGGCGAGGAATCCGCTTTGGTTGTCGACGGCTATCGAGGTTCTTCAGCAGCCCGTGGCCAGGGTGGTTCTGAGGGGGCATGGCGGTGCGGTGAGGAGGGTGGTGTTCAGTCCGGACGGGCAGCGCGTGGTCACGGCCTCCGAGGATGCGACGGCGCGGGTGTGGAGCCCGGAGGGGAAGCTGCTGGCCACGCTGGCCGGCCACGAGCAGGAGGTGCTGTCCGTGGCCTTCAGTCCGGACGCGCAACGGGTGGTGACGGCCTCTCTGGATGGGACGGCGCGGGTGTGGAACCTGGAGGGGAAGCTGCTGGCCACACTTGAGGGCCACACCTCTCGGGTGAACACAGCGGTCTTCAGCCCGGATGGGCGGCGGGTGGTGACAGCCTCCTACGACAAGACGGCGCGGGTGTGGACCCCGGAGGGGAAGCTGAGAGCGACGCTCGAGGGCCACAGCGGCCCGGTGCAGATGGCCGCCTTCAGTCCGGACGGACAGCGGGTGGTGACGGCCTCCTTTGACAAGACGGCGCGGGTCTGGAGCACGTTTGGGCAGCTGCTGGCCACGCTCACGCATGGTTACTGGGTGAGCATGGCCGCCTTCAGTCCGGATGGGCAGCAGGTGGTGACGGCCTCCAACGATTATACGGCGCAGATCTGGAGTGCCGATGGGGAGCGGCAGGCCGTCCTGGCCGGCCATGGGACCGGGGCAATCAACAGTCTTGGAGTCGCAGGAGTCCTGTCCGCGGTCTTCAGCCCAGATGGGAAGCGGGTGGTGACGGCCTCCCAGGATGGGACAGCGCGAGTGTGGGAGGTCAGCTCTGGAAGGGTCGCCCAGGTCTGGGGGAGCTCCAACTGGAGAATGTTTGCCGAGCTCTCGGGGCACGCCGGTTTCGTGTCCTCAGCCGCCTTCACTCCAGATGGCGAGCGCGTGGTCACGGTCTCGCAGGATGGGATGGCACGGGTGTGGGACGTGAAGGAGTCGCCGCTGCAGAACAGATTGCTCGCCACGTTGGTGGGCCATGGCAAGGAGGTGCTGTCACTGGCCTTCAGCCCGGACGGTCAGCAGGTGGTGACGGCCTCCAATGATGGGACGGCGCGGATCTGGCAGCTCGGTGAGCCGGGGGTGTTGGCCACGCTGGTCGGCCATGTGAGAGCCGTGTCCTGGGCGGCCTTCAGCCCGGATGGACAGCGGGTGGTGACGGGCTCCGAGGATGGGACAGCGCGTGTGTGGAGCGCGGAGGGGGAGCTACTGGCCACACTTGGGAGCGATTACCGTGAAGTGACCTCGGCGGCCTTCAGCCCGGATGGGCAGCGGGTGGTGACGGCTTCCAAGAGCGGGACGGCACAGGTGTGGAGCGTCAGCGGACAGCCGCAGGCCACCCTCCAGGGCCACCGCTTCGCCGTGCTGTCGGCAGCCTTCGCTCCGGACGGGGAGCGGGTGCTCACGGCCTCGGAGGACGGGATAGCGCGGATATGCGGTGTCAGGGGCGAGCTGCTGGTTACGCTCCAGGGCAACATCCGGGGGATGCAGTCCGCGGCCTTCAGCCCGGACGGGCAGCGGGTGGTGACGGCTTCCATGGACGGCAAGGCGCAGGTGTGGAGCTCCAGCGGAGAACCGCTGATCACTCTCCAGAGTCACAGCAACCCCCTGTTGGCAGCGGCCTTCAGCCCGGACGGGAAGCGGGTGGCGACGGCCTCCATGGACGGGAAGGCGTGGGTGTGGAGCACGGAGGGGAAACGACTGGCCACTCTTGAGGGCCACGGAATCGAGCAGGTGTCCTCGGCGGCCTTCAGTCCGGATGGGCAGTGGGTGGTGACGGCGTCGCGAGACAAGACGGCGCGGATATGGACTGCGGGAGGCAAGCTGCTGGCCACGCTCAGGCACAAGGCATCGGTGGGGTCCGCCGCCTTCAGCCTGGATGGAGAGCGGTTGGTGACGGCGTGTTCCGATGGGAAGGCGCGGATCTGGCCCGTGAGCGTCAAGCGCCTGGGGGAGTACCTGGAGGCCGCGACCCGCGACTGCCTGAGCCCCGAGGAGCGGCAGCAGTATCTGGATGAGCCGCCCGAGCAGGCCCGGGCGGCGTATGAGCGCTGCGAGCTCGCCAAATAACCTCGAAGGCACTCTTGCAGACGTCAGGGGGATGCAAGTGGACAAGGCTGACGCGTACGAGCAGGTGCTGGAGTTTGCGCGAGTGCAGAAGGCGGGGGACCCGTACGGCTTTCGCTTCGAGGAGCAGGAGTACTGGCTGCGGCAGAAGGGCGGCGGGGTGAAGACAGCGCGCTTTGCGTGGAACGAGCAGTTGATGGCGGACCTGCAAGCGCTGGCACGGCAGGAGCCGGACCCGGAGGCGGCCCGGCGGCTGGGCGAGCAGCTGCGCCGCTTCCTGGATGAGCTGGACTGGGGAGGGCACGAGCAAGCGCTGAGGGGAGGGCGTGCGCCGAGGCTGGTGGTGCGCTCGGCGGCGGCGGAGTTGTACGCGCTGCCGTGGGAGCTGGTGACGGTGGAGGGCTCGGGGCAGCACCTGGTGGACCTGCCGGGTTCCAGCCTGCGCTACGAGTGGCCGGCAGAGAGCGAGGCGCAGGAGGCCGGGGTAGCTGCGCAGGAGGGGCGTGTGCTGCTGGCGTGGTCCGCGGCGGGAGGGCGAGTGCCGGTAGAGGGGCACCTTCGTGCGCTGGAGCAGGCCAGCCAGCAGGGGGACTTTGCGTTTGATGGGCAGAGGGATGTGCTGGGACGGGTGTCACTGAGCAGCCTGGAGCAGCGGCTGAAGGAGGCGCGCGAGCCTGTGAGGGTGTTGCACGTGCTCTGCCATGGCGCGGCTGTGGAGGCCTCGGCCTCGCGCTTGTACGGGCTGGCGTGGAACGCGCCCCGAGAAGGGGATGGGGTGGAGGTGGTGGATGGGGGGCGGTTGGCGGCGGTGCTGGCGCCGTACGCGGGCACGCTGAGGATGGTGGTGCTGTGCGCGTGCCATGGAGGGGATGGAGGCAAGCTGGCCAGTCACCTGGGCAGCGTGGCGCAGGCGCTGCACCGAGTGGGAATCCGGATGGTGGTGGCTTCGAGGTTGCCGCTGTCGGTGGAGGGCTCGGTGCTGCTGACGGAGACGCTGTACGAGCAACTGCTGGTGGAGTCGAACTCGCTGGAGCAGGCGCTGGGAGTGGCGCGGCGTAGGCTGAGGGTGGAGGGCAGAGGGTTGGATTGGGCCTCGCTGCAGTTGTACGCGCGAGGAGAGGGAGAGGCGGACTCAAGGCCCGTGGCGCTGAGGCCGTACCGGGGGCTGCTGGCCTTCGAGCCGAAGCACCGGCGCTTCTTCTTTGGGCGCAGCAGGTTGGAGGAAGAGCTGCTGGAGAGGGTGAGGCAGGCGGCGAGAGGGAGAGGAGCGCGCTGGCAGGTGGTGGCGGGTGCCTCGGGTACGGGCAAGTCCTCGGTGGTGTTGGCGGGGGTGGTGCCCCAGCTTTCGAGGGAAGAGTGGGACTGGCTGGTGGTGAGGCCGGGCGAGCTGGTGCGCGATCAAGGGCAGGCTGGGGGCGAGGACTTGGGGGCGCTGCACGAACTGCTGCGACGGATACATGCGCTGGGTTCCTCCGAGCCACTGTCCGCGGGCATGTCTGCCACCCCAGAGGCACTGGTGGAGGCGGTAAGGCGGCTGAGCCAGTCACGCCCGGGGCACACGCTGCTGCTGGTGGTGGATCAGTTGGAGGAGACCTTCACCCAGTTGGGGAGCGAGGATCGTCAGACGCTGATGCGGGCGCTCTGGCGACTGACCCGAGAGCCGAATCTGGGGTGCGTGGTGGTGGCCACGCTACGGGTGGATCACTTCGAGCGCTGTGGGGAAGTGGTGCTGGAGGAGGGAAGAGGGTTGGACGCGGTCGTGTACTCGGAAGAGCACCGCGTGTTCGTGGCGCGCATGGGGTTGGAGGAACTGGCAAAGGTGATCGAGCAGCCCGCGCACCGCGTGGGACTGGAGCTGGAAGCGGGGCTGGTGGACAGGCTGCGCAAGGACGTGGAGCAGGAGCCCGGAGGGTTGCCGCTGCTGGAGCATGCGCTGGACCTGTTGTGGCAGAGGCGGCAGGGCCGGTGGCTGACGCACAAGGCGTACGAAGAGCTGGGAGGTGCCGCGGGAGCGCTGACGCAGACGGCGGAGCGGCTGTACGAGGAGCTGAGCGAGGGCGAGCGTCGGCAGGTGCGCAGGCTCCTGGTGCGGCTGGTGGCCCTTCGGGATCTCTCCAGTGCACGGGCGCGGGGGCGTGCCTGGATGGAGGAGCTGATGC
>Ga0247825_10001397_pt1 | contig 15846 bp, 16 predicted proteins | sample 13C_Vanillin_Day_FD_194413 | JGI IMG/M metagenome (GOLD analysis project Ga0247825, IMG submission 194413) | Soil microbial communities from agricultural site in Penn Yan, New York, United States - 13C_Vanillin_Day48 | ecosystem: Environmental > Terrestrial > Soil > Agricultural land | place... | reverse complement strand
CGCTCGCGCGCATCGGCGGGAATGGCGGGCGCGCCGACTTCGCGGCCCTCGCGGATGAGGCACACGCCGAAGCGCTCGCCGTCGCGCAGGCAGGCCTTCGCCATCTCCATGTAGCGCTGCTCGAAGATCCGCAGCGGCAGGCGTCCGCCCGGAAACAGCACCGTGTTCAGCGGGAAAAGCGCGACTTCGGTCATTCCGACTGGTCTTCGCGCGCGAGGCCGCGGTGGCGCACGAGCACGCTCCAGTCCTTGCGGAACGCGTCGGCCAGCCGCTCGGCGAGGTACACCGAGCGGTGGCGACCGCCGGTGCAGCCGATCGCCACCGTCACCGAGCTGCGGTTCTCGCGCACGATCTCGGGCAGCCAGCGCGCGAGCATGCCGCGCACGTCCTCGAGCCAGCGCTCGACCGCTGCGTCGCGCGCGAGGAACTCGATCACCTCGGCGTCGCGGCCGGTGAAGGGGCGCAGCTTGGGGTCGTAATGCGGGTTGGGCAGCATGCGGGCGTCGAGCACCCAGTCGGCGTCGAGCGGGATGCCGTCGCGATAGGCGAACGACTCGAAAAGAAGCGTCGGCGCGCCGGCGCCGATGCCGAGCAGGTCGCGGATCCAGTTCTGCAGCACGCGCGGCTGCAGCTCGCTCGTGTCGATGCGATAGCCGAGGGTGGCGACGCGGGCGAGGAGGCTCCGCTCGTGCTCGATCGCCTCCGAGAGCGAAAGCCCGCCCCCGGCAAGCGGATGCCGGCGGCGCGTTTCGGAGAAGCGGCGCAGCAGCGTGGGGGTGCTTGCCTCGAGGTAGAGCACGCGGCAGTCCACGCCGCGCTCCTTCAGGGCGGCGACGTGCTCGGGTAATGCCGCCAGCGCCGCGCTGCGGGCATCGACGCTGATCGCCGCTTCATCGTGGCCGGCATCGGCGAGGAAGTCCGCGACCTCCAGAAGCAGCGTGGCCGGCAGGTTGTCCACGCAGTAGTACCCCGCGTCCTCGAGCACGTGCAGCGCTATGCTTTTTCCCGATCCGGAAAGGCCGCTGACCAGAACCAGCCGCATCAGAGCTCGTCGTCGTCGCCGGAGTCCTGCAGCTCGCGGCTCTGGCGCGCGACGAATTCGGCCATCGAATCGATGCCGCGCAGCTTGAGGATCTGGTTGCGCACCGCCGCCTCCACCAGCACCGCCAGGTTACGGCCGGCCGCGACCGGGATGATGACCTTGCCGATGGTCACTCCCAGGATGTCCTCGGAGAGCGCGGCGAGCGGCAGCCGCTCGGTCGGGTCCCTGCCGAGCGCCTGGCGCTGCAGATGCGCCACCATGCGCAGCTTCATTTTCCGCCGCACCGCGGTCTCGCCGAAGATGGTGCGGATGTTGAGCAGCCCCAGCCCCCGCACCTCGAGGAAGTCCTTCAGCATCGGCGGGCAGCGCCCTTCCAGCGTGTTCACCGAGACGCGCGAGAGCTCGACCACGTCATCGGCGACCAGGCCGTGCCCGCGGCTGATGAGCTCGAGCCCGAGCTCGCTTTTGCCCACGCCCGATTCACCGGTGATCAATACCCCCAGGCCGAGGACGTCCATGAACACGCCGTGGCGCTCCGCGGTCTCGGCGAGCGCCTTGGCGAGATAGCGCGCGAGCACTTCGATCACGCGCGGCGCTGGAGCCGGCGAGGCGAAGAGCGGCGTATGGGTGCGCGCCGCCGCCTCGATGAGCGCCTGCGGCGGCATCACGCCGTCGGCGACGATGACCGCGGCCGGCTGCGCTTCGAACAGGCGCGCGACGTGAGCGGCGAGCGTGCCGGCCTCGTAGGCCCCTATGACCTGGATGCTGTTCGGGTGGGTGAGGTTGAGGTGGCCGATGAGCGAGGCGGAGGCGGCGGCTTCGCGGCGCACGGCCGTGCCGCCTTCGCGCCCGGCGATCCAGGCGAGCGCCAGCGCCTCGCGGTTGTCGTCATGCAGCCGCGCGACGTTGACCTGCAGCATCCGGCTGCCAAGCGGTGACGAGCTGGTGCAGGGCCGCCGCATCGGGCGCCCGGCTCATGGCTTCGCGCAGCGCCTTGTCGCTGAACATCTGCGCGAGCTCGGAGAGGATCTGCAGGTGTTTCTCGGTGGCCTTTTCCGGCACGAGCAGCACGAACACCAGGCCGACCGGGTTGCCGTCGGGCGCGTCGAATGGAACGGGCTGGGCGACGCGGATGAAGGCGCCCAGCGCCTCCTTCAGCCCCTTGATGCGGCCGTGCGGGATGGCGACGCCCTGGCCCAGGCCGGTGGAGCCCAGGCGCTCGCGCGCGAACAGGCTGTCGAACACGACGCTCCTCGCGAGCGCGTGCTGGTTCTCGAACAACAGGCCGACCTGCTCGAACAGGCGCTTCTTGCTCGACACCTGCATGTCGAGCACCACGTCGGCGGGGGTGAGGAGCTTGGCGACCAGGGTCATGGATGCACTGTCATGAGAGCCGGCTCGGGAGGCGGGGCATCATACCGCTTTGTCATACCCCTTTGTCATACCCTTTTGTCGTACCGCTTGTCCTTGTAGCGCAGCACCTGGCGGTCGAGTTTGTCGGCGAGGAGGTCAATTGCGGCGTAGAGGTCGGCGTCCTCGCATTCGCAGTGCAGGTCCTTGCCCCGCACGTGCAGGGTGACCTCGGCCTTCTGGCGCAGCTTGTCGACCGTCAGGATGACATGGGCGTCGATCACGTGATCGAAGTGCCGCGACACGCGCTCGAGCTTCGCGTGGACGTAGGTGCGGATCGCCGCAGTCACTTCGAGGTGGTGGCCGCTCACGCTCAGGTTCATCGCGCCTCCTTGGACTCGTTTTAAAGGCAGGGTTTTTAAAGGGCTTTGCGCTGGTTCACGGGAGGAATCTGCAGCGATTCCCGGTACTTCGCAATGGTGCGCCGGGCGACCACGATGCCCTGCTCGCCGAGAATCTGCGAGATGCGCGCGTCCGACAGCGGCGCCTTGGCGTCCTCGGCCGAAACGAGCTGCTTGATGAGCGCGCGGATCGCGGTCGAGGAGGCCGCGCCGCCCGCCTCGGTGGCGACGTGGCTGCCGAAGAAGTACTTGAGCTCGAAGGTGCCGCGCGGCGTCGCCATGAATTTCTGCGTCGTCACGCGCGAGATGGTGCTTTCGTGCAGCCCGAGCGCCTGCGCGATCTCGCGCAGGACCAGGGGCCGCATGGCGACCTCGCCGTGCTCGAGGAAGTGGCGCTGGCGCTCGACGATCGCCTGCGATACGCGCAGGATGGTGTCGAAGCGCTGCTGCACGTTCTTGATCAGCCAGCGCGCCTCCTGCAGCTGCGACGAGATTCCGGCGCCGCCCGCGCGCGCGCCGGCGGCGAGCTCGGCGTACAGGCGGTTGATGCGCAGGCGCGGCATGGCGTCCGGGTTGAGGCTCGCACGCCACGCGTTGCGCACCTTCTTCACGATCACGTCGGGAATCACGTAGCGCGCCTCGAGCTTGGCGAACGAGGCGCCCGGGCGCGGGTTGAGCGTCTGGATGAGGCGCTGCGCGGCGCGCAGCGCATCCTCGCTCGCGCCGGTGACGTTCTTCAGACGCGTGTAGTCGCGGCTCGCGAGGAGGTCGAGGTGCTTTTCGGCGATGTTGAGCGCGAGGCGCCGCGAAGCGTCCTCCGGCAGCGTTCGCAGCTGCAGGCACAGGCACTCCCCGGGCGAGCGCGCGCCGACGCCGGCGGGCTCGAAGTGCTGCAGGTGCCTCAGGGCGATCGCAAGCTCCTCCATCCCGGCCTCGGCTTCCGCCGGCAGGAGCGCGGCGATTTCCTCGAGCGGCTGGGTGAGGTAGCCATCTTCGTCCAGCGCGTCGATGAGCACCATCACGAAGGCGCGGTCGCGCTCGTCAAGATTTGTAAGGGTGAGCTGCGACAGCAGGTGGTCGCGCAGCGTCGGGGTGTCGGGCGTGGCGAAGCTGCGGTCGCCGTCCTCCTCGTCGTCGGGCGAGCCGCGCCAGTTCGAGGCGATGTCGGCCGACCAGTCGGTCTCGGCAGGGGCGGGCTCGGTCGGCGCACTGGTGCTGGATGAAACCGGGGCAACAGGGGGCGCTTCGTGCTCCCCGCCTTCCGCGTCCTCGCGCTCGAGCGCCGGGTTCTCCATGAGGAGGCGGTCGATCTCCTGGTTGAGCTCGACCGTGGAGAGCTGCAGCAGCCGGATCGACTGCTGAAGCTGCGGCGTCAGCGTGAGGTGCTGGGATAGGCGGAACTGCAGCGAGGGCTTCATCTAGATCTGCAGATTGCCGGGCCGCACGTTTACAAGCTGCAAAACGGCTACATCCGGAAGTTCTCTCCCAGATAGACCCGGCGCACGCTGTCATTATAAACAATCTCCTCGGGGTGGCCCGAGGCGAGCACCGCGCCCTCGTTGATGATGTAGGCCCGGTCGCAGATGCCGAGCGTTTCCCGGACGTTATGGTCCGTTATGAGCACGCCGATGCCGCGTTCCTTGAGGAACCTTATGATGCGCTGGATGTCGAGCACCGCGATCGGGTCGACGCCGGCGAAGGGCTCGTCGAGCAGGATGAACGCGGGCCGCGTGCCCAGGGCGCGCGCGATCTCGAGGCGCCGGCGCTCGCCGCCCGAGAGCGAGATCGCGGTGTGCTTGCGCAGGTGCGCGATGTTCAGGTCCTTGAGCAGCTCGCCCAGGCGCGTCTCGATCGCGTCGCCCTGCAGCCCCTGCAGCTCGAGGATCGCCTGCACGTTCTCCTCCACCGTGAGGCGGCGGAACACCGAGTTCTCCTGCGGCAGGTACGAGATCCCGAGGCGCGCGCGGCGGTGGATCGGCAGGTGCGTGAGCTCGCTGCCGTCGAGGTGGATGGACCCCGCGTCCACCGGGACCAGGCCCACGATCATGTAGAAGCAGGTGGTCTTGCCGGCGCCGTTGGGGCCGAGCAGGCCGACGACCTCGCCGCTCGACACCTCGAGCGACACGTCCTGGACCACCGTGCGCGACTTGTAGCGCTTGCGGAGGCTTTGCGAGCGCAGCTGGCTCATTTCTTCTCGGCCGGCGCTGCCTTGGGCTGGATTACCGCTGTCACCCGGCCCGGGGGCTGGCCATCCTTGCCCTCCTTGCCGGAGCTCACCGAGTAGAACTCCGAGCGCTGGTCGAAGAAAATGTAGTTGCCCGCGACCTCGTCGCCGCCGCGGTTGATGCGCGCCTTGTCGAACAGCTCGATCGTCTGCTTGCGCTCGTCGATCTCGACGCGCATCGCCTCGCCGTCCATCCACTGCCCTTCCTTCTGGCCTTCCTTCGGGTCCTGCTTCTGCTTGAAGCGCACCGGCGTGCCGGTCGCGGTGGTGAACTGGTAGCCTTCGGCGTCCTGGCGCACGACGATGCGATCGGCGCGCACCGCGATCGTGCCCTTGGTCAGCACCACGTTGCCCTCGAAGATGTTCATGCGCTTGGCGTCGTCGGCGCTCATGCGGTTCGCTTCGATCTGGGTGGGCTTGTTGCGATCGGCCTTCTCGCCCCAGGCCGGCGCCGCAACGAGCAGAGCGAGGATGGGGATCAACCGTTTCATTCTTTCTTGGGCTCGAAGCGCCCGCGCACGTCGGCCATCAGCGTGAACACGCGCGACTCGTTGTCGTATTCCATGCCGCGCCCGCTGAGCGAGCGCGTGTCCTCCACGATCAGGACCTCGCGGTCGGTGCGCATCAGGTTGCGCTCGCGCAGCACGTGCAGGAAGCTCGTGGTCAGGCGCGCCTCGGGGCGCTCCTGGTCGGCCTCGCGCACCAGCACCACGTTGTCGTAGAGGAAGATCTCCTCGCCGTTGGCCGACACCGCGCCGCGCTCGGCGCTCACGGTCATGCGCGGCTCCTGGGGCTTGGTCTGCACCACGCGCGGCGCGCGCAGCTCGGTCGTGTCGTCGTCCGGGAAGTGCGCCATGCGCGCGGCCGACAGCACGCTGAGCGGCCGGCCCTCGGCGTCGAAGGTGGTGGCGGTAAAGTTGGTGACGATGTAGTCCGGGTCGTGGCGGCGCTTGTTCGGGGTGGTCTCGTCCTCGTGCACGATGCGCTCGAGGTAGAAGGTGAGCAGCGCGAGCACGAGCATCAGCGCGAGCGGGAACAGGCGCGTGGTCGTCAGCCTCATGCGCCTGGCTCGCGCAGCGCCCGCTCGAGCTTGCCGTGCGCCTGCAGGATGAACTCGCACACCTCGCGCGCGGCGCCGTAGCCCGCGGGCGTCGAGGCGACGTAATGCGCGCACCCGCGCACCGGCTCGCGCGCCTCCGGCGGCGCGCAGGCGAAGCCGCAGCGCTCGAGCACCGGCAGGTCGACCAGCTCGTCGCCCATGAACCCGCAGTCCTGCGCGGCGAGCGCGAGGGCGCGATGCAGCCCTTCAAAGGCCGCGAGCTTGTCGTCGATGCCCTGCAGCACGTGCTCGACGCCGAGCTCGCCGCAGCGCGCGGCCACCGCGCCCGAGCGCCGGCCCGAGAGCACGGCGCAGGCGATGCCGGCCGCGGCGAGCATCTTCATGCCGTGGCCGTCGAAGGAATGGAACGCCTTCAGCTCCTCGCCGGCGGGCCCGTACCAGAGCCTGCCGTCGGTGAGCACGCCGTCGACGTCGAAGATCATGAGCCGCACGCGCCGTGCCCGCGCCAGCGCATCGGGGGCTGAGAATCGCATGCCCGGGGGCGCTAGATGACCTTGGCGCGGAAGAGGTCGTGCATGTTGAGCGCCCCGGCGAGGCGCCCGTCCGCGTCGACCACCAGCAGCTGGTTCACCTTGTGGCGCTCCATGAGGGCGACCGCTTCGACCGCGAGCGCCTCGGGCCGGATGGTGCGCGGGCCCGCGGTCATGACCTCGCTCACCGCGGTGCGCTCGAAATCGAGCCCCTTCTCGAGCGAGCGGCGCAGGTCGCCGTCGGTGAAGATGCCGCGCACGCGCTGACCGCGGTCCAGGACCGCGGTCATGCCCATGCGGCCGCGCGAGATCTCGAGCACCGCCTCCTTGAACGACGCGGTGTCGGCAACCGAGGGCGCTTCCGCGCCGCTGCGCATGACGTCGCTCACGTGCGTGAGCAGGCGCCGTCCGAGCGTGCCGCCGGGATGCGAGCGGGCAAAGTCGTCGGCGGAGAAGCCGCGCGCGTCGAGCAGCGCCACGGCGAGCGCGTCGCCCAGGGCGAGCGCCGCAGTGGTGCTCGCGGTGGGCGCGAGGTTGTGCGGGCAGGCTTCCTGCGCCACGCCGGCGTCGAGCAGCACGTCGGACTCCTTCGCCAGGGTGGAGTCGCGCCGGCCGGTGAGCGCGATCAGCTTGGCGCCGCGGCGCTTCACCTGCGGCAGGATGTTGAGCAGCTCCTCGCTCTCGCCGGAATGCGAGATGGCGATGAACACGTCGCCCGCCTCGATCATGCCGAGATCGCCGTGGAGCGCCTCGGCCGGATGCAAAAATACCGCCGGCGTGCCGGTGGAGGCGAGGGTCGAGGCGATCTTGCGCGCGATGTGCCCGGACTTGCCGATGCCGCTCACCACCACGCGGCCGCGGCGCTCGAGGATGAGGGCGAGCGCCTTCAGAAAGCGCTCGTCGATGCGCTCGATCAGCGCGCGCACCGCGTCGGCCTCGATGGCGAGAACGCGACGCGCCAGCTCCAGTGCCGACTTCCCGCCGCTTTGTGCGGCCTTCGGGGCTGCCTTTATCATCCGCGATGAGTATAGCCCATGGACCACGCCGTTCCCCTGCACTCGGTGCTGCTCGTGCTCGCGTGCGCAGTCGCCGCGGTGGTGATCTGCCGCAGCCTGCGCCTGCCGGCGATGATCGGCTATCTCGTCACCGGGCTCGCGCTCGGCCCCTATGCGCTCGGCTGGGTGTCCTCGGAGCGCGAGGAGACGCGCCTGTTCGCCGAGATCGGCGTGGTATTTCTCATGTTCTCGATCGGCCTGGAGTTCAGCCTGCCGCGGCTCATGGCCATGCGCCGCGTGGTGTTCGGCTTCGGCTGCGCGCAGGTGGCCGCCACGCTCGCGCTGGTGCTCGCGCTGTCGCTCCTCGCCGGCGCGGGATGGCAGGCCGGGCTCGCCCTCGGCGGCATCGTCGCCATGTCCTCCACCGCCATCGTGTCGAAGCTGCTCGCGGAGCGCTCCGAGCTCGACACGCCGCACGGGCGCGAGGTGATCGGCGTGCTCCTGTTCCAGGACTTGGCGGTGGTGCCGCTGCTCGTGGTGATCCCGGCGCTCGGGCGGCCGGGCGAGGAGCTCGGCATGGCCGTCGCCATCGGGGTCGCCAAGGCGGCCGTGGCGCTCGCCATCGTGATCCTCGCCGGCCCGCGGCTGATGCGAGCCTGGCTCGGCGTGGTGGCGCGCCGGCGCTCCAACGAGCTCTTCGTCCTGAACGTGCTGCTCGTCATCCTGCTCATGGCCTACCTCACGGGGCTCGCGGGGCTTTCCATGGTGCTCGGCGCGTTCCTCGCCGGCATGCTGATCTCGGAGACCGAGTACCGCTTCCAGGTCGAGGAGGACATCAAGCCCTTCCGCGACGTCCTGCTCGGTCTGTTCTTCATCACGGTCGGCATGATGCTCGACCTGCGTCTCGTGGCCTCCGCCTTCGCCGCCGTGCTGGCGCTCTTCGCGGCGCTCCTCATCGGCAAGTTCGCGCTCGTCGCCGCGCTCTCCAGGGCCTTCGGCGCGACGCCCGGGACGGCGCTGCGCGTCGGGCTCGCGCTTGCCCAGGCGGGCGAATTCGGCTTCGTGCTGCTCGCGCTCACGAGCAACGCGGGCATCGTGCCGGAGAGGTTCCTGCAGCCGCTGCTCGCCGCGATGATCCTCTCGATGCTCGCCACGCCGTTTCTCATCCAGGCGAGCGACTGGATCGTCATGCGCCTGTCGCGCTCGGAATGGATGCTGCGCTCGCTCGCGCTGCACCGCGTAGCGGTGCAGTCGATCGAGGCCGAGCGCCACGTGATCATCCTGGGCTACGGGCGCAACGGCCAGCGCCTTGCGCGCCTGCTCGCGGCCGAGGGCGTGCGCTACGTCGCGCTCGACCTCGATCCGGAGCGGGTGCGCGAGGCCGCCGCCGCCGGCGACACGGTGGTCTTCGCCGACAGCGCGCGCCGCGAAGCGCTGATCGCGGCCGGCCTTTCGCGCGCGGCGGCCGTCGTCGTCACCTTCTCCGATGCCAACGCGGCCGTGCGCGTGCTCGCGCATGTGCACGAGCTCAACCCGCTCGTCCCGGTCGTGGTGCGGGCGCGCGACGAGGCGGACATCGAGCGCCTCACCACGGCCGGCGCCTCCGAAGTCGTGCCCGAGGCGTTCGAGTCCGGGGTGATGCTCGCTTCGCACACGCTGGTGTGGCTGGGCGTGCCGCTCAGCCGGGTCATGCGCCGCGTCGCCCAGGTGCGCGAAGAGCACTACCAGCTCCTGCGGGGCCTCTGGCGCGAAAGCGGCGCGTCCGGCGACGAAACGGCGCCGGCGCGGCTGCACACGGTCACGCTCGATGCGCAGGCCCACGCCGTAGGCCGCGAGCTTTCGCAGCTCAGGCTCGGCGCCGTGCAGGTGCGCGCGGTGCGCCGCACGAGCGTGCGCCAGAACCTGAGCGCAGCCGATGCCGGCGCGCTGCAGGCGGGCGACGTGGTGGTGCTGCTCGGCCTGCCCGATGAGCTGGCCGCAGCCGAGGACCGGCTGCTGCGCGGCTAGGCGAAAAAAAGGCCGACGCTAAGGCCGGCCCTGTTCTTATATTCCGCTGCCCTTACAGCGCGCGGCAGAGTGTGTAGTTATTGCTGCCGGTTTCCACGTAGCCGCCTACCGCTGCGGGGACGATGGCTGGGTTAGGGGCGGCGTTCAGCTGGGCGCGCACGGTGCCACTGTTCGGCACGCCGTCGTCCATCTGCGTGTCGACCGCGATGGCCATCTTGTCCGGCAGGTTCGCCGAGCAGATGATGATCGAGGTGAACCCGCCAGCGCCCGCGCCGGCGCCACTAAGCGCCGCCCCGGGAACCGCAGCCGCATCGCCGGTCTGGACGCCGAGCTTGCCGGCGACCGCGTTGAACGGCTGTTCCTGGTCGCTTCCTGAAATGAAGCCTGCTTTTCTCAGGTGAAGCCAGAACAGGCGCGACTCGTCGTTGGGCGTAACCGACGCATAGCCGCCCGCAATCGTGCCATCGTTGAAAGCGCCCCCCGCGGCCGGCGCGTTAGGCAGAGGCGCGCCCCAGCGACCGAATGCGTCGCCGTCGTCGCCCGGGATCTTGCGATAGCGGTCGACGTAGCCGTGGTAGGCCACCGAGACGCCGCTGAAGTCGGAAATGAGGTTCTTGATCTTGGCCTGGGTGATCATTTCCTGGCCCTTCAGGATGCCGCCGAGCAAGAGCCCGATGATGACCAGCACGATCGCGATTTCGACCAGCGTGAAGCCTGACTGCTTGGTTTTCATGTGTCCCCCTGCCCAGCTCCCCTGGGCCGTCAAAGTAACGACTACGTACGCAATCATCATGCCAATGGTCAGTCCATTGATGGAAAAGGAAAATATTCTCCTGGACAGCAAGTGCAGTGTCAGGAAGCTGACAATGTCGTCGAGGGATCGACATCAGCGGGCGCCCGAAACGCGCGCCTCGAGCTCTTCAAGGCGCTGGCGCAGGAAGCGCAGCTCGGCGGAGTCGTGGAGGGTGCCGCTCTCGAGCATGCCGCCGAGCATGATCCGCGCCGCCTCGAGCTCGTTCATGTCCTCGAGGATGAAGATCTCCATCTGCCGCGCCCACAGCGGCACGTCCGGGGCGCGCGCGTGGCGCTGCAGCGCCGAGGCGTAGCGCCGGGCGAGCGGCAGGTCGCCCAGCCGATGCTTGGCGAGGAGCGCCGCGTGGGCGAGCCATGGCCATCTGCGGTCGGGGTCGACGAAGAATTCCTGGTACGCGAGATCGAGCGCGAGGCGGGCGCGGGCGGGATCGGGGCTCTCGCCGTAGACCCGCGCGGCCAGGAAAAGCGGATATTGGCTGCGCGGCTCGAGCTCGAGGAGGCGGCGCAGCCACGCCACCAGATGCCGGTAATCGACCTTGTCGAGATCGAAGCTCTGCACATGGAGCACGAGCAGGCGCGCGAGCGCCTCGCGCTCGCCGAAGCTCGCGAGCCTGAGCGCCGCGAGACCTGGTGGTGGCTCCAGCTCGGCGCCGCCAGCCGTTTGGACCGCGCGGCCGGCGTGCAGCGCGAGCTGTGCCGCAAGCGCAGTGGCCAGGGCGAGCCAAAGCCAGCCGGGCACCGCCGAGAGCGGTCGCTGTACGCGGCTCAGTGACTGCTCCGCTGGAAGTCGAACAGGCCGGCGGCGAAAAGAAGCAGCCCGTAGATGGCAAGCCCGGCCAACGCAGCGAGATACGCCGGGGGCTGCGGCGGCCCGTAGAGCAGCCACTCGGTGCGCGTGACCGCGTCCAGGCGCGGCAGGAGGAAGGCCACCGCGTCGATCGCCCAGCGCGCGAGCTCGTGTGCCGCCGAGGCGTCGGCGAGCGGGCTCGCGGCGATGGCCTGGATGCTGTCGACCGAGCGCGCGAGCAGGTAAAGGCCCGCGGTGGCGGCAATGGAGGCGACGAGCTGGCCGAGCGACATCGCGAAGAAGAGCGCCGCTGCGGCGACGAGCGCCGCCTCGAGCGCGAGCGACAACGCCCAGGCCGCGACCGCCATCGGCCCGGCCCAAAGCAGCAGCGGCGCGGCGAAGAGGGCTGCGAGCAGCGCGCCGCAGGCCACGAAGCCCGCGAGCCGCCCGGCGTACTGGGTCCAGCGCGCGAACGGCAGCGTGAGCATCAGCTCGAGTCCTTTGTCGTTCATCTCGCGCAGCACGCTGTTGGCGACCTGGATCGCGAGCAGAAAGAGCGCGCAGGCGCGGCCGAGCGCGCTCATCACGGCGAGCTCGAGCTGGCGGCTCTCCGTGAGGGCCACCTGCGAGAGGAAGCCGGCGAGGGCGAGAATCAGCAGCACTGACAGGACGGCCAGCCACGGCAGCGCGCCGCGGCGTGCTTCGATCAGGACGAGACGCGCGAGAGTGGCCCAGGGCACGGCATCGTTTGTAGACTATCCTGCGGCCACCATGCAACAGCCCGCCGGCGTCACGCCTGCCTCCTTCAGCCGCCTCGCCAACGCCACCTGGGACTACACGCGGCGCTATTGGCGGCTGATCGTGGTCGCCATGCTGGCGCTCCTGCACATCGCCGCGTTCCGCGGCGTAGCCGACCCTTGGGCGCGGGGGCTGCTGCTCGCGCACCTGGGCCTCGTGCTCCTGTGGCAGCCGTTCCTGCGCGCGGAGCAGCGCGTTTCGCCGCTGCAGGGCTTCATCCTCGCGCTGGTCGCGTTCACCCTCATGCTGCAGCTCGACTGGTGGCTGCTCGCATTCTGGGTGGTGGTGCTCGCCGGCCTGGTCGGCGGCAAGGTCTACCAGCAGCAGGCGCGCTGGCAGCGGCGCTGCTACCTGCTCGTGCTCCTGTACCTCCTCGCGCTCCTCGCGATCGTGATCCTGCCCGAGATCGCGCCGCGGCGCGAGATCGTGCCGGAGGTGCGCGTGGCCGCCGAATATGCCCTGCCGCTCCTCCTGGTGCTCATCGCGGTCATTCCGACCGAAGCGGATGCCGCCGAGCAGGCGCAGATCATCGACTTCTTCTACAGCGTGTTCCTGATGCTGCTCCTCGGGGTGGTGATCCTGGGAAGCTTCGCGCTGATGACGGTAAAGCGCACCGCCTACCTCGAGGCGCTGACCTACACCATCTTCATGACGGCGGGCGCGGTGCTGCTCGTGGGCCTCGCCTGGAACCCCCGCGGCGGGTTCAGCGGGCTCAACGTGTTCTTCGTGCGCTACCTCTTCTCGATCGGCCTGCCGGTGGAGCGATGGCTCCACTTTCTCGCCGAGCTGCAGAGCCTCGAGCCGCGCCCCGAGCGCTTCCTGGTCGAGGCCCTGGGCGCGCTGCAGCGCCTGCCCTCGATCGCGGGGGTGGCCTGGCGCGCCGGCGAGTCCCACGGCGAGAGCGGCGAGCGCACGTCGAGCAAGGTGGAATACCAGAACAGCGCGCTGGCCCTCACCATGTATTCCCGCTTCCGCATCAACCCGGCGCTGCACTGGCACCTGCATCTCCTGGGCCAGGTCCTGGGCGAGTTCTACATGGCGAAGCTGCGCGAGGAGAAGTTGCGCCACCAGAGCTACGTCCAGGCGGTGCATGAGACCGGCGCGCGCATGACCCACGACATCAAGAACCTGCTGCAGTCGCTCGACGTGCTCTGCTCGGTCGCGGCCGAGGACCATGCGCGCGACCCGCGCGAGCTGCAGGGGCTCTTCCGGCGCCAGCTGCCCGCGATCGCGCAGCGCCTCTCGGCCACGCTGGAAAAGCTCAACCGGCCGCAGGAGGACGGCGAGAGCTACGTGGCTGCGCGCGCCTGGTGGGACGCCCTGGCGCGGCAATACCGCGGCGAAGGCGTGGAGCTGCGCCTCGAGCGCATGGCGAGCGGCGCGCGGCTGCCACGCTCGCTTTTCGACAGCGTCGCCGACAACCTCATCCGCAACGCCCTGGCGAAGCGCGCGCTCGAGCCTTCCGTGCGCATAGCCATCTCGCTTGCGGTCGAGAGCGACGCGCTGCTGCGCGTCACCGACTCGGGCGCGGCGCTGGACGAGGAGCTGGCGAAACGGCTGCTGCGCGGCCCGGTGCCCTCGCAAAGCGGCACCGGCATCGGGCTCTACCAGGCCGCGCGCCAGGCCGAGGGCGCCGGCTACGCGCTCAGCCTGGAAACGAACCGCGACGGCGAGGTGACCTTCCGGCTGGCCGGGCCGGCCGCTTGAGACTTACGGCAGGACCCCGGCGGAAACCAGCCTGGAGTACAGCTGGCCGACGGGCACGGGCAACATGAGGTCGTCGAACTGACCGCCCGCGGCGGCCGGCGAGTCCGGCACACGCATCACGAAAGTCGCGTCGCCGTCGAGGTTCTCGGCCTCGTTGGGCCGGTTCAGCGGATCTGCGGGTATCGCGCCGTTCTTCCCTGTCGAGTACACGATGAACACGGCAGTCTGCTGGCTCACGGCGCGAGCAACGCATCCGCTGGTGGTGCAAACGTCGAGATCATTCGGCAAGCAGCCGATGCCCGCGTTCTTGAGATTGGCCTGATTGGTGAACAGGCGCGGCGTGGCCGCCGGAGGCGCCGTCGGGCAGTTGACGTAGTTCATCGAGATGACATAGCGAAGGCGATTGCCCCACGGGTCGACGGCAAACCCCAAGCTGTCGACGGGTCCTGCGCCGACGTTGACCGCCGGCAGATACCCGGCGTAGTACGTGGAGCAGTTGCCGTGCACGGGCAGCGCAGGTGTCGTCGTATGCGAGGGGCACGCGGCCGGAAGGGCCGTGGCGCTGGAGCAGAAGCTCTCGCGGCCAGCGCTATGTGTCGCCGCGTTCACGAAGCGAGCGGGGCAGGGCAGGCGCCTGTTGATGAGTGCGAATGAAAGCACGGCTTCGGCGGCCGCGTTCAGCCGGCGCTGCGCCTCGTCGAAATTGCGCTGCTCGATCTGGGCCTGGAGCGTCATGACTGCGCCGCCAAGGAGCAGCGCGATGATGAGGAATGCGACCGCGACTTCGGTCAGGGTGAAGCCGCGCTGCTGGCGTATCAGCATAAGGGAACCGGCAAGCCGGTTGGCGGCGTCACCTGGAACGGGCAGGTGGCAAAGCGGTCGTTGAACGTGCTGCTCAGCCGCTCCCAGGCGAACCGGTCGGGCGAGCCGGGCTGGCCACCCCCAGCTACGGTCCTCGACTCGAGATAGTCCACGACGTTGCTGCTCGGCTGCGTCTGAGGAATGGCAGCCAGCGCGCTTCCCATGAGCGCCAGCACAAAGTGCTTGTCGTTCGGGAAGCCGCTCGCCGCCGGAAAGTTCGTCAGGGTCAGGCAGTCCAAGTCGCCCGGTACGGAGCAGGTGCGGCCGTCTGTGAAGCTGCTGCCCTTGCCGATGGCGAAGTAGGTGTAGCGGCCCCACCCGTTGCGGAAGAACCATCGCGCGGGGACTGGCGCGCCCATCGGGCCGTCCACCCCCATGACGGCCGCGTCCGGAAGGTTTGGAATGGTGACTGTCACGAGAGAACCGACCGCGAGCAGCGGGAACGTGATGCGAAAATCGAGGTCGACCCAGTAGTTGCCGTAGTCCACGGTCAGAGAGAAATTCGACACCGTCCCGCCGCGGTCATTGGTGATGCTCGCAGCGGTGATCGGGGCGCGGAATGCCCCGAGCAGGTTCGGAGCCCTGGCCCGGATGCGCGCGTCGAGCGGTGCGATCAGCGAAAGATTGAAGAACGTGCACTGATAGTTAGCACCGGCTTGGCTGCAGCTCGGCGTGCCGAGCAGTCCTGCCAGCTGGGTCACGGTTCCATTGGTCCATGACGTGCATGACGAGCTCGCCGAAGCCGTCGCCGGCATAAGCCCCTCGCGTACCCCATCGGCGCCGCACAGAGTGTTGGCCGTCGGATCGCTGAAGCTCGAGGGATTGGGCAGGAACTGAAGACCCCAGCTCGCGTTCGACTCGGTGGTGCGGAAAGCCTCGAGCGCAGGCGCCACCTGACGCTGGAGCCGGTCGGCCACCGCGCCGCTGATGGCCCCGATCCACTCGGCTTTGCTGATGGCGAGCACGCGGTCGTTGGTGTTGGTCGCGGTGCCGGGGTTGGTATAGGCGCCGGTGGCGTTGCCGCACTCGAAGAATTTCTTCGGCTCCAGCTCCAGCGCGTAGCGGTTGATCTCCTGGATGAAACCGGTGCAGGGGTCGGACTTCAAGGCGCGCCCCGGCGCGAGGATCACTGCCACCACGTTCGTGACGCCGGCGCCATCGTTGAAGGGCAGCGCCGCCGGAGTGCCGAAATTGAGGTAGGGGTCGGGCGGGGCAGGATTGAGCGGGAACGCGACAGGATGGAAGTTTGGGCTCAGCGCATACCACAGGGG
>Ga0247825_10001396_pt1 | contig 15847 bp, 14 predicted proteins | sample 13C_Vanillin_Day_FD_194413 | JGI IMG/M metagenome (GOLD analysis project Ga0247825, IMG submission 194413) | Soil microbial communities from agricultural site in Penn Yan, New York, United States - 13C_Vanillin_Day48 | ecosystem: Environmental > Terrestrial > Soil > Agricultural land | place... | reverse complement strand
GTGAGCAACACCGCCCACACCCTGGACGGAACGGGTACCGCACTGCACGATTCCCTCACCCACCTTTCCGACGCCGCCACCACACTGAACGCGAGCGGCGAGGATCTGTTCGGCACCGTCGAGAACCTGCAGAAGTTCACCACCGCCCTCGCTGCCAGCGACCAGCAGATCCGGGCGTTCAGCGGTGAATTGGCCAACGTGTCGGGGCTGCTCAACGCCAACCGGACCGAACTCGACGCACTGCTCAGCAGCATGCTGACCACGTTCCAGGAAGTCACGAAGTTCGTCGAAGACAACCGTGGGGCACTGGTCGAGAATACCGGGCAGCTCGAAACCATCACCCGGTTGCTCGTCGACCGGCAGGACACCCTGATGTCGATCCTGCACGCCGGACCGACGGCGCTGTCGGACTTCTACAACATCTACGATCCCGACGCCAACTCACTCACGGGCGCCCTCGCCGTGCCCGAGATGCCGGACCCGCGCTCGCTCATCTGCGCGCTCTTGACCACGGTCGACGCACCCACGAATGAATGCGCGACTGCTGCAGCAGCTTTCGCCGCACCTCTGGCCAATGCTGCCGTGCAACAGGCAACGTCAGCACCCGTCGCCAATCGGACTCCACCGGCAGGCGCGCCGCGATCCCCCGGCCCGAGTGACCCCGTCGCCTCCATCACCCAGAGTCTCCAGAATCTCATTCTTCCGGAGGGACCACGATGACGAACTCAATTCGGAGGTCGGCGCTCACCGCGACCATGCTCGTCGGCGTCGTGGCCGCGGCGGCCGGGTGCCGATTCGACGGAATCAATTCGATCGGACTGCCCGGCAACGTAGTCGGAGGTGACGCACACGAGGTGACGGTCGAACTGGCGGACATCCAGAATCTGGTGGGCAACTCGCCGGTGAAGGCCAACAACGTCATCGTCGGGAACATCAGCCACATCACGGGTGACAACTGGGGCGCCAAACTGACACTCGAAATCGATCCCGAGGCCGAGATCCCGGCGAACGTCAGCGCCAAGCTCGCGCAAACCAGCGTGCTCGGCTCCCAGTACCTCGAGCTGACGGTGCCGCCCGGTGTCGAGGCGGTCGGCGCACTCGCCGACGGCGACGTGATCCCCCTCGACCGCACCAGTCAGTACCCGTCCACGGAGGAGGTGCTCTCTGCGCTGGCCCTCGTACTCAACGGAAGTGGTTTGCAACAGATCCGCACCGTGACCTCCGAACTCAATCGTGTGCTGGGTGGCCGCGAGGAATCGTTGCGCAGCCTCTTCGGCAACCTCGAAGAATTCGTCGGCGGTGTCGACCAACAGCGCGACGACATCGTCCGCGCGATCGACGGGCTCGACCGCCTGGGCGCGGAACTCGCCAGCCAGAATCAGACGATCGACCGAGGCATCACCTCGATCCAGCCGGCGATGCAGATCCTGGACGAGCAGCAGAAGCAACTCACGACGATGCTGAACGACGTGGGGCGGTTCGGCGAGATCGCCACCGAGATACTCGAGAGCAGCCGCGAGGATCTCGACGCGAATCTGCGGTCGCTGCAGCCGGTGCTCTCGCAGCTCGCCGCGGCCGGCGATCACCTTCCGGAAGCACTGAAGATCGCGGCGACGGTCCCGTTCCCGGTGACCACCACTCAGCGCGCCATCAAGGGTGACTACATGAATCTCTTCCTCACGCTCGACGTCAGCGCCGAGACGGTAGGCGGCAAGGTTCTCGGCAGCATTCCCCTCGACGAGTTGGCGGGACTGAACCCGGCTCGCCAAGCGGTGAATCCGCTGTTGGCACCCACCGGTGCAACGACATCCGGCGGACCCGCAACGTCCGCACCGAAGAACGGAGCACCGCGCTGATGAGATCGAAACTCGTTCGCTTCCAGCTCATCGTCTTCAGCGTGGTGGCAGTTCTCGCGGTCGGCAACGCTGCGGTCAACTATCTCGGGCTGAAGAGGGTCACCGGGATCGGCATGTACACGATCACGGCGGAGTTCGACCGCGCCGGAGGACTCTATGTGAACTCCCTGGTGACGTATCGCGGCGTCGACGTCGGCGTCGTGAAGTCGATCGACGTCCGCCCTGATCGGGCGTCCGCGGAACTGCAGCTCGATTCGGACTTCGCTGTTCCGGCGAACAGCCAGGCATTCGTCCGCAGCGTCTCGGCCATCGGCGAGCAGTATCTGGACATCGTTCCTGCGTCCTCGGAGGGCCCCTTCCTCGAGGACGGCGACGTGATCACCGAGCAGAACACCGAGATCCCGGTGCCCGCCTCCGAGGTCGTCGACAAGGTGAACGTGCTCCTGTCGGAGCTGCCCAAGGATGATCTCCGGGTCACGGTCGACGAGGCCTACACCGCCTTCAACGGGGCGGGACCGGCCCTGTCGCGGCTCATCGACTCCTCGCGCCCGCTGATCGAACTCGCGCAGGCCAAGATCGGTTCCACCAGAACACTGCTCGATGACGCCGAACCCGTCCTCGAGGCCGGTGCCGACTCCCGCGCCGACATCGCGAGCTTCTCCCGTGATCTGTCCTCGTTCTCCGAGCAGTTGGTGATGAGCGACGCGCAGGTTCGCGGTGTCCTCGACAACGGTTCCCAGTTCTTCGACACGGTCAGCGGCACCCTCGACGACGTCCGCCCCACCGTTCCGCTGCTGCTGGCGAATCTCCAGACCGTGGGTGAGGTGGCACGGGTCAACATCCCCGGGATACAGCAGATCCTGGTGATCTATCCGGCGGTGTCCGCCTCGATCAACTACATGCACCGGGGAGTCCAAACCGACGACCGGGTGTACGGCCAGGGCGCCCTGGACGTCAAACTCGGCAACTCCGCGAACCCGCTCCCCTGCACCGAGGGTTACCAGGAAACGCAGCGCCGCGACCCCAGCGACGTCAGCTCGGCTCCGGCGCCGGAAAATTCCTACTGCAAGCTCCCGCAGGCAGATCCGCGGGTCGCACGTGGCGCACGGAATATCCCGTGCGCCACGAATCCCGCGGTGCGCACCGCCGAGATCGCGAACTGCCCCGGCGGCCTGCCGTCCACCTGGCCGGAAATGCTGGCACGGCCCGGACAACCGTATTCTCCCCCGTCGACCGACACCGGAGCACCGGACACGGGACCGATCGCGAACCGGCCGGCTCCCGAAGTTCCCGAACCCCTGACCGTCGCACCGGCTTCGTGGACGCCCCCGCAGGCGATTGTTCCCGACGGCACCACCAGCGTCCCGTATGACCCGATCACCGGGAACTTCCGGGCACCGAACGGCGATCTGTATTCGATCGCCAGCGTTTCTGCACCAAAGCTAGAGGAGGAATTGACATGGCAGGCACTACTGCTCCGGTAGAGGTCGAACCGGACCTCGATCACACCGGAAAAGATGCCACGGCCGCGACAGCCGACTCCGAGGTGCGTCAAAGTACCCGAGGGTTCATCGCGACGATGGCGGCAATCGCACTCGTCGCCCTCGCCGCCCTTGTCGTCGGCGGCGTCTCGTGGACGAACCTGCGAGCGGAGCAAGCAGCACAGTCACGAGACGAGCAGATACTGGAGACGGCCCGCCAAGTGGTCGTCAATCTGGTCACGCTGAGGCATCAGAGTGTGGACGAGGACATTCAGCGCGTCGCCGACGGCACCACCGGGCCGTTCCGGGAGCAGTTCACCAGTGCGTCCGGCAGCTTCGGTGACGTGCTGAACCAGGGCCACGTGGAGTCGACCGGCGAAGTCAAGGAAGCCGGCCTGGTCACGTCCGACGACGAGCATGCCGTCGTCCTCGCCGCCGTGACGTCCACAGTGAAGAACACCGAGGCGCCCAACGGCGAGATCCGCGTCTATCGCATGAAGGTCTCTCTCGATTCGGTGGACGGCAACTGGCTCGTCTCAGATGTGGAGTTCGTAGCATGAGAAACACACTCGCCCGGATACCCGAAGCAGTCGCATCCTGGTCCTTCGCGCGGCGGCGGGCCACCCGATACCTCGCCGTGCTCCTCGCCGGTGGGCTCGTCGCGGCGACCGTCGCCATCGCTCTCCAGGTACACGATCGCCGCCAGATCGACACCGCGGAGGGGCAGGCGCGCGACCGCGCCACCCAACTGGTCGCCGACGTACTCTCCTACGACTTCAACACCATCGACGCCCACTTCGCCGACATCCTTCCCAGTCTCGGCGGAGACCTGCGCGGCCAGTTCGACAGCGTCGGCAAGGAGGTCATCATCCCGTCGGCGAAACAACGCCAGGTCGTGACCTCGGCGACCGTCGTCGAATCCTCCGTCGTCTCCGCGTCGGAACACGCAGTGACGCTGCTGTTCTTCGTCAACCAGTCGACCACCAGCACCGACAGTGCCGCCCCGAAATTGGACGGAAGCCGCGTCCGCGTCGGCATGACCGAACAGGAGGGTGCGTGGGTCATGACGGAAATGACCCCGGTCTGACCGGTTCCCCGAAATATGGGGATCAGCCGATGTTTTCGCAATAGTAGGAGGTAGTGGTGGGTGTCGAGGTATCCGTCGAAGGACTGACCAAGTCGTTCGGCTCGCAGAAGATCTGGCAGGACGTCTCGTTGACTCTTCCGGCCGGTGAGGTCAGTGCGTTGCTCGGGCCGTCGGGCACGGGTAAGTCGGTGTTCCTGAAATCGCTGATCGGTCTGCTCCGTCCGGAGCAGGGGTCGATCGTGATCGACGGCACCAACATTCTCGAGTGCTCCTCGAAGGAGCTGTACGAGATCCGCAAGCTGTTCGGGGTGCTGTTCCAGGACGGCGCCCTGTTCGGGTCGATGAACCTGTACGACAACGTCGCGTTCCCGCTGCGGGAGCACACCAAGAAATCCGAATCCGAGATCCGCACGATCGTGATGGAGAAGATGGAACTCGTCGGTCTACTGGGGGCAGAGGACAAGCTGCCTGGCGAGATCTCCGGAGGTATGCGCAAACGCGCCGGCCTCGCCCGCGCCCTGGTCCTCGACCCACAGATCATCCTCGTCGACGAACCCGACTCCGGACTCGACCCGGTGCGCACCACCTACATCTCCCAGACGCTGATCGACATCAACGCCGAGATCGACGCGACCATCCTGATCGTCTCGCACAACATCAACCTCGCCCGCACCGTTCCCGACAACATCGGCATGCTCTTCCGCCGGAAACTGGTGATGTTCGGACCCCGCGAGGTGCTACTCACCTCGGACGAACCGGTGGTCAAGCAGTTCCTCAACGGCACCATGATCGGCCCGATCGGCATGTCCGAGGAGAAGGACGAAGCCACCATGGCCGCCGAACAGGCCATGGTCGACGCCGGCCACCACGCCGGCGGTGTCGACGACGTCGAGGGCATCGTCCCGCAGATGAAGGCCACCCCGGGCATGCCGTTCCGCCAGGCGGTCGCCCGCCGCCAGGAACGCGTCCGCGAGATCATGCACACTCTGCCCGAGAGCGCCCAGATCGCCATCCAGGAAAGCTTCGAGGAGGGCTTCGGGACGTACGACACCGAGGAATTCCCGCTGTACGAGGAACCCCTCGAATCCGTGTAATCCGTCGTCAGCGAACGACTCGGCAAGAAGAGCAACACAACTCAGATCAACGAGAGGAACCCGTCATGACGACGAACAACAACGCCTTCTTCATCGGAGGCGAATGGCACGCGCCCACTTCGAGTGGCGTGATCACGGTCGTGTCACCCAACGACGAGCAGGTGGTCGGTCACGCCCCCGACGGCGCCGAGGCCGACATGGATGCCGCTGTCGATGCGGCGCGCCAGGCCTTCGACGATCCGACCGGCTGGTCACAGTGGGAGCCGTCGCGGCGAGCGGCGGCACTGAAGCGCCTCGCGGATGCGCTCGACAAGCGCGGACCCGAGATGGTCCAGGCTGTGAGCTCGCAGAACGGCATGCCCGTCGCCGTCGCGGAGAAGCTGGAAGCGGTCTTCCCGCAGATCCTGCTCCGCTATTACGCGGGCCTGATCGAGAACGACGGATTCGAGGAAACGCGTCCGGGCCTGCTGGGCGGGTCGACCCTCGTGACCAAAGCCCCGATCGGTGTGGTCGGCGCTATCGTTCCGTGGAACTTCCCGCAGGCGCTCGCCGCATTCAAGTATGCGCCGGCCCTCGCTGCCGGGTGCACGATCGTCATCAAGCCGTCCCCCGAAACAGTGCTAGACAGCTACGTCCTCGCCGAGGCGATCGAAGAGGCGGACCTTCCGGCCGGCGTGATCAACATCGTTCCCGGCGGCCGCGAACTGGGCGCGCACCTGGTCTCGCACCCCGGCATCGACAAGGTGGCGTTCACCGGGTCGTCTGCTGCCGGCCGCAACATCGCCGAGGCCTGCGGTCGCCTGCTCCGGCCGGTCACACTGGAACTGGGTGGCAAGTCGGCGGCCATCATCCTCGACGACGCGAACCTGGATCTCGCCACCGTCGGGGAGCAGTTGTTCGGCGCGACCATGTTGAACAACGGGCAGGTCTGCTACCTCGGCACCCGCGTGCTCGCACCGCAGTCGCGTTACCAGGAAGTGGTCGACACGTTCAGCGCTCTGGCCGGGTCGCTGACCGTGGGAAGTTCCCTCGACCCCGCCACGATGATCGGCCCCATGGCGAGCGCCCGGCAACGCGACCGCGTGGAGTCCTACATCGCGAAGGGCAAGGGCGACGGCGCCCGCATCACAGTCGGCGGCGGACGCCCCGAGGGCCTCGAAAAGGGATGGTTCGTCGAGCCGACCATCTTCGCTGACGTGGACAACAACTACACCATCGCCCAGGAGGAGATCTTCGGCCCGGTGCTCTCGATCATCTCGTACCGCGACGACGAGGAGGCGGTCCGCATCGCGAACGACAGCGACTTCGGGCTCGGTGGCACCGTCTTCACGGCCGATCACGACCACGGGGTCGCCGTCGCCCGGCGCGTCCAGACGGGAACGATCGGGATCAACGGCTACCTTCCCGATCCCACGGCACCCTTCGGTGGTGTCAAAGCCAGCGGCCTCGGCCGTGAATTGGGCCCGGAAGCACTCTCCGCCTACCTCGTGCAGAAGTCGATCTACCTGTGACACCCGGGTGCGGGTGCGGCACACGCGCCGTACCCGCACCCTCCACGGAGCACTCATCCCGACGGGGTATTTCCCTCATCCCGGAGGAGGAGAAGACGTCCGTTTCATACCTTTTTTCCCACCCCGGTCGACATTATGGTTAGACCAATCACTCCGGCCTGTCTCCTGTCGAGGAGAGGCACCTGAAAGCAAGGATCCGCGCATGGATGTCATGGAACACGCGGGAGCCATTCTCCCCGAGGACCGCTACAGTGCGAGCACCCTCGAGGCGTTCCGATCGAACGGCTATTGGCGCGACGAGAGCCTGGCCGAGCACGTGGATCGCTGGGCGACTATCGATCCGGACTTCGTGGCTGTCACCGACGGCTACGGGTCACTCACCCGAGGCGAGCTGCGGGCGCAGGCGTACCGCCTCGCGGCGGCACTGAAGAAGCTCGGCGTCGACAGCGGCGACCGCGTCCAGGTCCAGTTGCCGAACTGGAACGAATTCGTCGTCATCTACGTGGCGCTCGCCAGGATCGGCGCGGTACTCGTTCCGACGATGCCGGTGTACCGGCACGACGAGGTCCGGTACGTACTCGAGCACTCCGGCGCCAAGATCTCCTTCGTCACAGAGGAATTCCGCAAATTCCGGTACACCGACATGCTGGCCGAGGTCCGCCCGGAAGTGCCCGGACTCGAGCATGTCGTCGTCGTGCGCGGAACAGCGCGGGCAGGCGAGATCGCGTTCGAGTCACTCACCGTCGGCGACCGCGTCCCCGGTGACGACGAACTCGGGCCGCCGCCGTCCGCCGATGCGGCCCACGCCATCATCTACACCTCGGGAACCGAGTCGCGGCCGAAGGGCTGCCAGCACACTTTCAACACGCTCTCGTTCACCGTCCACGGATTGGGTGGAGACGTGATGGGCCTGAACCCCGCTGACGTGATGTTCATGCCCTCCCCCGTCACGCATGCGACCGGACTTGCCGTGGGTGTTGCGGCACCCCTGATCCTCGGAAGCGGCATTCATCTTCTCGACGTGTGGGAACCGGGCGAGGGCCTACGCCGCATCGCGCAGTTCAAGACGACGATCAGCATGGCGGCGACACCGTTCCTTCAAATGGCGCTCGGGGCCATCGAGTCGGGCGCCGACCACGATGTCAGCTCGATGCGGATGTGGGTCAGTGCAGGCGCACCGATCCCAGAAGCACTCCTGAGGGCGTGGAAGAAGGCACTCCCCGCATGTCTCCTCCTCCCCGTGTACGGCAGCAGTGAGGGACTTCTGGTGACCGCTGTACGCGCGGACGACCCCATCGAGAAGGTGCTTTCCTCCGACGGACGGGCCTTCGACGGGGTCGATCTCGAGATCCGCGACGAGGAGGGTGCCGTCGTACCCGCCGGCGAGGAAGGCCAGATGTTCTATGGGGGTCCGGGGATCTTCCTCGGCTACTGGCGCGACTCCGAACGGACGGCGGCATCGGTCGACAGTCGAGGCTTCCTCGCCTCGGGTGATCTGGGGCGCGTCGACGCAGAGGGCTATCTGCGGGTCACGGGACGGATCAAGGACCTGATCATCCGCGGCGGTATGAATATCTCCGCGCGTGAGGTGGAAGAACACCTGCTGGCACATCCGCGCATCACGGGCGCGGCCGCGGTGTCCATGCCGGATCCCCGCCTCGGAGAAAAGGTGTGCGCCTTCATCGAGGTGAACGGTCCGGCGCCGACCTTGGACGAGCTGGCCGATTTCCTCCGAAACGAGCGGAAGGCCATGATGCAGAAGATTCCAGAGAAGGTGGTCGTCGTCGATCAGCTTCCCACCACCGCCACCGGAAAGATTCAGAAGTTCTTGCTTCGCAAGCAGGCGGCCGAACTGACCGGCAACGCGTAACACTTTCCGGCACTGCCGGATACCACGAGCAGGGGCTGTCGCAACGAGGTTGCGCCAGCCCCGTTTCGTTACTCCGATTCCCGACGAAGCAATCTCACCCCAAGGGCGTAGGAAGATCTCTCGTCGAGGTGACGTGTCATCGGGCGGCGCAGGAGAGACTTGGATCACACGAGAGACCTCGAAAGGAATCGAAATGAGCAAGATCACCTACGTGCTGCCCGACGGAAGTGAGTCGACGATCGACGTCCCGACCGGCCAGAGCATCATGGACGGCTCGGTCCGCAACAACCTTCCGGGGATCATCGCCGAATGCGGGGGAAGTTGCTCGTGTGCAACGTGTCACGTCATTCTCGACGAAGACTCCACGGGCCTGTTCGACGAGGCCACCGACGAGGAGCGCGATCTGCTCGAATACCTCGAAGGGGTGCAGTCACATTCACGCCTGTCGTGCCAGTTGATCGTCAACGGGCAGTGTGACGGTGTCCGAGTCGTCGTACCGGACACCAACGGCTGACTCAGGTGGTGCGGCGGGACGAGGCGTCGGAGTCGGTCATCTCGAGGTACCGGTAGATCGCCTCCGACCGGTTCATCGCCCCCAGCTTCCGCAGGATCTTCTTGACATGCGATTTCACGGTGAACACGCTGATCACGAGTTCATCCGCAATTTCCGTGTTGGATTTTCCCGCCGCCAAGAGCTGGAAGACTTCGCGCTCGCGCCTGGTGAGTTCCTCGAGGCCCGGTGCGCGGCAATCAGAAGGCAGTGGCACCGGCGACCAGGCCGCCGCACCGGCGCCACTCGGCTTTCCGAAAGCGACTTCGGCGTTCGACAGTCCCTCCGCCTCACGACTTTCCTCTTGCAGGCGTTCGAGGATCAACCGTTTCTGCTCGCTGAGCCGTTCGGAGACGAGGGCCCGTTCGAAGAGCGTCCCGAAGCTACCCGCGAAAGCATCGAGAAGGTCTCGCTCGGCGACGCTCGGCTTTCGCTCGTCGGCGCGACACGCGTGAATCAGGCCGATTACCCCCGTGGAGACCGCAATCGGGGCCAGGACGTACCCGCCGGCACCAAATAACGGGACACCTGGGACGGCCGTGGAGTTCCCCGTCGAAAGCTGCGGATTCGGCAGTACGAGGACTGCAGCGCGTTTCTGGACTGCCTCTTCCTCCGGCGACCCCGGCGCTATCGCTGTCGACGCCAGTGCAGTCACGTCCGGCGCAGAGCCCTTCTCGAACTGCGTCTCCACGATGGTCCACGCGTTATCGTGAACCTCGGACAGCAACACCCGGCCGAGGCCGGTCATCGCGGCGGCCTCGGAGCACACACTCTTGGACAACCCGGCCACCGTTTCGGCACCGCGAAGACGTCGAACGGCGCCTGCGAAGTCGGCGGCACCGACAACACCAGACGAGGACGGCGTTGCGTGCAGACGGAGGCGGACCTCTCGGATCTCGACGAGGAGCCGCCCGAAGGACACCTTCTTGTCCGCTGGGATCGACGACAGTCCACGGAGTCCTGCTTCGGTCGCCTCGTCCAGCATGGCGAGCACGAGGCCCGGTGACGCCTTCCGCGTCTCAGTCGGGGACTCTGGCCCGAAACCGAATTCCTTACGCAAGCGGCCGAGAAGCGATGTGGCCGTCTTCAGACCTTCGGCCTCGGCTCGCGACCGTGCCGAGTTCTGTGCCGGTGATTGGCCATTGTTCACGATGGCGTGCCCGTCATCGTCGGTTCTGGTGGGAATAGAGCACCGCCGCCGCGGCCCGCGTAGGCACCCGCAGCTTCTTGAGGATGTGCTTGACGTGTGACTTCACGGTTCCCTCGGAAATCACGAGTGTCTGCGCAATCTGATTGTTGGTGGCTCCGGTCGCGATATGGGAGAGGATCTCGCGCTCGCGGAACGTCAAGACCGCGTTCACCTCCACCGCGCTGGTCTCGTCGACGATGCGTCGAGGGACGGAGGACCGCACGTCCGGCGGGGGACGCAGGCCCAGTTCCGTCTTCTGCATGCGTTCGAGCATCGAATCGGTGGCGTCGAAGGAGGCTGCGAGTCGCGTCCGCTGCGCGCAGATTCGTTCCCGCAGTACCGCTTGCTCGTACACGAGAGCGAAGAACGTTGCGAACGCGTCCAATCGGTCGCGGTCGTCTGGGTCGAGCGAGTCCCGCACGCCAGGGCGATCAGCATGTACGAGGCCTATCACTCTGCCCTTGGAAACTATGGGCGCGGCAACATAGCTGGAGCAGCGTGACACAGCCACGATCTCTTTGAACGTCCGGTCGTCGTCTGCCGGCGCTGGAACGAGGGCGGGCACTCGCCTGCGGACGAGTTCCGTCTCCAGCCGCGCCTCCGACAACGAAAATTCCGCGGAATCAACGAAGTACGAGAAATCCATCGGTGACCCGTCGAATTCGGGCTGCACGTGGAGTCTCTGCGGTCGCCACAGCGATCCACTGATCGCCGAGATCATGGCGCGCGCGAACGGGAGCGCAGAACAGATCGCCAATGGTGCCGCCTGAACGATGTCATCGGATGCGAGATCCCGTAGCCCGGCCGCGGCGTCGTGGACGGCACGCAACTCGGCGGCACGGCTGATGGCCGCGCTCTCGGCGCACCGCTCCTGGTGTTCTTCGATCCGGACCAGGAGGAAGCACGCCTCCTCGATGTCAGCCTCGGGCAGGCGTCCTTCGGTCAGCGCGTCCCCGAGTTGGTGTCGGGCAGCGGCGAGTGCGACATAGGCATCATTGAAGCTGCAAGCACGGAAACCCGGCCCGAGGATCTTCGCTGCCAGTTCTACATACTCGTGCGCGTGCTGAACGAGGCCCTCGTCCCGCACTGCGACCGACTGCGCTGTCCGACTCATCACGCTCCGTAGTTCAGTTGCCTCACGACGCGGATTGCGTCGCAAGGCAGACGTTCCTCATCCGACAACCCAGTATATGTGACTGCCATCACTAAACACGATTCGCGCACTGAGGGCAAGACGTGCCGCACACAGAATGGAGTGACCAATAGCGTTGGGAGGGTGCGCGTTCCAGAGTTGGCACCAGACACCGTGCGCCTGCCCGGCCGAGCAGCGCTCTTTGCTGCAACAATGTTACCATTAAAAAGGTACGACCGAAAGGAATTCTGTGGACGCCGTGGTTTTACGAGAGTTCGGGGAGCCGGACGTCTTGAGGTTGGAATCGATTCCCGATCCGGTTGCGAGCCCGGGCTGGGTCACTGTCCGACTGAAGGCCGCCGCGCTCAATTGGCACGACGTTCTCGTTCGCCAGGGCAAGTACTCGTCCCCACTGCCCCATGTCCTCGGCGCCGACGGCGCGGGTATCCGCACGGACACGGGCGAGGAGGTCCTCGTCCTCCCGTCGCTGTGGTGGGGCGACCGCGAGGCGGCCCCCGGTGCGCAGTGGGAGATCCTCGGCGACCACCAGCGCGGCACTTACGCCGAGCTGGTCCGCGTCCCGGAAAACTGCGTCGCCCCGAAGCCTCGTGGCCTCAATTGGGAACAGTCGGCTGCCCTGCCCCTGGTCGGACTCACGACCTACCGCGCCCTCTTCACCCGCGGACGCCTCCGCGCCGGTGAGAATCTCCTCGTCCTGGGCGCCGGCGGTGGCGTCGCGACGATGGCAGTAATGCTCGCTTCCGCGATCGGCGCCAACGTCACCGTCACGTCCTCTTCTGCCTCCAAGATCACGCAGGCCCAGGAGCTCGGCGCCGCCAACGGCGTCCTTTACACCGACCCCGAGTGGCCGGACGCCGCGCGAGCGCTGTCCCCGGAGGGGCAGGGGTTCGATCTCGTCCTCGACTCCGTCGGGACGTGGGAGCAGTCCATCGCAGCGCTGCGACCGGGTGGCCGGCTGGTCGTGCTGGGGGCGTCGCGCAGCGATCTCGCCAGCCTCGACGTCCGGCCGTTCTACTTCGGCCAGTACGAACTGATCGGAACCACGATGGGCAGCCCACAGGATTTCGCCGGACTTCTGACGCTGCTCGACGCGAAGGACGTTCCTCCGGTCCCCATCAGTGCCGTGTTCCCGCTCGCGGAGGCGGCGGCCGCGCACAAGCATCTCGAGCAGGGAAGCGGATTCGGCAAGGTCGTTCTGTCCCACGGCTGAGAGCGGTGTCTATCATCGACCGCAACGTGGTTCGGTGACGAGGAGAGGACGCTCAGTGGCGAGTGAACCGCCGGCGCCCGCCGACGACGATCGCGGTGATGTGGTCGACTGGATGCGCACCGAATGGGCGGAGTCGCGGGATTCGGCCGAGCTGGAGTTCGCCACGACGATGGCGTTGCTGCGCACCCATCAATGGGTCGTCCGCGCCATGGACCGGGAGCTTCGCTCACTTCGCTTGTCGCGCAACGCATACCTCATTCTCACTTCGCTACAACTGTCCGACGAACACACTCGGACGCTCGGCAAGTTGAGCAAATACCTCATGGTCCACCCCACCACGGTCTCGATGGCGGTCGATCAACTCGTGAAGGCCGGCCTCGTCGAACGCCGCGCGCACACCACGGACCGCCGAACCGTTCTCGCCACGCTGACCCCGGCAGGCATGACCGTGGTCGAGGAAGCGAATGATCTTCTCGCCGGGGTTCGTTTCGGCCTGGCGTCGGTCGATACCGAGACGCTGGAAGCGGTGATCGGACAGCTTCAACAGGTCCGTCGCGCCGTCGGCGACGTCGAGACCGGGAACTGAGCCCAGCCCCTCTTCCCTGCTGACCGGTCGAGTCCGACCACCGTTCCGCGACGAAGTGCAACTACCTGGTGGACACCCCTTGCCCCAGATGCTTTGTCGACCTACTATTCAAACCTAGAATACTTCTTCAGGGCACGGAACGGACCGTCCGGCTACTCACTGCGCGCCGCGCTTCGTCTTCCCCGTCCCGAGCCAAGCAACGCACAGGAGCGCCTCCGATGGTTTCATTTGCATTCACCGACGAACAGGAAGAGTTCCGGAAGACGCTGGCAGCGTTCAGTGATCGTGTCCTCCTCCCGGGTTACCGCGACCGCGCGGCGTCGACCGAATTCCCCTTCGACATCATGAAGAAAATCGGCGACCTCGGTCTGCTGGGCATCGGCCTGCCCGAGCAGTACGGCGGAACCGGCACCGAGGATCCCGTTCTGCTCGGACTCGCCACCGAAACCCTGGCCTACGGCGACGTGAACATGGCGTCGGCCCCCGTCCAGATCGGCCTCGTCGCCTCCCAACTGGCGCTGTGCCGGGACGAGATTCAGGAGCGTTATCTTCCTCCCCTCATCCGCGGTGAGCAGACCATCGCCATCGCCCTGACCGAACCCGGGTCGGGGTCCGACGCAGGTGCACTGACCACCACCGCAACGGCGGTCGACGGCGGGTGGCGCCTGAGCGGTGAGAAGACAGCGATCTCCTGGGCGATGAATGCCACCGCGGCCCTCGTCTATGCGCGCGAGCCCGGATCGAGTCGCGCTCGGGGCGTCAGTTGCTTCGTCGTGCCACTCGACGCGGAAGGCGTCACCGTCAGCCACATGCCCGGCATGGGCTGTCTGCCGCTGGGCTGGGGAAGCATTCATCTGTCGGATGTCTTGATTCCCGAATCCCACCTCGTCGGTGAACTCGGCAGGGGCTTCCACTCGGTCATGGACCACTTCGACTTCAGCCGTGCCGCCCTCGGTCTGATGTGCCTCGGGGCGGCAAAGCAAAGCCTGGAGGAAGCCGCCGCATACGCCAAGCAGCGGGAGACGTTCGGGCAGCCACTCTCCGAACACCAGGGTCTGGCATTCCAATTCTCCGAACACGCAACATATCTGGAGGGTGCGCGCTGGATCTGCTACCGTGCGCTGTGGCTCCGGGAAACGGCCCAGCCGCACACTGCGCTGGCGTCGATGAGCAAGTGGTGGCCGCCCGTCGTGGCCAAGAACGCGATCGAGTTCGCGATGCGAGTCCACGGCAACCTCGGCTACTCCACGGAATCTCCCCTGCAGCAACGCTACCGCGACGTCACCGCCTACCTCGTCGCGGACGGCACTGCAGAGATCCAGAAGCGGATCATCGCGAAGGACATTTTCGCGCGCGGCACAGTATCCCTCTGACAACATCACCCCCGAACGGAGTACACGAATGGGTACGCACGAAATCTCGCCCCCGAAGGAACTGAAGGACAGCAGTGGACTGATCGTGGGCGGCACGGCCGGCATCGGCCTCGCGACGGCTGTGGGACTGGCGCAGGCCGGGGCACCGCGCATCCTGATCGTCGGACGTGGAGCGGAACGCGGAGAGGCTGCTCGGGAGCACATCTCATCCGTCAACTCGGCATGCGACGTGATCTTCCTGTCCGCTGACGCGTCAACCGTCGACGGCGCCGCTCACATCGCGTCCGAGGCCGAGCGGATCCTCGACGGCGTGGACATTCTCGTCTCCACGACGGCCGCCGACGTTCGGCCGGAACTCTTCGCGAACATTCCCACCGACGACATCGCAAGGACATTCAACCAACTGGCGTTGCCATCCATGTATCTCGCGAGCGAGATCGTCCCTCACATGACGGCGAGGAGGGGTGGCGTGATCATCAACGTCGCCTCGGATGCGGGCAAGACCGCGACGCCGGGCGAATCGGTGATCGGGGCGGCGAAGGCGGCGATCATCATGTTCACTCGCACCCTCGCCATCGAAGCCAAGCGAAGCGGGATTCGCGCCAACGTCCTGACGCCCTCACTCGTCAACGGGACCGCGTCGACCGAACGGATCACCTCCGACGGATTCAGCGCAAAGCTGTTCGCCAAGGCCGCTCAGCAGGCGCATCTCGGCGTTCCCGAATCCGACGACATTGCCGCACTGGCCGTCTTCCTCGCATCGCCGGCGGCGCGCCGCCTGACCGGACAGGCGATCAGCGTGAACGGGGGAATTTCGGCGGCGTGACCCTCCACTCCCTGCACGGAACATGACAGTGGCCGGTGGTTCTCGAACCACCGGCCACTGT
>Ga0247825_10001395_pt1 | contig 15854 bp, 13 predicted proteins | sample 13C_Vanillin_Day_FD_194413 | JGI IMG/M metagenome (GOLD analysis project Ga0247825, IMG submission 194413) | Soil microbial communities from agricultural site in Penn Yan, New York, United States - 13C_Vanillin_Day48 | ecosystem: Environmental > Terrestrial > Soil > Agricultural land | place... | reverse complement strand
CTTCTGGTAGAAGAACTCGCCGCCGATTCCGTTCGGATAGCGCACGAGCACGTTGGGTCGATTGCCGGCCGCGCGCAGCGCTCCGTCTGCGACGGCGAGGTAGTAGCGGACGAGGTCGAGCTTCGTATAGCCGGCGTCTGGGAACAGCACCTTGCTCGGGTTCGAGACGGCAACTTCCCGTCCCGCCACCGTGAGAACCTCGGATTCGACCCGGCTCGCCATCCCCTCACTATAAGTGGCCCACCTGGCTTCGGCCCTCGGCGAGTTTGCTACGATCGCTCCATGAAGACTTCTGTTGCGCTGACGTCTGCCGTGCTTCTGACCATCACTCTCGTGCACGCTCAGGCCCCGGCACCGAACACAAAGGCCTCGTCATATTCCGCTCCGCGCACCCAGTGGGGCGATCCGGATCTGCAGGGCACGTACACGAACAGCGACGAAAGCGGCACACCGATGTCGCGCCCGCCTGAACTCGCAGGCAAGCGGCCGGAAGACGTCACGCCGCAGGAAATGGCGCGCCTCGCGAAGGAACGCGCGGCCCGCATCGAGAAGACGGCGGAAACCATTGGCGGCACCGAGGACAACAATACCGGCGCGGGCCCGTCGCACTGGTACGAAAACTACAACCCGAAGAACAGCCGGCCATGGATGGTGCTCGACGCGCCGGACTACCAGGTGCCTCCGACCACGCAGGAAGCGAAGGACCGCGCCGCGGCGTTGAAGGCTGCACGGGGCGGTGGCGACGGCTACTACACCGGGCCGTTCCGCGGTCCCGAGGAGTTCACGGCTTACGTCCGTTGCATCACGCGCGGCGTGCCAGGATCGATGATGCCGGCGATCTACGGCAACTCGTACGACATCACGCAGTCACCAGGCTTCGTCGCAATCCGTTACGAGATGGTGCACGAGACGCGGGTGATCCCTCTGGACAATCGTCCGGCCGCCAGCAATGCGATCAAGAGTTACATTGGCGAAGCCCGCGGGCACTTCGAGGGCGACACGCTCGTGGTCGTTACGACCAACTATCTCGAAGCGGGTGCGTACGGCGGCGCATCGTCAGCGCTGAAGACGACGGAGCGATTCACGCCGAGCGGGCCGAACACGATCGACTGGTCGATCAAGTTCGAGGATCCCCACACCTGGACGCGCCCATGGAGTTTTGGCATGCTGCTGACGCGCGACCCGCAGTCGCAGGTCTTCGAGTACGCGTGCCACGAGGGCAATGAAGGCATGCGCGGCATGCTCAAGGCTGCCCGCGATGCGGAGAAGAAGCACTAGACTCGTACCAATCTTCATGCAGCGACCAACCGGTGCACCGCAGACAGCTGGTCCAACGCCACTGGTACTGACAGCCCGGACACCGCCCACGTGTCGAAAACGTGTTCCACACGGTGCCGCATCCACCGAAAAAGCCCTCCGGCGTCGGCGTGCGTTGACACGACCATCGGCTCGATTCGTCAGGCTGCCACTCGCATAGCGGACATCGAATACGGGCCCGGGCACCTTCCTCGTCCAGGTTGCTATCGATGACGACGTCGACGTCCCGCGTCGACTCTCCCTTCAGAAGCCACCCGACCATCACAACCGCGATGCCGTTCGCACGAGGCTCGCAACGAAGTCGTCGAGGCTCGTGGGCCGATGGCCAAGCAGCCGCTCGAGATCGACTGTTTCGCGCTCGTAGATTCCGGCGGCGATGAGATCGAACAACCACCCGTAAGGGCCGGCCTCCGACGAGGGAATCCTCTGGATCGAGATCGAACGATCGGTCGCGCGACCGATCGCCCCGGCGAGCTGAGAGAACGTCCACGGCGTTCCAGTCAGCTCCAGTGGCTTGCCTTTCTCGCTCGATCCACTCAGGACCGCGGCGGCGGCCACGGCCAGATCGGCTCGACTCGCGGTGTTGACCGCTTTGCCATCAGATGCATCCTTCAGAGAGCCCGAGGTCATCGCATCCTGCAAGAGCGCCTGGCTGACGAGCGAGTCCGTGTAGAACGGGTGACGAAGAAAGGTCACCTTGAGTCCTGATTTCTCGAGCGCACGCTCGGTCAGATAGTGCGCGTTGAACCCCCCCGGCTGTTCGTTCTGCGCGCCCAGGAAACTGGTGTAGGCCACGTGTCGAACCCTGGCTCTCTTCGCGCCTTCAATCACGCGCTCGTGCTGCGCCATCCGCATCGGCGTCTCAAACTCAGGAGAGGAAATGAACAACAGATCGTCGGCGCCCTCGAACGCGGCATGGAGCGAGGACAGATCGTCGTAGTCGGCCTGGCGGACGTTCACACCACGTGCGCGCCAGTCGCGAGCTTTTTCCGGATGGCGCACCGCGACGGCGACATGTTTGGGGGCAACCTTCTGCAGCAAAGCCTCGACGACAAGCCGGCCGTACTGTCCGGTGGCAGCAGAGATGAGAATCATGTGCGCCTCCCCGACCTCAAAGTCTAAGCCTCCCGAGGCCGATTTCGATTGAGTCCGCCTCAGCCTTGTGGTCTCATTCGTCGCCATGGCGACAGCAGTCAAACGCGCAGGACGTGCATCATCGGCATCGAGCTCGCACCGCTGGGCGACGCACCGTGCCTTCTTCACGGGCCTCTCACTGCTGATGGTGCTCGCGGTCTTCGTGGGCTTCTCGCGGAGCTACTACCTGAAGGAGCTCTACGGCACGCCCACGCTTCCCACGCTTTTCCACGTGCACGGCCTTCTGTTCACCTCATGGATGGCGCTCCTCGTCGTGCAGACAGGGCTCGTCGCAACCCGACGCACTCCTGTTCATCGTCGTCTTGGTGTGGCTGGCGGAGTTCTGGCGTTTGCGATGACGGTTGCCGCGATGGCGATGACGGTGGATCTCGCGCGACGGAGCGCGGGCGCTCCCAACGACATCGGGTTGGCGTTCACCATCGTGCCGTTCTTCACGGTGGTCGTGTTTCCTGTGCTGGTCGGGATCGCCCTGCTCTATCGGCGTCAGCCTGAAATCCACAAGCGCCTGATACTGATCGCCACCCTGGAGTTAGTGACCGCGGGCGTGGCTCGTATCCCTGGCGCCGGCACCATGCCGTTGTTCTTCGTCCTCACGGACGTCGGCCTGGTTGCCATCCTGCTCTATGACGTCATCACGCGCGGGCGGCCGCACGCGGCTACCGTCTGGGGTGGACTGTTCCTGATCGCCACGCAGTTCATCCGCACGACCGCCGGCGCCACCGCGACATGGATCGCGTTCGCGCGCTTCCTGGCGCAGTAGTTGTTCTTGCGAGTAGCTGACCAGTGCCAACACGGTGGCCCGGCAGCCACGTGAACCCCCGGCCCGATTTTGAACATTCAGGCCCGGCGGCCTACACTCCCGGAACGTCTGGCGGAGCGCGCCAGGCACCGCAATGGAGGATTTATGCCCCGGCGTACCCTCGGGTTCTTATTCGTGATCGCTGCGATACTCGCGGTTCCGGCTCTCAGCTTCGGCCAGTGGCTGAAATATCCCACGGACGGCGTGCCCAAGAATGCCGACGGCACTCCCAATCGAAATGCCCCAACTCCACGGCTGCCCAACGGAAAGCCCGACTTCTCGGGGCTCTGGCATGCCACAAATCCCGCCCGGTGCGGTGGCGGCGGCTCTCAGTTCATCGAGTGCGGCACCGAGATCGGCGGGTCGCCGCTTGGCGGCAATCTGGGGCGGAACCTGCCCGAGGGGCTGCCCTATCAGCCGCATGCCGCGAAGCTTGCAAAGGAGCGCAGAGCGGATGACAGCCGCGACGATCCGCACGTGCGCTGCCTGCCAGACAACCCGCCACGTGCGTGGACGTTGCCGCATCTCACGAAGATCATGCAGACGCCGAAGCAGTTGGCGCTGCTCTACGAAGTGAACGCGATGTATCGGCAGATCTTCACGGACGGACGGCCTTTCCCGGAGGACCCCACGCCGACCTGGAACGGGTACTCGGTTGGCGCGTGGGAAGGCGATGCGCTGGTCGTCCGGACCCAGGGCTTCCGCGATGATCTGTGGATCGACACCGGCGGCAGCCCGATGAGCGATATCGCCAAGATGACTGAGCGGATCACCCGTCCGAACTACGGGACGCTCAACATCGAGCTCACCATCGACGATCCGAAGAACTACACGAAGCCGTTCACCGTCAGCTTGAGCCAGCACCTCGAGCTCGACACCGAGCTCGTGGACGAGTTTTGTCTCGAGAACGAGAAGTCGTACGAACGGATGCAGCGATCGCGAGGGTTGGAATAGACGCTTACTTGCGAGGCGCTGTCTTCCGCCGCAACGGAAGCAGCGCCCGCAATCGCTCCTCCCGCAAGTAGAGTCCGGCCCACGCCAGCAGCGCCGTCGTGAGCGGAACGAGGATTGGGTATGGTTCCCCAAGCCGCGCGTACTGAGAGATGGCGCCACCGAGATAGCCGGTCAGCAGCACTACACCCAGCATCGCCGTCTGAGGAGTCAGGTACAGGGCCACGCACGTCAACTGAACGATCGCGATGCGCGGCAACATCATCGGGTCCCATCCGATTCTTCCCCACTCCTTCACGTACCAGGGGTCGAACGTCAGCTTCCATCGCGCGCTCATGAGCAGAATCGACATGGAGCCGAGGGACAGAATCCAGCCAGCCAGAGGCAGCAACCGTTTCATGGTCGCAAATCCTACGGCACCGGGTGCGCATCGTGTCAAGACAATCAGCCGCGCCTGATTTGGCTGGCCGACTGGTGACGCATACGATACGAGCGTGACCTCGCAGCGACCGGCATTCGCCCGCCGGCGCCTAAGCTTGCTCCCCGAGTTGCTTCAGATGCTGCCGGCGCAGCATCTGAGATATCTCTGGCTCGCGATCTTCAGCACGTTCGCGATGCTCGGATTCGTCCTGGACATCCTGATGCGCGGCCGTCAGCCCGTCACGCTCCTCGCGCTCAACGTGATCTTTTCTGGGCTGTTTGCCGTCGGCTACGGGTTGGTCTCGATGCCGATGCGCAAGTGGGGATACGCCGCGATGGTCACAGCGCATATGGCGTACGTCTTCGTCATCCCTCGTCTGTTCACCCTTCACGCGAGCGGTTCACCGGGACGTCTGACACTCGACGCCGTCGGCATCATCGTGACGGTGGCATCCGGTTACACCAGCTTCCTGCGCTTCATCAGCGTGACCGCGACGAGATACGTCCGCGCACAAGCGGAGATCGACCTCGCACGCGATATTCATCGTGTCCTCGTGCCGGCGGTCGAGAAACGGATTGGCGACTTCGAGTTTCTCGGCTGGTCGCACGCGAGCGGCGACGTCGGCGGCGACCTCGTGGACATCGTCGAACAGGACGGCGAGTGGCTCGGGTACGTGGCCGATGTGTCCGGACACGGTGTCGGATCGGGCGTGGTGATGGGCATGTTCAAAAGCGCACTGCGCATGCGTGCGCGGGCCGGCGGCCCGATCGGCTCGCTACTCGACGACATTCATGCGGTGCTCATGCCGCTCAAGCAACCGCAAATGTTCGTCACCGTTGCATGCGTCCGGGGTGGATGTGGGAACAAGGTGGAATGCGCGGTGGCCGGCCATCTTCCAATCCTGCGCGTCCGCAGCGGCGATGTTGAGGAAGTCACGTCGCCGCAGATCGCAGTCGGCATGTTCGACGGCACGACTTTCAGCTCCTCGTCGGCCGAGTGCATGCCCGGTGATCTGTTCGCGCTGCTGACCGACGGGCTCATCGAAGTGTTCAATCGCGACCGGGACGAGCTCGGCTTCGACTGGGCGAAGGGTGTGCTGCGATCGTGCGATGGTCTGCCGCTGTCGGCTATCGCCAACCGGTTGCTCACAGACGCGCGCGCTTACGGCGCTCAGCTCGACGACCAGACGGTCCTGCTGATACGACGAATGCGTAACTGAGTGTCGGGCGCGCGAAAATCACTTCGTACGAGAGCGCCCTATTCGCAATTAGAACGTGTTCGAATCGTGGCGTGAATCCGTTCCTAGCGGGGGAGGCCTTCGGCTCATCAGCTTTACGCTTGTCCCCGATTGATCTGAGACAGCAGGCTTCCAGTGAGGTACAAGATGGCGCGTTCGAAGTCAGCGACGGCGGGAGTGCGCGTGCTTCGCGCACACGGTGCTCAGGTCTCGAAGCCGGTGGCAATGGCCAAGACGACGAACCCCACGAAGGCCACGGCAAGGCGGGGGGCGCGCAAACCGGCCGCTCGCAGCCAGGCAGGTCGGGACGTGCTGCTCGATGCACTGGCGTCCCAGGAACTGACGGCGACGCACGAATTCACGATCGTGCCGACGCGTCTGGCACGAACTGCACGACGAAGCGGGGCGAAGCGGTCTGCCGCGTCGGTGTCACTCGCCGTCGACGTCGCTCCCAACGAGAACGCCGTCGTCCTGGTGGAACAGGACGGCGAGTTCACCTGGCACTACCCACCGGCGTCGGGTCCACGCGCGAGCACAACGCGGCGGAGCGCCGCGAAGCGTTCCGCGCGCACCCACGTGAACATCTCGATCACGCTCGAACCCGGACGAACTCGCCCTGCCGGTAGCGACGCACCCCGAGGTGTTCGTGCAGGCAGCGTGATGGGCAGAGCGCGAGCCATCGTTCTCAGGTTCATCGCGCGGACGGCGGCGGGCGTGGGCATGAAATTCCTCGAACGCAACGTGCGAAAGGGGCTCATCGTCATGGATGGCGACAACCCCGAGGCCTGGCGCCGTGTCAGTCACATCGACGATCTGCAGCTGCCTGACAAACCTCACCTGCGCATCCTGCTGTGGGTCCACGGGACGTTCAGCAGCACCGCTGGCAGCTTCGGCGCACTTGCAGCTACTCCGGACGGGCGCCTCCTGCTGAGGCAGGCGCGCGAACGCTACGACGCGGTGATCGGCTTCGATCATGCGACGTTGTCAGAGACACCACATGACAACGCTGTCGATCTCGTTGAACGTCTGGGACGGTTCAGAAAGGCGATGCTGATCGACGCGGTCACGTACAGCCGCGGCGGTCTTGTTTTCCGCAGCCTCGTCGAGCAGCTCCTGCCAACCGGTGACACACGCCCGGACGTCGGGCAGGTGGTGTTCGTAGGCGTGCCGAATCACGGCACGCTCCTCGCGGATCCCGAACACTGGAAGACACTGGTCGACATCTACACCAACCTGTCGATGGGTGCGTTCGGACTTCTTCAGCGACTTCCCGCTGCGGCGCCCACCGCCCACATCCTTTCCGAGCTCGTCTCAGGACTCGGGGCGTTCGTGAAGTATCTTGCCGAGGTCATCGTCACCGAGGCAGTCGTGCCAGGCCTTGCCGCACAGGCGCCGGACGGACCTTTCGTGCGCGCCCTGAACCAGACTGGCGAGGGTCAGCCTTTACCGGACGACTGCCGCTATCTAGCCGTGACCGCGAACTTCGATCCCGAAGCGGCGTCTGCGTCCGGTGCCCAGCCGACCGGCCTCGCCACGTCGTTCGTCGGCAAACTCGCGGACGGACTCGTCGATCGCCTGATGCACGAGGTGAACGATCTGGTCGTCAATACCGGATCGATGAAGCAGATCGATCCGCTCGCAGGTGCGTTCATCGACGCATCGCTCGACTTCGGCGATTCGCCGGTCGTCTATCACACGGTCTACTTCGCGCAGGCAGGCGTCGCACAACAGCTTCGTGGATGGCTGATGGACGATCATGCGCGCGAGGGCTTCATCGAACGCCACGGCCTGCTGAGCGTCCGCCCCTCGCCACGGTCTGCTTTCACTCGCGTCCGCTTCCACGAGTCCGAAGGCCGTCACAGGGCGCCTCAGCCAACGACACCTGTCGCAGCGATCGGGCGTCGGAGCGCGCGAGGAAGGCGGCTGCGTTCGGCTCCAGCACCAATCGCCGTCCCGCCGCGACCCAACGCCAAAGCGATCAGCGCCGCTGCAAGCAAGCATCTGACGAAACTGTTTGGAGAGCGGATACCGACGGAGCCGATGAAAGCGGCGGAGGTGGCTCCTGCCGCGGCCACTCCACGGGCGGGCGCCACACGACGCGGAATCGCGCGACGGGCCGCCGCGCCTTCACGTCCGGATGAAGATACGATTCTCCGCCCGCGTGCGTACGCACCGAGGCTGGAGGAACGATCGCAGCAGTGCTCCACGATCGGGGACCATCGGCGCATCCAGGTTGTCAGCTTCCGACAGATGCATCGCTCGATTCCGATCTTCGGAACACGAGCGACCGTGGAACTGGATGACGCGAACAACCTGGTCGCGGCGCGCGCAAAGCTGGGTCGCGTCGAAGGCGTCTCATCGACACCTGATTTGTCGCCCAAGGGCGCGTTCGACAAGCTCCTCGCTTCAGTGGCGCCCCTCGACCAACAGGCCTCGACCGCACTGGCCAAACGCCTCTCGACGGCTCCGCCTCCGTTGACGTTCTTCTACGATCGCCCAACAAAGCAATGGCACCTCGCATACATTTTCAGCGACGTGCCCGCAGTGCCTGCGACCTGGAAGAGGGCGCAGCGGGCCGGGGCAAAGAAACGGACCGCGAAGGTGGGCAGCCGATCTCGATCGAGGCATGGGGGCGCCTCCAGCCCGCGCGAACGCTTTCCTGTACTGGACTACTTGCTCGACGCCCACGACGGCCGCATCCTCTACTACTACAGCGTCTCCCCGTCGGCGAAAAAGGCTGCCAGGAAGGCAAAGCGCGCGAAGAAGCGCATGCCTGAGATGTCCGTACGCGGGCGCGGGGTCGACGAGAACGGTGTCAACCAGGCCATCTTCGTGCGGGCGGTGAAAGGCGGATTCGAGCTGAACGATTCGATTCGCAAAGTACGGACCTTCGATTTCGGCGGACGGAACGTCGACGTCGACGTCCCACCGAAGTTGCCTATCCGTGTCGGCGATGCCACCGCCAACTTCGCCGCAACGTCGACACCCGGCGTATCCGCTCATCTCAACGCTTCGAGCGTCTTTCAGTTCTACAACGACGTGCTGATCCGGCGCGGCGTTGACGATCGAGGCACGTATCTCGACAACATGGTCAACTGCATCTCACCTGAAGACGAGGATCCACCGCAATGGGCGAACGCCATCTGGTGGAAAAAGAAGATGTGGTACGGCCAGGTGACGACGAAAAAGGGCAAGATGCGCAGCGTGGCCGCGAGCCTCGACATCATTGGACACGAGTTGACCCACGGCGTGACGGAGAACACGAGTAATCTCGTCTACCGCGACGAATCCGGTGCGCTCAACGAGTCGTTTAGCGACATCTTCGGCGTAATCATCGCCAACCGCGTGAAGGGCCCAGCCATCTACGAGAACCCCGATAAATGGGATTGGGCTGTCGGAGTGGATCTGGGGGACAACGGCAAGCCACTTCGCAACATGAAGACGCCGAAGATGACCGGCGATCCGGACCACGTCGATCAGATGAAGGACTTCGATCCCGCCGACCTCGAGGAGGATTTCGGTGGCGTGCACACCTTCAGCAACATCCACAACAAGGCGGCGTACAACTTGTTGACGACCAGAACCGGCAAGCGACGCAGCAAGACGCCACTGATCTTCCGGCCGGACGAAGTTGCGCAGTTGTATTACTTCACGCTCCAGCGGCTCGATCGTCTGGCGAACTTCGAGGACGTGCTCGAGACGATGGTGGATGTGGTGAAGACGGTTTACCGGGACCCCAGGGAACAGGCGTCGAAACTCGCGGCCGTCACCGCGGCTTACGCCGAGGTCGGGATCCCTCGCCAGTAGCCGGTTGCGCCGTGTTCTCCGACGTGGGTCGTGAATGCCTCTGGCTCACGTTCTTCCCCTCTGTCGCGGATAATTGCCACGTCGCGACGGAGGGGACAATGCGCAGGCTGCTCGTACTGACCATCATGCTCGTGCCGGAAGTCGCTGCTGCACAGAGCGCGCTTCAGACTCCGGCTCAATGCGAGCGACTGGCCTCGCTGTCGCTGCCGAACACGACGATCACAGCCGCGCAGGTGGTGAACGCTGGCGCGTTCGTCGTGCCTGGCAGCGCGCCACGGGAGGGAGGCGGATCGTCGGCACTGGCCGGCACGATCGGCCCCGTGCCTGACGTGCCCGGGAGAGTCACGGCAAACACTGCAGGCCTGGGACTCGGGTACAACGGTGGCAAGGGCATCCCGCCCTTCAGCATGCTGCCCGCGTTCTGCCGCGTCGCAGCAATGCTCAAACCATCCCCCTCTTCGGACATCCGCATGGAGATGTGGATGCCGATCGCGGGATGGAACGGCAACTTCCGCGGCACCAGTCCCAACGGCCTTGGCGGAGTGCTCAACTACAACGCGATGGGCGTCGGCGTGACTGACGGCTTCGCGATCGCCGGCACCGACACCGGGCATCAAGGCGGCGACACCGCATGGATGCGGGATCCGGACAAGCTGACCGACTTCGCCGGCCGCGCGATGCACGAGACGACAGTCGTCGGGAAGGCGCTGACGACGGCGTACTACGGTACGACACCGAAGTACTCGTACATGGTCGAGTGCGGCGGTGGCTCCGCCGCTGCGTTGCACGAAGTCCAGAAATATCCCGCCGACTACAACGGGGTCGTCGTTGGCGGCCACGCTGCGCATCTCACTCGACAAATCTTCGGGCAGCTCTGGCTGTGGATGGCGGCACATCCAAACGGCGTCGCCGTCCTTCCAGCGTCGAAGTTGACCGTCATTCACCACGCCGTGCTCAACAAGTGCGACATGCTCGACGGCGTGAAGGACGGGCTGCTCGAGGATCCGATGAAGTGCACGTTCGAGCCGAAGGAGATCGCATGCAGGGCCGGTGACGAGGCGAACTGCCTGACGGCAGCGCAGGTCGACGCGGTTCAGAAGATCTACTCGGGACCGATCAATCCACGGACGAACGAGCGGATCTGGTCGCCCCTCTTTCGCGGCAGCGAGCTGGACTGGAGCTTCTTCACCGAGTCAGCGGCGCCGATCGGTATCGCAACGAGCGCGCTGCGCATGATTCTCGACGATCCAGCCTGGGACTATCGCGCCGTCGATTTCGATCGTCACGTCGCCGCGGCCGATCGGTCCGACATCGCGCGTGTCAGCGCTTCGAACTCCGACATCTCCGGCTACCTGCGGCGCGGCGGAAAGCTGATTCTCTCCGGCGGCTGGAACAACGCGCTCGTGCCGGCCGGCGCGGTGCTCGACTACTACAAGAACGTCGAATCGAAGATCGGCATCAAGGACACGCGAGACGGCGTGCGCCTCTACATGGTGCCGGGCATGATCGAATGCAACGGCGGACCGGGTACCGACACATTTGACATGCTCGGCGTCATGCGACGCTGGGTCGAGAACGGTCAGGCGCCGAACGACGTGTCCGCATCACGCGTCGAGCACGGCAAGGTCGTGCGCACGCGGCCGCTGTGCCCCTACCCCCAAGTGGCGACGTATCGAGGGAGTGGGAACACAGACGACGCGCGAAACTTCGTCTGCAAGTAGAACGTCAGGCCGCGAACGGATTCTCGTCGGCGGTCGGACCGTAGACCGACGGCACCGGCAGATTGAGCAGCCGCAGATACACGAGCAGCTGGCCGCGGTGGTGATACCAGTGATTCAGCATGATCGCGCGAACGACTGCGACGCGCGGCATCGTCATCACATCTCGCCCGTCGCTCTGCAACCGCCATGTTGTGGCCATCCTGGCATCGTCGTACGAGCCAAGTAGGCGCTTCGCGTTCGCGACACTCTCGGCCAGCATGGGCACGAGTTCTGCGGCGGTCGCCGCTTCTGGTTGCACAAACGCCGGTGGCCTGGGAACAACGTCAACCGCCGCAAACTCGGCGACAAGACCCGGCACAGTGGCGACATGCAGCGCGAGCTGACCGAGCGACATCGACTTCGGGTGCGGCCGCCACGACAGATGCTCCTGCGGGATCCGCTCGAGCACACGCCGTGTCGTTGTCGCTTCCTGTTCGAGCTCCGCGAGCAGACCATCAATGATCTTCATGTCGAGCCTCCGAGTGCGCCTCGGCCTCGGCGTCCTTGCGGACGCGCGCGTGCAGTGCGGCCCATCCTGTTCCCATGCGCGGGCGATGATCCTCAGGGAACGGGCCCACCACGGTGTGTGTGAACTTGATCAGCGTGCCGTCGGATGTCTCGCTGAGCCGATACATCACGTTTGACGTCGCAGCGCTGGACATGAACAGCGGCCCCCAGACCTCGAGGAGCGAGGGACGCTTGATGCTCTGCACGAAGCCCCACAGGTGTCCGTTGTCGCCACCCAGGTCGCGATACCAGCGACCGCCCGGGTGCGGCTCGAGGACCATCGGCAGCGGGGTGCCATCGGGCGCTTCATTGAGCCGTCCCATCTGCGCGATGAGCGACTTGAACGTCTGCTCGATGGACGCGTGCACGTCGATTTCTTCCGTGATAGTGAAGGTCTGATTCTCCAGGGCTGATGCTGTCGTGCTCATTTGTTCTCCTCCGCGTGTGCCTTGATGCGCCGGAGCTGTCCACGCCAGTGCTGGGCAAACATCCCGCTCCAATCGTGGATCGTGCGTAGTGTTGCTGCGTTGGTTCGATATAACGTGCGGCGGCCGTCGCGCCTCATCGTCACGAGATCGACGTTGAGAAGCACCTGCAGATGCTTCGAGACCGACGGCTGCCCGAGCTCGAGCTCGTCGGCGATGTCGCCGACCGAGCGTTCGTCTGCAGCGATGAGCTCCAGGATCTGCCGACGACGAGGCTCGGCGATGGCGTTGAACGCGTCTGAGATCGTGGACGCCCGGGGCATGATTGTTTATATATTCCCATAACGGAATATGTCAAGTCAGCCGTTGAGCACTTGCAGATAGTGGAGTCTCTACGGCAGTGCGTGAGAATGCGAAGCGTTCAGAAGAAGCGTAGGAGTGCGTCGATGGTTTCTTTTGTGTTCTCCTCCATCAGCCAGTGGCCCGTATTCGCTAGGACCACTACGCTCGCATTCACTGCCACCAGCTTTCCCTGCTCGCCGAGGGCACGGCCATTGGCCCTGTCGCCACCGATCGTGAGCACCGGCATGGCCAGCCTGGTCCTGGAGAATTGCGCGAACTCGATCGCCGCGCGCGGAAACGACTCGAAATAGGACCACGCCGAGCGCATGCGACCCGGGCGAGCGTACGCGGCGGTGTAGGCCTGGCGATCGGCCCCGGGAATCGATCGCGTGCGATCGGCCGCAAATTCGTTCCAGTAGTAGTCGAAGTCGGTGCGCTCGCGCCCGCTGACGAGCGCCTCCGGCGTCGAACCGTGAAATCAAAATGCCAGAGTCCCGGATGGTTGTGGATCGCCTCCCATCCATCGACGCCGGGAATGAAGGCATCCATGAGCACGAGCTTCTGCGTCTCCGCCGGAAAAAGCGCTGCATACGCGTAGGCCACCATCAATCCGATGTCATGTCCCACGACAATCGACGTTCGTATGTCGAGTCCGGCCATCAGGCTATGGATTCGTCTCGCCGCGCTCGTCAGGTCGAGGCCGGCCGCTGGAACATCCGACTCCCCGATGCCCGGCCGGTCCGGAGCGATTACCGTGAACTGTCCTTCGAGACGCGGAATCAACGGCCGCCACATCAAGGACGTCTCCGCGTATCCGTGGAGTAGGAGGATCGCAGGCCCGTCACCCGCGGTGCGGTAGTGAATCTTCAATCCATCGACGTCGGCAGTGGGCACGACGACTTCTCCTGGGACTCGTGTGGGGTGGGGTGACGCGGGGGGCCTTGCGTGGATGTAAATCGAAGACGGCGGCCACGAGGACCACCGTCTTCAGCAAGCACGAACTGTTACTTCCCGACGGCCTTCCAGAGGTCGGCCTTGGTCAGTGGCGCGTTGCCTCTGTGCACCGGGATGTACTGCACGAAATCGAGGTTCAACTTCTCGACGACCGGCTGCAGCGCCTTGATGTGATCGTTGGCCTGCTGTCCCGCGGCCGGCAGCGTGTAGTCGGCCTGGAACAGGATCTTCTCCTTCGGGATGAACGCGATCGTCAGGCCGTTCGAGTGCGGGGTCGGATACACGTGATAGAACTCCACGGTTCGCGTGCCGTCCGAGTAGACCTTCTTCTCGCCAATCGTTTCGATCTTCACCTTCTTCGGGCTCTTCGCCAGCGAGTCGTTCAGCAGCGTTCTCGGCGTGTTGAGCGCGCGTTCGAAGAACACCTTGTTGTTCTGCTGCGTGATGATCGTCACGTTCTCGGCGACGAGTGCTGGCAGTCCGCCCGTATGGTCGGAGTGCGGGTGCGAGTTCCACACGTAGCGCAGTGGCTTGTTGGGGAAAATCTTCTTCGTTTCGGCGATGTAGGCCAGGCCGCGCGCCTCGGGCTGACCTGCTTCGAGCATCATGACGTAGTCCTTGAACTCCACGACGATCGAGTCGTAGCTGCCGTTGCCGGTCGTGAGTCGAATGAGGCCGTCACCAAGTTTCTCCTGTGTCACGGTCATCGCAGGCGGGCCACCCGGAGCACCTCCCGGAGGCGGACCGCCGGCACGGCCGGCCGGCGGCGCAGGCGCGGGAACCAGTGTGGCAACGTCGGGCGGATTCAGCTTCGCGCTCGTCACATCCGCTTCAAAGAAGGGCCAGCCGCCTCGCGTCTGCGAGATCTTTGTGGGCGCCATCGCGCCGCCGAAATCCTTCCACCCGCTGTACGTGGCGACGATGTGCATGTCGCCCATGATGTTTTCGTTCAGCCACGTCTCGACGCGCTCGATCTGGTTCTGGCCGTTGACATAGCCGTTGATGACGTAGCTCTTGCCCGACGGCGCCTTCACTGTGGGACTCCAGCTCAGAACGGTGTACTTGCCGTCCTTCTTTGCGGTGGCATTGTTCGCGTCGGCGCCTTTCAGGAAGCCCCATGGCGTGAGGTAGAAATCCACGGAGTTGCCCCACGGCTGCGCGACATCCGCCTGCTGCGTCGTGACCTGCGCGAAGAACGTTCCCGGCGCGGTTGTCGTGGACCCGCCGGGCCCGATGTTGTTTGTGGCACCGCCCTGACGCGTGGCGGACGCGTTGAGATCGATCACGCGGACGTAGTTGGTGATCGGCCGCATCGGATCGTGCGTCCCCTGGCAGTTCATCTGGGTAGCATTGGCTCCGCACTGCTGGAACGCCACATCCTTGGCCGACCCTGAATACGTGATGGATGTGGGATCACCCAATGCCTTCTTCGCGCCGGCGATGACGGTTTTTGCGTCCTGCGCCACCGCGGTCCCACCGAGGTACGCGAAACAGATTGCGACAAAAGCCAGTTTCTTCACCACAGCGACTCCTCCTTAATATTGCGGCAAACAAGATATGTCATCCGGTAATCATCTTGTAGTGATTATTTCGATACGCTGATTGTAACCGGAGGCACGCCGAGGACCGTGGACCAAGGACTGTGGACCGAGGACTGCTTCAGTCGACCTTGATCTTTCGCCGGAACTGCTGATTCTCGTTGCAGACGAACTCGATCGGCTCTTCGTCCGCCATCACGCGCTGGTTGATGCGGACGGTGAACGGCTTGGTCAGCGCCTTCGAGTCCTCGACCGTCACATCAATCTCGAGCTTGCCGAAGATCGGACGCCGGAAGCGCTCGGTGAACGTCGCCTGACCGCTGTACGGGGTCCCCCGCACGTCGAGCCATCCGTCAACCGAGCTCTCTTCGGCGCCGCGCAGATTGTTCGTCTCGACAACCAGCGTGTCGCCCTCCCAGCGCCCGACTGAATAGCCGTACCACCACGGCTGCGGCTCGCCCTGCTTCGGAAGCGGCCGTCCGTCCATGTAGATGTAGCGCAGGCCGTAATTGGATTCGTAGAGGATCGCGATCAGCTTTGGGGTCTGGATGATCTTCCGCGGCTGTGGCTGCATGTGGAACTGCGTGATTCCCATCGGCATGCAGTTCGCATCCGGATTGTCCTTCATGTCGCTCGCCATC
>Ga0247825_10001394_pt1 | contig 15857 bp, 8 predicted proteins | sample 13C_Vanillin_Day_FD_194413 | JGI IMG/M metagenome (GOLD analysis project Ga0247825, IMG submission 194413) | Soil microbial communities from agricultural site in Penn Yan, New York, United States - 13C_Vanillin_Day48 | ecosystem: Environmental > Terrestrial > Soil > Agricultural land | place... | reverse complement strand
GAGCGGCGGCACGTTGGGCGGCGGTTCCGGCGGCGGCTCGCCAAGGATGTTCTCGAGCACCCAGACGCCGCGCTTCACCGGCGAGGTGCGGAAGTTCTGGGTCCATGTAATGGAGAGGAAGCTCCCCTTCCCGAGCAGGCCCCGACGGTAGTCGAGTTCGGGCGGCAGCGTCACCCGGCGGAACTGCGAGCCATAGACATTCGGAATGCCGTACTGGCGGGCCAGCCGCTCGTTGACGAACGTGTAGTCCGCCGTCAGCAGGTCGAGGATGTTGCGGTCCTCGCGCATGATGCTCTCGAAGAAGAGCTCCGCCTCGCGCTGATACCCCTGCCGCAGCTCGTTATCCCAGTCCGGATAGAACACGCCGTCGGGCGAGGTGGCCTTCAGGTTGCGCAGATACAGCACCTGCTGCGCGAAGTTGCTGACCATCGAGGACGACTTCGGGTCCGCCAGCATCCGCTTCACCTGCTGGTCGAGCACGCGCGGGGTGCTCAGGCGCCCCTGGCTGGCCAGCGAGATCAGCTCTTCGTCCGGGATGCTGCTCCAGAGAAAGAACGAGAGCCGGGACGCCAGTTCGAGATCGCTGATGCGATAGGCCTGCCCCACCGCGACAGCGGCCGGCTCGCGCTCGACGCGGACCAGAAACTGCGGGCTCGCCAGGATGCGCCGCATACCCAGTTCGACGCCGTCTTCAAAGGTGCCGCCGGTCGTGCGTCCTTCGTCATAGAACACCATCAGCGTCGAGACATCCGCTGCCGTGACCGGACGCCGATAGGCGCGGCGCGCCAGGGCGCTGAGAATCTGCCGCGCGCAGGCCTGTTCGGACAGCGCGGCCGACGGCCGGCACGAGAACACCTTGCGGCGGCTCTTCGAATCCTCCGGCCGCAACGCGTTGAACGGTCCCGAGATGCGGACGAATCCGATCGCCGGGTAGTACTCGACCTGCGGAATCGCGTTGTTCTCGAGCGATTTCCGGTCGTACTGCCGAATCATGTCGAGGCTGGGCCGGAAGTTCGTCTGGAGGAACGTGGCTCCGACCATCCGGGAGCCGGCCTTGACCGGCACAGTGACCGTCAGCGTGCCGTCGTTATCGGCCTGCATGCCGGAACTCATGCCGACGCCCTTGTACGTGAACAGGTGCGCCCGCTCGCCGTCGATCAGGATCTCCAACTGCTCGTTGGGGATGAAACTGCCGATGCCATAGTTCTGGATCTCGAACTTGTATTCCCCGTCCGCGGGGAAATCGTGCCGCGCTTTCAGCCCGCCGCGGGTCCCGAACGGCAGCCCGTCGATGTGCTGGTTCTGGGACGCGTCGCCCGCGACGAGATAGGTCGCTTCCGTCGGCGTCTTCCAGTATCCGACGCTCATACGCGCCACGCGCGCGGCGGCGGACGTGTAGGACTCGAGCAGCGTCGGCGAGATCGTCAGCGAGCCAGCGATGTTGTCGAAGCCGCGCGCCGAATCGTCGGGCGGCAGCAACGCCGTGACGTCGACCTCGAGGTCGAGCAGGTCGCGGATCGCATTGGCGTACTCGGTGCGATTCAGCCGATGCAGGACCACCGCGCCCGGATTCGGCCGGCCGGACGCCGCGCGATCGATCTCCGCTTCGAGGAAGTCGCGCAGCCCGTCGTACTCCTCGAGCGGCGGACGCTTGATGTCGGGCGGTGGCATCACGCCGCCGCGCAGCTTGCGCACCACCTTTTCCCACAACTCGGCGTGTTCCCCGATCCTGCCCAGGTCGGCGCCTTCGAGTGAGAAGTTCGCCGTCTTGACCCGGTCGTTGTGGCAGGTGACGCAGTACTGATCGAGCAGGCCCTTCTGCTTCGCCACCGTGGCCGCATCGGGCGCGACGGCCGCGACGCGCGCCGCCACCGGGCCGCCTTGCGGTGCCGCCGCTCCGCCGCGCGCCACACGTCCGGCGTCGGCCCGTGGCGCCGGTGGCCGGGAATCGCGAAGCGATCCGGGCGCCGTGGACGACTGTCCCTGGACCCGTGCGAGTGAGACGACCGAGAACGTGGCAAATGCGACCAGCAACAGGGTCGCGGACCGGCCCAGTGTCATGCGTGCTCCCCCGCCAGCCGGGACGAACGAACCCCTATTTACCCGTCGGCCGCCACAACCAGCTGAACGGGTGCACCAGCGTCCCGGCGGGCGCAACGGGCGGAGCGTCTCATAAAGGGCGAAACCAATCAATCTTGATGACCGCTATTCGAATAGCGAATAACACAGGCCTCAGGCCTCCCGCCACGGGCTTCAGGACTACCACTTAAGGCCTATGCCGCTTTCCCGAAGCCCGCAGCCCAAAGCCCAAAGCCTGAAGCCCGTAGCCCGCAGCCCCCGTGCTCAGACCTGTGGCGGCTGCGTCCGGCTCGGAGCGTCCCGGAAGACTCCGGCCAGCTGCTCCCGGAGCCACCGGTTCCGCGGCTCGTTGTCGAAGCGCCGGTGCCAGTGCAGCTTCAGGTCGAAGCCGGTGATCTCGAAGGGCGGCAGGGCGACAACCAGCTGCGAGGACATGCCGGCGAATTCGCGCGCCACGGCGTACGGCACGGTGGCCACGAGGTCCGTCTGGGCCAGCACGAACGGCATCCCGAGAAAGTGCGCGGTGTAGACGCGGACCCGGCGGCGGATGCGGCGCCGGCGCAGAAACCGCTCGAGAACCTCCTGGCTCCGGCCGTCCTCGCGGACGACCATGTGATCGGCGGCGAGGAAGTTGTCCATGGTGAGCCGCTCCGCCCAGAGCGGGTGCTGCGCGCGCATCAGGCAGGCGAACCGATGCGTCGAGATCCGCCGCTGCCGGAAGTTCTTGGTCGCCAGCGCCGGAAAGTAGCCGACCGCGAGATCGACCTCCCCCTGCTCCAACTGGTGGGCGACTTGCGATGGAGGCCCGGAGACCGAGCGGATCGCGCAGTGCGGCGCCCTCGTCTGCAGCAACGGGACGACCCGCGGCAGGAAGGCCATCTCCCCGACGTCCGACAGTGCCAGCGTGAAGGTTTCGTTGCTCGTCTCCGGATCGAACGACTGCCCTTTCACCAGATCCTTCTGCAGCCGCTGCACGAGCGGCCGGGCAGCCTGGATAATCGCGTGCGCGCGCGGCGTCGGCGTGATCCCGGTCGGCACCCGGATGAACAGCGGGTCATCGAACGTCTCACGCATCCGCCGCAGCGCCATGCTCACGGCCGGCTGGCTCATGCCCAGGACCCGCGCCGCACGGCTCACGCTCAGTTCCTCGTACAGCGCGAACGCGATGGGCAGCAGGTTCAGGTCAAGAGGCTTGGTCGCCATGCGCGACATCGTAGTCGCGCTCACACGACAACTCCCAACCCCGACGCCTTCGCCAGCCCGACTCCCAAACCGTGAAGCGATGTCTGGGAGTTGGAAGTCGGCTGAGCGTCAGGTGTTCGGAGTCGACGTCGTCCTAAAACTGATATTTGACTGCCAGCTGCAGCACCCGGGGCGCGGTGCCGCCCGCCAGTGACGTCACCTTTCCGAAATCAGTGCTGCTCATCGTCGTCTGCGGGTTGCCGGGCGTCACGGTGTTGAACAGGTTGAACACCTCGAACCGCAGCTGGATCTGGCGCGTGTTCGCGTCGAAGCCGATCGACCGCGAGAGTCCCAGGTCGACGTTCCAGCGTGCCACCGCCTGGATCGCGTCGAGCGCCATCGTGCCGTACGTGCCGTCCGCGGGCCGCTGGAACGCCGCGGGGTTCAGCCACTGCGTATACGACCGATCCGGCATGAACGGGTCGTCCAGTACCTGGGTGGCCCGCTGCTGCGGGGCGCCGGACGCGCCACAGCACTGCCCCGACAGCGCGACGTCGGACCCGATGTTGACGGTGTAGTAGCCGCCCGACCGCGCCGCGAGGATGGCCGAGACCTGCCAGCCAGAGGTCAGCGCCTTGACGAAGCCGCTTCCCGCGCCGGGGGTCTGGTAGACGATCGACGAGTTCAGGTTGTGCTCCGGCGAGTTGGCGCACTTCGATCGGTCAGCGTCCGGATCTCCTGGAATCATCACCGAGAAGCCATCGACGCCGGGGCCGCTGTTCCACCGGTCCGTCGTGCAGTGCGAGTACGTGTAGTTCGTCTGGAGCGAGAAGCCGGCCGCGCGCCGCCGCTGCACCTGGAACATCACGCCGTGGTAGTTCGAGGTGCCGTCGGTCCGCACCTCCTGCACGCTCGCGTAGTACTGCCCTTCCGCGGGGTTCTGCTGGAACAGCACCCGCCGCTGGTTGAGGTTCGCCTGCGTTGCGCCCGGTCCGTACACCCCGGGGTTGATCTGATCCGACCACCAGACATGGTTGATGTAATTGCCGAGGTAATTGACCGACGCCATCCAGTTCTCGGCCAGCTGGCGCTGGTAGCTGATGTTCCACTGGTCCGTGCTCGTGGCTGGCAGATCGAGCGGGTAGGTCGTGTAGTTGGACGCGAGCGGGAAGATCGAGCTGGCATTCGGCCCCTGGAGCGCAGCGGGAATCGGATCGCCGCCGGGCACCGCCACCCACGGGTTGTCCCATCCCTGCGGCATGTTCGTCACCGTCGACGAATTGCCCCACGGCGCCATCTGGGCCTGGCCGGTGTACTGCTGGAGGTGCGGCAGGTCGTACAGGCGGCCGTACGACGCGCGAAGCGTTTCGCGCCCTTCGCCCGTCCGGTCGAGCACCACGCCGACCCGCGGCGAGAAGTTCCAGATGTCGTTATGCGCGATCGACTTCCCGGGCATCGTCTCGTCGCCGGGGAACACGAGGCCGGCCGGCGCGTTGGGGAACACCGTGCTCTTCAGCCCGCGGTTGAACCGATCGAGATCGAAGCGCGTGAAGCGTCCCGCGTCGCTGTACACCGGGAAGTACGGATCCCAGCGAAGGCCGGCGTTGACCGTCAGCCGTGACGAGAGGCGCCAGCTGTCCTGGGCGTAGACGCCGAGGTAGTGATTCTGCACGTGGACGCCCGTCGGCGTGCCCGCGGAGAACGAGGCCGCCCGCCCGAGGAGGAAGTCGGCCATGCCGAGGCCGGTCGAACTCCCGGTGAAGGTGGTATTGCCGCCAGCGGCCAGCAACGACGACGAGTCGTACTTGTTGTGGATGTAATCGCCGCCGAACCCGTACTGATGCGAACCGCGCACCACGCTGAAGCTGTCGGCAAGCTGGTACGTCCAGGTCGGCGTCAGTGTCGGCAGCGCTCCCGGCGGGTCGATGCTGAAGCCGCCGGTGACGCTCACCCGCATGTAGTCCTCCATCACCGGCGTCGCCTTCACCCCGAGGTCGTTGTAGTCGAACAGCGGGGCGTATTCCTTGCCGAAGTTCCCGCGATTGACGGTCGCGTGGAACGCGTTGACGACGTTATTGCCGAACAGGTGGGTGTCGCCGAGCGCCAGCGAGTAGACGCGGTTGTTGAACGCGGACTGGCTGAAGGAGAAGGCAGTCTTGCCATCGAAGTCCGTCGGCGACTGATAGTGCTGGAACTGCAGCCGGCCGAAGATCGTGTGCGAGGGACCAGCGTTGTAGTCGACCTTCGCCGTGAACAGGTCCTCGTCGCTGTTGTCGACCCGGTCGAACGTCACCTGGCCGCAGGCATTGGACGCCGTCGCGCCGAGCAGGCTCACCAGCTTCATGGATGCCGGGGAGAACAGCGCCGGATCGACGCGGTTGTTCTGGAACGGCGCCCGCAGCGCCACCGCGCGGCCGGCCTGGCACTCCGCCCCGGCGAACGCCGTGAAATCGCCCGACAGCATGGCGGCCGTCGGCATGAACTGGAACGCGGAGGTCGGAATGCGCCGCACGCGCGTGCGCTGATAGGCCCCGAAGAAGAACAGCTGATCGCGCAGGATCGGTCCGCCGATCGACCCGCCGAACTGATTGCGGTTCAGCCCGTCGCTGCGCGGCTTGCCGTCGGCACCAATCGCCGCAAACGGGTCGCGCGCATTCATCGAGTCGTCGCGCAGGAACTCGAACGCGCTGCCGTGCAACAGGTTCGTCCCGGATTTCGTCACGGCATTGACGACCGCCGCGGAGTGATACCCGTATTGAGCCGGCAGCGCGCTCGTCTCGACCTTGAACTCCTGCAGCGCTTCCGGAAACGGAAACGGCATCGCCCCGTTGTTGTACGGATCATTGTGATTGCTGCCGTCCAGCAGATATTCAGTGCCGTTCGGCAAACCACCCGCCACCGCGATCGTACCAGGAGATCCGGGGCCGGCCGCACCGCCCCGCGCGCCGCTGAGCGTTCCGCTCGGCGCCGCCAGACCGGTGAGGTACACGAGGTCGAGCGGCTGGCGGCCGTTCAACGGTAGTTCCTGCACGCGTTCGTTCTCGACCACCATGCCGATGCCCGGGCTGCGCGTCTCGATCAGCGGCACCTGCGCCGCCACCTGGATCGTCTCGGCCAGGTCGCCCAGTTCCAGGACCGCGTTGATCGTGGGATTGCTGTTGATCTGCAGGACCAGGCCGGTCTGCGCGTACGTGCGGAAACCAGCAAGCGCGAACTCGAGCCGGAAGGAGCCGACGGGGAGCGCCGTGAGCAGGTAGGCACCGGACTCGTCGGTCACGGCGGTGCGCGTCAGCCCGGTATCCGTATGCGTCGCGGTCACGGTGACGCCTGGCAGCACGGCGCTGCTCGTGTCACGGACGGTGCCGCCGATCGACGTCGTGGCCACCGACTGCGCCTGCAGCGGACCACAAGCCAGAATCACCAACGCGAGGACAGCGAGAACACGCCGGACCGTTCCATCCATGGAGCCTCCAGTGGATGCCGGGCTGGGGAGTCAGCCGCAGGCGGCGCGACGATGCCAGCCCGCACGTCCGGCGTCAAGTCGGCCGGGTGTATCAGGGCCGCGAATAATCGATATTCGAGCAGCCCGCGGCGGCGCGTGCGTCGAACCGTTAGACGTCCGGTCACGCGAAAGCGTTGGCCGTTGGGAGTCAGCGTCAAGTCGAGCTTCACAGCCCGTGGTGGAAGCCATTTCTCGCACGCTGGTGAGTACGATGGCGCAGTTCGTAATCGGTCGGCGGTCGATTGATGGAACGCGTTCTTCGGATCGCCGATGACTGGACCGACGGCTCAATCACAGCAGGCGTGACCCGCTCATCGCGTGGGCCGGCGAGGCGCGCCCGCGTCGAGCCACAAGGCTAATGGACTCAATCTCCTTACGCGACGTCACAGACGCGGACGTCGAGATGTTCTACGACTACCAGCGCGATCCAATTGCCGTCGAGATGGCCGCATTCCCAGCCCGCGAGAAGGAAGCGCATCTGCAGCACTGGGCAAAGATCCGGGCCGATCAAACCACCATCAATAGAACCATCCTGTTCGGCGACGAGGTTGCCGGTAGCGTCGGAAGCTGGGTTCAGGACGATAAGCGATTGATCGGCTACTGGATCGGTCGCGAGCACTGGGGGAAAGGTGTCGCGACAAGCGCGCTCGGTAAGTTCATCGATCTTCTGGGTGAGCGGCCTCTCTTTGCGCACGTCGCCAGGCACAACCTCGGCTCCATCCGTGTCCTCGAAAAATGCGGTTTCGAAGCGCAGTCAGAGGAAACGGGCAAGGACGGAATCGTCGAGTTGCTCATGAGGCTGAATTGACGGAGCGTGATCCTCGAATCTCACCCGCCGGTTCCGCTTTATCCCGCCGCGCCGACGTGTCGCCTCGAGGGTCGAGGGACAGGGTCAGCGCAATCACTTGGCCACTGGCTGCTAGGACGACGGCTCCATGCGCAACAGCGCACCGCTCGCTTCATCCGTCAGGAGGTACAACAGGCCATCAGGGCCCTGCCGCACGTCGCGAATCCGCTGGTGCAGGTCCCACAACAGAATCTCGCGACGAATCTCCTCGGTCTTGTCGTTGAAGACGACCCGCTCCAGGTGTCCTGTCCCCGGGATCTCCCCCATGCGCAGGCCGCCGACAAACGCATTGCCCTTCCAGTTCGGGAACCGGTCACCGGTGTAAATCGCCAGTCCGGAGGTCGCGATCGCCGGGACCCAATACACGAGCGGGCCTTCCATGCCGTCTTTCTCGAAGCGGCCCTGCCACGGTCCCGCATAGTCGCGGCCCATGCTCACCGTGGGCCAGCCGTAGTTCTTTCCGGCTTTGACGATGTTGATCTCGTCACCGCCATTGGGACCGTTCTCGGTGTTCCAGAGATCCCCCGAGACCGGGTGGACGATCAGGCCGAGCGTGTTGCGATGGCCGTAGCTGAAGATCTCCGGCCTGAACCCCTGCCTGCCGACGAACGGGTTGTCTGGCGGCACGGTCCCGTCATCGCGAAGCCGGAGAATCTTCCCCTTGGTGATCGCGGTGTCCTGCCCCTGCACGCCGTTCACGCCGCCGCCGGAACCGCTGGACATGTAGAGCATTTCGTCTCGACCGAAGACCACGCGGGATGCCGAGCCCCCGGCCCCGTCCCACCACGGCTCGACGACGAAGATGTCCTTCACGTCGGTGAGCGACGTGCCATCGAAGCGCCCCCGAGCCAGCACGGTCGCCATCATGCCGTCGTCTCGCCCCTTGTTGTAGGTGAGGTAGACGAGACGGTTCTCCGCGAAACGCGGATGCAGCACGACGTCCATCAAGCCGGAGAGACGCTGCGCCTTCACCGCCGGCACACCGGCGATTGGTGCGGGATCGAGGACGCCGTTGCGGATGATTCGTAGCCGGCCTGGACGCTCGGTGACGAGCACGCTGCCATCGGGGAGCCACGTCATGCTCCACGGGTTGACCAGGCCCCGGGCGACGACAGACAGCTTGATCCTGTGCTGCTCTGCCGTGTCGATGACCCAGGGGCCGTCACCAAGGGGGACGACCGGTACACCGAGCGGTGCGGGTGGCGCCGCGGCGGGCGCGGGTCCGGTTCCCCGCTGCTGGCCGGCCGCGAACGCACCTGCGGCAAGGGTGAAGACCACTACGGCGATCACACGCTTCATCGAACCTCCTCGGAATGGCGGCCGATGGTACCTGATCTTTTCTTCGCCGCTGCCTCGGGTCTGGCAGGAGTGACGGGTGTCCGATCGCCTCAGGCCTGAGACCTCACAAGGATCTGTGACGCGTCACTGTTTGGATGCGGCGTTCATCAAGCCCTGCGTCTCGGTACCCGTGCAGTTGAGCGGCATGATGCGGTCGAACGGAGCGAGCACCAGCGTCTGCTTCGGCACGACCCACGGCGCGGTCAGCACCTCGGGATCTTCGAGCGTGGCCTCGATCTCCAGCGTGCTGGCGTCCACGCGCTTGTAGCGCTCGACGATGTGCAGCTGGTCCGAGTGTGGCGAGACGCGTCCCTCCGCCGAGATCCAGGTGTTGTCGGTGAAGTTCCGGGTATCGACCACGAAGATATCGCCCTCCCAGCGGCCAACCGATTCGCCGCGAAACGCCGGGGGCACTTCGTCTCGATGCTTCCGGCCGTCGGTCGGCACCACCCGGAACCCGTGATAGGTCTCGCTGAGCATCACCACCATCTTCGGCGTCGCGATGATCTGTCCGATTGCACCGACGTCGAAGAGGCTGACGTTCAACGTCCCGAAGGCCGTCGGGACGCACCGCAGCGTCGGGTCGTCCTTGTCGCTCAGCGTCTTCGCCTTCGCGGCGGCCTCAGGCTTGTAGAGGCCTGGAAACGTCGGCGCCGGGGTTCCTCGCGCGCCGCCGATGCGCGCGCCGGTTGATCGGCCGAACTGCGCACCGCCAACGTCGCCGCCGCTCCACCAGACGCCGGACAGATCCGGATGCCCATCCGCGAGCCGAGGCACCGGTCCCGCGGAGGCCGGAGTCGACGGAGGGGTCGCGGGACGAGCCGGTCCCTGCGCTTCCGGCATCTCGAGTGCTGCCGCGAAGCTGGCAAGGGCGAACGAGGTGGTGACGATGGTTGCGACTATGCGACGCGTCATCGCGCGAGCCTCATGGAACGTGTGGGCGGTCCGCCTCTACTGGGCTGTCCCCTGCTGCGAACCGAACAGGCCGTACGACGTCCCGTCGGCGGTGATCAGTTCGCGCAGCATGCCCATCTTCTGGGACGGGTCCCTGGCGTGGAACCCCTTGATGGTGACCACCGAGCCCTTCTTGATCAGGCCGGGTTTGAAGCCGTTTCGAATCATCCCGCTGGGCGTGCCGGCCTCGAAGGCCCAGCGCGCGACTTCCCCGCTGGCCGGATCCTTCACGTCGAGAAAGAACCACGAGTGCGGGTTCTCGAGGCGAACCTGGACGATCGTCCCCTGCACCGTGACCGGCTTGCTCAGGTCGAACGCTGCGGCAAAGGAGTGATGCGCCGAGGCGCCGGTGGCCGCCAGCCACGACGCGAACACCGCGAACCCCAGCGTGCGAGTCGTCTTCATCCTCATCGCCTCCGTGGTCGGGCGCATTCTGCGCTCATTACTGCCGGCACGGCAACTCGAGGACCGGCTCGCCGGTTCCCCCCTGCCGCCGCGGCCCGTCGCCGGACGCGTCCAGACGTCGCGCGCCGGGCCGCCCCGTGCCCAGCCGGAAAACTGGCCGCTCAGTGTTCCCGGTTGTAGTGTTTGCGGTTGTACTGAACGATCCATTCGGCCGTCTTGCCCAGTCCCCCGAACGGGTAGAAATGCAGGCGCACCCGTCCATGCTTACTGTCAAAGCCGCTGGCGAATGCGTTCACCATCTTGTCGGGGCCGGCGCTCCCGATCAGATTCGCCATTGAAATGCCGTATTTGCTCATGACCGAGGCGGATGCCTCCACCCCGCAGCGCGCGGCAAATTTCAACAGGCCTTTGATGCTGGTTGGTCCGGGGACGCCGATCCTGACCGGCGCATCGATCCCACGCTGCCGGAGCACCACCAGCCATTGCATGAATGCGTCGGGGTCGAAACCGAATTGAGTCACGATGAGGGGCTTCATGCCGCGCGCATGAATCATCGAGCACTTTCGCTCCAACACGGCGAAGCACTCCTCCTCGGTCATGTTCGAATGCCCTTGTGGATGGCCGGCAACACCAATCGCCTTGATGCCGTGTGCTTCGAAAAAACCGGTCTCTATCAGCTTCGACGTATCGGTGTAGGGGCCTTCTGCCTGCGGGGGATCGCCGGCAATCGCGAAGCAGCGCCTCACGCCTGCTTCTTCGGCCAGGCACTTGATCATGGTCTGGAGTTCAGCCTCCGACTTGATCCGCCGGGCGGAGAAATGCGGCATGGGTTCGAAACCCAGCGCCCGCACCTCCTTGGCTGCCGCGAGGCGTGCTTCCAGCGTCTCTCCCGGCAGGAAGGTCACCGCAACCGGCGTGTCAGGTGGCAGCAGCGGTGCTGCGTCACGAAGTCCTTGAATATCCTTCGCCGTCATCTCAATCGAGAATCCCTCGGTGATGTAGGCGGGTTCACGCTCCCAATTGGGGTGAATCTCTGCGTAGCTCATGACAAAAGCGCTCTCCGGTGACGTTGGTATCGCGCGAATTCACGACAGGTGCAAATGTGGTTGTCGTGACGCAAGCGTCATTCTAGTTGTACTGCGGCACACGCCCGTCGCGCGCGCATGATGACACGATCGAGGAGGTCCAGGACGAGTGGGGCAGCAGACGACGACGTCACGCCCTACGAGATCGCTATGGCTCGTAGTTCAGATTGGGTCCGAGCCACCGCTCGACCTCTTCGCGAGACATGGCCTTGCGGCCGCTGTAGTCGACGACCTGATCGGGGGCGATCTTTCCCAGGGTGAAGTAGCGGGCCTCGGGATGGGCGAAGTACAGGCCACTCACACTGGAACCCGGCCACATCGCGTAGGACTCCGTCAGGCGCATGCCGGTCGAGGCCTCGACGTCGAGTAACCGCCAGATCGCTCCCTTTTCCGTGTGATCCGGACAGGCTGGATACCCGGCGGCCGGCCGGATGCCTCGATACTTCTCTTGAATCAGCTCCGCCGGAGTGAACGTCTCCTCCCGGCCGTATCTCCACTGGTCGCGCACGCGCTTGTGCAGGCACTCGGCAAACGCCTCGGCGAGTCGGTCGGCGATGGCTTCGGCCATGATCGCGTTGTAGTCGTCGTGCTGCGCGCGGAACCGATCGCAGAGTTCCCCCAGGCCAATCCCGGCGGTCACGGCGAAGGCGCCGAGGTGGTCTGGCAGGCCCGTCTGCTCCGGGGCGATGAAGTCGCTCAGCGAGCGACAGGGTTGATCCTCGCCGCGATCCATCTGCTGGCGCAGGAACCGGAATCGCGTCTGCTCGTGCGTCCGCCCTGCATCGCTGTAGATCGCGACATCGTCGCCAATCGCGCAGGCAGGGAAGAAGCCGTAGACGCCCCGGGCGCGAACCAGGCGGCCGGCGATGATTTGGTCAAGGAGCGCGTTGGCTTCCGAATAAATCTGCCGCGCCTGCTTGCCATACTTCTCGTCGTCCAGGATGCGCGGGTAGACGCCTTTCAGCTCCCAGGTGTGGAAGAACGGGGTCCAGTCGATGAACTCCCGGAGCGTCGTGAGCGGAAAGTCGTCGAGCACGTGCGCGCCGATAAACTCGGGCTGAGGAATGTCGTCGGCCCGCCAGACGATCGGCGTGCGCCGCCGGCGCGCCGTCTGGAGATCGACGAGCGGCTGCCGGTTGGTGCCATGGCTGCTGCGAATGGTCGCGTAGTCGGCCTGGTGCTGCGCCACGAACGCATCCTTGCCATCCTTGCTCAGCAGGCTGGTCGTCACCGGTACGGCGCGGCTGGCGTCGAGGACGTGGATCACGGGCTGCTTGTAATGCGGCGCGATCTTGATCGCCGTGTGCGCGCGGCTGGTTGTCGCCCCGCCGATCAGCAACGGCAGCGTAAAGCCCTGGCGCTCCATCTCACGCGCCACATGCACCATCTCGTCGAGGGACGGCGTGATCAAGCCGCTGAGGCCGATCAGATCGGCATTTTCGCTGCGCGCGCGCTCCAGGATCTTTTCGCAGGGCGTCATGACGCCCATGTCGATCACTTCATAGTTGTTGCACGCCAGGACGACGCCGACGATGTTCTTGCCGATGTCGTGGACGTCTCCCTTCACCGTCGCGAGGACGATCTTGCCCTGCGTCCTGACGACCTGGCCCGCCGCGGCCATGGTGGCCTTTTCCGCTTCCATGAACGGCAACAGATAGGCGACCGCCTTCTTCATGACGCGGGCCGACTTCACCACCTGCGGCAGGAACATCTTGCCGGCACCGAACAGGTCGCCGACCACGCCCATGCCGTCCATCAGCGGGCCTTCGATGACGGCCAGGGGGCGATTCAGCTTGACGCGGGCTTCCTCGGTGTCCTGGTCGATGTAGGTGTCGATGCCCTTGACCAGGGCGTGCGACAACCGCGTCTCGACCGTCCCCAACCGCCATTCCTTGGTTTGCTTCTCGTCCACCGCGGCGCCGGCGCCGGCCGCCTTGAGCGCCTCGCCGAACTCGACGAGTCGCTCGGTCGCGTCCGGTCGTCGGTTGAGAAGGACGTCCTCGACCAGCGTCTTCAGCCCGGGCTCGATCTCCTCGTAGATGTCCAGCATTCCGGCGTTCACGATGGCCATGTCCATGCCGGCGGCGACGGCGTGGTAGAGGAACGCCGAGTGCATCGCTTCGCGGACGGCGTTGTTGCCGCGGAAACTGAAGGAGATGTTCGACAGGCCGCCACTCACCTTGGCATGGGGGAGGTGGGTCTTGATCCACCGCGTCGCCTCGATGAAATCGACGGCGTAGTTGTTGTGCTCCTCCATCCCCGTGGCCACCGTGAGGATGTTGGGGTCGAAGATGACATCCTCGGGCGGGAACTCGAGATCATCGACGAGGATGCGATACGCGCGTTCGCAGACGCCGATCTTGTCGGCATACGTGGCCGCCTGCCCCTGCTCGTCGAACGCCATCACCACCACCGCCGCCCCGTACTTGCGGATGGTGCGCGCACGCTGGCGGAACAGGTCTTCGCCCTCCTTCAAGGAGATCGAGTTGACGATGCCCTTGCCCTGCAGGCACTTGAGCCCGGCTTCGATCACCTCCCACTTGGACGAGTCGACCATGAACGGGACCTTGGCGACCTCCGGTTCGCTGGCGAGCAACTGGAGAAAGCGGCTCATCGCCGTGACGCCGTCGATCATCCCTTCGTCCATGCAGATGTCGATGACGTTGGCGCCGTTCTCGACCTGCTGACGGGCCACGCGTACGGCTTCGTCGTACTTGTCCTCCTTGATCAGCCTGGCGAACGTCGGTGAGCCGGCCACGTTCGTACGTTCACCGATCATCATGAACACGCCGGGCTGCTGCACGAACGGCTGCGATCCGCAGAGTTGCAGCGGCCTCGGAACGGCAACGGAGCGCCGGCGGACATCCGGTCCGGCCACGGGGCGCGCCGGAACCATCCGGCCGGGCTCCGCGTCCAGGGCCCGGGCGATGGCGGCGATGTGCTCGGGCGTGTTGCCGCAGCAGCCACCGGCGATGTTGATCAGCCCGTCTTTCGCAAACTGGCCCAGATATCGCGCCATATCCGCCGGCGTGAGATCGAACCCGGTCGGCGAGAGCGGATTGGGCAGGCCGGCGTTCGGGTAGCAGGAGATCGCCGCCGTCGACCTGGCGGCCAAATCCTCGAGAAAGGGATACATGCCGTCCGGCCCCAGCGAGCAGTTGAGCCCGACCGAAAGCGGGTTGACGTGCGCCACCGCCGTCCAGAACGCTTCGACAGTCTGTGCCGAGATCATCGTCTCGCCGCCGCGTCCGACGGCGGCCGAGATCATGATGGGAAGGGAGACACCATCCTCGGCGAAGACGTCTTGGATGGCAACGAGGGCTGCCTTCGCATTGAGCGAGTCGAAGATGGTCTCCACGAGCAGGAGGTCGGCGCCGCCAGCGATGAGTGCGCGCGTCTGCTCGGCGTAGGCGGTGCGCACCTGGTCGAACGTGGCGACGCGAAAGCCAGGGTCGTCGGCATCCGGCGAACTGGACAGTGAGACCGTCAGCGGACCAATCGCTCCGGCCACGAATCGGGGCCGGCCGGTGGCCTCCGCGACCCGATCCGCCCACTCGCGGCACTGCCGCGCCGATTGTTCGTTGATCTCCCAGGCGAGGCCACGGAGGAAGGGATCCTCGATGATGCGCTGGTAGAACGCCGGGTCCTTCCTGCCGCCCCGCTCGCGTGGATCGTCGACGAAGAACTCGCTCTGGCTGATCGTGGTGGCGCCAAACGTGTTGGTCTCGATGATGTCGGCGCCGGCCTCGAGAAAGCGGCGATGGACGTCGCAGATCATCGCCGGCTGCGTCAGCGAGAACAGATCGCCGTTGTTGAGCAGATCCTTGGCGGCGTCGCGAAACCGATCGCCGCGGATGTCCGCCTCGGTCATCCCGTACGCGCGGATCGTGGTCCCCATGGCGCCGTCCATGATGGCGACACGCCGCGAAAGAATCTCTTCCAGCGGGTGCCCGACGGCCGATGTCGGTGAGGGGCTGGCCGGGGACTGAACAGTGACGCCGGACGTCATGAATCCTTTCGTGCGCGGCGGCTCGCTGTGCGAGCGGCCGTCGGCTTGTGGGCGAGCGCCAGCAACACCGCGAACGGGTCGCCCGCCTTGCTGGCGGCGACGCTCGTTCGAACGTCCGTCAACCCAGCCTCCAGTAACAGTTGCCGAAGTCGCGCTTCGCTGAAGCCGAGCACGTGATCGCCAAGCTTGTCGCGGACCCACTCTTCTTTGTGCTCGCGCAACTCGAGAATCAGCAGCCGCCCCCCGGGAACGAGGATACGGACGGCCTCGGCGAGCGCGCGACCGGGATTCACCGCGTGATGGAGGGCCTGTGACAGCAGCGCCAGATCGAAGCTCGCGGTGTCGAGCGGCAGTTTTTCCAGCTCCCCGCGTTTCCACGTGACATTGGTGGCTCGCCGGCGCTGTGCCATCAGGCGCGCGCGCGCGAGCACGGTCGGCGACCGATCCACGCCGACG
>Ga0247825_10001393_pt1 | contig 15865 bp, 15 predicted proteins | sample 13C_Vanillin_Day_FD_194413 | JGI IMG/M metagenome (GOLD analysis project Ga0247825, IMG submission 194413) | Soil microbial communities from agricultural site in Penn Yan, New York, United States - 13C_Vanillin_Day48 | ecosystem: Environmental > Terrestrial > Soil > Agricultural land | place... | reverse complement strand
GGTGTGGGGACCGGGGGATGCGGGTCGGTCGGCATCGGCTTTCCGCGGGTTTCGGGTGCGAAGGCGAGTCCGGCGAAGGCGATCAGGCCGACGGCTGCGATGGTTGCGGTGGCGAGTCCGAGGTTGCCGCTGAACCAGGAGGTGGCGATCACGCCGGCGATGAGCGGTCCGGTCGCGGTGACGAATCGGCCGACACTGTTGACCAGTGCGAGGGCGGTGGCACGAACGCTCGGCGGGAACACTTCCGGTCCGTAGATGAACGTGCCGGAGAGTGCGCCGAACAGCCCGAATCCGAGGATCGGCATCGCGACGAGGAATTCCTGGTAGCTGTGCTCGAACGGGAAGACGTAGGCGATGGCCGCGGCGGATATGACGAAGCTCAGCGCGAAGGTCTTGCGCCGGCCGATCGCGTCGGCCAGGAACCCCCAGGATGCGTATCCGATGATGCCGCCGGCGTTGAAGAGCATCGACGCCAGGGCGACCCGGTGATCTGCTGTTCCGGCGGGAGCCTGGGCGTCGGTCGCGGTCATCTGCCGGATGATCTGCGGGTACCACGTCGAGACGCTCCAGAACGCGATGAGCGAGCCGGTGGCCAGGGCCGTGCAGACGAGGGTCGGGCGCAACATGGGGCCGGTGAACAGTCGGCGTAGCACGAAACCGTCCTCAGTGGTGGCATCACCGCATTCCTTGCGGTCCTTGCGGGCCTGGATGCTCGCTTCGATCTCCGGCGGTTCGGGCACGTAGCGGCGTATGAACCAGACGAGCAGCGCCGGGATGACCGCCAGCGCCATCATGATCCGCCAGCCATGGCTGCCGAGTACCGCGTAAGTCGCTGCTGCGACGAAGAATCCGGCGGCATAGCCGGACATCATGATGCCGCCCGCGCGGGCGCGGTACCGGTTGCGCCAGGTCTCGGCGATCAAGGCCGCGCCGACAGGTGCTTCGACACCTGAACCAAGTCCGGCGATGAACCGGAGAATGCCGAGTTGCCACCAGGTGTCGGCGAACGCGGCGGCGGCGGTGAACACGGCGTAGGTGAGGATTCCGAGGGACAGCACGCGGGTTCGGCCGAAGTAGTCGGCGAGTATGCCGAAGAGAATGCCGCCGACGGCCCAACCGACGAGGAATAAGGCCACGGTGAGGCCGCCGTAGAATCCGATCGCCGGCGAGTCGACCGTTATTCCGCTGTGCGGAAGCAGGTCGGCCATGGCGGGGCCGAGGACGAGAACGTAAAGGCTGCCGGCGAATCCGTCCAATCCCCACCCGAGGGTGGTGCCGATCAGAACGAGCCATTGCATGCGACTGATTTCGGTGCGCCAGTGCTTCGTGCCGGAACCGGCGGTGTGGTGTTGCGTCGTCATCCGACGCTCCTTCCGGGAGGGGTAAATCTGTGTGGGGTGGCGGGATCTGCATGTGTGATCGCCCGCATATCTTGCGATATGCGTTGGTGTGGTGGGTGATCGGTCAGTTCAAGCGCAGATTGTCTTGGCCGCCGTACCAGTCGACGTGATCATCGGAGATCCGGACGACGATGGTCTTGATCCAGGAGAAGTCGTCGAAGGATTCGGCTCCGGCGTCCTTGCCTGCGCCGGACTCCTTGACGCCGCCCCAGGGAAGTGATGGTTCGAGCCGGTGGTGATCGTTGACCCACACCATTCCGGCGACGATACGGTCGGCGACGCGGTGCCCGCGGGCGATGTCTCGGGTCCACACGCCTGCGCCGAGTCCGTAGCGGTTGTCGTTGGCCATGCTGATCGCGTCGTGTTCGTCGTCGAAGGGGATGACGACCGCGACGGGGCCGAAGATCTCTTCCTGGGACACCGTCATGTCGATGGTGGCGTCGGCCAGCACGGTCGGTTCGAGGAAGAAACCACCGCTGAGAGGAGCGGGGAGGTCGGGTATGCGGCCTCCGGCGGAGAGTTTCGCGCCCTCGACGACCCCTGTGTCGATGAGGTGTCGGACCTTTTCCCTCTGGCGGTCGCTGATCAACGGCCCCATCTGTGTCCGGGGATCGGCGGGATCGCCGAGCCGGATTGCGCGGGCGCGAGCACTGAGCGCGGTGACGAACTGGTCGTAGATGCTGCGGTGGACGAGGAAGCGGGACCCGGCGACGCAGGATTGTCCCGCGGCGACGAATGCCGCGAACGCGGCTCCCTCGGCGGCCACTACCGGGTCGACGTCCTCGAACACGATGATTGGTGTCTTGCCGCCCAGTTCGGCGGTCACACGGGCGAACCGGGATGCGGTCGCGACGGCGGCCGAGCGTCCGGCCTCGGTGCCGCCGGTAAGGGTGATCTTCGCGACGTCGGGATGCTGCGTCAGGCGTGCGCCTGCCTCGCGGCCTCCCGTGACGACGGTGACCACACCGTTGGGAAGTCCCGCGTCCTTGATGATCCGCGCCAGCGCGAGGGTGGTCAGAGGGGTCATCTCGGACGGTTTCACGACGACGGTGTTTCCGTTCGCGAGCGCTGCCGACAGGCTGCGTGCCAGGATCAGCATCGGGTGGTTGAACGGGGTGATGATGCCGCAGACACCGAGCGGCGTGCGCCGCTGATAGGTCAGATACGGTCCGTCGCTAGGCAGGACGGCGTCGCGCTGAGCTGCCAGCAGACCGGCGTTGTATCGAAACCATTCCGGGACCCGGGAAAGCTGGGCACGCGTTTCGGTGACCGGGCGGCCGTTGTTGCGCGTTTCCAGCTGGAAAAGCTCTTCAGACGCGGATTCGATGGCGTCCGCGATACGCAGCAGCAGTCGGGCGCGTTCGCTCCGGGGCATCGCCGGCCACGGCCCCGACTCGAGCGCTGTGCGAGCGATCCGGACGGCCTCGTCGACGTCGGCGGCGCCATGCTCTGCGACGACGTCGATGACCTCACCGGTGGACGGGTCGAGGATCTCGCGCGTGGCCACCGAGCTCGTCGGTGCGACGTCGGAGGTGGTCAGGTCCGTGGTGGTGTCGGTCATGGCGTCGAGTCCTTCGCGTCGAGTGTGGTGGTGCCCTGGCGTGGCAGCTGATCGGGATATTGCGCGGCGCCCCACCAGGGCATACGACGAGTATCGGCGGCGGATGTGACCCACATCAATGTCAACAGAGACATACTTCGGCGTGATATATGTTTGCTGAGACAATCGTGGGAACCTGGTGAGGTGACCTCGCGTGACACCGAACTCCGACCGTCGGCAGAATTGCTAACGTGGCTGACCAGCCTGCGCACACTCAGCGCAGCTGCGGCGTCCGGTGACGGACTCCGCGAAGTGCTCGATCTCGTTGCCCGGACCGCGCGATCGCTACTCGGGTTCGACTTTTGCGGAGTCCTCACACCGAACGACGCCGGGACGAGTCTGCTCATCACCGGGTGGAGTGGCTTGTCGGACGAGTACGTCGCCCGCATCAACGCGGACCGACCCGTCGGACTCGACAGCACCGCGCCCTCCGCGCAGGCATTCCACACGGGCCGGCCGGTGACGATCCGGGATATCACCGCCGAACCGCAGTTCACCCCGTGGGGAGGGGTGGCACGCGATCAGGGCTATAGGGCGATCGTGTCGGTACCGCTGGTTGCCGAAGGACATGTGCTGGGCACACTCAACGGCTACTACACGCCCCTCCACACGTTCACTCAGCACGAGACCGAACGGATGTCGTTGCTGGCCAACCACGCCGCGATTGCCCTGACGTCCGCGCGCAGGCTCGACGAGCTCAGCCGACTCAACGAGTCTCTGCGCGCGCAGCGCGACATCTTGACGCGGTCGGAACAGATCCACGAGCGACTACTCGACGTCACACTCCGCGCCGGTGGCCTCGATGGCATCACGCGCGTGCTCGCCGAACTGATCGGACGCCCCGTGCTCGTCGAGGACGCGCGGGGTACCGTGCTGGCGACAGCGGGCGATTCCGCCAGGCTCCCCGACCCCGATTGGACCACCACTGCCACCGATGCCACTTCATCGACGAAACCCGTTCGCGTCGAGGATGGGCAACACCCGTTCTGGGTCGCGAGTGTGCGATTGGACGGTGAAGTGGTCGCCCGCATCTGGTATTCCGGGGACCGCGGGGGGTTGGATCAACTCGGTGAGCGAGCCGTCGAGCATGCCGCACTGGTCATCTCGCTCGAACTGTTCCGCATCCGCACCGGCGTCGAAACCGAACACCGGCTGCGCGGCGAGTTGCTGGCCGAGCTACTCACCCCTGGGTCAGAGGTAACCGAACAGCTCTCACACCGAGCTCAGTATCTCGGCCACGATCTCGCACGCCCACACATTGCGATAGTCGGAGCGCTCGGTGCGACCGAGGAAGACGCGAGCACGCACATCTATCACCGCGCGCTCACCGCCGTCTCAGATCTCGTCCGTCCCTACCGACCCCGGCCCCTCGCGGCCATGCACCACGGAAGAATCGTGGTCCTCTGGCCGATCGGCAGCGAAACGGAAAACAGCACTGGGACAACGATCGTGCTCAGCGAACAGCAAGCCGCCGAACGGCTTTACACGGTCATGAACAGCGTCTCGCCGACGACCGCGGCCAGCGTTGCGCTGTCTACCCACGACAAGCACGGCACCTACGCGCAGGCTTATCGTATGGCACGCGGGGCACTAGACATCGCGCTCCGTGCAGGACGATCCGGAACAGTCGTCACACTCGCGGACCTGGGGTTGACCGGCCTACTACTGCAACTCGACGACCCGGCGCAACTGCTGGCGTTCGCCGACCGCACCCTCGCGCCACTCCTCGCCTACGACCGCGACCACAGAACCCACCTTCTCGAGACACTCCAGACGTACCTCGCCCGCAAACTCAACCGGGCCGAAACCGCACAAGAACTCCATCTCCACCCGAACACTGTGAAACAGCGGATCCAGAGGATAGAACACCTCACCCGCGCCGACCTCGCGGACCCCGCCACGGTCGTCCATTTCAGCACGGCATTGACGATTCGAGGTGTCGCTACCGCCGACTCCTCATCCACACCGTGAAGCCGCGCGAAGAGGAGTTACCGCGCGAGTGGGAGTGTCAGGTTTTCGGTGGATCTAGCTCTGGCGCATCGGTTTAGTTCTTACTCGGGGTGATTCGGCCTTCGAACGTGATTGCAAACGCATTGAGAGCCGGCTTCCACCTCGCCACCCATCCCTATAGAGATCATCAAACGCATCCCCGGCAGCACGGGTTTCCACGTCCGGCCCCGCGTGTGGGTGGTCGAGAGAAGTTTCGCGTGGATCAACAAGCACCGCCGCTGCGTGCGCGACTACGAAACCAGACCCCACCACCACGAAGCCATGGTTCACATCGCGATGATCGCGACCATGACCAGGCGACTCGCCCGGACCCGACGGTTTTCAAACACACTCTCAGATATTCCCGCAGGAAACTACTTTCGTCTACTGGGCGTGTGCGCAAGACAACGGCCAAGAGCAAGAACAGTGGGGAACGGTGCCATTCTTCGACCCCACGGGTGCAACCGCGCAACCGATCCCCGTCACCGTGACCGCCCCGAAGTGCTTCGGATCTCTCTGTTTACCAGCTGAATTCGGCAGCTGACATGCAGACGCTCCATCATCGAACACCAGACAGTCCGCCACGCGACCTCACACCCGTCGCCCACACCGCCGCAGTCCTCGTTATTCCGGTGCCGTTCTTCAAGGACCACAGGTTTTCACAGAACGTAAAGGAGTGACATGAACCAGCATTTCCGACAGTCCCGGTGTGCACCACGCCCCGGCTTGAAACGGCCCGAGCAGGATCGCGGTCCCCGGCGACACCCTCTATATCACCGAGTACTTCGGCGGCACGGTGGTGTCGCTGCCGGTCTCCGGTGGCACTCCCACCACCGCGGCCACCGGCCTGAACAGACCACTTGGCGTGGCGGTGCAACCTGGCTCACCGTCGCCCTGCTCGGGTTCGTTGTGAGAAGTGGCCACGGAAACCGTGATCAGCCGCGTCGCGATTTCCCCGCCCGCACCCAGGAGATCTGGTCTCGATCCGGGCTGCGCGAGACCGCGTCACCGCGGGGTTCTCGGCCTCGCGGTAACGCCGACTCCTGACGACGACCGGGTTGAGCTGTGGAAGGACGGAGCCTCGTGGGTCCTTCGGCACTGGACAGCCGGAGCCGGGAGGACGAGCGTGGGTGTGACCCGAGGCGACTTGCCCGGTTGCGCCACCGGACGGATCCTGCCTGAATCGGAGAGCCGAGTGACGAAGTGACAGCTCGACAAGGAGCCCAGACGACCGCCCGCGACGCGCAGGGGTGGTGGGCGCGGCTGGCCGTCCGGTGGCTGCATCCTCAGGACTACTCCGGGGGCGGGTCCTACCGGCCGCCGGCGGGCTGGTACCGCCGGTTGAACCCGGTCGGGGTGCCGTTGACCACGCTGGGGCTGGCACCGCGGGATGCGGTGACCTTGGAGGTGCGGGGTCGGCGCACCGGCCGGCCTCGTCGCATCCCGATCCTGGTCACCCGGCACGAGGGCGTGGACTATCTGGTCGCCCTGGCTGGGGAGTCGCAGTGGGTGCGTAATGTCCGCGCGGCTGGCGGCGAGGCGGTGCTGCGTCGGCGCGGCACCCGTCGTGCCCGGCTGGAGGAGGTGCCGATGGCACAGCGCGCCCCGGTGCTTGCGGCGTACCTCGAGGCGGGGCGGCGGCGTAGCGGCGAGCCGGCCGCGCGAGAGCAGGCGAAGTGGTACTTCGGGCTCGAGGAGCCCGCGACTCCGGAACGGCTGGCGGAGCTGGCGCCGCGCTACCCGGTCTTCCGCGTGACTGATACTCGCTCGGTGAGGCACGACAGCGTTGCGGTGTGGGAGATTGCCCCCGGCGTGGTGTGCATCGGCCCGCGGGGGCGCACGCAGACCAACGTCTACCTGGTCCGCGGGGCGGACGGTTGGGTGCTGGTCGACACCGGCTGGGCTGGTGACGCCGACCGGATCGAGGCCGCGACGAGGCAGGTGCTGGGCGCGGACCAGCGGCCGGGGGCGATCGTGCTGACCCACGCGCACCCCGACCACTCCGGCGCCGCCCGCGAGCTGGCCGGCCGGTGGTCGTGTCCGGTGTTCCTCCACCCCGACGAGCTGCCGATCGCCAACGGCGACTACGGTGCCATCCGCAAGGCCGCCGGGCCGCTGGACCACTGGGTCGTACTCCCGGCGATGCGCGTCATCGGCCGCCGCAGGAGGGAGAAGCTGCTGGCGCGCAACACCCTGGGCGAGGTCGCTCACACGCTGCGACCCGCAGAGCCGGTGCCGGGACTTCCCGGGTGGGAGGTCGTGGCCACACCCGGCCACACCCCGGGACACATCTCGCTGTTCCGCCCCGCGGACGGGGTCCTGATCGCCGGTGACGCACTGGTCAACCTCCGCCTCAACAGCATCTACGGTCTCTTGAGTCAGCAGTCGGGGCTGTCCGGCCCGCCCTGGTACACGACCTGGAGCCAGGCCGCGGCCGCCACCTCGATCCAGAATCTCGCCGCCCTGGGCCCGACGGTCCTCGGCCCGGGTCACGGCCGTGCGCTGACGGAGCAGGACACCCCGAACCTGGTTCGAGGTTTCGCCGCGGCCCTCGGCGCCCGGCCACCGAGCCAGGATCCGGTCGCTGGGTCAAATGGAGCGCCGTGATGGCGCGCATCACCGGAGAGGTCCTCATCGACGCCGCGATCACCGAAGTGTTCGACACCGTCGCCGACGAGCGCAACGAGCCCCGCTATAACCCGCGCATCGTCCGGGCCGAGATGCTCACCCACGAGCCGGTCGGAGCAGGCTCCCGATTCGTCGCCGAACCCAAGGGCCTGGGCGCCAGAGGCCGGATGGCCCTGGAGATGGTGGAGTACCAGCGGCCCCACTGTCTCCACAACGTGATCTGCTCGTCGTACGCGTACGCCCACGGCACGCTGACCTTCGCCGAGACCGACGGCGCGGCACACGGCTGCGGGGTGGACTGGGCCATGCGGCTGGTCGGCCCCATGCGGGTGCTCACGCCCGTGTTGGTGTTCGTTGGCCCCCGGTGGGAACGGCGCAACTGGGTCGACCTCAAGAACTACCTCGAAGGTCCGAGCCGCTGAACACGGGCCCACCTCTGCCTGACCTTGACCAGATCAACGTCATGAGGTTCCTCCTCCCGGGTGGACCGGCGCCACCCGTTCGACGCTCGGGCGTTGATCAGGGTTGTGTCGGATCTTTCCGGATGTGTTCGTCGAAGAAGGCGAGCAGCCGCCTGCCAGGAATCCGCGGCTGCCGGCGGCCCTCGTGGATGACCACCACCTCCGGGGACGGCCCTGGGCACTCAGGGAAGGCCAGAAATGAACCGTCCACATCCTCGGTCTTTATCGGCCCGGTCTGCGCCTGCCGCACTCGCGCCACCAGCACCCACGATCATCCTCCCAGGAGCGCGCGCCACGAGCTCGGGCCTGTCTGGCAAACACCGTTGCCGAACACAACCGAGCCGCCGAGACCGAGTGACCTGCGGCACGCCGACGAGCACGCCGCCCGCAGCTGTGCCGGCTTCTGCCCGGCCCCGGCGGCAACCACAGGGGATCCCGCACTGGTCACGCTCCGCGTGACGATCATCGCGGGGGTGTCCGGTGAGGGGTCCGCTACCTGAACGGTGGGAATTACTGGTTCTGCCTGCCGAAGACGGCCAGCGTCGTGGTTCCAGACGAACCAGTCGCCCGCTGACTGCAAGTCAGCACATTTGAACGATGTGGAACACCGGATGATCCTTGACGTCGGGCAGCTTCGTGAAGCACGGGCCTACAAGGCTCCCCGCGACCTCGCGGTATCGGGGCGATGATGGCTTTCCGCTCGTTGACTGGGACCGCGGCGGCCCGGAAGACCTCGGTTTGCCCCTTGCGGCTCAACTCGCCTGTGCCGGCAGCTCGGAGGTTGCGGACCCAGTCAGATTCACCTTAGGGGGAAACCAGATAGCGGTTCTGGCCAACTTCGACAGGAATGACCGGCACTTTGTGGGGATCCCCGGTACGGCGACCGACGACCGTGAGGGTGGCGACGCCGCGCGCGCTCAGCCGCATCGCCAACGGATTGGCAAGGTGCCGGGTGAAGGCAGGTGGCTTCAGATATGCCATCGCAATCCTTTTCGTTGGTGGTCGGTTGATCGTGCCCACGGACCGTCCACAGCCGTGGTGCTACGCGGAGACGTGGGTTCACCCGATCATCCCGCTCCACCATCGTGTGGCCTGCCAGGGGTCGACCGGCGAAGCTCAGTCGCAAGCAGGCGCAGCGCCATTCGACGGATGAGAGAGCTGAAGGGGCCGATGACCAGCCAGTAGCGCCTGAACCGGCGGCGGCTGCTGTCGTCGGTGATGGCGACTCGTGTTTCCATCGTCAGGATTGAGGAGTCGTTCCCGTAGGGATCGATCCTGAGGCTGGTGGCGATCTTGGCGAATCCAGGTTCATCGAAGTTCGCGAACTGCTCTGGCGTGGTCGGTGCGTGGGTGGAGACCGCGACCCCCTTCCAAGGGCGGCTCACCTGGCCAAGAACCATCTCCACACCCGGGGTGTCGCCGAGCGAGATCCATCCCAGATCAACCATGTCTTTGAGCCGGAACGTACGTCGGGACGCTTCGAACGTGGTTGTCGTCCCGCGCCCCCTGAGCGTGCTTGCCACACGCTGCGGCAGTCCCCGGATGTCGATCAGGGTCCGAATCAATGGGGTCTGAAAGAGGTCCAGCTCGCTGGCGGCCAGGTAGCACTGCGCAGGCGCCGCCCGGAAGACGTCGGCGTGCACGACTGCGACGTCGAATGTTGGCAGGAGCCGATCGATGAGCAGTTGAGAGCCACCCGCCTTGGCGGCTGCACCGGCAGAGCTCTGTGCATGTGGTTGTGCCGGTGGGGCACTCATCAGGGCTCCTCCTCCGCACGTCGTGCGTCCTGTTGCGTCAACTCCTCCGCGATGCTCCGCGCCCAATCCTCGATGTCCGTCCAGTCACGGAAGTCGCGTTCGGGCATCATCGCGCGAGCGGCCGGGAGCTTTCGCAATGTCTTCTCGGTGAGCCTGCCGGGATCGAGGGCACCGAAGAATACGTGGTGGTCTCGGGGGTGGATCGCCGTCCGGAATCCACGGATCTCCTTGGGCTCGGCGGTCGTGCGCAGGCTCATTCCCTTGGCGTCGGTGCCGAGAGGGCCGGTGCTGAACAGCCACACCGGCCGATGCGCCAACAGGTCCCGGGTGCTCATGACGAAAGCCGTCGCGTCCTTTCGCCAGTGCATCGAGTAGGCGGCACTGCCGATGACGAACCCTTCGTAGCCGCCCAGATCACCCGCCTGCTGAACAGGTCGAGCCTCGGCATGCTCTCCTGCCAGCGTGAGAGTCTCCGCGATGCATCTCCGCGGTGGCACCGTGTTTGCTGGAATACCCAACAAGAATCACCATCTCCGTCTCCTCCTACCAGTGTGGCTCCTCTGGACACGGCCATCACAAGGGTCGAAGGTCCCCCCGCGACGGTGATGGCCCTGACATCCGTGCGCGTCACCGCAGGAGCGGCCATGCTCAATCGACCCTTTGCCGCCCCGAAAGCGGAACGGCCAGCGATGGGGGCGAGAACGCCAACGAGGGCAAGTCAGCAAGAACACTGCGGGTTCGGCAGCTCAATTTCGGGAGCCGGCCCTCGGCGATGTGCGCGACCCTGCTCTGGTAGTCGGCATCCCTCACGCCGCGACGTGTTCAAGAACGCAGCTGCTCGGCCAGGAACGCCAGGACCCGGTCGAGGGCGACCCGGGTCGGATGCCCCGGCTCGTCGACGAGGGAGACCGTGAGCACCGAGTGCGCCGACGGCGCGATGCCGGCGGCGTTGCCGGGGGAAGAGTCGATCTCGATCCCCTCGAAGGCGGCACCGAGCGTCGACCGCAGGGTCTCGAAGCGCTCCGGCGGGCAACCCCGGTCGTGGGTGAACCGGAGCCCCAGCACATGCAGCCCGTCATTCGCCCGCGCCGTGATAGTGCTGAGATCCTCAGCGTCCAGGCCCAGGGCGGCACGGCCCCGCTGCCCGATCGGCGCGGGCATGGCCGGCTGACTCATGACGGACGCGACGACCGAGGGTTCGAGCGCTGTCGCCAGCGCGAAACCTCCGGTGAAGCACATCCCGACCACGCCGACCCCGGGACCGCCACACTCACGGTAGGCCGAGGCTGCGAGTGCCCGTAGCCACCCGACGACGGGGCTCGTGCGGTCGGCCAGCTTCGTGAACTCCCTCGCGACGCACACCCGCAGGATCGAGTGCACACTCTCGCGGCCATTCGCGGGGGCTCCGGGGCGCCCGAACAGGGACGGCAGGTACACGGTGTAGCCGGCAGCGATGAGCCGACGGGCGAAAGCGATGACACCCGGATGCAGGCCGGGGATCTCGTGGAGCACGAGAACCGCCGGCCCCGAACCACCCTTGAAGACCTCATACGTGCGCCGGTCGTGCGTGAAGTCGAACGCTTGGAACTCCGGGCCGATCTGCCTGCCGAGGCTCATACCGACTGCTCCCATCCATGGTTCGCTCAGCATGGTCGCAGCCACCCCCGACCGCAATGACGAGCGGAAGGCCACCAGCGAAGCACCCGGGGTGCACCTGCCCCAACTCCCGAACGCCCTCGACGGCGCTGTTCAACGCCACGTGACCGTTCCGTAGCCGGATCCGCTCACGGAACGAGGGCGGACGGCTGCCGGCATGCTCTAGACACCACTTCGTCCCGGTGCGGGATCCGCTTTCGGGACGAGCGCTGACCCTTGCGATTGCGCGCTGGTCGCCGATCTCGTCGCGGTGCAGGTTCGGCTTTCGGTCGGGCGATGTGAGTCGGCCCGCACACCCTGAACTCCCTGAACACGTTGAACTCCCTGAACACGTTGAACTCCCTGAACACGTTGACATCAATCCGTCATCCCTGGATGGAGTTACGAATCTGCTCCAGGTCACCTTGCGTAATACGCGTCGCGGTCATGAGGCGCCACTGCCAGTGGTCGTCCGACCACTCGACGCTGTGGCGGTACCGGCTGGCTAACTCAGGAGCGATCAGGGTGGGCTGAGCCTCCCGGGGCCACCGGCGGCCTTGCGGTCGACGGCCGGTCCTGGGGGCCGGGCGGTGCACCCGCCCCCTCGGCAGCGGTTTCGGGTGTCGTTTCGGTCCTCTCCGGCGGCGGCGCCGCCGGAGAGGGCAGCGGAGCGGTTCCGGTGTCGCCTGCCGGCACTCCGGCCGAGCTAGCAGGGCGGCGCCCTCCGCGGTCAGCAGTTCGGGTTGCCCGGGCACGATCACCGGCAGGCCCAACCGTGATTCCATCACCGACCGGATGAGTGGTATCCGCGCGCCGCCGCCGATCAGCACCACCGCGTCCGGGGTGCGGCCCGACCTTCCGACGACCTCGCCGGTCAGGTGCGCCGAGGTTTCGACGGGGCCCGCGATCAGCGCGTCGAAGGTGTCCTGGGAGAGCAGCAGCAGGCCGCCCTCGCCCGGCACGCACACCGCGTCGCTGGTCGACAGCCGTTCCTTGGCGTGCCGACATTGGGTGTCGAGCGCCAATTGTGCGGCCGCGTCGGCGGGGCGTGCGACACGGTGCTGGTCGAGGTGGTGGTCGCGGATCAGCCGGTCGATGTGGTCGCCGCTGATCCGGTCGCTGCGTGCGGTGCCGAGGACCATCCCGGTGGAGCGATCGACGACGGTGACGGTGACGCCGGAACCGCCCAGGTCGTAGAACACCAACGTCACGTGGTCCGCGAGCACGCCGGACACCTCGAGCGTCCGGAGCGCGGCGGTCACTTCGGGCACCAACAGGTAGTTGCCGAGCTGCTGCCGGGCCAGCGCGGCCCGCACGGCACCGGCCTGCGCCCGGTCCTGGTAGGCGACGCCGACGGCCGACACCGGTCCGGTGTCCGCGCGCTCGGCGAGCACCGTGCCGATGGATTCGGCGGCCAGTTCCTCGGGTCCACCGCGGGCCACGCCCACGGCCTGCGTCCGGAAGACGGGGCTGCCGACGCGTCCGGCGGCCGGGCACGCCAAACGCACCGCGCTGGCACCGACCGAGACACCGAGAACCGAACCCATGGGATGCGACTATAACGGTTTGGTCACAGAAAGGTGTGGTGGAGCCTCGCGCAATGCGTTGGCTTGGGTGTCGAGGTGGCCAACCCCCGCCCATTGCTTGGCGGTTGCCTGTGGGCATTGGAGCCGTTCGGCGGCACGGCGCAACGGTCAGTGATCATCGACAACGCGTTGGGCGAGGGCCGATCGGCCGTATGGAGACAGGTAGGCCGTCAGCGTGGGTCACGAGGGCCTCGGGTGGTCGGTGGCGTGTTTGTGGTGACCACCGTGATTGGACCGCCGCGATGACGAAGAATTCCGCGAAGAAGAAGGCCGCCCGCACCTATCAGGACACCCACCCACGAACGATTCCCCGAGGCACTCCGCGCGGTGGATAGTTCAGCGATCATCGCAGACGATGCGATCGCTCCTGTGGGTGCGCGGCCCGCTCCTATCCCGGATAGCGACTGGCCGATCGGCCGTCTCGTCGAAATGATCTGGGCGATGGACGCGGAGGCGAACGGAGGCGTCGACGCCCTGCATCGGAATCGGCTCGCCGACTGGGTTGCCGGGGCCCGAGCCGTGCACCGGTGCGGGTGGACGGCCGCCGAACCCTGGCCGTCAGGCGAGGGGGAGGCCGCCGCCTGGATTCTGGACGATCACGACGCGATGGACAGGTTCGACACCACGCCGGCAGAGATCGTCGGCTACGACATTCAGGCCCGCAGCCGAGCGGAAGCCGAGCGCTACCTGGGCCTTGCGAAAGCCACCTTCGCGGCCGAGCAAGATCCCACCACCGGGCCCGCCGAGGTCTAGAACGGAACATGAGTTTTCCGGACCATCCGACCAGCATCACGGCTGCCCCCGGACCGTCGGTATTACGCGATCTGGAAGCGCTCGTCGCCAAGTTCGACTTCGACGCGCAGTGTTCCGCCGACGGCTTCGACATACCGCCGCAACGTGTCGATCTGAACACGCTTGAGGTCGCCATGCTCGATGTTCGACACTCGGTTCTGCCCGACTCCGAGCCGCTCGGCCAGCTGCTTCTGCGTCATCGCCACCGATTCGCGCAGCTACTGCAGTCGATACGCACGCACTCGTCGATCATGCGGGCCTTGTGCGCGTCGACTGCGGAACGATCGACTGGACGCTCGGCGAGCATCTGCTCGAGACTCTTTGCCATCAGGTTCACCTACCTTTCCAACTCGTCGAGAAGGCTGCGAAGCGTGGTTGCCAGCATATTTGGCGCACAACTCGTGCCTAACGACCGAGATTGCTGAGTGTCCGTGGCGAGCCGTATCCCGGAGTCCTTACGTTCAGTTTCCGGCCTGAGCGTGCGCGCGACGGGCCGCCTCGATCAGGGCTTCGGCGGCACGTTCAGCGCGCTTCGATTCGGTACGGCTCGTCGGCATATCGGTGTAACCGGACCGCGTCTTGAGGCCCAGCAGCACACTGAGGTGCTTCGCCGTGGTCGGGTCGACGGACCCGAGCAGCGTGACAGCATCCTTGTGGTCCTCGCCCTGCGCATCCTTACCCAGTCGCGCGCAACAGATGACATCCGATGCTGCGGTGCCCGCGTGCACCCACAACGTCACGACCGCATCATCGACCCCGTCCGGTTCGTCGGCGAAGTCGCGACCGATCTCGGCCAGGTGAAAGAACTGTTCGGCTTTTCTCAGCCGCCCCCGGCGGACCGCCTGGTCACACGGCCGCGTCCGCCCCACTACCGATTACCCCGACGCAGCAACCGGATGAAACCGGCCCGTGAACCGGCCACCGTCAGCCCCTCCTTCACCACATCCCGCAGGACCGGCTCGTCCGTGCCGCGGCCGGCGATCTCACTCTCCGCGAACTGCAGATCCCGCGCATCGTTGCCGGTCCATCTGGTCACCTCGGCCATCAGCTCCGCCACCTGCTCATCCCACTCCTCGACCGCGACGTCGTCCGGCCGGACCAGAAAGATGTCGATGTCGCTATCGATCGTCATCGTTCCGCGTGCAGCCGAACCGAACACGGCGGCATACACCGGGGGAACCTCCCAACCGGCCAACCGCGCCTCCAACCTGCGCAGGAACTCGCCAGACAAGTCGGCGAGGCCCATGACATGAGGGAACGCCAGGTGCTCACGATTGAGCTGGTACACGAACGCGTGGCCCACCCTCGAAGACAGCACCGTGCCCTGCTTGCTCAATCGTTGCAACACCTTCCGTATCCCCTCCTCCGAATGGCGGTGCAGCACCCGGTGCAACTGGCCCGTCGTGAATGTCGCCTCAGATGCGGCTGCCAGCGCAGCGAGCACATCACCATCAAGGGTGGGCGTCACTGTCTGTAGCGGCCGAATCAGATCCATAATTCCGTTCCCTAGGGACGTCATGTCTCACGCACTATTGTACGCCTACCCGTACTATAGTACGTGATAATCGCCGCGGCGTTGCAGAAAGCAGCGGCACTCATCGAACAGGAATCACGCACTCCGAAGAGCGAGATGGGCGCTCAGCCCGCTTCGCCTCCTCGGCCGGGCTGAGTGGGGGCGAGCTCGTCTACGCGGGCTCGAGGTCGCGCTCGAACTCGATTTCATCCCGAAGCGGGATCTTGTAGTAGCCCACGGCGGGAATGTCCGGCTTCAGCGTCCGTCTCGCCTGGTCCACTGCGCCGCATCGAACGGCCGACAGGCGGAAGCCGCGCCGCTGGTAGAACTGCATCGAGTCGAGGTTGTCGTTCGTCGTGACCAACCACAGTCGCGAACAGCCGTGTGCACGGGCGACTTCGGCGATGCGTTCGATGAGTGCCGTGCCGACGCCGCCCCATTGGCCGGATGCGCGCATGTTCACGATTTCGCAGTTCGTGCCGTCGATGTCGTAGATCAGCACCC
>Ga0247825_10001392_pt1 | contig 15868 bp, 13 predicted proteins | sample 13C_Vanillin_Day_FD_194413 | JGI IMG/M metagenome (GOLD analysis project Ga0247825, IMG submission 194413) | Soil microbial communities from agricultural site in Penn Yan, New York, United States - 13C_Vanillin_Day48 | ecosystem: Environmental > Terrestrial > Soil > Agricultural land | place... | reverse complement strand
CCACCCGGGTGGGCGGCAGCGTTGACGGGGCGTGCGGTGATGCGGTCACCGGGACGACCTCCGATACGCCGAGATCTCGAGCGGGCATTCTGGACGCGGATCGCCGAGGGTCTCACGAGCGACGACGCAGCGACCGCATGCGGCGTGTCGGGGCCGGTGGGGACACGGTGGTTCCGCCAGGCTGGTGGGATGCCACCGATCGAGTTGACCCCGGTCTCGGGGAGATACCTGTCGTTCACCGAGCGTGAGGATATCGCGCTGCTGCGAGCCAAGGGTATGAGTATGCGCGACATCGCTGACCGGATCGGACGGTCACCGTCGACGATCTCGCGAGAGTTGTGGCGGAACGCCGCCACCCGCAATGGCAAGCTCGAGTATCGCGCGTCGACCGCGCAGTGGAAGGCCGATCTCGCCTACTACACCTGCCGCGACTGAAAGGCTATGGAACAGCGACGATGGTGAAGAACGGGCCGGCGCTGTCCGGATATGGTTCGGAGTCCGTTCGTGATGCTCTGGCCGCGACGCTGTCACCGCTGCCCGAGCATCTACGCAGATCCGTGACATGGGATCGCGGAAAGGAACTCGCGCGTCATGCCGAGCTGACCGCCTCAACCGGTATCCGTGTCTACTTCTGTGATCCGTACAGTCCATGGCAGCGCGGAACGAATGAGAATACCAATGGTCTGCTGCGACAATATTTTCCGAAGGGAACTGATCTGTCCCGATACAACTTCCGTGAGCTTCAGGCGGTCGCCGATGCGCTCAACAACCGCCCCCGGAAAGTGCACGTTGGAGAACTCCAGCGGAAGTCTTTGCCGTACAGGTACACTCGTGCCTCACGGCACGGTGTTGCGACGACCGGTTGAATCCGCCCTGAGATCCGAAGTCAATGTTGACGGGAAACCGGTGTGCAGTGGCCCTGGCGCGTATGTCGACCACGGGCGTCGTATACGAGGTTGAGGAGTGGCTCGATGAAGGCAGTTGCACGTTCGACGCCGTCACAGCAAGGCAGAACTTGGGGCCTGGCCCTCTCCGTTCTCGCCGTTTCGGCGTCGACCGCAGTGAGCGTCATCTACATTCCTCAGGCATTGCTGACCGCGATGGCAACGAGTTTTGGTGCTCCTGCGATCGCGACTGCCTCGGTGGCCACAGCGGTGCAGATCGGTTACGCCTGCGGCATCTTCCTGTTCGTACCGCTGGCCGACCGAGTGCACCCTCGTCGGCAGGTCACCGTCCAATCGCTCGCGCTCGCCGCGACGTTGATGTGCTGTGCAGCAATGCCGTCCATCATAGGTCTCGCGGCGAGCTTCTTCGCGGCGGGACTGGTCGCGAACATCGCCCAGGTTCTCATTCCCGCGGTCAGCACACTCGCGCCGGAGGGTAAAGCCGCGACGGCGACCGGAACGATGGTGGGCGCATTGCTACTCGGGGTCTTCGGCGGTCGCATCGTTTCGAGCGTTCTTTCCGACTCGATCGGATGGCGGTTCGTCGTCCTGTTGTTCGCGGGCATGGTGCTTGCGACTGTTCCGTTCACCAGGAGAGCCCTCGACGTGGCCTGGATGCCGTCGGCGCCGTCTGCGAAATATCGCGCGTTGCTGAGCGACACGCTGCGTTTGGCCACTCGCAGCCCCGAACTCATCGAGTCGGCGGTCCTTCAGTTTCTCGTGTTCGCCGTATTCAACATGTTTTGGACGGTCAGCGTGTTGCATCTGACCGCTGAACCGTACGGCTGGAGCATTCTGCAGGTGGGGATGTTCGGGTTCGTGGGATTGTCGGCGGCGCTGGTCACTCCGTTATTCGGTCCGGCTATCGAACGTTTCGGCCCTGTTCCCGTCATAGGTGTGGCTCTGGTTGTTCTGTTGTGTGCCTGCATCTCCGCATTCTTCGACGCCTACGTCTTGGTGGGGCTTGCACTGACAATGTTTGTGGTCACGTTGGTCAACCAGGCGGTACAGACGTCGAACCAGAGTCGTGTGCTGGCGGCCAACGAGAACAGTGCAGCTCGGGCCAATACGTTGTTCATGGTCGGGGTGTTCATGGGAGGGTCGGTTGGTGCAGTCATCGCGCCCGTCGCCTATGAACTGGGCGGGATGACTCCAGTGGCTGCGTCGGCGAGCCTGCTCGTGACGGTCGGGATTGGTGCCTGGGGCGTTGTCCGCGCTCGACAGAACCGGCGTGGCCAGTCCCACCGTGAGTCTGTCTGCCTGGTGCAGTGAAAGGGGATAGGCCAGCTGCGGCGGGGGCAGTCCCGACCGACTTCGACGGGGTATACGAGTAGATCTCCTGCAGCCCGCGTTCGCGACCGACGCCGCTGTTCTTGTAGACGCCGAACGGCACGGCCTTGGCGTTGCTGGTGGACCCGTTCACCCCGCCATTCACCATTTCCGTGGGAATCGGCTAGCGAGCGGCACCGTCCCGGCAGAGACGACTACAAGGACGTGGCGCTCTCAGATCCGAAGCGCCTGAGCGAGCCGGGTGACGCGTTGCGCCTCTGCCAGTCGTGGGCGGTCCGACCCGTCGCGGATGCGGACGCCGTCGGCCCCGAGAAGTTCGATGACCGACCGGGCGGTCTCGATCTCGTCGGGGGAGGGGCTCAGATGCGAGTTGATGCAGTCCACCTGCTCGGGAAGGAGGACGAGTTTGCCGGTCATTCCCGTGGCAATCGCCGGTTGCAGATCCGCGGGAAGGTCGTGGCAATCGCGCGCGCTGGGACCATCGATCGGTGACGCGATGCCGGCGGCGGTACTGGCCACGACCAGGCGTGCACGGGGATAGGCCAGTGCGAGAGGGTCGTACCGCATCCCGGTGTCTCGCCGGAAGTCTCCGCTGCCGAACGCAAGTCGGATGACGCCGGTTGCCGCGGCGATGCCGAGGCTTCGTTCCAGGCCGAGGGCGGATTCGATGAGCGCCACGATCGGGGTACCGGGCAGCCGCTCGCTCGTCGCTTGAACGTGTTCGGGGCTTTCGGTCTTCGACAGTACGACACCCAACAGGCCCGGGGAACCGTCCAGGGCGGCAACGTCGAGATCCCAGTCCGGTGTGGTGACATCGTTGATGCGCACCCATGCGGAGCTGCCGGACAGCCAGGTCAGGACGTTGTCCCGTGCTTGTGGTTTCTCTGACGTCGGGACGCCGTCCTCGAGGTCCAATATGACGGCATCCGCGCCGGATTGCGCGGCATCGTCGAAGGTCTCGCGCTGGGACGCGGCCGTGAGCAACCACGATCGAGCTACTTCCGGTGCGATGGTTCCGTAGGACCGTGAATGCGACACAGTGCTCCAGCTTTCGGTGGGTGGGTTCTCGGCAGACGACATGGTCAGCAATGACCTAGTGCGAAGTGGGGTAAGTAGTGTGACGGTCAAGTTGTCGCGAGCCGGGACAGTCAGCCGCCTGGGCCGCCGGTTCGGCAGTGGTGCGGGTATGCGCTCGCCAAAATGCGAATCTCGTCATGGACACAGTTCGATTCAGGAATGACCTGCCACAATCGCTCAATGAACCGGCGCGTTGTCATTCCGAAGTGCACAAGTACTTCCTCCTCATGAGCGACCCCAAATGGCGCCCACCTGATGGCGAACTCGATGAGGTGCTCAGCCTCGGCGTCAGGATGGTTTCGCTTGCGGTGGGCTTCGATCCGAGCGGCGCGACGCCTCTGGCGCCGTTGCCGATACTCACGAGGGTTCATGGGAATTCACGTCTGATCGGTGCGGAAGCCGCGGAAGTTTCCTCGCCGAAGCGAGAGAAATAAGTGGAGCGCCAGACGCTCTCGCCCTGACCGTCAAATTATGTATGTCACGCCGCGCTCGAGCATTGCGATGGTGGTCGGGGCTCGCGGCGAGCGCCGAAGTCAGGAAGGCGTCGATCCGAGCCGCTGCGGGGACTCCGGGTCGGCCACGACCACCCGGAAGCAGGTCCAGGCACTGGCCAGCGTCGCCCGCTGATTCGGTTCTGGCTACGGTTCGGAGTGAAACCCGTTGGGAGTCCGTCGATGAGCCACACGATCTGCGGGTTGCTACCGGAGCCCGTTGCGATGTCATCTACTGGTGTCGTGATACTGGCCCGTGGCGCGGGCCCGCTGAGTGGCCAGTTCGATCACCAGGTCAAGGTTGGGGGTCGGGACCTGTGCCAGTTCGGCCAGATCGAGGGGAACACGGAACATGGCGTCGATCTCGAGGGGCCGACCGGCCTGCAGGTCCTGCGCGATGCTCTGCAGGTGGCTGGACGTCGCCAGCTTGCTCAGACCCTCGTAGGGATCGCCTGGGTCGCAGCCCAGGGCGCGAGCGATGGCGGCGCCCTCGGCCGCCATCGCCTTGGCGGTGCCGGCGACGGCGGGCTTGTCGAGGACATCCTTCATGGGTGAGACGCTGAGGACGCCCAGCGAGCCGCCGATCAGGTTCATCAGCAGTTTGGCCCAGACCGCATCACGGATCTTCTCCGTGACGGTGGCCTCCAGGCCACTGGGGTTCAAGAGCGAGGCCAGAGTGTCGAGCCGTTCGTCAGGCTGGCCGTCGGGGCGTCCGATGATCAGGCGGTTACGGGGGTTCCCGGCGCGAACCACTCCCGGTGCGACCACGCTGCACGCGGTGTAGGCAACGGCGCCCACGGCCCGCTCGGGACCGATGTGGTTCCACAGCGCCTGTTCGGGGTCCAGCCGTCCCAGCTGGGTGCCGTCCAAGGCTCCGTCGTGAGAGTGGAAGTACCACCAGGGAATGCCGTTCGTGACGAACAGCGCCAAACTGTCCTGGTGGAGCAGGGAACCGACGTGTTCGGCGATGGCGGGCAGGGCCGGGGCCTTGACCGCGACGATCACGATGTCCTGTGACTCCAGATCGCCGGGCCGGTCGGTGGCGACCGGGTGAGAGACCAGCTCTCCGTCACGGGTTTGCACCCGCAGCCCATGCTGTCGGATCGCGGCCAGCTGCTCACCGCGAGCGATCAGCGAGACCTCGGCTTGACCAGCAGCGAGCCGTCCGGCGATGTGCCCGCCTACGGCGCCTGCGCCATATACGCAGATTTTCATGTGTGCTTCCTGTTCCGTGGTGTGGCGATCAGGCGAACTGCCGACGCTTCTGTGCTGCAGCAGCGCTGAGGAATGAGATGTCGTTGCCGGTGGAGACGTAGCCGGCGCCGAGTGCGAGATACTTGTCGATAAGATCCGGCCGCCCACCCATTCCACCGATGCCTACGGTCTTCCCGTGTGCTCGGCAGGCGTCGATGACGTGCAGAAACGCCTCGTGCACCTGGGGGTGATCGACTTGTCCCGCGACACCCAACTCGACGCTGAGGTCGCTCGCACCTACGAGGACGATGTCCACGCCGTCCACTGCCGCGATGGCGTCGGCCGCCTCCACCCCGGCCCGGGATTCGATCATCGCCACCACCATGGAGGCCTGGTCGAGCTCACGGACGGTCTGATCGGCGGGCAGGGAGCGGTAGAGCAGTTGGGGTGCTGCTCCCGCCAGGGAGCGCTCACCGGTGGGCGCATGCTTGACGGCACGGACCGCGGCGCGCGCCTCGTCGGCGGACTGCACGCCGGGTACGACGATCCCCATGGCGCCGGCATCCATGACCCTGGCGATGAAGAACGGGTCCAGGCCGGGGATGCGGACGAGTGGAGTGACGCCAATGTGAGTGCAGGCCATGCAGATCTGACCCGCGGCTTCGAGGGGAAAGCTGCTGTGTTCCATGTCGATGTAGATGGAGTCGAAACCTGCGGTGTGGGCGATGGCGGCGATGTCGACGGTCCGCACGAGTCGGACGGTCATCGAGAACACCGGCTCACCCCTGGACAACTTTTCCTTCATGGGATTGCGAAGCAGGGGGGTGGCGACGTTGTTCATGTTCTGGGGGGCTCCTGACCGACTTGGGGTGTCTTCAGCCGAACAGAGTCGGCAAGGCTTGCGCTTCGTCCTCGAATCCGTACACGGATTTGACTTCGAGGTATTCTTCGAGCCCGAGCCTGCCCATCGAGCGACCGATTCCGGACTGCTTGTAACCGCCCATGGGGGTGTACGAATCCGTGGCGGCGCCGTTGAAGCTGATGCGTCCGGCACGCAGACCGTTCACGACGCGGCGGGCATTCTCACGCTGGCCGCCGAAGACGTAGCCGCCGAGCCCGAAGGGTGAATCGTTGGCGATGCGCAGGGCGTCGTCCTCGTCACGGTAGGTCAGGACGGCCAGAACGGGGCCGAAGACCTCCTCCCGGGCGATCGTCATGTCCGGTGTGACGCCGGTGAACACCGTGGGTTGCACGAAATATCCCTGGTCGAGACCGTCAGGGCGCTCGAGCCCGCCGGTGACGAGGCAGGCGCCCTCGTCGAGACCGCTCTGGATGTGGTCTCTGATCGACTTGAACTGGGCGGCACTGACGACCGGGCCCATGGTCGTCGAACTCTCCAGTGGGTCACCGAGGCGGAAGCGCTGTGCCTCGTCGACCAGGAAGGACGCCACCTGCTCGACCTGGCTCTCGTGCACCAACATTCGGCTGGGGGCATGGCAGGACTGGCCGGCATTGAAGAAGCAGCGCTGGATGTTCCAGCGCGCGGCCTTTTCCAGATCTGCGTCGGGAAGCACGATGTTGGCCGACTTTCCGCCCAGTTCGAGGCAGACACGTTTCACGGTGCCTGCGGCGGCGGCGCCGACCACCTTGCCGGCGCCGGTGGACCCGGTGAACGAGATCATGTCCACGCCCGGGTGGTGGGACAACGCGTCGCCCACCTCGCGGCCGGTGCCGCTCACCAGGTTGAACACGCCCGGCGGCACACCGGCCTCGTGCAGCACCTGAGCCAAGAGCACGCCGCTGGCGGCGGAGTTGAGACTGGGCTTGGCGACAATCGTGCACCCGGCGGCCAGAGCGTAGATGAGCTTGATCACGCCGGTCTGGATCGGCCAGTTCCACGGTGAGATGAGCGCGCAGACGCCGACCGGCTCACGACGGACAATAGCGCCGCCCACCCGAGCCTCGAAGGGGTACTCGCGCAGGAGGTCCCGGGCCACCCTCATGTGTTCGGCCGGGCCCGTGACCTGAGCGCGGTTGCTGACGGGAATGCCGACCTCGCGCGCGATCAACTCGGAGAACTCATCGATGTGCGACTCGTATACGTCGATGATGCGGTCGATCAACGCAATTCGGTCGGCTGCCGAGGTGGTGGAGAAACTCTCGAACGCGCGTTGGGCCGCGGCGACCGCGCGGTCTACATCCGCAGCGCTCCCCAGAGCCACCCGAGCGAAGACCTCCTCGCGGGTGGGGTCGATGAGCTCAATTTCGCGGGGCTCGGTCGGTGCAGTCCATCGACCGTCGATGTATAGGTGCGGGTACTGCCTCATGAGCGAGGTCTCCTCAGACTGTGGGTGGCGTGTCCGGTGGGTCAACTGCTGTGGGTGTAGCCGCCGTCGCAAGCGATCGTCTGGCCGGTGATAAACGCGGACGCCGGTGTGGCCAGGAAGAACATGATGCCGACGAGGTCGGTGGGGACCATTCCTCGCGGGATGCACTGCTGTGATGCCGCGCGCTCACGGCCCTCGACGGTGGGGTTGACGGCGCGCTCGACTTCCGTGGCCACCATGCCCGGTCGGACGCAGTTGACGGTGATCCCGTGACCGCCGAGCTCGCGCGCCAGGGAGTTGGTCATCCCGATCAGCGCCGACTTGGAGGTGACGTAGTGCAGGTAGTTGCCGACGCCGCGGGTCACCGCATCGGATGAGATGTTGATGATGCGGCCGAAACCCGCCGTACGCATGTGCGAGGCCACCGCCCGAACACACAGGTAGCTACCCGTGACGTTGACCTTCAACACCTGTTCCCACTGCGCCACCGGGATCTGATCGAACGGCCCCTTCTCGATGGTCGCGAAGATCGACGCGTTGTTGATCAGTACGTCGACCCGGCCCCACTGTTCGATGACGGTGTCGACCATCGCCACAACGGACGACTCGTCGGCCACGTTCACCTTGACGGCCACACCGACGCCCCCGGCGTCATGAATCTCCTTGACGACCGTGTCCGCCTTGTCGATGTCGAGGTCGGCCACCACGGCAACAGCTCCGGCCGCGGCGAACTGACGCGCCAGCTCGCGGCCGATGCCCTGGGCGGCACCGGTGACGATCACAACCCTCTCCTCGACGCTGAAATCCCGTGCCGACGCCGGCACGCCGGAGTCCTGGGGGGTGTGAGTCAGTGCTGTCGTCGTCATGTTCGATCCTCGTGCATCGCGTCGTGGTGGGCAGGCAGTGGGTGAGGGGCGAAACCGTCTCGGCCAACTGATGTAGACAATATCCCGCAATATGAGATATTGTCAATTGTCGCCTTGTACTGATGCAGGAACGACAGCGGGCGAGACGCCGCAGCCCCTAGGCCTTGCCGCGGGATGACATCGACTTTGTGAAGGAGCAAGAGATGCGTGTAAGCACGGCATCCGAGACCGGCAGTGAACGAGTCGGAACCATGCGTGAGGGAAAGCTCGACCAGAAGCACCTGCTGTTTGGTGAAGATGGCTCGCCCAACAATTACGACCTGAACATGGGTTACACGGGCGGTGGTGGTTGGCGGACCCCTCGCCATCGGCACGATTTCGACCAGATCCGCTACGTCATCAGTGGAAGGTTGCCCTACAGCGAGACCGACTTCCTCGAGGAAGGGTGGGTGGGGTATTTCCCGGAAAGTGTCCACTACGGGCCGCAGGAGCGCGCCGAGGGTCTTCGCACCCTGGTTCTGCAGGCCGGCGGCGCGAGCGGTAACGGCTATCTGAGTGTCGCCCAACGCGAGGCGGTGAACGCCGAACTGAACAAGACCGGCGAATTCAAGAAAGGCCTGTACCACTACACCGACGCCAACGGCGTGCCCCAGACCGTTGATGGCTCGCAGGCGATCTTCGAGCGCGCCACCGGGCGCAAGCTCGAATTCGCAACTCCGCGATACACCGATGTCATCGCGATGAACCCGCAGGCCTACGACTGGGCGCAGCAGGGCGACGCGGGGGTCTCGGAGAAGTGGCTGGGAAGCTTCACCGAACGCAACCTCCGGATCGGATTCCTGCGCCTCGACGCCGGCGCCGTGTACCAGGCGGGCCAGCACCCCTCCATCGAAATCTTGTTCCAGCTCAACGGCAAGGTATCGGCGGGCGGCGAGAAGTACGGTCCCGAAACCGGATACGAATTCTTGGCCAATGAGGGTCCGGTGCCCGTCGAGGCCATCGAGCCGACCGAGTTCTTCCGCGCGGTTCTGCACACGTTCTGAGTCGACACGAGGCAACACGGAGCACACACAGCCCCGTGTTGCGCTCACCGGCCACTGCCTGTCTCTACGAGAAAGACTCATCCCATGACCGATTCCGTCAGCCGCCCGGTGTTGCACGACCCCGAAGTTCTGCACCAGCGCAACCCTGTCGACGGCGCACCGGTGGACACTGGTGACGGGGCCGTCATCGAGGTACGCAATCCGGCGACGGGGTTGCTCCGAGAACTCTCGGAGGCAGGGGTTTCCGCGGACGCGTCGCCGCGGCGGCGTTCCGAGTATTCCTACGACGCCTCCAACTACCGCGTGGAACCGCTCGCGGTCGCGTTTCCGCGCACCGTCGACGACGTGGTGGCCGCCGTCATGGCGTGCCGGGCGAGCGGCACCGCGGTCATCGCCCGAGGGGGCGGAACGTCGATGGCCGGCAACGCCATCGGCCCCGGACTCGTCCTGGACTTCTCGCGGCATATGGATCGCGTCCTCGCCCTCGATGAGGAGGCCGGGACGGTCGACGTCGAACCCGGCGTCGTCCTCGCGGCACTGTCCCGCGAGGTGGAACGCGCCACCGGCGGTCGCTGCACGTTCGCGCCCGACCCTTCTTCCAAGAACCGCGCCACGGTCGGTGGAGCGATCGGCAACGACGCATGCGGCAATCACTCCGTGCGCTACGGCCGCACCTCCGACCACGTGGCGGAAATCGACCTCGTCACGTCCGATGGCGCGCGGCTGACGGCGACCGAGACGGGCCTGCGGGCAACCGATCCCGCCGACTCATTCTCTATCACCCGAGCGGAGACCCTCTCGGCGTCACTGGCCCGGCTCGCCCAGGAGAACCTGAGCACCTTCCGCCTCGAACTCGGCCGCATTCCCCGGCAGGTCTCCGGCTATCACCTCCAGAATCTCCTGCCGGAGAGGAAGTTCAACATCGCACGCGCCGTCGTCGGCTCCGAGGGAACGTGGGCGATAGTCGTGGGCGCCCGCATGAAGCTCGTGCCGAAGCCGGCGACCGCGCTCCTGGTCTGCCTCGGCTACCACGACGTCGTCGACGCCGCCCGCGACATCCCCGCCATCCTCGAGTTCTCACCCGCCGCCGTCGAGGGCACCGACGAGGCCATCGTCGCCACCATGCGGCACCGTCGCGGACCCGATTCCGTCCTGGGCCTGCCCGAGGGACGGGCGTGGCTCTTCGTGGACCTCGACGGCGACGACACGGAGGCGGTGCGCGCTCAGGCGGACCGGCTGCTCGCACGGCTGGCAGAGAACGGGCGGCTCGTGCACGGCCGTGCGGCCGCGGACCCCGCCGAACGCGCCTCGCTCTGGCGCGTCCGGGAAGATGGGGCGGGACTGTCCTCCCGTCTGGCGTCGGGGGGTGAGTCGTGGCCGGGCTGGGAGGACTCGGCGGTCGCCCCCGACGAGCTTGCTGACTACCTTGCCGACCTTCGCGAACTCCTGGCCGAGCACGAGCTCACCGGGGTTATGTACGGGCACTTCGGGGCCGGCTGCATGCACATCCGCATCACCTATGATCTGCGCAGCGAGGAAGGCCGCGAGGTCTTCCGCACGTTCACCCGCCAGGCCGCCGAACTCGTGGTCCGGCACGGCGGATCGCTGTCCGGTGAGCACGGCGATGGCCGGGCTCGGTCCGAGTTTCTGCCCCTCATGTACTCGCCCGAGATGATGGCCGCGTTCTCCGAGTGCCGCCGTCTGTGGGACCCCGTAGGCATCCTGAATCCAGGCTCGATGACCGAGCCCGATCCCATGGACGCGCACCTCGCTCTCGCGGGGGTGCCGCAGCGCGAATGGCGCACGAGCTTCGACCTACACCCGGCACATGCCGGGACGGATCCGTGGGTACACGCCGCCCAGGGCTGCATCGGCGTGGGCCGGTGCCGCGCGGACAGCGGCGGGGTGATGTGCCCGAGCTATCGCGCCACGCGCGACGAAAAGGACTCGACGCGAGGCCGTGCCCGCGTCCTGCAGGACATGGTCCGCGGCGCGCGCACGGTCGAGGAGGGCTGGCGATCCGAGGAGGTCCGGGAGGCGCTGGATTTGTGCCTGTCGTGCAAGGCCTGCTCGACCGACTGCCCAGCCGGGGTGGACATGGCCACATACAAGTCGGAATTCTTCGACCACTACTACCGCGGCCGCGTGCGTCCGCTCGCGCACTTCTCCCTCGGATGGCTCCCGCGCTGGCTCAAGCTGACAGGCCGCCTCTCCGTCGTCGTCAACGCCGTCCTCGCGACCCCGTTGGGCAAGGTTGCGGCAGCGTCAGGCGGGCTCACTACCAAGCGCGCGCTTCCGCGGTTCGCCGGCGCGCGGGAGTGGCGGCGCGAGATCGCCGACGCTGGCGCCCATGCTGCAGGCGAGACCGACAGCACGGACTCGGTGGTCCTGTTCGTGGACACGTTCACGCGCGGTTTCCGGCCCGAGGTCGCGGGCGCGGCCACCCGCGTCCTCGCCGACGCCGGACACGTCGTCGAATGCTCGCCCGACGCCTGCTGCGGCCTGACATGGATCTCCACGGGTCAGCTCGGTACCGCGAAGAAGCTACTTTCCAAGGCCGCAAAGGTGCTCGACGACGGTACCGACCGGCCGATCGTCGTCGTTGAGCCGAGCTGCGCGGCCGCGCTCCGGAAGGACCTCCCCGAACTCGTCCACACCGAGCAGGCCAAGCGCGTCGCCGCACGCGTGCGCAGCTTCGCCGCGCACGTCGCCGAACGAGTGTCCGCAGGCTGGGAACCGTCCCCGGCAAGCCCTCCGCCGGAACAGGCCGTGCTCCAGACGCACTGCCACGAGTACTCGGTCTTCGGAGCTGCGGCCCAGCGGACGGTGCTCGAAGCGGCCGGCGTGCGCAACGTCGTCGACGCGAATGGCTGCTGCGGCGTGGCCGGGAACTTCGGCTTCGAAGCCAACCACTACGACGTGAGCATGCAGGTCGCAGAGAACGCGCTTGCCCCCGCACTCAGGGCCACCGACGAAAGCGCTGCGGTGCTGACCGACGGCTTCTCGTGCGCCAGACAGGTAGACCAGCTCGATCCCTCGAGACCCGGCCTGCACCTGGCTCAAATCCTCGACCCGGGCACAACCACCAGCCCGACCCCGACCACCACCACAGCCCGCCACACCAAGGAAACAGAGGAACTCCCATGACCACCACCGACAGCGACCTCCGTACCTCACAGCGAGCACGCGAGGCCATCGCCAAAGTCAGCACAGGCATCTTCATCGACGGGCAGTGGAGCGAAGCCGCGTCCGGTGCCCGCTTCGACGTCGTCAATCCGGCAACCGAGGAAGTCATCGCGACCGTGGCCGACGGCGGCCCCGAGGACGCACTGCGCGCCATCGAAACCGCAGGCCGCGCACAGAAGGACTGGGCCAAGACAGCTCCACGTGAGCGCAGCGAGATCCTGCGCCGCGCCTACGACATCATCATGGCGCGACAGGACGAGCTCGCCCTCATCATGACCACGGAAATGGGCAAGCCGCTCACCGAGGCCAAGGGCGAGGTCGCCTACGCTGCCGAATTCTTCCGTTGGTTCTCCGAAGAAGCCGTCCGCATCGGCGGCGACCTCACGACAACGGGCGACGGGAAGAACCGCATCCTCGTCTCACGCGAACCCGTCGGCCCCTGTGTACTCGTCACCCCGTGGAACTTCCCGCTCGCCATGGGCACACGCAAAATCGGACCGGCCATCGCGGCCGGCTGCACGGTCGTGTTCAAGCCCGCCAACCTCACCCCGCTCTCTTCCCTAGCGCTCGTGGACATCCTGGTCGAGGCCGGGCTCCCCGCCGGCGTCGTCAACGTCGTGTGCACGACCAAGGCATCCTCGGTGGTCTCGCCCTGGATGGCGAGCGGCATCGCCCGCAAGATCAGCTTCACCGGTTCGACCGAGGTGGGCGTCCGCCTGCTCGAGCAGGCGTCCCAGCACGTCATGCGCTCGTCGATGGAACTCGGCGGCAACGCCCCCTTGATCGTCTTCGCCGACGCCGACCTGGACCGTGCTGTCGAAGGGGCGGTCGCGGCCAAGATGCGCAACATGGGCGAGGCCTGCACGGCCGCGAACCGGATCTTCGTCCAGCGGCCCGTCGCCGAGGAGTTCGCTCGCCGACTCGCCGCACGGCTGGGCTCGCTATCGGTCGGGGACGGCGCCGAGCCGGGCACCGACGTCGGCCCGCTCGTGGAGGAAAAGGCCCTGCGGAAGGTCCAGGAGCTCGTCGACGATGCCGTCAACAAGGGCGCGAAGGTCGTCTGCGGCGGGAACCGGCCGGACCACCCGGGCTACTTCTACTCGCCCACCGTCCTCTCGGACGTCTCAGCGGACGCGGACCTCATGACCGAGGAGATCTTCGGTCCGGTGGCTCCGGTCGTCCCGTTCGACACGGAGGAGGAGGCCGTCCGCATAGCCAACGACACCCCGTGGGGGCTCGCGGGCTACCTGTTCACCCAGGACGTGGACCGCGGCTTCCGAGTGGGGGAGGCCCTCGAGGTCGGCATGGTCGGCCTGAACACGGGCATCGTGTCCAACCCCGCCGCGCCGTTCGGCGGCGTCAAGGCCTCGGGTCTGGGCCGCGAGGGCGGACGCGTGGGCATCGACGAATTCCTCGAGTACAAGTACATGGCGGTCCCGCGGACATAGCTCGCTGGCCGCGGCCGAGAGAAAGGCCGGAGCGTGATCCCTCAGGGCTGAGCGGGGCATTCGGCGCCGCTCAGGCCCTGAGATTCGGGACCATCCGCTCTCCTCAGTCGATGTTCCCGTTGCCGGCCGGAGATGCCGTGCGTGAGGCGGGCCTAGCGCTGAGGACCTGAACCAGCAACCAGCAACGCGCCGAGGCGCTGCACGAGGGGAAGGTGCCCTACAACTATCATCGGCCTCACACTGCCATCGGAAATCAGCAAGCTCCGCACTGGTGTCACCAACGTCATGGCCTCATACACCGAGCCGGGCCACACGAAGAGAAGGATGTGGACTCACGTCATGAGAGGACTCGAAACGCCGAATGGCGCCGGCGCAGTGACAGCCACTCCGGACAGCGCGAGCAGCCTGGCCAAGATGCTCCACATCCTGCAGCTGTTCACCGAAGCAGAGCCCGTATGGTCGACAGCCGCCATCATCGAGGCTCTGGAGACCTCCAGATCGACGGGATACCGCTATATCAAGACCCTGCACGACGCGGGACTGCTCAACGCAGTGCGCAATGGTCAATACACCCTGGGCCCGCGGATCATCGAGATGGACCTGCAGATGCGCGTGACGGACCCACTACTCCTGGCAAGCCACGGCGTACTCGAGGATCTGGTGGACAAAATCGGGCACTCGGCTCTTCTATGTACTGCATACGGTGACTCGGTCCTGTGCGTCGGCGAGTGCCGCGCCCCGCTGAGCCCCGAAAACCGGTTCAGCCGCGGGCAGCGGCGCCCGTTGTTCCAAGGAGCGGTGTCGAAGGTCATCCTGGCGTACCTCCCGCATCACCGCCTCAAAGCCATCTACCCTCGCCAGCGCAAAGAAATTGAGAACGCCGGACTGGGCAGCACGTGGAGCGCCTTCCGCGCGAACCTGGGTGAGATCAAGAAAGACGGCTACGTCTTGACCGTGGGGGAGTTCAACCCCGGCGTCTACGGCGTCGCGGCACCAATTCTCACCGACCAGAAGACAGCCCTGGGGAGTGTGGGTGTCGCCTGGGATGAGAACGAGCGCCGCGATGTCGACGTCCAGCACGCTGTGCTCGCCGTCCAGCAGGCAGCAACGACCATCTCGGGCCGACTGAGGGAGAAGCAGCGCGCTGTGTGACCGAAGGCGGGGATGGTCCAGAGCCCGACCAGCGCCCAGCCGAACAAGGCGAGTCGACGGTCGCCGCGAAGACGCCACTCACGATCAACAACCCTCGGACTCGACGTCACGTACCAGAGACTGCCGCCAAGGTGACCGGGGATCTGTCGATACCCGGCGTACCCCGGGTGCCGGCAACCCGAAGGGACACGTCAAATGTAACGCACACCCGAAGGCGGCCAGTATTCTTGAGAGTTACCTCGAATCACGACACCAGCCTGACCGATCAGCCCTACCAGCCTGGCCCCACCTGTTTCGGCCTGATCAGGAGCTTGCCCGCTTTCGAGCGTGATCCTTCACAGTGCTGCCGTGACAGGTGACCTCTCCCAGACCGGTGCCGTCACCCGAGCATGTTCGCATATCCCGTTCCGTCGGCCGAAGACACGATGTGCGCGGGGACACCACCGGTGGCGGTATCGACTATGGACAGGTCGACGGTGTCGCGGACGCGGTCTTCAATACCTCGTTGGTTCTGCGTAATTCGGCTACCTCTTGTCGAAGGCAGGGTCCGACACGTCGGGTGTTGCAGACGACGCTCCGGGAGCGGGGTGGGTCTCCTCCCGTTCAGTCCAGTTCGCCAGCGTCGCCGAGCAATGCCGAGCAGCTCGCCGACATGGCGCCGGGCGATCTTCGGGCCGTGCTCGCGGATTCGGTCCCGATACATCCGTACTGTGCGCTCCTGGGTCTCGGTGTCGTACTCTGCGGTGCAGGCATGATCAACATTGTCCTTTTGAGATCAGCGTCACCACTTCGCCCTGAGCGTCTAGTTGACTACATCTCATATTCCGGGATATTGTCAACATCGATCAGA